>Ga0209426_1000076_pt1 | contig 173428 bp, 168 predicted proteins | sample Deesub1362B_J571_FD_187697 | JGI IMG/M metagenome (GOLD analysis project Ga0209426, IMG submission 187697) | Deep oceanic, basalt-hosted subsurface ecosystem from Juan de Fuca Ridge flank, Pacific Ocean, CORK Borehole 1362B_J2.571 (SPAdes)... ...
TGCCCCCGCCCTACCAGGAGACCGGCCTGTGGGGGGCGAGCGCCTTCTACGATGCGGTCGCGGACGTGTTCTACATCCTCGGGGGCCTCGTGGGTTGGCCGTTCGGCGAGCTGATGGATTTCCTCGCAGGCTTTCCTGCGGACTGGCAACCGACTAATAGAAACCTAAACGAGAATGTGTACCTCTACCGGCCCGATGAGGGGAAGCCCGCTGGTCTGGGGGCACAACCGAGGGCACCCGGCCAGCCCGGAAAGCCCGGCCGACTCGGTCAGCCGGGCGGGGAACAGCCGCCTCCCCCAAAAAACAAACCGGACTACCCTGAGGAGCAACCTCCTTATCTGAAGCGGTGCCTCCTCACCGATGCTTTGGATGAGGCCGGCCAGCCGGTGAACGTGAATCCCACTTTCACCGCCGCCCATGATGTGGCCTACTTCGGGTTCAAAATGTCCCCGCTTTGTGATGAGGTCTCCTTCAGGGGTGAGGTCTACGACGCCGGAGGAAGTCTTCACTATACCTTCACTGGCTCTACGGTTGACCCGGACAAGTACGGAGTCGACTGCATCCGGGAGTATGCATACTGGCAGAAGATTCCCCTCGGGCCTCCGGAAGGCCGCGTGCACGGAAATTGGTGGATCGAGCTTTACATTAACGGGACACTCTCTTGCACTTCGGTGTTCGAAGTGGAGGGATAAGCGTGACCTCGAATCAAGGGGATGTCCAATGCAAAGCCACTCGGCGAGTTATATCCCTGGAGGGAATCCCGCACTAGATCGAGCTCCTGGACTTACTCTGTGTGCGAAACTGGACACCCGGGGACTAGATTCCGTTAAAGGTTAGATCGCGTCTGGATATCTCTCGAGGTTAGGGAAGCCTGGCCTCCTGTTCGCCGTAAAAGAAGTTAACGCCCGTTTCGGAGAACAGCCCTGGATGGGGCACTTGCAGGTATCGGCCGGGAAAGGGGGTATCCTCAACCATGCCTTTAGAGGAAAGAGGATTTGCGACCCTCATGTTCACGGACATCGTGGGCTACACGGCGTTATCGCAGCGCGACGAACGGCTGGCCCTGGATCTCATGGAGGAACACGCCCAACTTCTACGCGAACTCTTCCGTCACTATGGTGGCCGGGAGGTTAAGGCCCTGGGCGATGGTTTCTTGGTGGAATTTCCCAGCACTCTTCAGGCCGTGGAGTGTGCAGTGGAGATCCAGCAAGCGGAACGGAACACGAAACTCCCTCCACAAATGTATCTCCAGGTGCGGATCGGGCGGCATGTGGGCGACGTGGTCCGTCGGGAGGGAGACGTATTCGGCGACGCGGTGAACATCGCTTCCCGCCTCCAAGCCCTGGCCGAGCCAGGAGGGATCTGCCTTTCGGGCCAAGTCTACGCCCAAATAGGGAACAAGCTGGGACTCAAGCATGTGAGCCTTGGCAGGAAGAGGTTGAAGAACGTGCGAGTCGCGGTAGAGGTATATCGAATTGTCGTAGGAGAAGAGGTCAGGCGACCTCCCGCCCGTACTGGCGAAAAGTGGCGCATCGCTGTCCTTCCCCTCGCTAATTCAGTCCCGATCCCCCTGACGAATTCTTCGCCGAGGGGATGACTGAGGAGCTGATCTACACACTCACCAAGATCGTAAAGTTACGGGTGATCGCCTACACCTCCTTGATGGCCTACAAGGGGCGGCCGAAGACGGTCTCCGAGGTGGGAGAGGAGCTTAAGGTAGGGATGGTGATAGAGAGGAGTGTACGCAAGGCCGGCAGCAAACTCCGAATCACTGTGCACCTCATAGACGTTGACACCGAGGAGCACGTGTGGGCCCATGTTTTTACGACCGGGAACTAGAGGATGTGTTCGCTTTCAGAGCGATATCGTCCAGCGGGCGGCCCAGACACTGGAGGTGGGGGTGATCGCCCGGGAAAGGTATCGGATCGAACGCGAGCCCATGCGCAACCTGAAGGCCTACAAGCTTTACCTGAAGGGGCGCCATTTCTGAAACATACGTACCGAGGAAGCCTTTGAGAAAGCGATTCAGTATTTCAACCAGGCCATACAGGCGGATCCGGGTTATGCCCTCGCCTACAGCGGGTTGGCCGATGTGTATTCCGTGATGCCCTTCTTCCTCCCCGTTCCCCCAATGGAGTTGTTCTCGCGGGCAAAGGAGGCGGCGCTTCAGGTACTGTGTCTGGACGACACTTTGGCCGAGGCCCATACACCGCTGGGGATAATGATGGCTTACCGGGAGCGGGATCGGTGGGCGGCCGAGCATATGTTCCGTGGGGCCATTCGGTTACAGCCCGGCTATGCAACCGCGCATTTGTGGTACGCTAGCATATTGATGCGGATGTATGAGGGACGTCTCGATGAAGCCAGGCGGGAGATATCCTGCGCCCTGGACTTGGACCCGTTTTCCCCCGCCGCCAATATCGCCTTGGCCGAGCTCCACATTCACCTAGGCGAGCCTGATGCCGCGGTGGACACGTTGCTCAAATCGGTGAAGCAGGCCCCTCGTTTTCCCATGGCGTGGATTTGGCTGGGACTTGCCTACGGGGAAAGCGGGAGGTACTCCAAGGCCAGTGCCGCGCTGGAGCGGTTCAAGGAACTTCCCGGGCTCGGGTCTCCATGGCGGACGCGATGATCGGGTATCTCCATGCACGAAAAGGGGAAGAGGGCTCAGCACGTCGAGTGCTCGCAGCCTTACCGCAGAGGCCGCCGGAGGAATACCTCCCCCTTCATGGATAGCGGTGCTCTATGCTTCCCTGGAAGAAGGGGAGAGGTGTTTCGATTGGTTGGATAAGGCTTACCAAATCCATGATCCGTTCCTGCTGTTCCTGCACTTATGGAGTGCCTATACACCCTTCTTCCATAACCCCCGGTTCCAGAGGCTCCTTGTTAAATTAGGTCTTATTTCCGTATAGGTTGTTTGGGCCCTTCACGGGGCCGGGGGGTGGGATCACAATTGAGAAAGGAGGCAGTGATGCAGCAAGACGTGCTACAGTTGTTGAGAAAGGTCCTGCTGTTTTCAAGCTTCGACGATCGCAACCTAAAGACGCTTCTCAAAACGACAAGGGAGCGTGGTTTCGCGGCAGGCACCCCCATCATGCGCGAGGGCGATCAAACCAATCTCGGGTTCTACCTGATCCTGGACGGACAAGTGGAGGTACGCAAAGGAGAGACTACCATTACTAAACTGGGTTCGGGGCAATTCTTCGGGGAGATGGCCCTCTTCGACGAACAGACCCGCTCAGCGGACGTCGTCCCTCTCGTTGACACGAAGTGCGTTGTTTTGACACACTGGGACTTCAAAGCACTTGTGAGGACTTACCCGGAAATCGCCCTCACTTTACTGCGGGAGCCGTCGCAGCGGCTACGTAAGACCGACCAAGCTCTGGGTCCATGAATTTCCTTCGGTTGTCTCCTTCCACGCTTCGATGGGCGAGGGAGGGTGGTCGAAGTTAAGCCGCCCCGCGGGCGGATCTGATCTCCTCGGCGGCGCTGTGGCTGGGGTAGTCCGTGGAAGCCCCCCGGCTAACACCTGATGATGCAGATCGGTGATATCGCCACGGATCCCCCTCGACGCACATGGACGTCCTCGTTTTCCGCGGGCCGCCTCGGCCGCTCCGGGCCACGGTGGGGGTATGTCACCCTCACGTGCCTATCGGATACGTCCCTTCACCAACCCGAACTCCGCACCCCACAATTCCCCATTCTTCAGAAGAACTTGCTTGTGGTGTTAAATCTTGCAGGAATATTTTGAGAACGGTATATTGTCTGACAGCATGACTGCCAAACCTATCCGTGAGGATATGTCGCAGTTCGTGCAGCCAGTGCGTCCCACCAAGGTCTCCTCCCAGGTGGCGGAGCAGATAATCCGTCTCATCAAGGACGGCATCTTCAAGGTGGGCGAGCGGCTCCCCTCGGAGAAGGATCTCGCAGAACTCATGGGGGTTTCCCGGGCCTCTGTCCGCGAGGCCTTGGCGGCCCTCGAGGCGGTGGGGATCGTGGAGGCCCGGGTGGGGCGGGGGAACTTCGTGCGCCGAAGCCCCATGGGGGATGAAGAGACCGAACCCCTGGTGGTGTTGGAATCCGAGGCCGGGTGCCTTGAGATCATCGAGGCCCGCGGCGCGTTCGATCCCGTGGTCGCCTCGCTCGCAGCCCGCTATGCCACTGCGGGGGACGTGGCCAAGATGCAGGAGATTTATGAAGCCATGCTCTCCTTTGCCCGAGCGAACGAGTTCGAGAGCTACTTCTCCTTGGACAAAGAGTTCCATTGCGTGCTCGCCGAGGCTACTCACAACCGGCTGATCGTCGCGGTGATGAAACTCTTGGTGGAAACCATGGACCAGAAGCTCTACCGGGAGTTCACCCACAACTTCTACATGCGCACCCCTAAGGAACTCGAGCGGGTGGCGGAAATACATGGGAAGGTCCTCGAAGCCATCGCTGCCGGAGACCCTCGGGCGGCAGCCCGGAGGATGAAGAGCCATTGGGACCGGATGCGAAAGGTGTATGAAGAGTAGGGAAAGGAGGATGCGGGTGGACAAGAAGACGGTCGTCGTAGCGCTCGGGGGCAATGCTATTTTGCAACGTGGTCAAAAGGGGACCTTCGAAGAGCAGCTTAAAAATGTCCAGCGGGCCTGCGAACAGCTTGCCCAGATGGTCCTCTCCGGCAAGTGGCGCTTAGTGATCACCCACGGGAATGGTCCCCAGGTGGGAAACCTTCTTCTGCAGCAGGATGCCGCCAAGGAGATCGTTCCCCCTATGCCTATGGATGCCTGTGGCGCCCAAACCCAGGGCCTCATCGGATACATGATCCAGCAGACCCTCCACAACATCCTCGACCGCGAGGGCCGTGGTGACATCCCCATCGCCACCGTGGTCACCCAGGTGCTCGTTGACAAGGGTGACCCCGCCTTCCAAAACCCCACAAAGCCTGTGGGGCCCTTCTACACCGTGGAGGATGCCAGGCGCCTCCGCATCGAGAAGGGGTGGCACATCGTGGAGGACGCCGGACGCGGATGGCGCCGGGTAGTACCATCCCCCGATCCCAAGGGGATCGTCGAACGAGACGCCATTAAGGCCCTTGTGGAAAGCCGGGTTATCGTCATCGCCTCGGGCGGCGGGGGGATACCGGTGATCCGGGGGGACGGTTGCCTCCGGGGGGTGGAGGCAGTGATCGACAAGGATCTCGCTGGCCAGCGCCTTGCCGCAGAGGTGGGGGCCGACGTGTTTCTCATCCTCACAGACGTGGAGAAGGTGATGCTCAACTTCGGGGGGCCCGGCGAGACCCCCATTGAACGGATGACGGTCGCCGAGGCCCGCCGGTATTTGGCCGAGGGGCACTTCAAGAAGGGCTCGATGGAGCCTAAGGTCCGGGCGGCGGTGCGGTTCGTGGAGGCGGGGGGCGAGAGGGCCGCCATCGGCCACCTCTTTCAAGCGGTGGAGATCCTGGAGGGCAAAGCCGGAACCCAGATAGTCCGTGACGCGTAACACGTCACGGGTCGATAAAGGAGGACGAAATGGCGAGTACCGATCTCAGGGGTAGGGATTTCATTACGCTGATGGAATTGGATCGTGAGGAGATCGAGACTATTCTCGACACGGCCTTCGACCTCAAGCGCAAGCTCATCCGCGGCGAGCCCCACAAACTCCTCGATGGGAAGACCCTGTTCATGCTTTTCTACAACACGTCGCTCCGCACAAGGAACTCGTTCGAGGTGGGGATGCAGCAGCTTGGGGGCCACGCTATCTTCCTCCAGCCGGGCGCGGTCTACACCCCGGCCCTCCCTGGCGAGGAAGTGGCCTACACCACCGAGCGTGTCTCCGACGTGGCCCGGGTTCTCTCCGAGATGGGGCACGGAATCGCTATTCGCATCTACGGCTCGAAGACCGGCTGGATGTACGGCAAGGGCAACCTCCTCATCCGGGAGTTCGCCCGCTGGGCCAGGATCCCGGTGATCAATATGGAGGACGATATGTACCACCCTTGCCAAGCCCTGGCCGATCTCATGGTGATGATCGAGAAGCTCGGGGAGCTCAGGGGGAAGAAGTTCGTGATGTCCTGGGCGTACTCCGGCTCCGTGGAGAAGCCCCTGGCGGTGCCCCAGTCGGCGATTATCGCCGCGAGCTTCTTCGGTATGGAGATCACCCTCGCCCACCCCAAGGGCTTCGACCTCGATCCCAATGTCCTCAACTTCGTGGACAAGAATGTGAAGAAGCACGGCGGTTCCTTTGAGCTCATCCATGATATGGATGAGGCCTTCAGAGATGCCGACGTCGTCTACCCGAAGTCCTGGACCGTGCAGCCCACAGACGGTTCCGGACCCATGGACCCTGAGAAAGCCAAAGCCCTATTCGAAGCCAACAAGCATTGGATCACCACAAAGGAGAAGATGGAGCTCACCAACGGCGCCATCTACATGCACTGTCTCCCCGCCGACCGCGGGATGGAGGTCACCGACGAAGTGATAGATGGGCCGAACTCCGTGGTGTTCGAAGAGGCCGGGAACCGGCTTCACGTCCAGAAGGGCCTTTTGGCCCTTATCCTGTGACGGGTAGGAAAAAGACGGGGAACTCGTCACCCGTTACGCGTTACGGAATCGAAAGGAGGGAAGATGAGCTGGTTCGAGCTCGCGGGCAAAGACCTCATCTCCATAAAGGACTGGACCGACGAGGAGCTCCGCATCGTCCTCCAGATGACGGACCACCTCAAGGCTTTTCACTATGAGGGAGTGCCCCACCATCCACTCAAAGATAAGACGTTCCTCATGCTCTTCTTCAACGCCTCGACTCGGACGCGCCTCTCGTTCGAGACCGCCATGACCCAGCTCGGGGGACACGCTCAATACATCGACGCCTCGACGCTGCGCCTGTCCCTGGAGGATCGGCCCGGAGCGGGGGAGACCATCAAGGACACCGCGAAGGTCATGGCCCGCTACGCGGATGGGATCGGGATCCGGCTGCTCGAGGACAAGGTCTCCCGCTACGGCGAGGGGACCGAGATCATGTATCGCATGGCCAAATACGCCGAGGTCCCAGTTATCAACATGGCATCTGACGTCTACCACCCCTGTCAAGCCCTCACCGATATCTATACCCTCAAGGAGAAGCTCGGTGATTTGCGGGGCGTGAAATACGTGATCATGTGGGCCTACTCTCCCTGGGTACGCTCCTGGGGTTCCGTACAGTCAGAGCTCCTCATCGCCGCCCGGTTCGGGATGGAGGTCGTTCTCGCCCACCCCAAGGAGTACCAGCTCGACCGTGAGATCCTCGGGCTCACCGAAAAGTACGCCGCGGAGAGCGGGGGAAAGTTCGAGATCACCCAGGAACTAGACGATGCCCTGAAGGGAGCGGTGGTGGTTTTCCCGCGGAACTGGATGTCGCCGCGCCGCTATGAGATCGGCAAAGAAGAGGAGATCAAGCTCGCGCAGAAGTACATCGACTGGAAGTACACCGTCAAGCGGCAGCGCGAGCTCTGTGAGCCGGGGTACCTCATGCATGTCATGCCGGTGGACCGCGGGAACGAGGCCGATCCTGAGATCTGCGACGACCCCGATCTCTCCTTCATCTACGACCAGGCCGAGAATCGGCTCCATGTGCAGAAGGCGATCCTCGCCTTAACCATGGGCGGCCGCCTCAAGGTTTGAAATCGTGTGACGTGGATAGAAACAAGGCCTCCCGGTGCTCCGGGAGGCCTTGTTTCATTTGCGGATGCCTTATTCAATGGGGCAGATATCATCGATATAAAGCTCCTGTCCTCCAACATAGAACTTTTGGATCTCACCGTGGATCTCGAGGATCCCCTTGTCGTTTCCGTGGCCACCTACGGGCACCGAGACGTGGGCGCCGCCGATGTTCATCCCGTCGATGTCCCTAAAGTTTTGAAAGTTCCTGCGGTCCCCGTTGATCATAATGTTGAGGTTACCGCCATACTCGCCGAATTTGAGGGTAAGGCCCTTTATGGCGTGCCCGAAGTCGACGATTAGGTTCACGTTGTTAAGGTTGATCTCCTTGCCGGAGCCTCCGGCGAGGCCGGCAAGGATCACCGTCGCGTACCCCGAACCCGTCAAGGTACCGTTACTCCACTGGAACTGATACACCCGCATTGCAGCACAATCGGTGAACGTGTCGCCAACAAGGTAGACGGTGCTTATAGCGAGTGTATCGAAGGTCACGCAACACCCCCTCCGCGAACCTGGGAGCGCGAGGAGCTCTTTCTTGCGGGAGACGAGGTTTTCCTCCGCTTGGGCGCTCCCCATCCACGCCATGGCTAGATTTCCCTTGATCTTCGCAATGAGTTCCTCAAGTGTGATGAGTAAATCGATTGCCCGCGCCTCACCGGCGGCGGCGAGGTGGAGAAGCTCCGGCTTTACCTCGAGGAAGGCCCCTTCCTGTTCGAGAAAAACGCCCGTTAGCTCGTGAAGCCTCTTCTCGAGCTCGAAGTTCTTCCTCTCGATCTCAAGGATCGCCTCGAAGTCCACAGCCACACTGGCCCGGACCGCGAGGTCCGCTGCGACTTCCCCGACGCGGGCAATTTCCCCGGCGATCCGCTCCAGTTCGCCTTGTAACTGTGCAAGCGGTTGTGCCGCCACACTTACAACGGCGCCGAGCAAAGCTGCTACCACCCATCCGCCGAATCTTTTCCACACGATAAATCCCCTCCAAAAGGATAGGTTTGGGCCAAAGTGAAGGAGAAAAAGCCCAATGAAAGGTCCCGCACGCCAGCCCAAAAATCAGTATACCCGGTTTTCTATAAAAACTGTACAGTAAAGGGCTTCACGACCCGAGGGGCGGAGGGTACCCGGCAACTACCTCCAAGGTCATGGCAGCGGTCCGATGAAACCCAGGAAGTGAGTGCACATCGTGAGAGAAGGGCTACAAGTAGCTCATGGAGGACTTTCACAGACGTTTAAGCTGTACGCGATGTTGGAAGGTGGTATAGCATATGTGGAGGGACATTCCATCGAGCGAACATACCCAAGGCCATATCAGCCCCCTAAACTAGCGCAATTGGCACTTTTGGCTTCGACATTGCGGACACTCCTTGATCTACTCAGGGCACCTGTTGGAGACTCCCTCCACATACCCTTGCCTAGGACCACGCCGGGGAATTATAGTTACGAGAAAATTAATGTAACGGGGGTGAGGCGAGTGCGGAGAATATGGACGTTTGCGCTCATGGCCTTCCTCCTTATCCCCCAATCCACCTGGAAGACCGCAACTTGGAAGCAAGAAGAGTTGGTAGGATTCGAACCTGTAGTCGAGTTGATGCAGATGATCGCCTCGGCCGAAGAGGCAAAGAGGGAGACTGTGTCCACGGCCCTCGCGGCTTTTATGAATCAGTTAACCTCCTTCCTGAGGGAGCAAGGGGTCCCTGCAGAAACACTCGAAAGGGTAATTGCTGAGTTCAACGAAGCTCGGGAGGCGTTCCTGGAGGAGAGGATATCCCTCGATGAATTCGGAGCAAAGATCGCCACGCTGGCACGGAACCTCCAGACACAGGCAGAAGAAAGGGGTGTCCGCGGGTTGCCGGAAGAGCTCCTCCAGGAAATCGGACTAGACCCCGAGGCGATTGAGGCTCTGCGCACCGAGACCGACTTGGAACCCGGAGAGATCGTCGGGATCGCTGAACGTATCGCTGAAGAAATGACCACGCAAGAGGGGGGAGGCGCTCCAGACGGAGCTCCTCCGGAGGAAGCAGAGCCTCCAGAAGATGAGCCGCCACCTGAGGATGTCCCCCCGCCCGGCGACAATGAGCTTCCCCCGGACGATGAACAACCTCCCGAAGGGGAGGGTCCTCCGCCCGACGACTCGACACCCCCCGAAGACGACTCACCGCCCGAGGATGCCCCTCCCCCAGACGAGACAGAGCCTCCGGGAGATGACGCGCCCCCACCTGAAGATGGTCCTCCACCTGATGATTCAGGTCCCCCTGAAGAGGACGTACCGCCCGAAGATTCTCCTCCTCCTGACGAGACAGAACCTCCTACAGACGAACCGCCACCCGACGACGGTACCCCGCCCGACGATACGGAACCCCCAGAGGACGAGCCACCCCCAGACGACGCAGGACCTCCTCCGGAGGATGAACTACCACCTGAAGATGCAGGACCCTGAAGCTTAGGTCACATTGAGCTCTTCACACCTAGCGTCTAAGGATCAGGCGGGCTTATACCGTCATAAAAGTGCGTGCCCCTTCAGCAAGCCGCCACAGCGGATGAGCCGAGCTCAGCCGACCAAGAGTTCCTTCGCCACTTCCTCGAGGTCAAGCATCTGACCCCGCTGTATTGCCCGCTCAAGCTCCTCCGGGGGGAGTGTGGAACTCAATTGTGGTAGGAGGTCTTCTACCTCCTCTTTGGCGTCGATCTCCAGTGCAGGGTGGTGGAGGACCAACCCCAAGAGCTCCGCGGCTCGCTTCGTCTCCCCTCGGCGCAGAAAGAACTTGGACATCTTGGCCAGACACCCGAGCACCAAGGGGATCACCTGGATTTCTAAGGCCTTGCCGAGAGCTTCCCGGAGATAGTTACACCCCTCCCCTTCCTCTTCCAACGCGAAGCACACCTCGCAGAGGTTCATCAAGGAGATGACCTCTCCCACGGAATCCCCGGTCTCTCTCCTCTCCACGAGGCTCTCCAGATACAGTTTCTTGGCCTCTCCATACTCCCCCATCCGGTAGGCCAGATTTCCCAGGTTGCTGAGGGAGCCGGCAATCCCGACCCTGTTTCCGGTTTCTCTCTCAATAGCCAAACTCCGCTCGTGGAACTGCTTCGCTTGTTCGAATTCTCCCAGCTTCGTCGCCACAACCCCCAGGTTGTTCAAACATCGTGACATACTCGGTAGATCGCCGAGCTTTTCGCTGATAGTGAAGCCTTCAGTGAAGAGCTTACGGGCTTCCTCAAATTCACCCAATAAGCCCTGGATAATGCCCAAGTTGTTGAGGGTAATCGCCATTCCTCGTAGATTGCCGAGCTCCCGTTCGATTGTGAGGCTCTCTTGGTAAAGTGCCTTCGCCTCCTCATATTTCCCTAAGTTCCACGCAATGGTCCCCAACGTATTGAGGGTCCACGCGGTTCCGAAACGATCGCTGACCTTCCGTGAAAGAGTCAAAGCTTCCTGGAGGAGCCTGTTTGCCTCTGAATAATTTCCGAAGAACGCGGTTGCCTCGGCTAACGCCGTCAGGATGAAAGCCATTTCTTTTTCGTCCTCGAATTCCCTGGCTAGAGCGAGCCCTTCCTCCATGAGCCCCTTCGCTTCTTTGACGAACCCCAAGCGATGTTGAAATCGGCCGGCCCGTGCCAAGAGCTTGGCCAAGAGGGGGTTGCTTTCTCCTCTCCCCCTCAATGCATTGATCGCCCTCTTGAAAGTCTCTTCCCCCTCCTGGAACCGCCCTTGAATCTCATAGAATCGGAAGAGGCCATCGACCAGACCCTCGAGATCATTTTCGCGGAGGTTCTCCAACGCGAAGTCCCAGGCAGCCCTCAAGTTCTCGAGTTCATTCTTCAGTTTCTGTAGGGCTACTTCCGGGCCTGCACCAATGAGCCCTTCCGCCAGCTCCCTCGCAAATGCGGCGTAATAAGAACAATGCCGGCGCCGGATCTCTCGCTCCTTCTCGGTGTCTTCCTGCAACTTTTCGAGCCCATACCCCCGCAGAAGTTCGTGCAGTTGGTAACGTCCCACTTGACCCCGAGCGAGGAGAGATTTGTCCACCAGGGCGGAGAGGACATGGAGGGAGACATCCGCCACTTCAGCCGCCGCCTTCTTCCCAAAGCTCCCCCGGAACACCGATAACTTCTTAAACGCTTCCCTCTCCTCTCCGGAGAGGAGTCTCCAGGAATGGTCGAAGACAGCCCTGAGGCTCCTGTGCCTCTCGGGGATGTCCCGGAAAGAAGCGGTGAGGAAGTCGATGTTCCTCTCGATCTCTTCGGCGACCTCCGCCGGGGAAAGTACCCTCAGCCAGGAGGCGGCGAGCTCGATCGCGAGGGGCATCCAGTTCACAAGGGAGCATATACGCTTGATCCATCGCCTGTCTTCATCAGAAGGGGAAAAATCGGGACAAACTCTCCTTGCGCTTTGCGTAAAGAGCTCCGCGGCGCTGCTTGCCTCGAGCCCATGTACCTCCACGAGCCACTCCCCCTGAAGGTTCAAGCGCTCCCTGGAGGTGATGACAAGCTTCACTTTGGGAGCTACTCGGAGAATCTCGGCCACCAACGCCGCCGCTTCCACGAGGTGTTCGAAGTTGTCGAGTACGATCAACATCTCCTTCTCACGGAGGTAATCCAGAAGCTGAACCTTCGGGTCGCCGCCTTCGTAAAAGGAAAAGCCGAGGGAATCCGCGATAGCGGGCACAAGGTGCTCGGCCGAGTTCAGCGAGGCGAGGGGGGCGAAGAAAACCCCGTGGGTGAAGAAATCTAGCTTTCGGGTGGCCGCCTCCAGGGCAAGCCGTGTCTTCCCTATTCCGCCGGGCCCCATCAACGTGATGAGCCTACAAGTTGGGTTCTCCAGAAGGCTTTCCAGGTTAGCCAGTTCCTCTTCCCTGCCGACAAATGGGGTCGTCGGGACCGGCAAATTAGACGTTGGTCGTTTAGGCGGAAGTTCCTCAGGAATCGGGACTTCAACCGTGAAGTCTGGCTCTATTCCCAGCGCAGAGATCTCAATCTGTTCGATTTGATAGACAGGGCTAAAGATCTCTTTGGTCGGGAGTGGCCTGTACTTGTCCAAGCGCACCAGAACGCCGGAGATAATGCGTTCCCCCTTTTGGGGAAATCTTAGGTGTGTTCCCCAACCCGGTTTGCCCTCGAACAAGGGGATGAGGTCCAGATCTCCTACTGGCTTGACCCCAGGATGAGGCCGCGTGGGAAAGAGGATCGCTGTATTGCCGAGCTCCGCGGTGTTCAAGAAAACGGTGAAAGTGTGGCTGCTCTTCTCTTGGAGGTAGTAGAAAGCCCTCGCGGCGTGGACGAAGGCCCCGGGCTCGGGGTTAAGGGCCGAGACGAAAATATAATGCAATCCCACTTCAGTCAGAGATTTGAGGAAGTCGAACATCGGGATCCTCTTCGCCCTGCCCACCTCCCCCACGTAATCCTTGCAGATCAAAAACAGGAAATTTCCCCAATTAGTGATGAACGTATGGAGTATGTGGCCGCAGAAGAGGGTCTCCCGAACGGAGAGCGAAAATTCCCCGGAGAAGGGCGTGAGCTTCAATTGCGTAAAGACGTGCAAAGTCTCCTCGGTCTTCACTAGGATCCGGCAGAAATTGGCCATTTGGGGACCAGCCTCGGCGACGGACAAACCATGATTCTCCAGTTCTTCATCGGAAAGAAGGGGAAGGAGATCCCGGAGGGGTGTATGTTCGTAACACAAGTTGACCACCATTTCACCCTCGATCTTCTCCACCGCCTCCTCGAACAGGGGGAGGTGGCTGAAAGGGGCAGCAAGTTCCGGAAAAAGGAGCAAATCAATGCCCCTTCGAGAAGCGTGCTCGATGAGCGTTAGGATCTTCCGAGCTTGTCTCTCCGGGTCCTTACACTTCACCAAGGTCTGTGCCTTCAGAAGCTCAGGGTCATGGGCAGGGCTGATCTGCGCCAAGAGAAACGAGAGGGAATCCTTTGGCTTTCGAAATTTCAGCCTATGTTCCTTTACTAAGAGATCACATGGCCCTTCCCAACTATCTATCCAGGTCACGGGCCTCACTCCCCGAGCATTCGCTCTAATCAAAATTGTACTCCAAACGGATCCGTCGTGAAGCCTGCCGGGGCCATGCGGGCTACAGCGGAGGAGGCATGCACGTATAAGGGTCAACCATGGAGCGTAAGTCTCGGCGTCAGGGTGAAGCCAGCCCTCGACTTTGGAAGGAGACCAGGCCGGGAAATCACGTCCTCCTTAATTGTCTCCCCTCCTTCGGGTATCCGTCCTTGGGGATCTTGTGGCCCAACTTCGGATCGGCGTACTTCGCCGGGTCCCGTTCGAATTCCTGTTGACAACGTGGGCAACAGAGGTAATAGGTATATCCTCCATAGTCGATGGCAATGTGGGCTTTCTGCCGGTTGATCTTCTTCCCGCACACCGGATCCCTGTAAGTCGTCTGTTTCTTCACCGTCCCTCCCCTCTTCTCGCTGCGTCCACCATCTTCTCCGCGCCGACATCATGGCAGGCGATTACTTCATCGGCCCCTGCCCGTTTCAGTTTCACCGCGTTGCTCTCCCCTTCCGTTTTGCTGACGACGTGAAGCGACGGATTCAACAACTTAGCGGTAAGGGTGACGAAAACGTTCGAGGCATCGTCCAGAGTGGTGATCAGACACCGCGCCGCCTCGACACCGGCTCGTTGCAGGACGCCCTCTTCCCGGGCATCCCCCGCGATCACTGGGATCCCATCTTCCACCATCCGGGTCACCTTGGCCCCTTCCCGCTCGACCACGATGTAGTCGACCCCTTCTGTCTCCAGGCGTCGGACCACTGCCCGGCCTACCCTTCCGAACCCACAGACGATGTAATGTCCCCTCTTTCGCGTCGCTCTCTCCGGCAAGCTCAATTCCACCTTTATCCTCCTCCCCACCAAGGACTCGATCCCCACCTGGACCGCGGCCAACACGGCACCCACACCGACCACAATGATCCCCGCCGCCAGGGCCTTCCCCACCGCCGTCTTGGGGGCGATGTCGCCGTAGCCGACGGTGGCCACCGTCACCAGGGTGAAGTAAAAGGAATCCAGCAGAGTTTTAACCTCCTTCTCCACCAGCCAGAAACCCAGGGTCCCGACGAGGATAACCGAGCCCAGCACCACTAGGGCAATCTTGAGAGTTCCCATCGTCAAATACTTTCCACTCCTCACCACGAACTCCATGGGATGTATTACTAACTCCCTCTACCGACACCACCGGGGCCGGCGATGGCGTCCCGCTTCGCACGACGACGTGTATGGAAGGGGACGCGGTGTCTCGCGTCCCCCCGTCCCCGTTCATCCCCGCAGGAGGCGAGCGTTAATGGCGACGATTACAGTGGAGAGGGCCATCAACGCGGCCCCCAAGGCCGGCGAGAGCAGCACTCCGACCGGATACATTGCCCCGGCGGCCATGGGAATCGCGAAGGAGTTGTACCCCGTAGCCCAACCCAAGTTCTGCACCATCTTCCCGTAGGTGGCTCGGGCGAGCTGGATCACCGCGGCGATGTCCCTCGGATCGTTCCGTACGAGGATTATGTCCGCCGACTCGATGGCCACATCGGTCCCGGCACCGATGGCGATCCCCACGTCCGCCTCCACCAACGCGGGGGCGTCGTTCACCCCATCCCCCACCATGGCCACCGTGAGGCCCTTCTCCTTCACCTTCTTTATGACCTCGGCCTTTTCATGGGGGAGGACCTGGGCGAAGTAGTCGTCGAGCCCTAGCTCTCCGGCCACCCACTTGGCCACCTCTTCAGCGTCTCCGGTGAGCATGAGGACCTTGATGCCCATGCCTTTGAGCCGTTCCACCGCCTCCCTGGACTCGGGGCGGATCATGTCAGCGAGGGCTATAGCCCCCACCGGCTTCCCGTCCACCAAGAGGTAGACCACTGTCTTCCCCTGGGCGGCGAGCTCCTTTACCCGTCCGTCGGTGGGGTTGTGTCCCTGTTCGGCGAGATAACTCGGGCTCACCACCTGAATCCGCTTCCCGTCGAGCCTCCCTTCCACGCCCCGGCCGGGGATGGCCTTCACGTCCTGTGTCTCGGGGATCTGGAACCCCCTTTCCTTTGCGGCAACCACGATTCCCGCGGCGATGGGGTGCTCGGACCGGGACTCTACCGCGGCAGCGAGCTTCAAGACCTCCTCTTCGGGGAGGTCGGAGAGCGCCACCACGTCGGTGACCCCGAACTGGCCCAGGGTAAGTGTGCCCGTCTTGTCGAACACCACCGCCTGGAGCCCGCGGGCACGCTCGAACGCGGTCCGGTCGCGGATGAGGAACCCCCGCCGGGCGGCGATGGCAGTGGACACGGAAACCACCAAGGGAATGGCGAGGCCCAGCGCATGGGGGCAGGCGATCACCATCACCGTGACCATGCGGGTGAGGGCGAAGTTGAACGACTTCCCCGCTGTGAGCCACCCGAACAGCGTGGCCGTGCCGCCGCCGATGGCGATCAGGGTCAACCACAGGGCTGCCCGGTTGGCGAGGTCCTGAGTGCGAGAACGAGCCTCTTGTGCCTTACGCACGAGATCGATCACCTGGGCGAGATAAGTCTCGTCCCCGGTGCGCCGTACCTCCACAGTTATGGCCGACTCCCCATTTATCGCCCCGCCGATGACCTCGTCGCCCTCCCCTTTCTCCACCGGACGGGATTCACCCGTAAGCATGGACTCGTTCACCGTGGTGCGCCCTTCCACCACCACCCCATCCACGGGGATCTTTTCGCCGGGCTTCACCAACACCCGGTCACCGGGCTTCAGGGCCTCGATGGGGACGTCTTCGACAGCCCCGTCCACGAGGAGGTGGGCAGTGGAGGGCATGAGGCGGGCGAGTTCCTCCAGGGCCTTGGAAGCACCGAGGACCGAGCGCATCTCGATCCAGTGACCGAGCAACATCACGTCGATTAACGTCGCGAGTTCCCAGAAGAAGACTTGTCCGGCCAGGCCCAGTACTACCGCGGCGCTGTAAACGTAGGCCACCGAGATAGCCAAAGCGATCAGGGTCATCATCCCTGGCTGCCTTTTGCGCAGCTCGTCCCACATCCCTTTCAAGAATGGCCAGCCGCCATAGAAGTAGACCGTTGAGGCGAAAACGAGCTGAAGATAGCTTGCGCCGGGGAAGGCCAGGACCTTGGGAAGGCCGAGGAGCTTCTGGATCAGAGGAGATAGAAGGAGGATAGGGACGGTGAGCCCCAAGGAAATCCAGAACCGGCGACGAAAATCGGCCACCATTTGTGCATGGTGGGCGTGATGGTCATGGCGACCAATGTGGCCTTTATGTTCACCATGGCCTCTGTGTTCAGGGTGCTCTTTGTGTCCATCGTGGGCTATTCCCTCTTGGTGCACGTGTCCCGCGTGGCCTCCGCCTTTTCCGTGAGACGGAGTCGCATATTTCTCCGGTTCTCTGTTGAACTTCTCCGCGCAGGATTTGGAGCAGAAATAGAAGGTCTTCCCACCGAATTTCCTTGTTTCGGCGGCCGTCTCCGGTTCCAATTCCATTCCGCATACTGGGTCTTTCACCACGCTCATCTTCCCTCACCCCCTTCTCCTGGCGGGCGCCATGCGAGGGCCAATGCCCCGCCGGTGATCCCCAAGAGGCTCGCGAGCAAGCCCCCCATACCAAAGAGAAGATTCACGGCGGAAGCGACCAAGATGGTGATTCCCCAGCCCCGGGCTTTCTCCGGGCGGGTATAGAGGATAATCGCGCCCACGAGGGTCACAATCCCGAACATCAGCCCGGGCCAAGGGAGACGAGGCCACCCGAGGTACCCCCCATCATCCCGTGACCCCACATCCATGAGGTATTACCGACCCAGCCGTACATCACGATGCCGGATCCGATCATCCAAATCCCAGCAAGGAGTGAAAGTATGAACGCCCCCACCGGCTTTTCCGTTCGATCACGCATCCCTACCTCCTTCACCGACCGGGCCACAACTAACTTGACGATACCCCATCGGTCCAAGTCCTCCGCTCGCTCCAGAGTCAACCCTGCCCGCCGGAGATTCTGCAAGGTCCTTCGGTTAAGGTTGAAGCCGAACAGACGCGAGGTTACGGGCGAGAGGAGATCGAAGATCCTTCCGAGGAAGTGCCCCCGCGGCCGCATATGCTCTAAAAGCAAGATCTGTCCCCCAGCCACCACCACGCGACCGAGTTCCGTCAAACCCTTAACCGGATCAGACACGGAACAGAAGAGAAAACTCGCCACTGCGAAATCGAAGGAATCAGCGGGGAAGGCCAGGTGCTGGACGTCCATCTCCCGGAGGTCTACCCCGGGACCCATGCGGGCCGCACGGCCCCTGGCGCGGGCGAGCATCCGGGGGCTTAAGTCCACCGCGGTGACCTCCGTGCCCTCGGGGTAATGGGGAAAGTTGCGCCCCGTTCCGACATCCGCTTCGAGGACCTTTCCATCCTGAATCCGGGACCAGAGTCGCTCCCGCCAGGACCTGATCGCTCCATCCATGGGGGACTGCAATATGTCGTATAACGGGGCAATCCGGTCATAGCGCTTCCGGCGCATGATCGCTTTCCATCCGGGCCCTCTTCAGCAGCAATGTCCCCCGCCGCGGTGGCGATCACCGCGCCGCGAACCGCCCATGGCGAGCCGTACCGCGACGTAGATTACCGCGCCGAAAACCAGCAATCCCAAAAGGGCGAAGAGGGTCATCCATCCCATGCTCATCTTCTCTTCCCACGGCATCCCTACCTCCTCACACCGCTTCGAGAACTCGAATAAGCTTCACCTTGGCCTCCTGCGCCACCCGCATGGGCTCCGGATTCCCCGCGATTCCGAGGACCGAGGTGGGGCGAGCCACGGCCATGTTTACCCGGTCTCTGTCCTGGTAGACGATAACGTGGCAGGTCAGGAGGAGGCCTACTTCGACCTCCACGGCATGGGCGCGGCTCGCGAGTTGGGGATTACAGGGGGCGAGGACAGTGTAATCAGAGAAATCGAGGCCCAAGTTCTCCTGCACGGCGTGAGCGAGGTCGATCTCCGCCTGAATCCCAAACCCCTCCGCGGCCAGCACACCCTTGACCTTCTCCTCTGCCTGTACAAACGGGGGGCTCATCGTCTTCCGGCTGCAGTAATTGGCCATCGGCTCTCCTTTCAATGATTAAACGCATTTTTATTTTAGACCTCGTCGATGGAAGTTCAAGGGAAGAAATTTGCAAGTCTTGTGGAGGAAGTTTTGTCCAGAACTAAGCCACGATAAAGTGACGTCACGGACCGAGAAAAGGTCGGCCCGTGACGCCAGCACGAGGGGGAAGTGGTTCTCTCAGCGGATCAAGTCTGAACCTGGTCGCCCATCCCGCCGCAGCCGCCCTGTCGCATGGGTAGCTCGCAGAGGTCGCGGTAGCAGGCCCCACGTGTCGTGAGGTCATAGCGGGATGGATTCACGCCCCGTTCCTTCAAGGCTTTGGCGAGGAAGTACTTACGATGGGCGAACTTCACCCACTCGCGCACCGCCGCTTGTACCTCCTCCTCGCCGAAATCCTTCCGCTGGATGAGCCAAGCGGCGAGGCCGCGGGCGCTGCGGACTAGGTTGCAGATGAACCCAGAGCGCTCACAACAACATCGAGTGATCCTGGTATCATCGCAGCAGGGGGTGGGGATGTCCTTCAAAGCCTGCTGAAGCAATGTTGCTTCTTCAGGAGTCAAACGTACCTCGTAGTACCAATCGGCGAAGGTCTGGGCGTTATCCCATGAAAGGGGGATCCCATAGGAAGTTTCCTTGCCCACCGGGGGAATGACCTCCGCTTCGAGCTCCGCTAAGGATATCTCCTCGGCCTCTGCGGGACCCTGCCCTCCACGGGGGACGAGGAAAAGCGCGACAACCAGGGCTAGAGCTGCAATTCCAAGCACTATCCACCACTTGACCATGTTTCCCCCTCTCCTCCGTTGCTTTTCTTTTTGTCTTCTCATCGACATAGATCGCTCACCTTTTCATTATTAACCCCCCTCTGCGCGGCAGCAAGCGGGGACCTCTTTCTCCTCTTCCAGGATGACTTTGAGACCCATGCTCCCACAGCCTCCTGCGTTCAAGGAAACCTCACACTGACGAGCGTTACAGGACTCATAAGCTTCGTGGGACTTGAGGCCATAGATAGCAGGATCGGAACCCCGCTCCTCCAATGCCTTGGCGAGGTAATAGTCAGGCTTGAGGAAGCGGAGCCATTCTTCCACAGCGACTTTCAGCTCATCCCTGGTAAAGCCCTTGGTGTGGACGAGCCATGCCGCGAGGCCTAGAGCCGATCGAGTGAGGTTGCATATTTTGTTGTTTTTCCGACAACAACACTGAAGAACAGAGTTGTCATCGCAACAGGGAGCCGGGAGGTCTGAGAGGACCTGTTCGACCAAGGGCTGCTCCTCAAGAGTGAGCTGGATCGTGTAAAACCAATCGGCAAAGACCTGGGTGTTTTCCCGGGAGAGCGGGATACCGTAGGAGGTTTTCATTCCAACTTCAGGAATGAGTTCAGCCCGCAAAGTTTCCAACAAATTCTGAGATTCGTCGCTCATGGCTATGGAGGACATCAGCAGGACGCTCGCGAACAGTAAGATTACGTATCTGCTCATTGAACTTCCACCTCCTAGATTCTTCCTTTTCACCCGATTGTGGGACGTCATCATGGAGGACGGATGAAACCTGTGTGAAAATTGTATGGAGGTTCATGCATATTTTATCCGATTAAAACTGTCATGAAATGCTCAAGGATAAAATTGTTTGTCGTAATTCTGTGGCTACGTCTCAAAATGCGAATGAGTTTAGATTAGCTTACGGAGGTAAAATGCCGGGAAAGAAAAGGATTGAACTCCCCATCGAGGGAATGCACTGTGCTGGTTGCGTCCTCCGGGTGGAAGGGGCGTTGAAAGGCCTCCCCGCTGTGGAGAAGGTGCATGTGGATCTCTCCAATGCCCAAGCGGTGGTGGAATTCTCCCGGGAACTCCCTCTCGCCGAGGTCGTAAAGGCCGTGGAGGCCGCGGGGTACCGGGTGGCCAAGCGGAAGATCTTCTTCCCCGTGGAGGGGATGGCCTGTGCTGCCTGTGCCGCTCGGGTAGAGGGGATCTTGCGTGAACTTTTCGGTGTTCTTTCGGCCAAGGTCAATCTTTCCACGAACACTGCCTACGTAGAATTCGTGCCGACCCTCGTGTCCGGAAAAGGGCTCGCCGCTGCCGTGGCCGAGGCAGGCTATGCCGCCGTGTTCGAAGCTGAAGAAGAACCAACCGTCCGGGAAGCTGAGAAAGCGAAGCGCCGTGCGGTCCTCGCCTGGGCACTGACTTTACCCTTAATCGCCTGGATGATCCCCGAGATGGCCGCGGGGATCGCCTGGCCCAGTCCCCTCGGATTCAAATTGGCCATGATCTTCCTCTCGCTCCCGGTCCTCATATTGGCCGGTGCTCCTACTTACCTCTCCGCCCTGCGGGCCCTCAAATCGCGTCACGCCAATATGGATACCCTGATCGCTCTGGGCACTGGGGCCTCATTCATCACCGGTCCCCTCTCCTTCCTCCTTCCTCTCGCCAACTACGCGGGAGTAGCAGCGATGATCATGGCTTTCCACTTGACGGGCAGGGCTCTAGAAGCCGGGGCCCGGGGACGTGCCTCCCGGGCTATCCGAGAGCTCCTCGAACTTTCCCCTGCGACCGCCCGGGTCCTCCGGGACGGAAAGGAACTGGAGATACCTCTGGAGGAAGTGCGCGTAGGAGACGTGATGGTGGTACGTCCCGGGGAGCGTATTCCTACCGATGGTAAAGTGGTAGATGGGGAGGCCGCGGTGGACGAGTCCATGGTCACCGGAGAACCCATGCCCCGGACTAAGCGCCCTGGGGATGAGGTGATCGGCGCCACGGTGAACCGGGACGGCCTCCTAAGGATCCAAGCGACCCGTGTGGGAAAGGACACCTTCCTCGCCCAGGTAATCCGCCTAGTGGAGGAAGCCCAGGGGTCGAAGGTTCCCATCCAAGCTTTGGCAGACAAGGTCACGGCCCGGTTCGTCCCGGGGATCCTCGCAATTGCCCTGGTCACGTCCCTCCTGTGGCTCTTCGTTCCCAACGTCATGCGCCCATTTCTACAAATAGGAAAATTCCTACCGTGGGTCTCAGTGGGGCTAGGTGGCCTGAGCCTCGCCATCGCGGCCACGGTCTCGGTGCTCGTCATTGCCTGTCCCTGTGCCCTGGGGCTCGCCACCCCCACAGCCATCGTGGTGGGGACGGGGCTCGCCGCCCGGCGGGGGATCCTCTTCCGCTCAGGCGAGGCGGTCCAGCGTCTCAAGGACGTGCGCGTTGTAGCCTTCGACAAGACCGGAACCCTCACCCAAGGGCATCCCCGGGTGACGGAAATCCTGCCCACCCGTGGCTTACACCCCGACGAGGTCTTGGCCCTCGCTGCATCGGCTGAGCGAGGGAGCGAACATCCCCTCGCCCGGGCCATTGTGGACCACGCGCGGGAGCGGGGGTTGACCCTGGAAGAGCCCGAGAAATTCCGAGCCCTGAGGGGAAAGGGGATCGAGGCCACGGTTGCGGGGGATGAAGTCCTCCTCGGCTCTCCGAAGTTCCTGGCCGAACGGAACGTGGACCTCTCCTCTCTGGCCGGGGAACTCGAACGACTGGAGGGGAAAGCGAAGACAGTTGTGGTCGTGGCCCAAGACGGGCGTGCCTTGGGCGCAATTGGCATCTCCGATCCCCTGAAAGAGAGTGCGACGGTCGCAGTGGAGGCCCTCAAGAAACTGGGCCTCGAGGTCGCCTTGATCACCGGGGACAACCGTCGTACCGCTACTGCCATCGCGGAGAGGCTCGGGATCGAACGGGTCATCGCCGAGGTCCTCCCGGAGGAGAAACTCCGTGAAGTGGAGCGGTTGCGTGAGGAGTTCGGGCCAGTGGCCTTCGTGGGCGACGGGATTAATGACGCCCCCGCCCTCGCGACCGCAGATGTGGGGATCGCCATCGGAACCGGGACTGACATCGCCATCGAGTCCGGGGATGTGACTCTGGTGAGAGGGGATCTCTCCGGGGTGGTAGAGGCGATCCGTCTCTCGCGGGCCACTTTCCGTGTGATCGTCCAAAACCTCTTTTGGGCCTTCTTCTATAACGTGGTGATGGTCCCCCTGGCGGTGATCGGGTGGATGCACCCATTGCTTGCTGAAGCAGCCATGGCCACAAGCTCCCTCACCGTGGTTGGGAACGCCCTGAGGCTTCGGAGGTGGCGATGAGGATCGAGTTCCTCTTCCACCCCGACTGTCCCGCATGGTGTGAGGCCCTGCGGGAACTCTCGGCGGCTCTGCGGGAATTGGGAATCGACGCAGAACTTAGGCTCGTCGAGGTGAGAGAGGAAGAGGAAGCTCGAAAATTACGCTTTCCTGGCTCCCCCACCCTGCGGATCGAAGGGGACGATCTCTTTCCCATGCCGGTACCTCGCTTCGGCCTCACCTGCCGCGTTTACCTCACCGAAGATGGTCCCAAGGGGTATCCCACCCGCAGGCTGATCGTGGAGGCCCTGCGACCTCGTTTAAGCCGAGAAGAAGAAACCGACGGCTTTCTTGATCGGACTCCGTGGGGAACTCGAGGCAACGGTGATCGGGGCAGGGGCGACCGGCCATCCTGAGGGTAGCTGTAGCCCCGAAGATACGAAGACGTGGTGGGCATCGCCGCGGAACCCTCATTTAATGCAGTAACCACAACCCCGGGAGGACGTGGAAACTCTTCGAGGGGACATCCCCGCTCTTTGCCTACGGCGTCCTCCTGCGGTTGATCTTTAAGATGCGCACGCGCAGAGAGGATCTGTCCCCTCTTTTCTGCGTAGCTGTAGTTACATGAAGGGATTAGGATCGGTGTTTTCTGAGCACGTTCACTTCCGAGGAGACGAGGTCGACCTCTTCACGGGGAATTCTTAGGATCGCCGCCGCGATATCTACCCCGGCGGGCTGGATCTCGGACTTTCCACGTTCTTCATCATCACTGTTCAGTCATTGTTCCTCATGGCCGCAGGATCCCCCGCTTGCAGGGTTCACGCACTACATGACGTCGGTGTCCTCTCTGTCATTAATTGAACACCATAGAAACCCGAACTTCTTCATCCAAAAATGTCCGCCGTTGGCCGCTTCCCTGCGACACTCTTCGGGCCAACGGAGACCTTTCGCTGCTTGAAGTGTCCTTCTACTTCACCTACGTTATAGGGGCCAGCTTCAAGGCGGGTTCGGAGCTTCGGCGGGCCCATGTGTAAACGAACACAGAAAGGAGGTGAGACGAATGGCGGAAAAGGTCGTCGATCCAGTGTGTGGAATGGAAGTGGATCCGGACACCGCGCCGGCCAAGTCCGATTATAAGGGAAAAATTTACTACTTCTGTGCCCCAAGCTGCAAGGACGAGTTCGAGAAGGATCCTGAACGTTACTTGTCCACAGAGAAAGGCCGCGGCTGCTGCCGCTAAATTTTCTTTCTCCTCAGAAGAGGCCAACGTGGACTTCCTCTACGTTGGCCTCTTTCTTCGCAGATGTATTTTGGACGATGCCCTCAATGTCTCGCTGAGGGACATCCCGATATCTTTCGATGATCTCCTTATTCCGAAGAAAAAGACACGTTGGACTACCCGGCCACCATTGTCTGGGGTGAAGTCCTGGGACATGGAGAAAAAGCGATGGCTCAATTTGACTGACTTGACAAAGCAGCCAACGATGGGGTCCTTTAAAAACGACCAGAAAGAAAACCACTGATGGACGAACTAAAACGAGGAGTCCATGACCCTCATCGATGTTGGGAACCTGACCGAGAAGGCCAAAGGAACCGGTGGAGGGAGCGATGAGCTGATGGACTCAAACACCTGGAGGACCCCAATTTACACCACGCCCTGGGATGTCACCCTCAGTGGTATCGAAGGTCGCTGACTCTCGAATAAGTGTTGTGATCGCTAAAATGGAGGATGCGAGCTTTTGCCCTTCTAAACATAGCCGAGTTGGAGGGCAACGATCATTCCCACCCCCAATATGAACATCACCGCCCCCGAGATCAAATGCAGCTTCCTCAGGCGTTGCGAGCGCCACGTCTCCGCCCGTGCCGTGGTGGTGAACCCGAAATGTACGCCCAGGGTGAGGAGGAGTAGGGGGAGGATGAACACGAGGTTGTAGAGGAGGAGGTAGAGGACCCCTTGGGCCCTGGTGGTCGTCCGGGAGATGAGGGCCAGGATCGCGATGTAGGGCCCCGACGAGCAGGGGAGAAGGAAAAGCGAGTCCAGGATGCCGATGGCGAACGCTCCCGGAACCGAGACCACCGAGGCAGTGAGGCGTTTGAGCAGTGGCCGCCAGCGTTGGGGGACCTCGATGGTGAACCACTTCCCATAGGCGAAGTAGTCCTTCACGTTCCAAAGCCCCATGAGGACCGCGAGGATCGAGACCGAGAGGATAAAGTAGTACTGAACCCCGGCGGCCTGGATCGCCGAGTAGACCCCGAGCCCCATGAGGAAGTAGGAAATGTAGATTGCGGAAAGGAAGGCAAGGCCAATGGGGAGGATCCTCCGGCGCCGACCTGCAACGAGCAATGTCCCGAAGAGGAAGATGAGGATAGCGAAGCAGCAGGGGTTCACCGAGTCCACCGCGGCCGCGACCAAGATGGCGGGAAGGGCGAGCTTCTCCGCCAAGTCTTGTCCGCGGATCCCTTTCGCTCGCACGAGGGGTGAAGGGGCGTTCACAGCGATGGCCCGCTGGATTGCTTCTTCCAGGGCCATCTCGCCGGCCCGACCAAATAAGGTCACCGGTTCCTCCTCCAGCCCATAGAAGGTATCCCCGATGAGGGCTACGTCTCCCACGAAGATCAGGGGCACGGGCCCCAACTCCACGCCATAGGCGGTAAGGAGCCGTTCTAGTATTTCCCGGGACTTGGGTTCTCGCACGTTAAACCGAACCACCTCGAGCTCCGGGTAGTCGGGAGCAATCTCCTCAAGGAAGGCCTCGATGCGGGCACAATGGGGACAGCCGGGATCATAGAAGAAGACGAGTTCCACTCCCACCGCTCGAAGGACGAAGAAAAAAAGCTATACCTACAAAGACGCAGATACGGAAAGCTCTGAGCGTCACCGCGCCTCCAAGTTTACGGCGATTCCGGTATCATCCGGCCTCTTCTTCCCACAGGAGCTCCCCCCCGTAACGGATCTTCCACTGTTCGAGTCCCCCAACGAGGCAATAGACGTCCGCCTGGCCCTCCTCACGGAACCGGGCGGCGAGCTCGCAGGCCTTGGCTCCATCGGCGTCCACGAGCCAGATGTAGAGGCGCCCCGCATCGCCGGTGCCCGGCAGAACGGCAAGCCATCCGGAGAGCTCGTCCGGGACGACGTTCACCGCCCCGGGGAGATGTCCCGCGGCGTATTCCTCTGGCGACCGCAAGTCGACCACTACTTGGTAGCTCCGGACAATGCGGTGGGCACTCACCGTGCGCTGGCCGTATCGAGGTGTGCCAAGTGAAGGGATCTTCGTGCCCTCAGCCCGGACGAAGAATGCGCCCCCCACCTCTTCCCACCAGCCCGCCAGACCGCCGGCGATCGCTCGGGCTGCGATGGCCCCGCGCTCCCGGAGGATGCGAGCCGCTTCCAGGGCTCCCTCCCCCGTCTCGTCGTAGAAGTAGAGGGGGAGGCTCCGGGGGAGACGCTCGACCCACTGATCCAGCGCGGTCAGGGGGATGTTGATCGCCCCCAGTAGGTGGCCCCGAGCGTAGTCCTCAGGTGACCGCAGGTCCACGAGGAGATAGAAGCCGTAGTATAAGGTCGAGGCCGAGCCCTCGTAAGGCTGGGCTTCGCGGACGTACCCTTCGAGGATCAGCACCTGTTTTGGTGCTTGGGGATCGTTGGAGAAAAGCTCCACCTTCCGCGTGATCTTTCTCCCCCCAAAGCCGGTGGAGTCGAAGAAGACCACGAGCTCCGTCGATTCGCCCGGCGCCAGCTTCTCCTTGGGGAGCGGGGCACTGGTGCAGCCGCACGAGGTATGGGGCTGCTGCGGGAAGAGTAAAGGCGCGTCGCCCACATTGGTGAGCACGAACACAGCGCGGACGACAATTCCCTCTGTCACTTCCCCGAACCTATATACCGTGGGCTCTACCTGTAGGCGTGGCCCGGCTAGGACGGCCGCTACGAGGATGAAGAGAAACAATTCCACTGTAAATACCTTTTTCATGGTCAAAACACACCTCCTCACTCTCCGCGCCTCAGGGCAGGCCGCTGGAGGCGCATGGCATTACCGGTGACGAGGAGCGATGCGCCCACGTCACCGATGAGGACGGCCAAGGCCAGGGACGCCAATCCGGCGAAGGCGAACCCGGCCACCACCAGCTTCAGGGCAATGGAGGCGGCGACGTTCGCGCGCACCACCCGAAGCGCCCGCCTTCCGAGGGCCACGAGCTCGGGGATTCCTCGTAGGTCGTCCCGCATAAGGGCCACATCCCCGGCTTCGATGGCCACGTCGGTCCCGATGGCCCCCATGGCGATCCCCACGTCGGCGGTGGCCAATGCCGGGGCGTCGTTCACCCCGTCCCCCACCATGGCAACCCCACCCCGGGACCGGAGCTTCCTGACCCACTCCACTTTTTCCTCGGGGAGGAGTTCTGCGTGGACCTCGTGGAGACCGAGGACCTGGGCCACCGCCCGCGCCACGGAAGTCCGGTCCCCGGTGAGAAGGACCGGTTCCACTCCCAATTCTCGCAGGGCTGCAAGCGCCCTTTTCGCCTCGGGGCGGAGCTCGTCAGAGAGGAGGATCGCCCCGATGGGCCGGCCGACCTTTCCCACGAAGACAAGGCTTTGACCCTGGGAGAGGAGTTTCTGGGCAGCCAGGGGGAGTTCCTCGAAGAGCTCAGGTCGGCCCACCACGTAATCCTCACCCCCGATCTTCCCCCGGACACCCCATCCGGGTAGGGCCTGAAATTCCTCGACTTCCGGAAGGGCATCAATGCCCCCCGCGAGGTTCCGGATGGCGCGAGCGATGGGATGTTCGCTCCCCCGCTCCAGGGCAGCCGCAATCCGGAGGATCTCTCCGGGGTCGGAGCTGTTGAGGGGGTGTACCTCTGCCCGCAGCTCACCGGTGGTGAGGGTGCCGGTCTTGTCTAATGCGAGGAATTTGACCTTGGCGATAGCCTCGAGGGCCGCCCCTCCCTTAACCAAGATCCCGCGGCGGGCGCTGGCGACGAGCGCCGATACCATGGCCACCGGGGTGGAGATGGCGAGCGCACAGGGACAGGCGATGACGAGGAGCATTAATGCTCGGAAAATCCAATCCCTCGCGGGAAGTCCAAGGAGTGTTGGGATAAGTGCCACGAGGACTGCAACTCCCACCACGGTGGGGGTGTAATAGCGGGCGAACCGGTCCACAAATCGTTCCACCGGAGCCTTCTTGTGTTGTGCCTCTTCCACCAATGCCGCGATTCGGGCCAGGGTACTTTCCCCGGCTAGACGGGTGACACGGATCTCCAGTGACCCGTCCTCGACAAGGGTTCCGGCGTAGACGGGGTCACCTTCCTCCTTCGTGACCGGGGTTGACTCCCCGGTGATGGCCGCCTCGGAGACGCTCGAGCGGCCCCGCACCACCACTCCATCGAGGCCAATCGTCTCCCCGGGCCGCACCAGGATCACCTCCCCAGGCGAGATGGCTTCTACGGGAAGCTCGAGCTCGCGTCCCTCGCGCAGAACGGTGGCTCGTTTGGGAGCCCGGTCCAAGAGGTCCCGGATAGAACGGCGGGCCCGGGCCGCTGCCCTCCCCTCCAGCCATTCGGCGAGCCCAAAGAGGAAGGCGAGCGCGGCGGCTTCGAACGCCTCTCCCAGCGCCAGGGCACCCACGATGGCGATGGAGACCAGAAGGTCGATTCCCAGCAACCTCCGTTTGAGCTCGGAGGTGGCCCGTCGCAACACGGGAAAACCGCCCAGCGCGGCCCCAATCCCAAACAAGATCCCGGAGAGGGGGACCGTCACGCCCACAAGTGGTCCGAGGAAAATGTCCCCCAGGAGATAGGAGATGCCCCCCCCGGCGAGGAAGAGTCCCGACGCCAGGGTGAGACGTTCCTCCAGATGATCGTGGTCCTCTGCCTCTATGTGGGAGATCTGGCCGCCGATGGCCGCTACCACACGGTCGAGCTCGGCTTCCTCTATGGAAGCGGGATCGTAAGTCACACGCACCACTCCATCGAGGAGGTTCACCTCGGCCTCCCGCACGCCCTGTACGGCGGTCAAGCGCCGCTCGAGCTGCAAGGCACAAGAAGGGCAGTGGAGCGACGATACCCGTAGTTCCCGCGTCTCCATTTTGCGCATGTCCGGGGTTCGTTCCATAGAGGTCACTATCTATGAACAGCTGTTTATTTGTTGGTAAATTTATAGCACGGGCGGGGCCTTGGTTCAAGGCCGGGAACACGGTAAAGTGGGAGGCAATGTATCACGCGCTTACGGAAAAAGAGGCGAAAAAGCTCCTCAAGAGGATGCCCGCGCCCGAGGCTGTGGCTCGGCTGGCCGAAACCTTCCGCGTGCTCTCCGATCCCACCCGGGTAAAGATCCTCTACCTTCTCTCACAGGGGGAGCTATGTGTCCACGACCTCGCGGAGCTCCTCGGGATAAGTCAGCCCGCCGCATCCCATCACCTCCGGATCCTCCGCATGCAGGGGTTAGTGAAGACGCGAAGGGCGGGCAAGTCCATCTACTATTCCCTCGACGACGAACACGTGGTGGAGCTCTTCCGCTGTGGCTACGACCATGTGCTTCATAAGGAGGCAGGGAGCTGACTCAGCCTGACGTCCGCGTCGGGGACTCGAGGATCTCGGCCTCGATGAAGTCGGCAATAGCTTCGGGATCGGGCGGCAGGAGTTGCACTCCATCGGGGACTACCGCTGGCCTGCTCGAGACCACCGCCAACACCGGGATTTTCCCCGCCAGGGGTTCCCCTGCCCGATAAACCTCAATCTTCGGGTAGGGGCTCGCCTTGAACCCCTCGAGGATCACGATGTCCAGATCGCCGAGGAACCGTTCGACGAACTCGGAGACCTCGCGCCCTCCATGATCCCAGAATAGGGCGCCGTGGTGGAGAGAGTAAAGGAGGACCCGCTCGGCCCCGGCGACGCGGTGGCGGTAGGTGTCTTTGCCGAACACGTCGGGCTCCACCTCGGGCGAGACATGCTTTACCGTCCCCACACGGTACCCCCGTGCCCGGAGGACGGGGATCAATTCACAGATGAGGCGCGTCTTCCCCGACCTCTTGTGGCCCACAAATGTCACGATCTTCATCGTCCTTCCCCGTGCTGCTCCCGGTATCTCACAAGCTCCTCAAGGTTAAGGTCGCGCAGTTTCTCAGATGTAGGGCCTCTTTCATCCCAGCCCCGCAGGCGGTAATAGGCCTCGATTTCCTCCTGGAACTCCCGCTCCGGAATGGGACGTCCTGCGGATTGTCCCCGGGGCAAGGGTCCATGGAGGCGCTTGGGGAGTCGGTCGTGCTCCCGCCGGTACCCAGCGAGCCCGGAGTAGAGCCGCAGCAGGTTGAAGTTACGCTCGCCGACCTGAAGCATGTCCCATGGACCCAACTCCATTCCGGTCACGTGGCGCAGGATCTTCCGTATCTGGGGATAGTTGTAGTTTGGCCCCGTCTCCCTGGTGACGAAGATGCACATGATGAGGGAGTTAGTGAACGAACGGAGGTCTTCGTAGAGCTTTACCAGCAGGGATTTCCCCTCAAGGGCGAAACGGTCTATCCCCCGGGTCACCCCGAGCTCCGGCGTGGGAGCATCGCCCTCGAGCATGGTGTCGTGCATCCCCTCGAGGTGTGTGGCCCCCCGAGGGCTCACGGCGTAGGAAATCCCGAGGCCCACTTTCCCCCGGGGTTCATGCATGGGCACCTCTACCCCCTTGATGGTGACGACGAAGTCGGCCCCGACCCGCTCAGCCCAACACTCGATCCCCGCGGCGATCTCATCCCCCAATCCCTCGCGATTCGCAATCCGCTCCACCCATGCCACCACTGTATCGGGGTTACCCCAGGGGATCCGCTCCTCTATTAGGCCCCGTTCCGAGGCCTCCATCAGGGCGGCGATGGCAACCCCCACGGAGATCGTATCGAGCCCGTAGGCGTTGCAAAGTTGGTTCGCGAGTGCGATCGCCGAGAGATCCGCGCACTTGCACAGGGAGCCGAAGGCCGCCAACGTCTCGTATTCCGGTCCTCCGTACTGCGGCTCCACCGCCCGTCCGTGGAACTCGGTCCGTACCACGCGCTTGCAGTGCACCGGGCAACCGGCGCAGGTGTCCCGGTCCACGAGGATCGTCTCCGCCATCCGCTCACCCCCAATTTTTTCGGCCTCGTCGAAGACTCCCTCGCGGAAGTTCTCCGTTGGGAGGATCCCCATCTCCGAGAGCCAGGTGAGGCCTCGGGCGGTACCGAGTTCCCCGAATCGCACGGTGGCCGCATCCTCCATGAGTGATCGGGCGAACTCCGCACGGGCCCTGAGGAAGGCGTCGCGGTCGGCTACCTCCTTCTCGCGATGTCCACTCACCACTACCGCTTTGAGGCGCTTGGCGCCCATCACAGCCCCGAGTCCTGGCCGTCCGGCAGCTCTGGTCTTGTCATGGATAACGCACGCTTGGATTACAAGCTTCTCTCCCGCCGGGCCGATACAGGCCACGTGCGCCCCCGGGTACCGCCGACGGAGCTCCTCATCCACCTCGGCGGTTGTCTTCCCCCAAAGGTCCCCGGCCTCATGGAGCTCCACCTTTCCATCGTAGAGGAGGAGGTAGACGGGACGCGGGGCGACCCCGCGGAGGAGGATCCCGTCGTAGCCGGAGCGTCCAAGCTCGTGGGCGAAGTACCCGCCGGCGTAGGAGTCGGAGATGGAGTTCGTCTTCGGGGACTTGGCGGCGACCACGTGCCGCCCCGCCCCCGCCACCCCGGTCCCTTGAAGGGGGCCGGTGGCGAAGATTAGAACGTTCTCCGGTCCCAGAGGATCGGCCTTCGGGGGGACGAGCTCTAACAGGAGTCGGGCCGCGATCCCCCGCCCTCCGAGGTGAAGTTCATACCAACGTTCGGGGATCTCCCGCTCAACGATCTCCCCGTTCGTCAGATCGACTTCAAGATACCTCCCCCAAATTCCCTTCATTGTCCCTCCTTGTTTCACTATAAGGGCAAGGGTAGTTTAAGGGCGACCATGGAGAAAAGGAAGGTCGTCGCTCGCAACAAAAAGGCAAAGCGCGACTATGAAATCGAGGAGACCTATGAGGCCGGCATCGTTCTAACAGGTTCCGAAGTAAAGTCCCTGCGGTCAGGAAAGGCGTCCCTGGACGGAGCCTACGCCAAGATAGTGGACGGGGAGATCTTTCTTTATGACATGCACATCGCCCCCTACGACAAGAGCTCTGCCCATACCGGCCACGACCCCGAGCGCCCGCGGAAGCTCCTTTTGAAGAAGCGCGAGATCGCGCGCCTGGCGGGAAAAGTCGCCGCGGCGGGCTACACCCTCATTCCTCTCTCCGTCTACTTCAACGAGCGAGGCTACGCCAAGGTAGAGCTGGCCCTAGCCCGAGGGCGCACCAAGGCGGACAAGCGCCGGAAGCTCATCGAGGAAGAGGAAGAGCGCCGCGCCCGCGAGGCGATGAAGCGCTACCGCTTCTGAGTCACTCCCCGATCACGAGCTCCACCCTGCTTCCCCGCTCCTCGTCAGGGGGATATACGAGGAGCTTGTACGGGATCCCGCGGCGCAGGGCTTCCACGTGGGTAATGACCCCGACCCGCAGCCCTTCATCCACGAGCCGGTAGAGGAGCTCCAGCACCACCCGCACCGACTCCTCGTCCAGATTCCCGAACCCCTCGTCGATGAAAAAGAACTCGATGGGAGGTGCTCCTCCACGGCGACCGAGCTGAATTGCCTCGGAGAGAGCCAGGGCCAGCGAGAGCGAGACCAGGAAGGTTTCGCCCCCGGAGAGGGTATGAGGAGGACGGGCCACCCCACCGTTTCGGTAGTCGATCACCTCGAGCTCCGTGCCCTCCCCCTGGAGGACGTAGCGTCCCTGGCTGAGCTGGACGGTGTAGTGGGAAGCACGTGAGAGGATCCGCTCGAACTGGCTTCCCACGAGGTACTCCAAGAAGGCCTTCCCCCGTAGGAGTGCCTCGAGCTCCCGATGTGACCGGAGCTTTGCCTCGAGCTCCCGTACCCTCTCCGTGAGCTCTTGCTTGCGGGAGAGCTTCTCACGAAGACTGCGGAGCTTCTCCTGGACCTCTCCGAGCTTCTGTTGCAAAATTTCATATTCTGTCCGCCGCTCATCGTATGTCCGGATGACCTCCTCCGCTTCGTCCACGCTGCCCACGGAGAACGAGGCGAGCCGCGCGCGGTAGGCCCCGATCCGCCGGCCCAGTTCCAGGGCCTCCTCTATCAGCTCTCGCTCCGCTCGGGTGAGGGCAAAAGCTTTGGCGTCCTCCGGTGGGATCTCCGTCTCGGAGAGGAGAAGCGCGAGCCGCTCTTCCGCCTCGGCAAGTCCCCGGGAGAGCTCCTCCACCTGGCCGCGGAGCCCGGAAACCATTTCCGCAAGCTCCGCTTCCTTCCTCTCGAGTTCCTCGAGATTTACCTCGAGGACCCGCCTCTCCTCCTGGAGCCTCTTCAGCCGCGAATCGATCAGGCGACGATATCTTTCGAGAAGTTTCAGATCGAGCGGTTGGTAAATCTCCCCGAGCCCTTCCACGACTCGCTTCCAGATGTTCTCCAAGTGCACAAGCTCGCGACGCGTCTCAGCGAGATCGCGCTCGAGCTCCTCCTGCTTCACGTAGGCGTCCCAATGTGGGAGCTTTTCTGCGAGATCGTCCCAGGTGAGGGAGGCCACTGGCTTGGGTATCTTCTCCCGCAGGGCTCCCAATTCCCTTTCAAGCCTCCTGAGCTCCTCCCTCAGGGAAGCGAGTTTCTCCCTCTTCGTCCCCAGAAGTTCTTCCTGTAGGCGCACTTCGGTGCGTACTACTGCCGCAGCTTCCCGGAGCGCCCGCACCTCGTCCCTCAGGCGCGAGAAGGCCCCTTCCTCCGCTGCGAGGTCAATGTCCTCTGGGGCCCTCGCTGGGGACGGGTGCTCGGTGGCCCCACACACCGGACACGGCACCCCGTCCTCAAGCTCCCGGGCGAGCTCGGCCGAGAAAATTTCCCGTCGGAGCTCCTCCAGTGTCCGTTCCCTCTCGGATAGTTCCCGCTCCCTCTCCATGAGCTCGGCTTCCCGCGCCTTCAGAGTCCTCTGAAGCTCAACGTGTCTCACCTCCACGGCAGCGATCTCCCCCTCGAGCTCCCGCATACGACGGCCGATCTCCCCCCGACGCATGAGGAGGACCTTCACATGCTCCAGGAGCTCTTCCAGGCCGACGAGCTCCTCTGGGGGGAAGGGAGGCGCCTCTGTTGGGCCCACATGGGCCCGCTCGGCGACCAACCGTTTCTCCCTTTCCCGGAGCGCTTCCACACGTTCGGGGATGAGTCCGGAGATCTCCCCTTTTAGCTCCCGCAACCTTGTCTCCTGTTTTCCCAACGACTCGAGCTTCTTTCGCGCCTCTTCCGCGAAGAACGCCCTCCGGCGGCGATGTTCTTGAAGGGCCACCTCATACGAGGAGAGCTCCCCCCGTTTTTCTTCGAGTGCTTGAGAACGTCGTTCGCGGGCCTCGGCCGCGGCCGCCACCTCCTGTGCTCGGTCAGCGAGCCGCAAACGCTCCTCGAGCTTCCCCTGGACCTCCGGGGACCACGTCCTCTCCACAAGCTCGGCAAATCGAACCCCCAACGTCTCCGTCTCTTCCGTGAGGCGCAGGAACTCTTCCGCCTCCCGCCGCCTCTCCTCGAACTCCATAAGTTCCTGCTGGAGGCGCTGAACGTGGTCCTGAAGGGAGAAGAACTCCTCCTCCGCCTCCTTCAGGGATCCCTCAGTAAAGGGCTCGAGGGGGGCGAGTTCCGCGAAGAGGGCCTCGTGCTCAGCCTCGAGTCTCCCGCGAGCCTCGCGCACCGCTCTGTATAGGGGTTCTCCGAAGCGCTCTAAGCGGAAGATCTCGGCGAGGAGCATCCGGCGTTCGGCCGGCTTGAGCCGCAGGAACCGGGCGAACTTTCCCTGGGGGAGGAAGACCGCGGTCACGAACTGTTCGAACGAGAGCCCGAGGAGCTCCTCGACTGCCCGGTCAAGCTTTCGGATTCCTTCGAGAGGAAGGCGCTCCCCGCTTCTGGCAAGGTAGAAATCGGCGCTCACGAGCCCCGACCGGCGGCGCTCGAGCTTCCGGTAAACCTCGTAGACCTCGTTACCGAGTGCGAAGCGAAACTTGGCCCAGAGTGCCTTAGCGCCGCTCGAGAGGGAATCGGCGAGGGAGGAGGAACGGTCGATCCGCCCGAAGAGCGCGAATGTGATGGCGTCAAGGATCGTGGACTTGCCCGCTCCCGTGGGCCCGAAGATCCCGAAGAACCCCGCGTCAGCGAGGCGGGAGAACTCGATCACCACTGGGTCGCGGTAGGAGTGGAGCCCCTGGAACTCGAGCTTAAGTGGCTTCACCCGCAGCCACCTCCCGAAAGTGCTCGAGGAAGAGTTCCACCAGCTCGGCAGGGGGCTCGGTACCCCGCGCCCGGAGGTAGAAGTCCCGGAAGAGCCCAACCGGATCCTCAAGCTGCGGCCTCTTCCCGAGTTCCGGACCCAGCTTCACTGCGCCGGGGACACGGAAGCTCACCCCCACGAAATGCGGGAAGGCCTGCTGCAACTGCCTCAGATCCCCCCGCACGAGCTCGGCACCAGCGGGCATGACTACCTGCACCCAAGAGCTTCCGAACACGTCCGCCCGGGCAAGGGCCTCCTCCATCGATTTCACCTCCAAGCGCACTAACTTTAACCCTCCACCGATCTCCACGAACTCCCAGGTCCCCTCCTCCCACAGCCATCCCCCCCGGGGGACCTCGGGATCGCCGAAGTTGAATGCGAGCGGGGCCCCGGCGTAGCGCCAGTTCCCATCGCCGTGGGGGAGGTGGAGGTGACCCAGGAAAGCGGCCCGGTACCCCGCGATGGCGTCCTGGGGGAGGAGGTAGGAGTCCCCGAGGACGTCGAGCACGTCCTCCCGGTCCTCCGGCGCGAACAGCCCCCGTCGTACGTAGAGATGCCCCAAGAGCACCAAGTTCTTCCGCTCGGGTACTTGGGCCCGCAGGGCGGCGAATGCCTTGGGGAACGGGGTCTCCAGCCCCAGCTCCAGGCCCTCGGCCTCACGCAGCCGGGGGAAGGAGGGAAAGGGAACGAGGTGGAGAACGAGGTCCGCGCCCCGTTGGGGGAAAGCGAGGTGGATCCAGCCGGGACCCGCGTCTAGAACGGCGAAGCCCGCGGTGCGCTTGAGCACGGAGGGGACGACGCCGGGGTAGGCGGCGACGATTATCCCCTGCGGGACCATGAGGGATCGCGGGGCGCGCAGGCGCTCGGGGCTATCGTGGTTCCCGGCGACGACTACCACCGCCCGGGCCCCATCCTCGGATAGTTCGCTCAGGGTCTCAAAGTAAAGTTCCTCTGCCGCTGCGGAAGGGGTGTAGGTCTCGAAGATATCTCCAGCGATCACCACCAGATCCACGTCGAGTCGACGGACCTCACGCACCAAGTTCTCGAGGAATTCCCGTTGCTCGGGGAGGCGTGATTTGCGGAAAAGCGTTTTCCCCAGGTGCCAGTCGGCAGTGTGAAAAACCCGGACGCCCATCGCTAGTAGCGGATGTGGAACCCGGTGAACGCGCCGGTGGGGTTTTCCCAGCGCACCTCTACCCGCTCCACCCGCGCGAGGGGTGGTCCCTCGCGGCACCACTCGATCAGCTTCCGCAACGCTTCCTCGTTACCCTCGGCGACAACTTCCACGCGGCCGTCGGGGAGATTCTGCACATACCCCGACAAACCGAGGCGCTGGGCCACCTCTTGGGTGTTGGCGCGGAAGAAAACCCCTTGTACTCGGCCTGAGACTAAGACGTGTATCCTGCGCGTCATGGCTTCCACTTCCGGGCTCACCGGAGAAGCTCCTGCGCCCGCCTCAGGAATCCTACCACGAGCTTCACCGCCCCTTCGAGGTCCGAGAGGGAGAGGAGGGACACCGGGGAGTGAATGTAACGGCACGGGACGGAGACAACGCCGGCGAGGATCCCTCCCCGCTCGAGGTGTATCGCCCCCGCGTCCGTCCCCCCGTAGGCCGGGAGCTTGTACTGGTAGGGAATCCCCTCGGCACGAGCGATCCCCTCCAGGAACCCCACCATCCGCGGCCGCACCACGATGGAGCGGTCGGCCACGGTGATGGCCGGCCCCTTGCCCAGACGGGTCGGTTGCTTGGCCTCGGGGATCCCGGGGACATCAGCTCCCACAGTCCCCTCCAGGGCCAAGGCGACCTGCGGAGCGACGCGGAAGGCGGCCGCCTTCGCCCCCCGGAGGCCCAGCTCCTCGCCAACGGCGAAGTTCACCGCCAACCTGTACGGGAGCCGCTCATCGGCGGTGAGCCGTAGGGCCTCCAGGGCCACCAGGCACCCGACCCGGTCGTCGAAGGCCTTGCCGGTGGCGTACCCTTCCCGCAATAGCTCACACGGGTAATAGATGGTGAGGGGGGATCCGATCGTGATCCCCATCCCCTCCGCTTCTTCACGGCTCCCCGCCCCCACGTCCACAAAGAGCTCCTCCAAGGGGGCGGTCTTCTTACGGTCCTCGGAGGAGAGGATGTGAGGCGGGGTGGCACCGATGATGCCCTTTACCTTCCGGCTGTCCCGGGCGCGGATCACCACCCGCTGTCCGAGCAGCAACCGCTCGTCCCAACCGCCCACGGGCGCTATACGGAGAAACCCATTCGGCTCGATCCAGCGCACGAGGAACCCGACCTCGTCCATATGGGCGTCCAGCATCACCACAGGGCCTTTGCCGCGGGAGCAGATAAGGTTGCCCAGGGGGTCAACCTCGCAGGAATCGACGTAGGGGGCGGCCATCTCGTGGATGAGCTCGCGCACCTCGTCCTCGTGGCCGGACACGCCGAACGCATCGGAGAGCTTTTTCAGCTTCGCGAATAAATTCAACTGTCCTCCTTTCGGCCCCGGTCAGGGTAGTTCCCAACCACAAAGAGGTTCACACAGACGACCCCAAATTCTTCGCAAGTATAAACATGCCCGAGGGCAAAGTCCCCGAGGGATACGGACAGGAGAGAAGAGAGATAAATTTCTAGCTCCCGGGGGAGGACTCGAACCTCCAACCCGCCGGTTAACAGCCGGCTGCTCTGCCTGTTGAGCTACCCGGGAACTGCAAAAATATCTTAGCTGCGCCGGAATATGTGGTCAAGCCGGGAAGCTCATGGGGACAAAAAGGGCGCGAAATAGGGCGACCCGTCCGGACGGCGATATTATATCGGTGAGAAATGGTGGCGGAGAGGTTCTCCCGACAGTCGATACTCCCGGAGCTCGGGCCTGAGGGTCAGCGCCGACTCGGCGTGGCCAGGGTGCTTGTGGTGGGCTGTGGAGCCCTGGGTTCGCACACCGCGGCGGCGTTGCTTCGGGCCGGGGTGCACCGGCTCATCCTCCTTGACCGCGATATCCTCGAGCTCCACAACCTCCACCGCGTGGCCCTCTTCACCGAGGCCGATGTGGGGCGCCCCAAGGCCGAGGCCCTGGCGGACAGACTCTGCCAGATCGATGGGGAGGTCGAGATCTCGGCCTACGTCGCCCATTTCGGGCCCAGCCAGGCGGAGGACCTCGTCCCAGCAGTGGACCTTGTCGTCGACGGCTTAGACAATATGGAGACCCGTTATCTTCTGAACGATGCCTGCCTGAAACACGGGGTCCCCTGGATCTATACCGCGGTCCTCGGGACGACGGGATTGATGATGCCCATCGTCCCCGGGAATGGACCATGTCTGCGGTGCCTCTTCCCGAGTCCGCCGCCCCCGGGCACCCTTCCCACGTGCGCCACCCACGGGATCCTGGGTCCCGTGCCCAAGGCCTTGGGCGCACTCCAGGCTTCCCTCGCGATCCGCCTCCTCACGGCCGGAGAAGTCCCCATCGGGAAGCTCTTCCAGTTCGACCTCTGGCGGGTAGAATTCCGGGAGCTCGTGGTTCCCCGGCGCGACGACTGCCCCTCTTGTGTCCGAGGCGAGTACGCGTTCCTGCGGGAGGGCTCCCGTACGGTGACCCTCTGCGGGGACGCGATCCACATCCTTCCCCGGACGAGCGAATCGGTGGATCTGGAGGAATTGGCACGGCGGCTCGCGGGCCTGGGAAAGGTGCGCCGGGGAAGCGGCGTCCTCTTCTTCGACGTCGACGGGGTATCTTTCACCGTGTTCCCCGACGGGCGCGCCATCATCAAAGGGGTGAAGGATCCTACCCGTGCCCAAGCACTCTACGATCAGTTCATCTCTCGCTGATCCTTTTAACCGCCTTTGCGGTTCGTCTCCCCTTTGCGCCCTTTTTCATCTGGGGACTTCTTCTTGGGACGGAGGCGTAGCCAGGTACGTTGGCCCCGTCGGCTCTCGAACTCCACCGGCTCGGGGAACTTCCGAGCCTCCCCGAGTTCCCACACATAGAGCTTATCCCCTCTGGCGTAGTCCCTGAGAAACCGCTCGTCGGCAAGGTGCCGATCGGCGTGCACCCGAAGCTCCTCCAGGGTAAAGGGCCCCTTGTTCCCCAGGATATCCACCGTGCCGATTACCTTCCCCCCGCTCACCACCCCCACCCGCCCACGTACCCCCGTGGGGTAGCGGCGGATCTCCCACCGCTTCTTCCCCTCCACGATATAGGTCGCGTAGGGTTCCTTTACACGGAAACCCCGTTCGGGGAGCTCGTCGGCCCGGAAAAGGGTTCCGTAGCCCACCATGTAGATGGCATCCGGCTCCAGAGACTCGAGGATCTCCCGCCGATGGGTGACGAGAACCAACGTAATCCGCTTCTCCCAGGAGAGCTGCGACATTCTCCGCGCCATACGCCGCGCGGTGACGGGGTCAAGGTGGGCCCCGAACTCGTCGACCAAGATGAGGTTTGGCCGGTGGGCCAAGGCCCAGGCGATCTTGGCCCGCTCCTTCTGTCCCGTGGAGAGCTCTCGGTAGCGCGCCCGGTAGAGCACCGCATCGGAGATCCCCGCGTAGTTTAGGATCTCGATCGCGAGGGCGGCGTCCTTACAGACTCGGTACAGGGCCTCAATCAAGGGTTCCTCGCCGAATCCAGGCTCTGCCTCTCCCCGGGGATGAGGAGTTGGACGCGGACATTATCGGGGAGCTCCCACTCGCCAGAGTCGGGGAGATATAGGGGGTCGCTGCTTCCCACGAGCAACCCCCCAGATGATGCGGAGGAGCGTGGTCTTTCCGCTCCCCGAGGCTCCGACGATCGCCGTGACCTTACCCGGCTGAACTTCTATTTCACCGTTCTTGATCACATAGCGTTGGACGAGTCGCTCCCGGACCCCGAAGGCCTCCAGGACCGTCCGCACCGAGGGAGAGAGCCGCTCCAGGGCGAGCTCGTTTGCGTAGGACTTGAATAGCCTCCACAGTTTTATGGGACGGGAGAGGGGCTCCACGGGCCGAAACCGGGGTCGGTAAAGTTTCCCTTTGTGTTTTTGGGCCACGGTATCCCTTTCGAAAAAGTTCGCGATGATCCTCCGCGCGCGCTCGCTCAGGGGGAGATAGAGGACGGGCCGGCCGCTCCCCGTTTCCCAGAGGTATGCGAAGCCCGCCTTCTCCATGAATGGGTTGTACCGGGCCATCATGGCGACGGTCTCCAGGGCCTCCTTGGGGAGGCGCATGTCCGGCACCCACCGCTCTGACAGCCAGTCAACCAGGGCCCGGATCGCGAGCTGCTCCTGGCCGTCCACGCGGTAATCCGGGTGGACCACGACCCTGGCGAGGCGGGCCACCGGCGACCTCGCTTCTTTCAGGGCCTCACCCTGTATGTTCCACCACTCCTCCGGAGACTTGGCTTCCCACGCGGCGAAAGGATGGGCGAACCATTCCTCGGGAAAGACCTTGCGGCGGATGTCCCGTTCCACGGATCCATCAGGGAGACGGCGATTCATGAGGGGGATGGGCGGGTCCACGCGCAAGTACCCTACGTATTGGGGCTCATAGGGGTTCCGTTCGAGAAGCTCGAGGACCAAGAAACGCGAGGCGCGGGTAGCGTTCTTGAGATCGTGAAAACGCATCGCCGCCCCGCAATTCTGACAGCGGGGCCGAGCATTGGCTTCCCGGTAATGGTCGCACGCCTCACAATGCCATAGGGCGAGGATCTCCTTATCCGAGGCGAGTGATACTGTTCCAGCTCCACGATGGCCTCGTAGTCACGCTCGTAGCGTGCCTCCCGGGCAAGGATGCGGTGGGAATAGAGCACCGCCCCCGAGAGGGGTGAGGTCCGCTCCACGGTGTACTCTTTGGCGAAGAGGGGCCAAATCGTTACTTCCCCTTTGAGCCTGTAGTCGTCGAAGCCGATCTCCGACTCCCGGGAAAGCCAGAGCTCGTACTCCTTCCCCTCCTCGAGCCATTGGGCCACGGTCCCCGTCATGGGAAGCTGGTACTCGTTGTCTCGGACGTCGATCACGATTGCGAATCCAAGGTACCGATACGTAGGACGCTTCAGCTCCACTCGCTCTAGTCTCACCTTCATGCCGCCTCCCTCTGCGGGGATTATCGCACCGTTTCCGTTATGATTTCACGGGTGTTTCCGATGGGAATAGGGGAGATCTTATTGAAGCTGATGGTGGCGGCGGTGCTCGGAGGGCTCATCGGCTTCGAGCGGGAGACGCACGGCCGCCCGGCGGGACTGCGGACGAACATCCTCGTCTGTGTCGGGGCTGCCCTGGTGATGGCCGTGGCCAAAGCGACGAGTTCAGGCGTGGTGGACCCCGGGCGGGCCATGGCCGGCGTGGTGACGGGAATCGGGTTCCTGGGGGCCGGGGCAATCATCAAGATGGGGAACATCGTACGAGGACTCACCACCGCAGCCTGCATCTGGCTGGTGGCCGCGCTAGGGATTGCCGTGGGCCAGGGCCTCTTCGTCCTCGCCGCGCTTACCACCGGAGTGGCCCTCTTCGTCCTCGTGGTAGTGGATAAGCTCAGCCATGCCATCCCCGCAGTCACCTACCACACCGTGACTGTGGTCACGGACGCCGACAATTTCACTGAGCTCTCCCGGACCTGCCGTAAACGGATCGAGGAGAAAGGGGTACGAGTCCTCGCGGCTGAGGTGAAGGGCAACGCCGACGGTAAAGCGGAGCTCGTCTACCACGTGCGCGTCAAGGGCAAGGCGGGCGTGGAGAAGCTCGTGAAGGACCTACTCTCACTCCCACATGTCCGCGCCGCCTCTTGGGAGGACTTTCGCGCCTGATCTTTTGCAATCGATCCTCCGATCCCTTCCCAAAAGCGGTGCGTCTTCCGCGAACATGTTTTTGCCTCTTCGGTGAAAAATGCTGGCTTGACGTGGGACATGGAACGGGCATAAAATCGGAGTCGAAAGAAAAAGAAAGAAAAGGCAAAGAGAAGCAATGGGAGAAAAATACGTAGGTGCCGTCGACCTCGGGACAACCGGGGTCCGCACCGTTGTTTTTGACATGGACGCGCAGGAGCTCGCCTCGTCTTATCGCGAACTCCCCCTCTCCTTTCCTCGGCCCGGGTGGGTGGAACAGGACCCAGAGCTAATGTTACGTCTCTCCCTGGAGGTCATCCGGGAAGCTCTAGCACAGGCGGGCATTGGATCTGGGGAAATCGCCGCCCTTGGGATCACCAATCAGCGGGAGACAACGGTTGTCTGGGACCGCACCACCGGGGAACCGTTGCACCCAGCCATCGTGTGGCAGGACCGGCGCACCGCCCCCCGCTGTGAGGAGCTCCGCCGCGCGTACGGCAAGCTCATTCGGGAGCGCACCGGCCTCCCTCCCGATCCCTACTTCTCGGCGACGAAGCTCGAGTGGCTCCTCGGGAACGTCCCGGGACTCAGGGAGCGGGCGAAGGCGGGGGAGGTTGCGTTCGGAACCGTGGATTCCTGGCTTCTCTATAGGTTCTGCGGCGTGCACGCCACCGACCCCACTAACGCCTCCCGCACCATGCTCTTCGACATCCGGTGCCTATCGTGGGACGAGGAGCTCCTCGAGATCTTCTCCGTCCCTCACGGAATCCTCCCCGAGGTTTTCCCCAGCCTCTCCGAGTTCGGTGTCACGAGCGGTGATCTTCTAAGTGCAGAAATCCCAGTAACCGGGGTCCTGGGGGATCAACAGGCGGCCCTGTTCGGCCAGGGGTGTCTTTCCCGAGGAGAGGGCAAGGTCACCTGGGGCACTGGGGCCTTCCTCCTCCTGAACACCGGGGAGGTGGTTCCAGAGTCCACACACGGGCTCCTTTCCACCGTAGCCTACGCAATTGGCGATCGCATCGCTTACGCTCTGGAAGGCGCGGTATTCGCGGCTGGGGCAGCGGTCCAGTGGCTGCGGGACCTCGGGCTCATATCCTCGGCCACGGAGACGGAGGAGCTCGCTGAGGAGCTTCCGGGGAACGAGGGGGTGTACTTCGTCCCTGCCCTTGTGGGCCTGGGGGCGCCGCACTGGGACCCCTACGCCCGGGGGGTGATCATCGGTCTCACCCGGGGGACCACGCGGGCCCACCTTGCCCGGGCAGCCTTGGAGTCCATTGCCTATCAAACTTCCGATGTAGTAAGGGCCATGGAGGCCGACTCCGGGATTTCGCTCGTGGAGCTCCGGGTGGACGGAGGTGCAGCGCGGAACGAGTTCCTCTGCCAGTTCCAGGCCGACATCTTGGGGATACCGGTGGTACGGCCGGCGATCCTAGAGACCACGGCCCTGGGGGCTGCCCTCGCTGCCGGCGTTGTGGCCGGTGTGTGGGATCTTTCCGACGTCCCCGAACTCATCCGCGTCGAGCGACGGTTCGAACCCCGGATGTCATCGATCGAGCGAGAGCGGCTGCTATCCGGCTGGCGGGCCGCGGTAGAGCGGGCCCGGGGTTGGGCCAAGGGGGCGGGATGAGGATCGCGGTGATCGGCGCCGGGGCAGTGGGTGCCCTCATCGCCCGGGAGCTCTGCCGGTACGAGGCGGAGGTCCTCCTCTTCGAGAGGGAGCCCGACGTCGGCTGGGGTGTCACCAAGGCGAACTCGGGGATCGTCCACGCCGGCTTCCACGACGAGCCGGGGACGCTCCGGGCTCGGTTCTGCGTCCCCGGGAACTCCCTCTTCTCCGGGCTCGCCGCGGAGCTCGAGATCTCTTTTCGCCGCACCGGAGCTTATGTCTTGGCCTTCTCGAACGAGGAATTCTCCACCTTGAAAACGCTAAGAGAGCAGGGCGAGGCGAACGGTGTCCCTGGCCTCGAGATCCACGGAAGGGAAGAGGTCCTCGCCCGCGAGCCGCGAGTAAACCCCGAGGTCCGCGCCGGCCTCTGGTCGCCCACGGTGGGAATTACCCTCCCCTGGGAGCTCGCCATCGCCGCGGTGGAGAACGCTCTGGAGAACGGGCTCGAACTTCACCTAGGGGAGCCCGTGACCGGAATCGAGGTACGGGGGGGGAAGGTCCAGGCGGTGCGCACCGGCGCGGGCCGTTACCCGGTGGACGCTGTGGTGAACGCCGCCGGGCTCTTCGCCGATGAGGTGGCGCGGATGGGAGGGCTCGATGGCTTGGAGCTTCACCCCCGCCGGGGAGAGTACGTGCTCCTGGACGAGACCACCCGAGACCTCGTGCGGGCGGTGCTCTTCCCCGCGCCCACAGAGAAATCCAAGGGGATCCTCGTCCTCCCCACGGTGGACGGGGGGCTGCTTCTTGGCCCCAATGCCCAGGACCTCCCCGGTGAGGCAAAGGAGGCCACCGAGACCACGCGGGAGGGGCTAGAAGAGGTGATCGCCGGGGCCTGGCGCCTGGTGCCCGAGCTCCCCCTCTCCCAGGCCATCAAGACCTTCGCCGGGCTCCGGCCGGAGTCCCCCCAGAAGGACTTCGTCCTCGGGGAGATGGGGGTAAAAGGTTTCTACCAGGCGGCGGCCATGCGCTCCCCCGGCCTCACCGCGGCCCCGGCCATCGCCAACTGGCTCGCCCGCGAGATTTCCCTCACCTACGACCTCCCCGCGAAGAGCCGTTTTCAACCGAAAAGGAGGGGGATTCCCCACCCCGCTGACCTCTCCGAGGCCGAGTGGGAGGAGTTGGTCGAGAAGGATCCACGTTGGGGAAGGGTAGTCTGCTTCTGTAACCGAGTGACGGAGGGGGAAATAGTGGAAGCTATCCGCCGGGGGGCGCGAACCCTGGACGGGATCAAGTTCCGCACCCGGGCGGGGTTCGGTCAGTGTCAGGGTGGGTTCTGTACCGACCGGATCCTGGAGATCCTAGCGCGGGAGCTGGGGAAGGCACCGTGGGAGGTGACCGCCCGGGGCAAGGGCTCGGAGCCCGTCCTCGGGGAGGTGCGGCCGTGAGGGCTTATAAAGTGGATGTCCTCGTGATCGGCGCCGGGGCAGCGGGCATGGCCGCCGCGGCGGCCGCTGCCCGGGCTAGAGCCTCGGTGGTGCTCCTCGAGCGGGGTGAGAGACTCGGCGGGGTGTTAGAACAGTGCATCCATCCCGGGTTTGGCCTCCACCGCTACCGCGAGGAGCTCACCGGCCCGGAGTTCGCCCACCGGCTCCGGGGGGAGTTGGAGGCCTCTGACGCCGACGTCCTCACCGAGGCGACCGTCCTCGATATTCACCCCGATGGGCCCAAGGTGGTGGTCATATCCCCCAAGGGTCTCAAGGTATTCAGGCCCAAGGCGGTGGTATGGGCCGCGGGAGCGCGGGAGCGGCCCTTCGGAGCCCTCCGCATCCCCGGGACCCGACCCGCGGGGATCTTCACCGCCGGATTAGCCCAGCGGCTCCTCGATTTAGAGGGGCTCCGCCCGGCTAGGCGGGCCGTGATCCTCGGCTCGGGGGACATCGGCCTCATCATGGCGCGTCGGCTGCATCTTGAGGGGGTGGAGGTGGCGGCGGTGCTGGAGATCCAGCCCTTCCCCGGTGGCCTCACCCGGAACGTGGTCCAGTGCCTGCAGGATTTTGGGATCCCGTTGTTCCTCTCCCATACCGTGGCCGAGGTCCACGGGAGGAAGCGCCTCACCGGGATCACCGCGGTCCGGGTAGACGAGCTCTGGCACCCGATACCGGGGACGGGGCGATACATCGAGGCCGACGCCCTGATCCTCTCCGTGGGCCTCATCCCCGAGGTGAGGCCCGTCGAGGGCTTCGTGGCGCTGGACCCCGTGAACCGTGGCCCCAGGGTGAACGGGTGGCTGCAGACCGAGGCCCCCTGGTTGTTCGCCGCGGGGAACTGTGTGGCGGTGTTCGATCTTGTAGATACAGTAGCGGAGCTCGGGGAGCGGGCCGGGACCGCGGCGGCCCGCTACGCTCGGGGGGAGCTCTCCCGGGGGAGGAGGGTGTCGCTGGTGCGTGGGGAGAACGTGGTGAGCCTGGTCCCCAGCTACCTGGACGGGGCCGCGGAGGGGGCGAGGGTGTACCTGCGGGTCCCCCGGCCCATGGAAGGGGTTACGGTGGACCTCGGCGGGGTGGTGCGCCGGAAGATACGGGTGGCCCGACCAGCGGAGATGATCGAGCTCTCCGTGAACGGGGATGCGCTGGCTGAGCTTTCCCGCCGACCCGAGGTCACGGTGGAGGTAAGGCCGGGATGACGGAGGTAAAACTTGTCTGCGTCTCCTGTCCCGTGGGGTGCGAGCTCACGGTGGTGCTCGAGGGGAAGGAGGTCGTCTCCGTCACCGGCAACCGCTGCCCCCGGGGGGAGGAGTACGCCCGTGCTGAGGCGGTGGAGCCCATGCGGGTCCTCATGACGCTGGTGCGGGTGGAGGACGGGCGGGACCGGGTGGTCTCGGTGAAGACCGACCGCCCCATCCCCCTCCGGCTCTTCCCCCAAGCGATGGACCGCGTGCGCGAACTTTCGGTGAAGGCTCCCGTCAGGATCGGCACTGTGATCGAAAAAGACTTCCTTTCCACCGACGCGAACCTCGTCACCACCCGCACTGCCCATTGAACGCACAAAGTTTTCGCAACACTTACAAAAAAACGAGCCCCCTCTCTTGTCGGACCAAGCAGCAATGTAACCCCTCACGTTCGCGGGCGATGAAGTTACTACACTACAGTGGGGAGAATTTTAATATGGATGATTCTTTACCCGCAGGCCCAAGGGTTTCGGTGAAATATAGGAGGAAAGTTATTATGCGCTAACGGACCTACTCGATGAGACACTACGAAGGCGGGCTCCTAAGGGAGGCGATCAATGTTTGAAAGAGTTCATGCAATGGAGCTAATTTGGCATCTAAATTTCCCGCGGCCGTGTGGCTCCTCTGCGGAGAAAAAAGCACAAGCGATCCTGGCCCGCGAACTCGAGATTTTGGGACTACAGCCCCAGTGGAACGAATTTGAAGATTGGTGGATCGAACCTGAAGGCGCAGTGTTAGAATGTGGGAAAGAAGTGATCGGCCTCGAACCTGCTGTACCTCTGACCTTCCTCGCGGCCTTCCCGTGGATGAAAGGGCTCGGTCTTCAGGTGGAGGTCACCGGTACACTGACTAAGCTTAACGGCCCAGTTCACCCCCGAGGCCCTTTAGTTTTACGCGAAGATTTCGATCCCACTACTCCGGTGGTCTCCGGCTCCGCGGCCCAGCTTCTCCTTTTCCCTTACACCCCGGAGTTCACTCCCTATGCCCTTGTTGCTGAGACTTTTGTCCCTTCTGCTTATGTAGATGCGAAGGATCGGTCTCGTCTGCATGCCCTCCTTGGCCGGCGCGCCACACTCCGCTGGACCCCGAAGCTGAGCCAACGGCCTTTCACCAACCTCTTCGTCGAAATCCCGGGAAAGACGATCCCCGATGAGGCCATCGTCGTTGGAGCTCACTTGGATTCATTCCCCGGAGTTGTAGGCTCCTCCGATAATGCAGCAGGTTGCGCCATAGTCCTCCAGGCGGCTCGGTTGTTTCGCGATCGTCTCCCGGACCGCACAGTCTACCTCGTTTGGTTTACCGGTGAAGAGTTGGACCGCCGTGGGAGCCGAAACTTCATCGAATTTCTACAGGAGAAGCGACGAAATGTGCGTCTCTTCATCAACGTCGATGGAGGATTTGAGCGTGATACGGGTGCACCTTGGATCCGGGTCTCCGAGGACCGGCTAGCAAAATGGGCAAAAATTTGGACGGGCAAATATAAGCTAGAAATTCAAGTTGCCAAAAGCAAGGGCAACGATGAGGAACCTTTCCAGGCTTCAGGAATCCCCACGTTCAGAGTGTGTGGACGGAGCCGTTTTTCTGCCCATCTTCCTCAGGATCGGCCAGAGGAAATTGACCAAGAAAAGCTCGAACTTATGGGTAGGATAACCCTTGAAGCTGGATGCCGCGCTGCCTCTTTGACTTCAACCGTGTAATCGCCTCCGAGACAATGAAACTCGGGGCCTGCTTTATTGACCCAGTTGTCACAGTTATAACCACAGAGATTTTTTAAATGGAAAATCTTAATAGCAACCCATCAAGGCGGGAAGATGCCCAGTTCGCGGGCGCGGCGGATGAGTTCCGCCGTGGAGTGGACCCCCAGCTTCCGCATGGCCGCGGCCTTGTGGGCCCGGACCGTGGCCGGCGAACGACACAGGATCTCCGCGATCTCCCCGATCTTCTTCCCCTCCGCTAAAAGCTTCACCACCTCGCGCTCACGGGGGGTAAGAGGCGACACGTGACACGTAACGCGTGACAGGTGAGCCTCTTCTCGGAGCAGTATTTCGCCGTGAGCGGCGGCCTTCACTGTCTCTGCGATCTCCCGGGGGGAGGACATCTTGGTCACGTAGGCCGCGGCACCTGCGGCGGCGGCCTCCCGCATCAGCGCCTCCTCCCCGTACATGGAGATGAGGATCACCGGCACCCCCAGCTCCCGTGTGCGCCGGGCCACCTCGATCCCCGAGAGCTCGGGAAGGGCCACGTCCACCACCGCCACGTCCGGCCCGAGCTCCCGGATGAGCCGCAGGGCCTCGCGCCCCGTGCGGGCGCGGCCCACCACCGCGAACCCCGCGTCCCGCAGTATCCCCTCCAGCCCTCGCAGGGCCACCGGGTGATCGTCGGCCACCACCACCCTCGTCCTCTCCCCGCCCTTCATTTCAACTCTCGTCACCCGTTACGCCTCACGTCCTTCATCGCCAGGGCCCGGAGCGCCGCTGTCGTGGGACAGCCGAGCTTGCGCTTGAGCCGCTCGATGTGCCCCTCCACCGTCTTCACCGAGATCCCGAGTTTTTCGGCGATCTCCGCGTTCCCCAGCCCCCGCTTCAGCAGCGCCAGGACCTCCCGCTCCCGGGTCGAGAGGTACGCAGCCTCGGGGAAGGCCTCCTCACCCCGTGCCACCGCCCTCACCGCCCGGAGGAGCTCCTCCGGCGGCGCGGTCTTCGCCACCGCCCCCCGCACCCCCATCTCCCGCAGGGCACAGGCGAGCTCCGGCCCCAGGAAAGCGCTCACGACGAGGACCCCGATGCCTGGATTCCTTTTCATGAACCGGGAAAGAGCTTTCTCGCCTCCATCGGGGAGGGCCCAGTCCCAGATCACCACATCCGGGGAGAGTTCCACCGCCAACCTCTCCGCCTCCGCCGCGGTGCCGACCTCCCCCGCCACCGCGAATCCCACCTCGGCGAGGAGGGCCCTCAGGCCCGCCCGCACCAGGGGATGGTCGTCCACGATGAGCACCTTTTTCATCGTGTTCATCGTGACGCGTGACGCGTGACGTGCGACAGGGGGATCTCGAACGCGATCACGGTGCCGCGGCCGGGCGACGAGGAGACCGAGAACTTCCCCCCGACCAGGGAGATCCACTCCCTCATCCCCGATAGCCCGAGCCCTTCTGAGGCCCGGCGGCGGTTGAAGCCCCTCCCGTCGTCCGCGATCCTCCCCGCCAGGACACCATCATGTTCCCGTATCTCCACCGTCACCTCACTCGCCTCGGCGTGGCGGCGCACGTTCTCCAACGCCTCCTGAACCACGCGGAACACCGCAATCTCCACCTCGGGGGGGAACCGGCGCTCTGGGAGTTCCCGCTCTACATGGATCCCGGCCGAGGCGGAGAAGTCGTCGAGGAGTTTTCCTAAGGCCGCGCGGAGGCCGAGCTCGTCCAGGAGCGGGGGGCGAAGCTCGCGGGCAAGCTGCCGCAGCCCCACCCCGAGCTCGGCGAGGAGCCCGTCGGCCTCCTCTGTCCTCCCCGCCGCCAGGGCCCACCTGGCCGCGGCGAGGGCCTGCCCCATCTCGTCATGGATCCGTCTCGCGATCCTACGCCTCTCCTCCTCCCGGGCGTAGAGGAGCTCCAAGGAGAGCCGCTCCAACGTCTTCTTGCGGCGCTCGAGCTCCCTGTTCTTGCGTTCGAAGAGATCAGCGAAGGCTCGCACGGTGAAGGCCAGGATCCCATACACCCCCACGCCCCCCACCAGGACGGTGGCGAGGACGTAGGGGAGGTCGCGGTACGGGGGCGTAGCGCCCCGGAAGAGGGGGATATGAGGGACCAAGCCGGAATACTCCAGGAATGCCACCGTGGCGAAGCTCCCCGCGGCGAGGCCCGTGACCACGTACCCCCAAGCCTTGGAGAGGAAAAAGTTCGCGTACATCACGGTGAAGAGGTAGAACATCACCCCGATCCACTCCACCCCGCCCATCCGGTGCACGAGATATCCCACCAGCAATACTTCCAGGACGAAAAACGCGGCGTGCACGTTCTGGATCGCCCTGAGGGTGCGCCGGCGGTGGACGAGGTGCTCGAAGGGCACCGTGAGGAGAAGCCACAGGAACGGCACCGAGAACAGGGGGTTCAGGGGGGAGATCCCCGCGGAGATGAGTACGGCGATGGCCAGGACACAGAAGGAACCTAAGGTTATCCTCCGCACGAGGATGGTGCGGTCGATGATCGCCAAAAGCTCCCGCAGCCTCTCCGTCTCCATCACGCGATTTTACAATGGGAACTTGTTGGCCGGATGCCGAAATGAAGTCCCTATAAATTGGATGTGTGATGGAAAAATTAGAAATTGTGGATGGCAGGCACTATACGGACTATGTCGAAGAAATAAAGCACCTGAAACGTACAGGGAGACTCGAAGAAGCTGAAAAGCTGTTGCTCAAGCTGATAGAGGCCGTAGAACACGGAGCCTGTGTGACAAACCAAGGTGTAGCTCCCTGGAATTACGACCAACTCGCGATCATTTACAGAAAACGAAGGATTATCCGACTGAAGTACGAGTATTGGAACGCTACATGGCTCAAAAACACGCTCCTGGGGTGAAGCCCCAGCGACTTGCTCAACGGCTTGAAACAGCCCGCAGGTTGCTGTGTTCACAGACCTCCAATAAATAATGGAAACAGGCACAAATTAATACGGTTTCCCCATCGCCCCCAGAGGATGTGGGACGTATGCTTAAGTGAGTGTACTTATGAATGTCCCCGAGATACTGACGCGGTACCGCGGAAGGATATTGTCCCGGCTGGAGGGGGTCCTGGACGATCCGGGCCCCTTAAGGGAGATGCTCGCTTACCATATGGGCCTCCGGGAGGCGGACGGAAGCCCGGGGCCCGGGATTGGGGGGAAGCTCCTCCGGCCCGCCCTGGTCTGCTTCTCATGCGAGGCGCTGGGGGGCGAGGTCGAGGCAGCCCTCCCCCTGGCGGTGGCTCTGGAACTCGTGCACAACTTTTCCCTCATCCATGACGACGTCCAAGATAGGGATGAAGTCAGGCGCGGCCGGCCTACGGTATGGAAGACCTTCGGGGTGGAACAGGCGATCAATGCCGGGGACGGAATGCTCATCTTGGCCCTCCGCACCGCGTTGAAAGCGGAAAAACTCCCCGAAAGGGCGCGGCTCGTCGGCCTCTCGGCGCTACTTTCAGCCACCTACCGCATGATCGAAGGCCAGGTGCTGGACCTCTTCCTGCAAGGAAGGGAGGCGAAAGTCGCAGAGTACCTTGCCATGGCGCATAAGAAAACAGGGGCACTATTGGGTTGTGCCCTTGAGCTCGGAGCGATCGCTGCGGTGGCCGGTGAAGAACTCCGTGAAAAGCTCTATGAGCTCGGGAAAGTCCTGGGACTCGCATTTCAAATCCGAGATGACTGGATCGGGATCTGGGGAGATCCGGATATCACAGGCAAGCCTGTGGGAAGCGATCTCCTACAGCGCAAGCGCTCGTTCCCGGTGGCCTTCGCCCTGGAGCGTGACCCCTCATTGGGGGAACTCTTGGCGCGGGATCCACTCCCCCTGGAAGAAGCCATGGTGCGCCTCGAGGAGACGGGCGCCAAGGAAGCCACAGAGGAGGAGGTCGCGAGGTACATGGCGGAGGCCGAGAGGATTGCGGCGGAACTTCCCTGGGGCTCGTGGGCGAAAGATGCATTTCGGGAGCTCCAGTCATATCTCGTTTCTCGGGAGGCATGAAATGGGAAGGCCGCTTCTGATGGAGCTCGAGCTCGCGCGGTACCTCTTCCCGCGACGGAAGGGGCCCCGTCGGGGTCAGCTCTTTCCCATCGTTCTTATGTTGGAGCCCTTGGAGGCCTGCAATCTCCACTGTATCGGGTGTGGACGGGTCCGGGAGTATCGCGATGTGATGGACCGACGGATGTCGGTAGACGAAGCCCTTCGCGCCGCGGAGGAGTCCGGGGTCCCGGTGGTCTCCGTCTCCGGGGGCGAACCCCTTCTCCACCCTGAGATCGCCGACATCGTTCGGGGACTCATCGAACAGCGTCGTTGGATCTATTTATGTACTAATGGTTTGCTCTTACGAGAATCATTGGAAAAATTCCGGCCGGACAAGCGCCTCTGCTTCGTGGTGCATCTCGATGGAACGGAACATGTGCACGACGGGGTGACCCAGCGGCCGGGTACGTATAAGGAGGCGATCGCGGCCATCCTTGAAGCTCTCCGACGGGGGTTCAGGATATGCACCAATACCACCGTCTTCCACGGTTCGGACATCTCGGACCTGAAACAACTCTTCCGCACCCTTGCGCGATTGGGAGTCGAGGGATTGATGCTCTCGCCAGGCTATGCCTACGAAGCCGTCCCCGAGAAGGAACTTTTCCTGCAGAAGCAGGAGTCGATACGGGTTTTCCGGGCGCTCCTGGACGGCGGCGAGAGATTCCCGTTCTACGACAACCCACTCTTCCTCGATTTCCTGCGCGGATATCGGGAGTACAGAGCCTGTGCTGCTTGGGCGATCCCTACCTATACCGTAAAAGGTTGGCGAAAACCGTGCTACCTTATCGCCGACGAGCACGTCCGCGACCTCGAGGAGATCCTTAATCCTTCGCTTTGGGAGCGGTATGGCCCGGGCAAGGACCCACGGTGCGCTGGGTGCATGCTGCATTCGGGGTTCGAGCCCCAGACGGTGCTCGATCTCCTGAACAGACCGTGGCTCCTCCTCCCCATCTTCCGCAGGAGGTCGCGATGATCGTCGCCGTAGCGGCGTTGTGGACGGAGCTCCTCTTCGTGCGTGGCCTCCCCCGAGTACGGACGGGGATCGGCCCTGGGACACGGGAGCGATTGGCGCGGGCACTGGAGCGACTTCGGCCTAATGGGGCGGTGATCCTCGGATTCTGTGGGGCGACCCACGCACGCCTCACTCCCCGCACGTTGATCCTCGCCACTTCAGTCCGGCACGGCGACGACGAGGTCAGGTTATCGGGGGAGCTGGTCGATGCGGCGCGGAAGCGGCTCCCGAATGTGGAAGCGGGTCCCCTCGCCACCGTGGATGGAATAGTTGATTCGGCCGAGAAGGCCCGCCTCTCCCTGGAAGCTCTGGCAGTGGACATGGAGTCCTACCACCTGGCCGCGGAGCTCTCCCGTCGTGAGCTTCCGTTCCTGGTGGTTCGGTGTGTGTTGGACCCCCTGTGGGAGGACATCTCCAACCGCCCCAGGTTTGCCTTCGCCCGGCGGGCCCTCTCCTGTGCGCGGAGACTGGGAGGGGCGGCGCGAACGCTGGCCCCCACCCTCGCGGAGGTGAGACGATGGGCGACGTGACGCGCAATGCGCTACGCGTGACAGGTGGAGAGGGATCGCGTCACCCATCGCGCGTCACCCGTCACGGATTAGATAAGGCGATCGAGCGGGCGGTGGATTGGCTCCTAAAGCGCCAGTCGCCGGAGGGGTGGTGGTGGGGAGAGCTCGAGTCGAACGTCACCATCACCGCCGAACACCTCTTCCTGACACACATCCTGGGGATCGGGACCCAGGAGCTGTGGGAGAAGATCGCCCGCTACATCCTCTCCGAGCAGCGGGCCGAAGGCTTTTGGGCCAACTGGTACGGCGGGCCGGGGGAGCTCTCCACCACCGTGGAGGCCTACGTGGCCCTGAAGATGGCCGGGGTGGATCCCGACAGCCTCCCGATGCGGAAGGCCCGGGAATGGATCCTGTCCCAGGGCGGAGTGGAGCGGGTCCGGGTGTTCACCAAGATCTGGCTGGCGTTGCTTGGGGAGTGGCCCTGGGAGGCGACACCGATGCTCCCGCCGGAGCTGGTGCTCCTGCCCAAGTGGTTCCCGGTGAACCTCTACTCCTTCGCCTCCTGGGCCCGAGGGACGATACTCCCCCTGGCGATTCTTCGAGTATTGAAACCGGTCTTCCCCATCCCTGATCACGCACGGATCGACGAACTATTTGCGCGGGGGCGGGAGAAGGCCGACCTCTCGCTCCCCAGGAAACCGAGCGCCTGGGGGCGGTTCTTCTTCATGGCCGACAAGTTCCTGCGGGCCTACGAGCAGGTGCACGTGAAATCCTTACGGCGGCGGGCTCTAAGGGCAGCCGAGGAGTGGATCGTCGCCCGCCAGGAGGCCGACGGTTGCTGGGGCGGGATCCAGCCCCCGTGGGTATACTCCCTCATTGCCCTCTACGCCCTGGGTTACTCCCTCGAGTCCCCGGTGTTGGCCAAGGGGATAAAGGGGTTTGAGCGGTACGCCATCGAGGATGAGAGGGGATTCCGCCTGCAGTCGTGCATCTCTCCGGTGTGGGATACGGGGCTCGCGGCCATCGCCCTTCGGGACGCCGGGCTCCCGCCGGACCATCCCACGCTGGTAAGGGCGGGGAAGTGGCTCCTCGCCGAGCAGATCTTCACTGGCGGGGATTGGCGAGTGAATTGCCGCGCTCGGCCCGGGGGCTGGGCGTTCGAGTTCGACAACGACGTCTATCCCGACACCGACGACACCGCGGTGGTGATGATGGCCCTCCTGGAGATTGACCTCCCCGAGAGGGCCAAGGAGTTTGCCATCTCCCGGGGGCTAGAGTGGCTCCTGGGGATGCAGTCGAAGAACGGCGGTTGGGGGGCATTCGACCGTGACAATACGAAGGCGTTCCTGCGGGAGATCCCGTTCGCCGACTTCGGGGAGATCATCGATCCCCCTTCCGTGGACGTCACTGCTCACATCGTGGAGTGTCTGGGGCGGCTCGGGTACCGCCCGGGCTTTCGCCCCCTCGACCGGGCCCTGCAGTACCTATTCCACGAGCAGGAGCGGGACGGGAGTTGGTTCGGCCGCTGGGGAGTGAACCACATCTACGGCACCGGGGCGGTACTCCCGGCCCTGCGGGCGATCGGCTTCCCCATGGACGACCCCCGGGTGCGGCGGGCGGTGGACTGGCTCGTCGAGCGCCAGAACGAGGACGGCGGCTGGGGCGAGGAGATCATGTCCTACCACCGTGAGGAGCTGCGGGGCCGGGGGCCGTCCACGGCCTCCCAGACGGCTTGGGCGCTCCTCGGCCTCATTGCCGCCGACGAGGCTTTTTCTGACCCCGTCCGGCGGGGGATCGAGTATCTGGTGAGGACACAACGGGGGGACGGCACCTGGGACGAGGCATACTTCACCGGCACCGGCTTCCCCACTGACTTCATGATCCGCTACCACCTCTACCGCCACTACTTCCCCCTCATGGCGTTGGGCCGGTACCGGAAAGCTGTGACGGGTGACGGGTGACGGGGTTATGGGGTTGAAGATAGAGCTGGCGCGGGTGTACGGATTTTGTCCGGGAGTGCGGCGGGCGGTGGAAATGATCGAGGAACACCTTGCCCGGGAGGGCCGCGTGGCCACCCTCGGGGCAATCGTCCACAACGCCCGCGTGGTGGAAACCCTGTCCCAGAAGGGCGCGGTAGTGGCCAGGGGCCTGGACGGCGTCCAAGAACCCGCCGTAGCCATCACTGCCCACGGTGCCGGGCGCGAGGTTTACGCCGAGATCGAGCGCCGTGGTCTGAAGCTCGTGGACACCACCTGCCCGATTGTGAAACGTGCCCAGGAGGTAGCCCGTGCCCTGGCCCAGGACGGTTACACCGTCCTCATCTATGGCGAGGAATCCCACCCAGAAGTGCGTGGCATCCTCTCCTGGACCGAGGGCAAGGGCTACGCCACCATGTCCCCCGACGACCTCTTCGAGCTGAACCCAAAGACCCTCGCTATCGTCTCCCAGACGACCAAAGACCAAAAGGCGTTCTGGGAGTTCGTACGCGAGGTAATCGCCCGGCTGCATCCCGCGATCAAGGACCTGCGGGTGGTGGACACCACCTGTCCCGAGACCGGCCGTCGCTACCGGGCCGCCCTGGAACTCGCCGAGCGGGTGCAGGCCATCTTCGTGGTGGGGTCACGCAACTCCGCCAATACCCGAAAACTCGCCGAGACCTGCGAGCGGACCGGCGTCCCCACCTACTTCATCGAGGACGCCAGGGAGCTCCGCCCCGAGTGGGTACACGGTCTCTCGTGCGTAGGCGTTACGGCGGGGGCGTCCACCCCTGACGAGCTCGTGCGTGAAGTCGTCTCGCGGTTACGGAAACTGGGAGGTGAAAGCGCATGAAGGGTGGGACGGCAACCCAGCCCATAACCGGACTCCATACCTTCTCCGTGCGGACCGAACGGGCGCCGCAGTTCGTGGACATCACCGATAGGATCCAGGAACTGGTGGAGGGGACCGGCGTGAAGCAGGGAATCGTCACCGTGTTCACCCGCCACACCACCGCCGCCATCCGCATCAACGAGAACGAGCCCCTATTGCTAGCCGACATGGAGGAGTTCCTGAAGCGCCTGGCCCCGAAGGACCTCTACTACCGCCACAACGACTTCGGGATCCGCACCCACAACATGACCGAGGACGAGTGCCCCAACGCCCACGCCCACTGTCAGCACCTCATCCTCGGGACCTCGGAAACGATCCCCGTGGTGGAGAGGAAGCTCGTGCTGGGGAAGTGGCAACGGATCTTCCTCGTGGAGTTGGATCGCCCCCGGGAGCGTGAGGTATGTGTGCAGATAATCGGGTTCTGACATGTGAGGAGGCCTTTGCCCGGGTCCCGATGGGGGAGCGGGTGCTGCTCCTGCCCCACTGTCTCCGGCCGAGCGAGGACTGCCCGGGGAAGGTCACCCGGGACGGCCTCCAGTGCCCGCAGGACTGTACCCATCGTGGGGAGTGTGCCATCGGGCGGCTGAGGGACGAGGCGGAACGGCTGGGATACAAGGGGATATGTGTGGCCCCGGGTGGGGCCATGGCCCTGAGATTTGTGAAGGAGACGGCCCCCAAGGGGATCCTGGCCATCGCCTGCCACAAGGAGCTCTTAGAGGGGGTCCAGGCGGTGGAGGAAGCCCCGGCCGAGGAGAAACCGGTGATCCTGACCCTGCCGCTCCTTAGGGACGGGTGTGTGGACACGCTGGTGGACGTGGACGAAGCCCTCCGCCGCCTCAAGTTGGGTACTGAATGAATTGCATCGAGCTTTCTTTAATTCATACAAGACAAACTCATAGGATGTTACCTTGAGAATATACTTTCTTTACTAAAGATGCGATTCCAGTTCCGACGCTAACATGTATTTTTCAAGTTCGCTGCTAGTTTTGTAATGAGACAAATACAGACACAATAGGAACCAAAACTGCTGTAATAAAAAGGAGATCTTCTCCCTCTCATTTTCCTCTACCTTTTGGCCACCATGCCCGCCACGGCCGCCAGCGGGAAGCTTGTAAATCACCACTCCTCTTATTTATAACCTCCTCTTCTCCTTCGAATAAAAGAAACTGGTATCTGCATCTACAAATAGAGTACGGATTTTCTCCTTCTTTATGGGTGCAAGCTTTGTGAGGTAGAGGCATCTTTGCTAGGGCTTCTCGGATCGTCAATACCGTGCCATTCAGTTCCTGACACTGAGAGCAAGCATCGTCACGAGCTACAATCTTAACTCCTCGATCGGCACCCCAACTTCGTAGGGATTTAAGATACATCCTGTGGCTTTGCCTAAGCAGGGGTTCCGGGTCTTTTCCTTCTTCGTACGCAAACAAGGCCATATGCCAATACACCCAACTCAGAACGGCAAGGGCGTCCTTTTGATTCGCTAGTTTAGTTATTGTTTTGCTGTAAAGACCCCATAGGACATCACGGTGGCTTGGACGCTGCCCAAACTTCTCGGTCAACTCTTTTTCTGTTTTCCAAAACTCCTCGGCTGTAACTCCGTAACTATGCAGCGTTTTCATTTCCTCGGCGGTCCGAGCCTCTTCTTCCGTAAGTAGTGGCCTGGCAAAAAGGCTTTGATCAGGCTTGACATATACAGTATTCCCACAGTAGGGACATTTCTTACGCCGCTTGGGCGGCGGTGCAATTAGTGCATTGCAATATGGACAGGATACCCCTATCTGGGTTTCGTCTTCTTTTGAAGCGAGCTCCATTTGAAGGAGGTACCGGGCTTTCTTAAGTCGTTCTGAAAGCTGTTGTGGGCTCACTCCAAATGCATGAGGCTGTTTCATGTAACGTTCTAGTATAGACACTTCAGCTGCATAGTCTTTGCGCTTTCGGTAGATAATGGCTAGTTGCTCATAGTACCATGGCGCTACCCCTGCACCTGTTGCCCTTGCTTCTATTGCTTCCAGTAGTTTAAGGAGCAATTTCTCAGCTTCGTCTAAACGCCCTGCACGTTTCAAGGTTTCGATGTCATTCGTGTATTCTGTATAATGCTTTCCACCTATAAAGCCTGGCTTTGCCATTCCTTACGCCTCCCAAACACCCCCCCTCGCTGTTCTGCAAAGGGCAGGGCGAGCTCCAACATCCTCCACAAATCTTCAAACCAGACCAATTTCCTTCCTTAGCAAGGCGTGCTCTCGTTCAAAGTCCTCCCACCCCCTAAGGGTACGCACTTTCGTCGTTTCCAATTATTTTGCCACCTGCAGAGTGGGACGGCAAGCTATGCTGGCTGTAAAAGTAGGGTCAGATGCGGGGATCATTGGGAAATCAGATCTGACCCTCCACATACTACTCTACTATATTTGCTATTTGATGTCCTCCTCCTGGGAAAGGACCGGATAGAACTTTGGAAAGGCCATTGACACATTTAGAAAGTCGCCTCCTCAATAATGTAAACAGACGCACCAAGGGCACCAACACGCAGCAAAATCGCCAGGAGCTTTGCTTCATCGAAGTTAAAGACTCCCGTGATTCGTGCCTCGGAAATCATCCTTGTTCGCTGGGCGGCCCGTTTGAGGTCTAAATTGATATAGGGGGCGGAGTAGACCACCCCGTCAAGCACGATGGCCAACCTGTCCCTTTCCTCGCCTGGAGCCTCCCCCTGAGCCCGCAGCCCCGCGATCACTTTAGCGAATTGCTTCGCCCCCTCGCGGTTGAGCTGGATCACCACCTCGTAGTAGCCCGCGTAACGGGGATCAGGGGCAGGACGGGCGTCGGTAAGACGAAACTTTGGGGTCTACCATTGGATTTTGTGAGGGGACAGCCGGGGAAGATCGTGGTATTATGGGTTTGAGGCGGGGGTGTAGCTCTTGGGGTCTGCGGCTTTGTCCGCTCGACTTGAAATGCTGCCCCCGCCTCTTCTCTCATCCAGTCGGTGTCCACCGGGATGGTGTCGCGCCTTAGGGTGTACCCCTACGCTGTAGCTGAGACACGCTGGATGAAACTCAAAAGTCCTGTTGACGAAAAATTTCTCGTGCCAAGTTTCTCAGCCATGCTGTGAGTACGTATTCACGGTCTCCATTGCACTCTTGATCTCACGGTGAATCAGTAGAAGACGAGGGTTAGAAAAACTCAAGCTAAGCGCCCAGGGAAGCCAACACCACCCCGGCGCTGGCGAGGGCCGCGCCCAGGAAGGAACGCCCCGTGGGCCGCTCGCCGAGCAGGAAGACGCTCGTGGCGAAGGCGAAGATGGTCATGGCACCGCCACGGATCGGGGTGAGCAGGCTCGCCTCCGCCAGCCGCAGCCCTGATAGCCACAGGATCCAGCCCAGGAAGAACCCCACGCCGGCGGTGAAGAACGCGATCCAAATCCCCACAGGATTTGTCTTCCCTCTCTTAGGCGAACGCCGCCACAGGGCCGCCGTCCACCAGGTGAGGGATGCGGTCGTCACGAGGACGAGCTGGAACTCCGCCGGGGACATCCCCCGCGAAAGACAATATTTCGCCGGTCCCGTCTCGGCGATCCCCCACAATAACGCCGCCCCCAAGGCGGCCAGGCCCCCGGTGATGGAGCCCGGGCGCCTTCCTTTCCTCGCGGGGGCGATCAGGAAATAAGCCCCAGCCACCACCAGGAGGGCGGCGAGGAAGGTCACATAGCGGGCGAGTTCCCCCAGGAACACCACCGCTGTGACCACGCCCCAAAACGGGGCCGTGTTGGCCAGGGCCGCCGCACCGTGGGCCTCACCGTGCTTCAGGGCGTACATGTAGAGGAGCGTCCCCAGGAAGGGATCGATGAGCCCCGCCAGGGCGGCCACCCCGATGAGATGGGGATCCCCAAACCGGAACGCCCCGGTCGCGAGCCCATAGGGCACGGCGAACAGGAACGCGAACGAGGCGCGGATGGCGGCGTAGAGGGGAAGTTCCATCCGGGCGAGGCCGAGCTTCGACACCACCTGGGCCACCCCCCAACTCAGCGCCGCCGCCAGGGAGAGGAGGATCGCCAGGTCGGTCACCATGCGCTCCGTCCCGTTGCGGTCTCGGGGGAGATGACCGGTGAACCGTTAGGAGCCCAGGTCCGGGATCTCACGGGAGGAGCTCTCTTAAGCCTCGCGTAACCGGAGCAGGCCGAGGAGGAGGCGACCGGCGGCCTCGCGACGGTACCAGTCGGGCCCGCGGATGTCGGTGATAGAGCTGGTAGCAGCCGATAGCTCGGCGCACAGGGGCTCCAGGTCCTCGTGGGAGAGCCTCCGCCCCCGGAGCTTCGCCTCCACTTCCCGGGGGCGCACCACCGTGGGCGCCACCGCCCCCAAGGCGAGCCGCATTTCCCGGATCACGTCTCCCTCGAGCCAGAGGAGCGCCCCCAAGGAGAGGACGGCGATATACAGGGCCCGGCGCCGGCCCACCTTGTGGAAATAGGGCACCGGGTCCCCCTCCGGGAATGGGATCCAGAAGCTCACAATGAGCTCCCCTTCCCGCAGGGCCGTCTTTCCCGGCCCGAGGACGAACTCCTCGATGGCCAACGACCTCTCGCCGTCGGGGCCCACCAGGTTCACCCGGGCCTCAAGGAGATACAGGGGGATCAACGTATCGCCGGCGGGGGAGGCGTTGGCCACGTTCCCCCCGATGGTCCCCATCTCGCGGATGGCCGGCGCCCCGAGCTTTTCCAACACCAGCCTGAATATCGGCAGCCGCCGGGGTACTTCCGAGCGGAGGAGCTCGGCGTGGGTGACCGCCGCCCCCACTTCGGCGCCCCCTTCGCGGATCTCGACCTCCCGGAGCTCCGGGAGCTCACCGATGTAGACCAGGAAGGGAGGATCCCAGAAGCCCTTGCGGATACGCACAAAGGCGTCCGTCCCCCCGGCGAGGGGCATCCCCCCTTTCCGTACGAAGGCGATCGCTTCCCCGAGGTCCTTCGGCTTCACGATCTCGACTGGTCCCGTCTTCTTCATCCCCCTCCCTCATTTCCGGCCAGCTTCTTTGCTTCCACGATTATCTTCCTGCCCCCTTCGATTCACTCACTTACAGTGGCGGCACCGAATTCCGCAATACAAGTAATCGCCGTGCTACCGTCCTCGAAGTGCTAGCGGTATAAAGCACCGACTTCTCGGGGGCATGATACCGGACTTTATCAACTCTCGGTGTGAGGCTGCAAGAACTCCGGAGTATCTCTTAAAAGAAGATTGGTTGTATTTCAGCAGAACGGCAGTCACAGCACAAGATGCTGCGTAGTAAGCTCTATTTACAGCGCCCTGAAACAATCCAACTTTGAACGTCGATTCTGCGGCTTTCAAGGCATCTTGCGTCATCTGCCACCAGTACTGAATCGCCCTGCGCTTGTTTTCTCGAAACTTCACAGAAGGGTTCCTTCCCTTTCGACCTCGTATTTAAACGGCATCACCGTGAGAAGCCCCGTATACCAATCATCCTTGCCAATTACGATAACCTTTATACTGGTGCTATGCTGTACGTTTGCCACGAACGCTTATTCTACCCCTTATCCCGGTCCGCGAGAGGGTGTCTACGGGAGGATCCCCAGTATATCGATGTCGGAATCTTTCCCAAGTTCCCTGCGGACAGCGGGACCGGATAGGATGAACTCTGCACCGGCAAACTCAACGGCGACGCGCCTTTTCCGGTTCGTGATGGCACGGAGTATTTGTATATCAAGACCTCCCAATTCCATTTGGTCACCTTGCCATGAATTTTCGGTTTTCTCCACGAAAAGGCAAAGGTCAGGGATCAGCTCGCTCACTTTGTCGCGAGTAGGCGGGCCAAGGAAAGCCAAGGGTCCAGGGATGTATGGAGCCGGAAGGCTACCCAGATGCCCGCTATCGTCGCCTTTTCCTCGGGAGAAAGTTCGAAATCCCGGGTTACCCCAAGGTGTTTTCCCTCTTCTCCGGCATCCCATATGGCCACCACACTGGGTGGGGAAACGGCGCAGAGGATGGCCTCGCCGCTTGACGCTTCCACCGAAGCCCAATCCCGGGCTTCGCACCACGCGTGATAGGGAGAACGGATCCGGGTAAGGCCCGGGGCACGCAGGACCGTATCGCGGAAGTCGCCTCCCGGGGCGAGGAACCCGAGAAATCCCCCGGAGAGACGCCGCGGGTACCCGGAGTTCCCCACCCGCATTAGAGAGATGAGGATCCCTTCCGCCGGAGTCGCGTAAATGATCTCCACCGAAAGCCCCTGAAGTCCTTCCCCTTTGGGCTCACAGACAAGCCTGACCCCGACGAGGGGGGTCCCCTCTACCTCGCCGGACCACGGTTCCCCACGGAACTCCTCCCGGTAAAGCCTCCCTGGCCAGTTCCACTCGTCCAGGGAAAGCTCGTGGAGGAACGGATGGATCCCGCCGAACCAAGGGGAAAGCCACACGAAGGACTGCGGTTCGGGGAACGCCGAAAGCAGCCATTCCTGCCCCTCTTCTTTCCAAGAGATCAGGGAAGCAGCGAAAGCGGGGGCCACCTGGAACTCCGTCTTTCCCGCCGAGACGGAAACGATCTTCCGGCCTTCCCTCTCCCCTTCTCGCACCTCGGGCTTCGTTTGGGAAATGAGGATCACGGACCAGGGGAAGCGCCGTTCCTCCCCCATTCCCTGCAGAACGAGCTCCCCAACCCCGGCCCGGAGCTCCCCCTCCCTCCGCCAACGGACATGGAGTTCCGCGGGCTTTTCCCGGGTAACCCCTCGTACCTCCACCTCTGTCCGTTCCAGGGAGAGCCCGCTCGGGGGGCGGAGGGAGAGAGTGCCGGAGAAGGGCTGTCCCCGGCCCGTCCTAACCCGGAAGGATAGCTCTCCGTCCTCCCCCACGAGGACCGCGTCCTGGGGCTCCACCCACACGAACGGCTGAGGTCTTTCCTCGGCGAGGGGCTTCCCCGTCCTTGCGGACCAGATGGCGCGGACGGTGGGGAAGTCCCCGGGACCGAGGTAGAGAAGGTATCGATGCAAGGCCACGGTCTTGCCTGGGCGGAGCTCTTTGTACGCTGTCTTCCACGACCACCCCCAATCGCAATCCCACCTCACTTCTTCCCCGGGAACGAAGCCGATCGTCCAGCCCTCGGTCTCCAACGCGAGCCAATCCTCGGCGAGCTCCTCCGGGAAATCTCCCTCGCCCTCGGGAAAAGCTTCCAGAGGATTGGAGACCAGTCCTTCGGGAGCCCGGAAAGAAACTCGCCAAGGACGGTCCGGGAGGTCCCAATGGGCTACCCGCATCTGTACTGAGAGGGGCTTTTCCCGATTTGAGGAGAGGGAGTAAGAAATCTCCAGCTGATTTCCTGACGAGAAAAAGACCTCCTTCCTAAGCTTGACACCGGGGAAGCGACCGGAGTCGGTCTCCATGATGAGGCGGACACCGCCAGCAGCTTGTTCGAGCCCCAGCCCCCAGCGACGTTGGCCGAGCTCCACGGGGAAGAAGGGCGGTCCGATTTCCTCTCCCTGCCGTAGGGCGGGGTGAGCCTCCCTATAACGGAAGAAGATTAGCCGCCCACCCCGGGCTCGGGCTTCGAGCCACCCCCAGTCCCCGGCCATCAAGGCACGATCCCGCAAGGTGCAGCCGACGGCCTGACCCGGCTCGCGGGAGAGGATGGAGAGAGGGGGAATAACCCATGTCTTGTCAGATGAGAGCTCCACATTTCCGTTCAAGACGTGTCCCCCGGGCTGAGCCTTGAGACTCACATCCAAAACCCTCGTTTCTCCAGGCGAGAGATGGAACTCCCAGCAATGTGGCTCCAGGTTCAATCCCTCATCGGGGGACAGAAAAAGTTTCCCCTCCAGCGCGCCCTCGTGGCGGTTAACGAGGTAGACCTTCGCGGACACAGGGGCGTTCGGACGAACGAAAAGGGGGCTTGGCCCCCAAGAGACCTCGAGCGGGAACCTTCCCCCGATCCCACAGGAGAACTCCACCGTTCCCCCTTCAACTAATAGGTCAAGCCTGGCCGCAGGGAAAGGACGGTGGGGCTCCACCCGGAGATCGGATGCAGCAGAGCCCCAATACTCACCTTCGCGCCCCTCCCCAGGCTTCAGAGCGAAGAGTTCCCCGCCGGAGATCTCTATCCCGGGATCGCCACGGGCAGAGAGGGCGAAAATACGCTGGGTTCGTCCCAAATTGACGATGTGCCAGCGCAATTTGAACGGGAGCACAGTCCAGGGTTGGGACGGCTCGGGCCAGAGTTCCACCGATAAACCAGGGGCAAAAAGTGCGCACGGCGCCTTGGCCGCCCGATCGATCACCACCTCCAGCCGCTCTCCTTCCCGCTCGAACACATATCGGAAGATCTCCCGCCCCCGCCATTTTTCCCTATCTTCCTCCAGAGTGATTTCGCGTTTGAGACACTCGTACCAGTGGGCGGCACCCAGAAAGTCCTCCACCCAGGGAAGCTTTAGGATTCTCGGGAGGTAATTCTCCATCCGCACGTCCGTCCTCGGTACCCAGAAGAAGCCCGTCTTCTTGTAGAGAGGAATGGCCCGTTCGTTCCCGGACCAGGTGTTCAAGGTGACGTAGGGAACTCCAAAGCGCGCCGCCTCCTCCAATGTGGCGAGAAGGAGACGCTTCCCTATGCCCCTGCCGTGCCAGTCGGGATGGACGTTCAGGAAGGCCACGTAGACCGCATGGGGATCGGCCCAGTCACGGGTAAGAGTGCAGGTCCCCACGATATTGCCCTCGACCTCGGCCACGAGATCCAGGAGATAGTCACCTTCTCGGCGATGTGCCAACACCCGTTCCACGGTATAGGCGATGCCGCCGGTGAAGGTTCCGGGCCATGCGTTATCGGAGGCGTTCAAAAGCTCCGCGAGCCCCGCGGCATCCTCTTCCCGAAATGGCCGAATCACAACCTCTCCCATAACTCCTCCCCCCATGAACCCACGGAGATTCTACAGCTTCCATTATGTGCGAACGAGGGATTCCAAAACGTATCGTGGAAGCTCATGAAGACCAAGGTCCAATGGGTTGAGTTGGAATCCCCGCGAATATGTACCTTCAAATGGACTTCGATTTCAGCCTGAAAACGTTCTCCGCAGTCCCGAGGTCAGCTTCATCGTCGATATCTAGGACTACGCCGGGATCATCCGTGGGGATGAGTTCACAACGCGGGTCGATGATCTTCCGCGCGCCGATGTCCCCTCGGAGTGCGAGCAGCTCTGACTGCAGCGACGCCGGGAGGTACACCGGGAACCCACGCTGCCCTTTATAGCTCGGAGCCACCGGGCGCTCCCCCGTCCGGGAGAGCACCGCCAACACCGCTTCCCGAGGCACAAGTGGCATGTCCCCCAAAAAGACGAGCATCCCTCCGGAGACCTCTCCCGCCGCGAGGCGCAGCGAGCTCCCCATGCCCTCATTCCAGTCCGAATTTACGAGCACCTCCCAAAGGTGGCCGTTACGCGTGACGCGTGACGGGTGACGGGTTGGAAGTGAATCGCGAGGAACAGCGAAGATTTTCGCGAGGATTTCGTCGGCTTGGGCGCCGAGGACGATGAGGCGTCGTTCCAAAGGCAGGGATTCCACCAGCCCGAGGACCCAGGCGAGGAGAGGCTTTCCCCGGAACGGCAGGAGGAGCTTCGGCCCCCCCATCCGTTTCCCCGCCCCCGCCGCCAATACCACCGCCGTGACGAGTGATGGGTGACGCTTGACGGGTAGCGGGGGATGAAGTTTCCCGGGGTCTTTCGTGTGCTGAATATCGTGCCTCATGATGTTTTCTCGGCACGCGTTACGCGTAACGCGTCACCCCGCATGTATTTGGCAGCCAAAAGTACGGCCTCGATGATCTGAGCATAGCCGGTGCAACGACACAGGTTCCCCGCGAGCCACTCCCGCACCTCACTCGGGCTGGGATCGGGGTTTTCCGAGAGGAGTGCGTAGGTTGCCATGATGAATCCCGGAGTACAGAATCCACATTGCACTCCGGCCGTTTCCACGAAGGCTTTTTGGATGGGGTGGAGCTTCCCGTTCTCCCACAGGCCCTCCACGGTGAGGATTTCCTTCCCCTCCACCTGGATCGCCGCGGTGAGGCAGGAGAGGCGTGGCTTTCCGTTCACCAGCACGGTACAAGCCCCACACTCCCCCTCACCACATCCCTCTTTTACCCCGATGAGACCGAGGTCCTCTCGTAAGAGATCGAGAAGCCTCCTTCCCGAGTGGGTATCCACTTCCATCGGCTTCCCGTTCAGAATGAATCTGAGCCTCATAACGTGTTCTCTGAGAGTATACGCTCCACCCAACCGATCTCGGGGGGAACCCTTAGGGGCTCTCCCGCTGCCCGCAATGCCCCTTCGGGATCCTTGAGCCCAGAGCCGGTGATGACCAACGTCACTTTGGCCCCTTCCGGGATCGCTCCCACCCGGAGGAGCGCCAACAGCCCCGCGTAGGAGGCGGCCGCTGCGGGCTCGGCGAACACCCCCACCTTCCGCGCGAGCTCCCCCACCGCCCCGATGATTTCCTCGTCACTCACAGTGACGAACCCGCCGCCCGTCCTGTCCACGTACGTGACCGCCTTGACCACGTCCTTGGGGTTCCCAACACAGATGGAATCGGCGAAAGTCTCCGCTGGTCCCTCTGCGGGGAGGATCTCCTCGCCCCGCTTGTGACGGGCGAAGGCGTAGGCTACCGCCGCTGCTCCCTGCGCCTGGACCCCGAACACCTTCGGCACGGTTTCGGCAAGCCCGAGTTCCCGCAGTTCGAAAAACCCCTTACATATCCCCGAGATAACGGATCCGTCCCCCACCGAGACGAGGACGCAGTCGGGGACTTTCCCTCCGAGCTGTTCCCATATCTCATAAGCCCCGGTCTTCTTCCCCTCGGCGTTGATCGGGGAAACACCGTCGGAGCGGTCGTACCAGCCGAAGCGGTCCCGCGCCTCCTCGCACAGCTTCTGCGCATGGGAATAGTCGCCCTCCACCGCGAACACAGTGGCCCCAAACGCCAAAAGCTGGGCGACCTTTGGCCGTGGAGTCCGCTCGGGAACGAAGATGTACGCCGGTATCCCGGCCGCGGCGCAGAAACCTGCCACTGAGCTCGCGGTATTCCCGGTGGAGGCGCAGGTAAGGGCCGAGCGCGAGAGGTACCGCGCCGCGGCGATCACCACCGCCGTCGCTCGGTCCTTGTAGGAACCGGTGGGGTTAAGGGAGTCATCCTTTATCCAAAGGCCCGCGAGCCCCAGCTCCGCCGCGAGTTCCGGCCGCGCGTAGAGCGGGGTCCAGCCGGCACGGAGGTCAACGGCGTACTCGAATCCCACCGGCAATACCTCCTCATACCGCCAAAGGGAAAAGCGCCGGGTCTGGGCGAAACTCAAGGGCGAGAGCTTCCGGGAGAGGGCCCCGTAGTCGTAGAGGACCTCCAGGGTCCCTCTCACCGGACCACAGTGGGGGCAGAAATAGTCGTACTCCCAGGGCCCATATTCTCGTCTACAGCTGACACAGCGAAAGGAAATGGGCTCACCCATGTACCACTCCCACCAGGTCCCGCAGGCTCTCCACCCCTAGCTCGGAGAGGAGATTCGGAAGCTCCTTCAAAATCTCAGAGAAAACCTTAACGCCCTCCAGGATCGCTGCGGAGAGGATTTGCACCGCACTGGCGCCGGCCATGAAGAACTCGACCACATCCTCGGCACTCGCGATTCCTCCCACCCCGATTACCGGGATCTCCACCGTGCGGCTCACGTCGTAGACCGCTCGCAGGGCGATGGGCTTTATCGCTGGGCCGGAGAGCCAGCCGTAGCCGTGCTCGCCCCCGAGGAGCGGTTTCCGTCTGCGAATGTCGATGGCGAGCCCCGGTCCCAGGGAGTTTATGGCCACTAGCCCGTCCGCCCCGCCCTCCTCGGCCGCCCGGGCGAACTCCTCGATGTTAGGCACGTGGGGCGAGAGTTTTATGAAAACGGGCTTCTCCGTCGTCTCCTTGGCGGCCTTGGCGATCTCATAAAGGGGGCGCGGATCGGTGCCCACGTAGTGGGTGGAGAGCTCGAAGGCGTCGGCGAACGGCTCCGCCTTGGGAATGAGTTCCCGCACTTCGTCCGGCTTATAACCCAAGGAGACGATGAGGGGCCTCCCCAGGGCCTTGAACGCCGGGAGGTACTCCGAAAACCACCGCTCCGGTGGGTCCTCAGACCAGAGCTCGCAGTTGAGGAGCCCGTAGGGCAGGCGGGCGATGTTCGGGTGAGGGACCTCGGCGGCCGCCACGGAGATCGTCTTGGCAACGATGGCCCCAACCCCGGTCGCGGCGATCCTCTCGGCGGCCTTGGGGGAGCTAGTTAGTGGCCCCGCCGCCGGCATCAGCGGGTTTGCGAGCGCGAGGCCCGCGACTTCTACAGAAATGTCGGGCACTCTCATAACCTCCTCCTTCCTCAGAGCCTCTTCCAGATCTCGGCGGCCTTCTCCCGGGCCCGGATGAGGATGCTGCCTTCGTCCACCGCGGGAATCTCTCCTCCTGAAAGTTTTACTTCTCCAGCAACCATCACCACGTCCGGCGAGAGGGCTTCCGAGATCCCCGCGAAGAGGAGATGGGAGAGGAAGTTGTCGGCGTCGATCGGGGTCGGCGGCCGGTAGTTCCAGATGACCAAATCGGCGGCGTATCCCGAGGCGAGTTTTCCGAAGGGAAGGCCGAAAAACCTCTCGGCGAGCGCGTAGTTGTGCCCGAGGATTTTCAGCAGATCACCATCCCCCAAGACGGTGGGGTCGCCGGTCACGTGGTGTGCCAGGAGGCGCGCAGCGAGGAGTTCCCCCAATATGTCACACCCGAAGCCGTCGGTCCCGATCCCCACCTTGATCCCCCGGGCGAGCATCTTGGTAATCGGGGCAGCGCCAACGGCGTTGTTCATGTTGGAACGGGGGTTGTGGACCAGGCTCGCCGGGCGCTCGGAGAGTAGTTCGAGCTCCGCCCCGGAGAGTTGGATCCCGTGGATGAGGAGGCTCCCCTCGGCTAGGATCCCGAACCTGTCCAGGCGTTCCGCCGTTCGCATCCCGTATTTCTGTAGGGAATCGACAGGATCTTCTTTGCCTTCGGCAAGATGCACATGGAACGGGAGATTCAGCGGCTCCGCAGCGGCAACTGCCTTCTCCAGGGACTCATCCGAAAGGGTGAAGGATGCGTGAAGACCCATATGGGCTGCGGCGTGCCCGGGGGCACGCCCTTCCCCCGCGAAGCGGACGTTCTCGGCGATCCCGGCGTCCCGTTCAGCGGCCCCTCCTCGATCCGTCACCTCGTAACAGAGGTCGGCCCGCATCCCGAGCTCGTCCACCACAGCCCGTTTTATCTGGGAGAGGGAGCCCTCGATGGCGGAGGGCGAGGCGTGGTGGTCGAAGATCGCCGTTATCCCCCGCCGCAGGTGCCAGATCCCGCCGACCAAGGCGGAGAGGTACACCTCCTCGAGGCCTAAGACCCGATCAAGTTTCCACCAGAGGCCCTCCAGGATCTCGCGGAAGTTCCGCGGCGAGAAGTCGGCGAGGGGCATCCCCCGGGCGAGGGTCGAATAGAGGTGCCCGTGGGCATTGATGAGGCCCGGTGTGAGGAGTTTCCCCTCGGCATCGATACGCTCGGCTCCGGGGATCTCCGGGGCCGGACCCGCGCCCACGCGTTCGATCCGCTCTCCCTCGATTACCACGTACCCCTTGTCGAGGAAGGCCCCGGTGAAATCAGCCAAAACCGCGTTCTCGATGATCTTCACCATAACAGTGTCCATTCTAAACCCTCGACGCCTCAAATGTGTAAGAAAAGGGGGCCATCCCCGAAGACAGTGGATGGCCCCCGCGGAAGCCACGAGGTTTACCCCTCGGGCTCACCGGGCCAGGGCCCGACGACGCCGTCCACGGCCCACTGCATGGTGATGAGGGTCTCATAGGAGGGCCAAGTGCCTTCAGGAATGCGGAGGTTCCCCTTGCGATCATAGACCGGGCCCTGGAAGGGGTCGAACGTGATACCCGGCGCGCCGAACTGGGATTGGCGGATCATGACGAGGTCATAGATGCTGACCTTGCCGAAGACAGGGTGGTCGATGACATTCGCCTTGAGCTCGTCCTCCCAAACTGGATTGATGGGCACACCGAAATCGGCCCCGAGCTCCACTGCGCCCTGAGGGAGTGTCCACCAGTAGTCGATGTGGGACAGGTTCTCCGGGGTGTAGATCCCTTCCTTCACCTTGAGGAGGAAATCGCGATAGATGGCTTCCCAGTGTACGAGCTGGCCGGAGACGACGTAGTCTGGGGCGAACTTCAACATTGGGGAGTAGTGGGCAAACGAGGGAAGACCGTGCTCGGCCGCCACCTGGACCACGGTGGGTGAGTCCTCGGTGAAGGCAAATACATCACACCCTTCGGCCACCAAGGCTTCAGTGGCCTCCTTTGCGGCGGCGGGATCGTACCAGGAGAAGATCCACCGCACATGTACCTCGGCGTCGGGGTTCACCTCGCGGACTCCGATGGTGAAGGCATTGATGTGGCGCTTGAGTTCAGGAATGGGATGAGCCGCGACGTACCCGACCTTCCCGGTCTTGGTGAGGGCACCGGCAATGAGACCGTTCAGGTAGTAGACCTGATAGAAGTCGGCCATGTAGGTGGCCATGTTCTTGTAGCGCTTGAATCCAGAGCAGTGGGCGAAGATGACGTCGGGGTAGCGCATGGCGGCCTCGAGGGTCCCGTCCATGAAGCCGAAACTCGTGGTGAAGATGACGTTGCAACCCTGAGCCACCAGGCGATCGATGATGGCCCCCTCCTGGCCCTCGGGCACCGACTCCACGTACACCGTCTCCAGCCAGTCGAACTCTTCGTCCACGATCCGACGTGCATAATCGTGGGCGTAGGTCCAACCGAGGTCACCGATGGGCCCTACGTACACGAACCCAGCTTTGATTTTCTCAGCACCGAAAGTCACCACACTTACTAACAGCACTGCCGCAAGCACTAACGCAAGCTTGCGCATACAGTCACCCCCTCCCTCATCTTGGGCGAATTTTTTCACACAATGTAAATTTCACTATCACCTCTCACCCCCTTTCTAACGTTGGCCGCGCACATAGGGAACCCCAAGGGAAGCGGGCGCGCCCCGCTTCACTTTGCGGAGCCCGGCCACAGCCAGGACTAGTATAGCGAAAGCATAAGGCATGAGTTTGAGAAACTCTGGTGGAAACCAGGCCTGGAGCCGGTAGGCTAAATGGTATAAGGCCCCAAACAACACCACACCACCTACTGCCTGAAGCGGATCCCAAGCGGCGAAGATGGTGAGAGCGATCACGATCCATCCCATCCCGGCCGTCATTCCCTCGGTCCAGGCGGGACGATATTCCACGGAGAGGAACCCCCCCGCCACCCCCGCGAGGATCCCGCCGAAGATCACGCACAGATACTGCACCGCGAAGACATCGATTCCCATGGCATCGGCAGTGGATGGTGATTCCCCTACAGACCGGATAGCGATCCCCCACCGAGTCTTGTAGAGGACGAACCAGAGGACGACCGCCAGGACGATCCCGATATAGGTGAGGTAACTGTGGTCCCGAAAGAGGGCCTCCCCCAGGATGGGGATCCTCTCGAGGCCGGGAATCGTCGCCTTGGGCAGGGGATTCTTTAGGGAAATCCCCACCCAGGAAGTACCCAGGAGCCCCGAGAGTCCCAGGCCGAAGATGGTGAGTGCGAGTCCCGAGACGTACTGGTTCGCCCTCAGGGTTACGGAGAAGAACGCATGGATCAGGGCCGCAAAGCCCCCTACGACGGACGCGGCGAGGATCCCAAGCCACGGGTTCCCCGTGCTCTGGGCGACGGCAAAGGCCGAGAGGGCGCCCAGGATCATCATCCCCTCGACGCCGAGGTTAACCACCCCGGCCCGCTCGGCGTAGATCTCCCCCAACGTCCCCCAGAGGAGCGGCGTCCCGTAGGCCAGAGCTCGCTTCAACGTATCTATGATCCAGCTTTCCCAACCCATCCCTTCCCCTTACGCACCAGTCCCACCTTCCAGTAGAGGAGCACCTCCACCCCGATGAGGAAGAAGAGGATCAGGCCGTTGAAGACCCCGGTGATCTGGAACGGCATCTGGAGGGTGACCTTTATCTCGTCCCCGGCAGCAAAGATGAGCCCGAAGAGGAGCGAGGTGATGATGGCCGCGAGGGGGCTCCCCCGGGCGAGCCACGCCACGATGATCGCGGTATAGCCGTAGCCTAGCGAAACGTGGTCCGGTTCCAAGAGGCGGTGGTGTATCCCCGCCACTTCGCCCACGCCGGCCAGTCCGGCGAGCCCTCCGGATAACAACATCACCCACAGGCTCACCCCGAGGAAGCTGATCCCGGCGTAGTGGGCGGCGTCGGGGGAATCGCCCACTACCCGGATCTCGTACCCCAGGCGAGTACGGGAGAGGATCAGGGCGACGAGCATCGCGGCGACGAGGCCGACCAAAAGCGTGGGCCAGTGCACCTTCGAGTACCTGATCAGGGGGAGCCAGGCATCGCGCGGGAAGAGGTCCGTGTAGGCGAAGCCCCGCATGGTGGGGCCCCGCCATGGCCCGTAGATAAGCCACTTCACGAAGTAGGCCATGATGTAGTTCATCATCAGGGTGGAAATGACGTCATTCACCTGCAACTTCACCTTTAGGAGGGCGGGGATTATGCCCCATAGGGCCCCGGCGGCGAACCCGAAGACGAACATGAGGGGGAGCTTCACGGGGCCGGAAACCCCGGAGAAGAGGGCCACCCACGTGGCGGCCACCGCACCGGCGAGGAGTTGCCCTTCCGCGCCTATATTCCAGAACTTCGCCCTGAAGGCGATGACCAGTCCCACGCCGCACAGGAGCAAGGGGATCGTCCGCCGCAGGATCTCCATGAGTCCGAACCGACTCCCCAATGTGGTCCGTCCGATGACGGTGTAGGCCTTGATGGGGCTCACGCCATAAGCCCAGAAGATGAACGACATCACGACCAATGCCGCCAAAATGGCGAGAAGCGAATACCCGAGGATCGCCGTCCGGGTGGGAGCTAGCCGTCTCTCGAAGACGAATGGCCCTAAACGTTTCACCGCCTTACTCTCCTCTTTTCACCCGCCATCATGAGACCGATCTCCTCCAGGGTCGCTGCCTCGGGGCTCACCTCGCCCATGATCTCCCCCTCGAATATCACCGCGATCCTGTCAGCCAACGACATCAGCTCCTCCAGATCTTCGGAGATGAGGAGGATCGCGGCGCCCCGGCGCCTCTGTTCGAGGAGGATCTGTCGGATCTGCTCTGTAGCCCCCACATCCAAACCGTAAGTGGGGTGGGCGGCGATCACCAGGGCCGGCTCCCCCGAGAGCTCCCTGGCCAGGATCAACCGCTGGATGTTCCCCCCCGAGAGGAGCTTCGCGGGGGTATCGGGCCCTGGGGTCATGATCGCGTACTCCTCGATGGCGTGGTGGGCGAACCGCTTCACCGCACGTAAGTTCAGGAAGAAGCCGTGACAGAAAGGCGAGCGGTGGTGCCTCTTCAAGATGAGGTTCTCCGCCACCGACATCTCGGGCACAATCCCTCTCTTGAGGCGCTCCTCCGGGATATGGGCAACACCCTTATCCGCGATCCGTCGCGGGTTTTCATTGGTGACCTCGTCGCCGAGGACGAAGACCTTCCCCCGGGTGGCCCGCCGGAGCCCCGTTATCACCTCAACGAGCTCCTTTTGGCCGTTGCCCGCAACGCCGGCGATCCCTAGGATCTCCCCCCGACACACGGAGAAGGAGATGCCTTTAAGGGCAGGAAGCCCCCTGTCGGAGAGGGCCCAGAGATCTTCAACCACGAGGGCCTCTTGACCACGCTCGCACGCCACCTTTTTCAGGCGGAACACGACCTCGCGTCCTACCATCATCTTGGCCAAGGTCGGCTTGTTCACGTCGGCGGTGGACAGGGTAGCGACCACCTTTCCCCGGCGCATCACTGTGACCCGATCGGAGACCTCCATCACCTCGTCGAGCTTGTGGGTGATAAAGATCACAGAATGGCCCTCTTCCCTCATCCGAGCGAGGATCTTGAAGAGCTCTTCTACTTCCTGGGGAGTGAGGACGGAGGTAGGCTCGTCGAGGATGAGGATATCCGCTCCACGAACCAGGGCCTTGATTATCTCCACCCGCTGTTGCTCCCCCGCGGAGAGCTGCCAGATGTAGGCCTTTGGATCTACCTTAAGACCATAGCGCTCGCCGAGTTGCAAGATTTCATCCTCCACTGCGCGGGCAGGGGCGAGGAACGGAGCCCCGTCCAACCCGAGGACGACGTTCTCCGCCACCGTGTGGCGGGGGACGAGCTTGAAGTGCTGGTGGACCATGCCGATCCGATGTCGAATGGCATCACGGGGACTCCTGATCCTTACCCGCTTCCCGTAAAGGTAGATCTCGCCCGAGTCGGCCTGGTAGAGGCCGTAGAGGATGTTCATCAGAGTGGTCTTCCCAGCTCCATTCTCACCGAGCAGGGCGTGAACTTCCCCTACCTTGAGCTCGAACGTGACCTTGTCGTTGGCCACGACACCGGGGAAGACTTTGGTGATATCGCGCATAAGAAGGGCAACATTCTGGTGGGAAGCGAGCGAATCCGGGTGGGCGTCCGTTCTCTTCTCCGCCATAATGTTAGCATAGTATAGTAGGACCGGTAGGTAGACTGTCAAGTTGTCTTACAAGCTGAGCGGCGCTATACTGCTCTTCGTTAAGAGGGAGCTTTTTCATGTCTGATAGGGTAAGATCGCGACAATACGCAGGTCTTTTAATCCATCTGACCCCCCTCTTCGCCGTCCTGTTGGCCTTCTTCGTGGGTGCCCTCATGTTGGTAGGCTTAGGAGTGAACCCGGGAACCGCGTTCAAATCCCTCCTGCAGGGAGCGTTCGGTAACTTGAACGCCATCGCCGACACCATCGTCAAGATGACGCCTCTCCTCTTTGTGGGCCTCGGAATCTGCATCAGTTTTCGTGGCGGGGTGTTGAATATCGGAGGAGAGGGACAGCTTGTGGTGGGGGCTCTAGCTGCCACCGCCATCGCTCTCGCGGGGAAGGGATTTCCCGGGTGGCTCCTCGCGACCGTGGCCCTTGTGACGGGAGCACTGGCCGGGGCGGTTTGGGGCGGGATCGCCGGTTTCCTCAAGGCATATCTCAACGTGAACGAAATCCTGAGCACCATTATGCTCAATTACATCGCCGTTTACGGCATGAATTACCTCCTCCGCGGTCCGATGATGGACCCCCTGCAGGTGAAACTGGGGTTCTTCATTCCCCAGACGGCGCGTCTCCCTCGGGCCGTGGATTTGCCCCGGCTTGTGCCCACCCGGCTACACCTCGGGGCCCTGATCGCCATCCTCGTCGCCATTTTCGTCTACGTCTTCCTCTGGCGTACCACGATTGGTTTTCGCATCCGCACTGTGGGGATGAGCCGCCGGGCCGCCCTGGCCTCGGGGATCAACGTGAGGCGCTACACGGTGCTCGGCTTGCTCCTCGCCGGGCTCTTCGCCGGGCTCGGCGGGGCGGTGGAGGTATTGGGGGTTCACCACCGGATGTTCACCGATGGGACGGCGTTCGGTTTCACCGGGGGTGCGGGATTCAATGGGATCGTCGCTGCCCTATTCGGGAGGCTCCATCCCCTGGGGACGATCCCCTCCTCATTCCTCTTTGGGGCCCTGCTCACAGGGGCGAACAAGATGCAGCGTGTGGTGCAGGTTCCCTCTGCTTTAATTGTGGCCCTGAACGGTTTGATCGTGCTCTTCGTCGTCGGGAGCGAGGTCATCCGTCGCCGCAGGCTCCGCCGCCTGGAGAAGCTGACCATTGTGGAGGAAGAAATATGATCGGGGCGACTTTGGTGGGGATTGCCACCTCGGCCATCCGCCTCGCCACACCGTATCTCTACGCCGCCATCGGGGAAGCGATCGGCCAGCTGAGTGGGGTATTGAACCTCGGGGTGGACGGGATCATGCTTATGGGGGCTTTCACCGGGTTTTACGTCACCCTCCTCACCGGACACCCCGCGTTGGGCCTCTTGGCAGCGATGGCAACAGGGGCCTCGATGGGGCTATTGATGGCCTTCATCAGCGTGACTCTTCAAGCGGAGCAGGGGATAAGCGGGATCGGTCTCTACCTCTTCGGGCTAGGGCTGAGTACGTTGCTCTTCGGAATGACGGTGGGGACAGTAAAGACCGTGAGCGGCTTTCCTCAAGCCCCCATTCCCGGTCTCTCAAGGATCCCGATCCTAGGGGAGATCCTTTTCTCACACAATCCGCTCGTCTACGGAGCCTTCGCGCTGGTGCCGCTCGCGTGGTTCGTCCTGAACAAGACTCCACTCGGGCTGAAACTGCGAGCGGCGGGGCAGAACCCTTTGGCAGCCGATTCCCTGGGAGTGGACGTGATACGGGTGCGTTACGTGGCGGTGGTCCTCGGCGGAGTGCTCTCGGGGATCGCAGGAGCTTCTCTGTCCATCGCCCTCCTCAACGTCTTCCAGCAGAACATGACCAATGGGATGGGGTTCATCGCCGTTGCGCTGGTGTATTTCGGGGGCTGGCGTCCCCTGGGGGTTTTGGCGGGAGCGATGCTCTTCAGCACGGTGAACGCAATTCAGGTATGGTTACAAGTACAAGGGGTGAAGATTCCTTCGGACTTTGCCCTCATGATGCCATATGTGATCACGATCTTGGTGCTCGCTTCCATGGCCAAGCGCCGGATCCACGCCCCGGCGGCCCTGAACAAGCCCTTCGAGCGAGGCGGAGAGTAAGGAGGTGATGTACAGGAAGGAAGTCAGCGGTCCAGAAAGAAATCGACATAGGAGGTGTTCATTCAAATGAGGAAACTCGGTGGCATTTTAGGTCTTATGGTGCTGTTCGGTGTCTGTACATTCGGAGCCCCGTTCCGGGTAGCAGTGATCCTTCCGAGCACCATCAACGACTTCGCCTGGAGCCAGAGCATGTACGAGGCATTGGTGGCGATCCAGGAAGAGATGGGTGAAGATAACTTCCAGTTCGTATACTCCGAAAACATGTACGTGATCGCCGACGCGGCGGCGGCGATCCGCGATTACGCCACCCAAGGCTATAACCTCATTATTGCTCACGGTTCCCAGTATGGGAGCTCCCTCGTGGACATTGCCCCGGACTTCCCCAAAACGAGCTTCGTCTGGGGCTCCACTGCCCAGACCTTCACCGAGCTCGGCATTCACAACATCTTTGCTTACGCCCCTCACGCCGAGGAAGGCGGCTACGTGAACGGGGTCATCGCGGCCCTGCTCACTAAGACCGGGGTCATCGGAGGTATCGGCCCTATCAAGACCGGTGACGCCAAGCGCTACGCCGCTGGGTTCGAAAAAGGGATCAAGGACACCAGACCCGAGGTCCAGGTGAATTACACCTTCATCGGCTCCTATAGCGACGTCGCTTTGGCCTCCGAGGCCGCCCGGACCTTCGTCAACGCCGGTGCCGATGTCCTCACCGGCACTGCCCAGATGACGGTGGGGGCAATCAGCGTCGCCAAAGAGAAGGGGATCTTCTGGTTGGGCTACGACGTAGACCAATCGCCCCTCGCTCCGACGACGGTGGTGGCGAGCATCGTGGTTGACTGGACCGTGGCCCTGAAGCCCATCATCGGGATGATCCAGGAGGGCAAGCGCGGAGGGGAGATCCTCCCCCTCACCTTCGCCAATGGTGGGCTGAAGCTCGCGTTCAACGAAGCAGCACTCGAGGGGAAACTCTCCCCCATAGAGATCATCGAACTCAAGGCCACTGTTTGGGAGACGGTGCGAAAGATCGTCTCCGGCGAGATCACCATCGAGGTGGAGTGAGGGAATTGGGGGCCGGGGCACCCCGGCCCCCTTTTTTGCGCCGAAAAATGCGTCAAACAGTGGATAGGGTGGAGATGCGGGGAATCGTCAAGCGGTTCCCAGGGGTGGTGGCCAACGACCGTGTGGACTTCGACGTCCGGGCCGGCGAAATTCACGCCCTGCTTGGAGAGAACGGGGCCGGCAAGTCCACCCTCATGAAGATCCTTTACGGCATGTACCAGCCGGATGAGGGGGAGATCCTGGTCAACGGAAAGCGGGTCAGGTTTCGATCGCCTCTGGATGCCATCCGGGCGGGGATCGGCATGGTCCACCAGCATTTCATGCTCGTGGAGCCCTTCACTGTAGCGGAGAACGTGGCGTTAGGACTGCCCTCGTCGCGGCGGTTCGTCAACGACCTCGACCGGGTCTCGGCCCGGATCCGAGAGCTCGCCGAGACCTACGGGTTCAAAGTGGATCCGAGGGCTTACATCTGGCAACTTTCGGTGGGGGAGCAGCAACGGGTGGAGATTCTGAAGGTCCTCTACCGCGGTGCTTCGGTTCTCATCCTTGACGAGCCCACCGCCGTCCTCACTCCTCAGGAGGTGGAGGGTCTATTCCGGACGCTCCGACACATGCGGGAGGAAGGCCACGCCATCGTGTTCATCAGTCACAAGCTGAACGAAGTTCTCTCTATATCAGATCGGATCACGGTGCTCCGTGGAGGACAAGTAGTGGGGACAGTGCCCGCCGCGGAGGCCACCCGAACGGGCCTCGCCCGCATGATGGTGGGCCGGGAGGTGGTCTTCCGCCTGGAGCGGCCTGAAGTTGAACCGGGCGAGGTGATGCTGGAGATTCGGGACCTTTGGGCCATGGGGGACCGGGGCGTGCCCGCGTTGCGTGGGGTGAACCTGGAAGTCCGGGCTGGGGAGATCGTGGGGCTTGCGGGAGTGTCAGGAAACGGCCAGCGGGAACTCGCCGAGGTCATCGTGGGGCTGCGCCGTCCTCAGCGGGGGGCGGTCCGCATCGGGAAGACCGACGTCACCGGCTGGCCCCCAGCGGCGCTCATCGGGCTCGGACTTTCCTACATCCCTGAGGAGCGGATACGAGACGGCGGGGTGCCCGAGTTCTCCGTGGAGGACAACCTCGTCCTCAAGGATCACCCCTTTCCCCCGTTCTCCCAGGGGATCTTTCTTAACTTTCCCGAGATGGCGCACTATGCCGACCGTCTAATAAAAGACTTCGATATTCGGACCCCCTCGCGCCGCACCCCCCTGAAAAGCCTCTCCGGGGGCAACATTCAGAAGCTGATCCTCGCACGGGAGCTCTCGCGTTCACCTAAAGTCCTAATCGCAGCCCAACCAACGCGGGGGCTCGACATCAGTGCCACCGAGTACGTACGCCGGCGTATCCTAGAGCAGAGGGAGAAGGGCACTGCGACCCTCCTCATCTCTGACGATCTCGATGAGATCCTCTCCCTCTCTGATCGGATCGCGGTAATCTACGAGGGTCGGATTATGGGGGTGGTGAAGAGCGAGGAGGCGGACATCGAGGAGCTGGGCCTCATGATGGCCGGGGTTGAGAGCAGGTGAGGAGGGAGAAGATATGGGCATAAAGCGATTTCACTATGCTCGGGACGTGGAGGAGGCGCTCTCGCTCCTCGCCGCGTATGAGGGGCGCGGAGCGCTCCTCGCCGGCGGGGTGGATCTCGCCCGGGGGCTGGCCCCGGAAGTGGAGGGTTTGATCGACGTCACGACCGCCGGCCTCGCGGGGATCTCTGCCGATGGAGGAGGATTGAGGGTCGGGGCCACGACGACCTTGGAGGCGATAAGGCGATCTCAAGAGGCCCAGGGATATCTCGGCGGCTTCTTAGCCAAAGTAATGGGACACGTGGCTACCCTGCCTCTGAGGAACATGGCCACCCTAGGGGGAGCGGTGGTCTCCGCCCACCCCTGGGCCGATATCCCCACCGCATTGGTCGCCCTGGGAGCAGAGGCCGTCTGGCAGAACGAGGAACTGACGGAGAAGGCCTCCGTTGAGGAACTGTACCGACGTCCCTTTCGGGCCATCTTCCGGCGCGCCCTCCTCACCGAAGTCCGGTTCCCGGCATGGGACGGGGCCTTCGCCTTCGAGAAGGTGGCCCGCAACGCCGGGGACATCGCCCTCATCAACTGCGCTTGCGGCCTGGGGCTAGACGGTGAAGGGAAGATCGCCTGGGCCAGGGTCGCCATAGGGGCCACTCCCCATCGCGCCAAACGGCTCACCGCTGTGGAGGATTTTCTCACCGATGAAGCTCCATCCGAAGAACTTTGGGCAGAAGCAGCTCACAAAATGAAGACGGAAGTGGAGGTCGGCGATGACATGAGAGCCTCGGCCGAGTGGCGGCGGTCCGCGGCGGCGGCCATCGTTCGTCGGGCCCTGGACCGGGCGGCCAAGGGGGTGACGGGTGACGCGTGACGCGTCAAAAAAGATGTTGAAGATTTACTTCGAACTGAACGGAGAGCCCATGTACGTGGAGATAAAGCCCGGGGAGATGCTCCTGGATCTCCTGCGCCGGCTGGGGATGAAGTCGGTGAAGGAGGGGTGTCGGACTGGGGAGTGCGGGGCTTGCACGGTCCTCTTGGACGGAAAGCCTGTCCGCTCCTGCCTCACCTTCGCTGCCAAAATAAAGGGGCATCGGGTCACCACCCTCGAGGGCCTGGGGAGCCCTGCAAATCCCCATCCCTTACAGGAAGCGTTCCTGGAGACGGGAGCCGTCCAGTGCGGCTTCTGCACCCCGGGCATGATCCTCGTCGCATATGACCTCCTCTCCCGCAACCCTGACCCCACGCCCGAGGAGGTACGGGAGGCGATCACCGGGAACCTGTGCCGCTGCACCGGTTATGTCAAGATCGTGGAGGCGGTGCTATTGGCGGCGAAGAGGAGACGTGAGGGGGTGTGGAGATGAAGGTCGTCGGAAAGAACGTGCGCAAGGTGGACGGGATCGCCCTCGTCACTGGGCAGCCGGTTTTTACCTTGGACGTGACCCCCCCGGGGGCCGTGGTGGGGAAGATCCTGCGCTCCCCCCATGCCCACGCGGAGATCGTACGGATTGACACGTCTAAGGCCGAGGAGTTGCCCGGGGTCCTTTGCATCCTCCACCACGGGAATGTTCCCCGGACCCCTTACACCACCGCTGGCCAGGGCTGGCCCGAGCCCTCCCCCTACGATTCCTTCCTCTTCGACCGCAAGGTCAGATTCGTGGGGGACCGGGTAGCGGCGGTGGCGGCGACCTCGGAGGAGATCGCCGACGAGGCCCTGCGGCTGATCGAAGTGGAGTACCGGCAGCTCCCCGCGGTGCTCGTTCCCGAAGAAGCCATTGGTCCCGGGGCACCCGTGATCCACGACGAGGAGGAATCCCGCGGGATCCATGATCCACAGCATAACGTCGCCGCGGCCATCGACATTCGCGTGGGCGACATCGAGCGGGGCTTCACCGAGTCCGACGTGGTGGTGGAGACCACCTGCGAGTTCCCCTACGTGCAGCACGTGCCATTGGAGTCCCACTGTGTGGTCGCCTACCTCGACGAAGAGGATCGCCTCGTCATTCGCTCCGCCACCCAGGTCCCGTTCCACGTGCGGCGGATCGTGGCCCGGGCGCTGGGAGTACCCCTCTCCCGCATCCGCGTGATCAAGCCCCGGATCGGGGGGGGCTTCGGTACGAAGCAGGAGATCATCCTCGAGGACGTGGCGGCCGCACTGGCGCTCCGGACCCGGCGGCCGGTGGTGATGAAATACTCCCGGGCCGAGGAGTTCGTGGCCGCTCGTACCCGCCACCCCATGAAGATCCGAATCAAACTCGGAGCCAAAAGGGACGGGACGATTCATGCCATCGAGATGGATGTCCTCTCCAACACCGGGGCCTACGGGACCCATTCCCTCACCGTACTTTCCAACGTGGGCTCCAAGACCCTCCCCCTCTACAACAAGGCACCACACCTGTGGTTCCACGGGAAGGCGGTGTACACCAACCTCCCCGTGGCCGGGGCGTACCGGGGGTACGGCGCCACCCAGGGCTACTTCGCCCTGGAGGTGGCGGTGGACGAGCTCGCGGAAAAGCTGGGGATGGACCCGCTGAAGCTCAGGCTCGCGAACCACATCCGCGCCGGCGAGACCTCACCCATCTTCGAGAAGATCGGGGAGGGCCGCGCTGGAAAGGCACAGGTGGTGAAATCCTGCGCCCTGGAGGAGTGCATCCGGGAGGGAGCCAAGCGCATCGGTTGGAAGGAGAAACACGGCAAGAAAACTAGCGAGGGCCGCTGGGTCCACGGGGTGGGAATGGCCCTCTCCATGCAGGGATCGGGGATCACCGATATCGACATGGCCGCCGCCACCATCGTCATGAACGAGGACGGTTCCTTCCGTCTCCTGGTGGGGGCCACCGATCTGGGCACGGGCTCGGACACCATCCTCGCCCAGATCGCCGCCGAGACCCTGGGGGTCGCGGTTGAGGCGATCTCCGTCTACTCCTCGGACACCGACTTCACCCCCTTCGATACCGGGGCCTACGCCTCGAGTACCACCTACGTCTCTGGTGGGGCGGTGCTGCGGGCCGCCCAAGAGGCGCGGCGCCGGATCCTGGAGGTGGCGGCGGCGATCCTGGGGGAGCCCCCCGAGTCCCTGGACCTCGAGGAAGGACACGCTGTGAGCCGGGGTACCGGGAAGAAGGTGCCCCTCTCCGAGGTGGGTCACCGGGCGATGTACGTGACCGACCAGCGCCACATTATCGCCACCGCCTCCTTCGTGGCCCCGGAATCCCCGCCTCCCTTCGCCGCCTTCTTCGCCGAGGTGGCGGTAGACGTGGAGACGGGGGTCGTGCGGGTGGTGAAGTTCGTGGCGGCCGCCGACTGCGGAATGCCCATAAACCCGGCGCTTGCCGAGGGCCAGCTCGAGGGGGCCATCGTGCAGGGGATCGGCCACACTTTATACGAGGAGCTGCTCTTCTCTCCCCGGGGTAGGGTACGCAACCCAAACCTCTTCGACTACCGGATCCCCACAGCGGCGGACGTCCCCGATATCGAGGTGGTGCTCATTCCCTCCGACGAGCCCACCGGACCCTACGGGGCGAAGTCCATCGGGGAGATCGGAATCAACGGTCCGGCGCCGGCCATCGCCAACGCAATCTACGACGCAATAGGGGTGCGCCTTTACCGGATCCCGTTCACCCCCGAGCGGGTTCTTAAGGCGCTGCATGGGAAATCCATGGGCTGACTTGTCGCGAACTCTTCCCCTGACAGGGTGGTCGAGGGCCTTCCGGGCCCCCTCATTTTCGGTGGACGATACAGCACATCGCTGATCGCACGGTGGCCAATACAGGGCGGGTGATGTCCCGGTCGGGTACGTCCGCATTGGCGCCGCTATAGCTCCGTATGGACATATTTCCTCGAAAGGTTTTAGACGGAAAAATGGGGTCCGGCATGGCCACACCCATTGATGCTTCGCATGTGTGTTCCCGCTCCTCACCTCCCCGCAGCTTCCTTGTGTGAGGAGGGCACGATAATGATCATTTGAAAATATTTTCCCTCGGAGTTTCCCCAAAGTGGTACCGTGCGAACGGTGGCGCCCCGCTAGAGCTTCCGCGGTCGTTTGAATACCTCACCACCCATGCGGGGACCGTCAAGATGGCGGTGCGCGGCAACACCCCCTGAACGGTGACAGTGAAACCAGACCGAGAGGAAGGACGTGCTGCCCTGAGGAGCGTTTATTTCGTGTTCGGGGAGGAAAAACTGCGCCTGCCTTGTGTCCCATTCCTCTCGCCAGCGCGGGAAGCATCTACTGATCCCTGAGTTCGCAGCCGTGGTCCTAAAGGTGGCGATCCCAAAGGGAACGGTCATAAATAACCCCTGGTCCGAGATCCTCCCCTCCATCTCGCCGGAACCACTATCCCCTCGATTAACCTAGCCCCCCGAGACCACAGTGCGTGGAGCTTGAGAAAAACCACGACTTTTTATCCAGAAACCTCTTTGGCTGGAAATATATGGAAAGGCACGTTTTCTCTTACTCGAGGTGTTCCCCTCGATCGATGAAGATAAGGGCGACAAGGAAATTGTGAGGGGGAAGATGATGAAAAAGGCCAGCGCAGCGTTTCGGAAGTTCACATATGGGGTATACGTGGTGGGAGCGAAGCACGAAGGTCGGACGAACGCCCTCACCTGTGCTTGGGTCATGCGGGTTTCGCACCGGCCGCCTCTGGTAGCCGTGGCGGTAGGAAAGACCCGGTTCACCCATGACCTCATCGCGAAATCGGGCGCCTTTTCCGTGAACGTTCTCTCGCAGGACCAATTGAAGTACGCCCGTCACTTCGGGCTGAAAAGCGGCCGCGAGGTAGATAAGTTCACCGGGATTTCATACCGTGAGGGGAAGACGGGATCCCCCCTCCTCGAGGGAGTAGTCGCCTGGCTCGACTGCCGCCTCGTGGGCAGCTATCCCGCTGGCGACCACACCATCTTTGTGGGCGAGGTGGTGGACGCCGAAACCACTGACCTCTCGCCACTCCAATACAATCCCCGAGATTACTGGGGTTGAAATCCGGCGGATAAAGCTTTGCTGTTTCAGCGGGTGACCCCCTCCAGGGAGGCCGCAGTCAATGAGGGGATGAGGTTCGAAAGGGCTCCGGCCATGTAACGCACAGTGGTTATGGCTTTGGTGTAGTCGAGCCACAGTGGCCCAAAGGCTCCGAGCACCCCAAGGCCCCGATAGAAGTCGGCACTCACCATGGCGAAATCATTCAGGCCTTCCGCGGGGAAATCGCCTACGTGTACGTCTAAGCCCCGCTGTTTCCCCCGTACCTCTAGCACCATCTCTACAAACGTTCCCTCATCACTGAGGAGCCGCAGGGGGTGTCGGACGTCACGCCCCACCTCTGTGAGATGCTCTAGGCCTGAGAGGTAGAGGCGTCGTTGCCCACCCCGGAGAGACGCGAGAACTTCGGCAGCCAATCGGTACGGGTTCCCGTGCCAGCCGGCGATCTCATCGAGTGCCGTCGTAGCCGCGGTCAAGGGATGCCCCCCTAGGAGCTCCTCCAGGACCTCCTCGGCCTTCTCGAAATCCCCACGGCTATAAGGCCATGAAAGGCTCACGACATATTCCCCCGCGAGCCCGAGCTCGGTCAGGGGTTGAAACAGGGCGACCCTACTCCCGAGACGAGCGAGCACCACCCGAATCACCCTCAAACTCTCCACCGCGGGAGAGATCACGAATCCCACCTGGGAAACCATAGCAGAGATAAGCGAAGAGGTTAGACGCAAGAGGTCGGAAATAGTGCGGGAGATGGAAAGGTCCGACGCTACGTACCCCACTAAGCTCGTTCCCCTTTTCACCCCCTCTCCTCCGGAGAGGTTGAGGATCTCCAGGAGCCAGTTAGCGAAGTAGCGGAATCCCTTGGCGGTGGGGACTCGCCCTGCCGACGGGGAGGGTTTGTAGAGGTACCCCTCCCGTTCCAGGGTGGCGAGCTCGTTGCGCACGGTCGCGGAGCACCATGGATGACCGTACTCCTCCACGATTTCCTTGGAGGAGACCGGCTTTCGAGTCTTGATATACCGATCGACCACTTCCCGCAAGATCAGATAACGCCGCTCGACCATTTCAGTTACACCCACTCTCGACTCTGAAAAAATAATGTACGTTTGCCCCGTTGTGTATTCAAGTCCCTCCGGTCTTTTCAATTATAGAGCGAGGTTTACGTACCGCTTCCCGACAATCGAGCCGTCCCTCCTCCACAGTGTCCATCTGGGCCTCGAGCCCCCGGATGACGACTCGCTTATCCAGTGGGGGAAACGTGTGGTGTGGTATGCGAGGATCTTTTGGCCATGCGTCGCGGAAAGGAGGAAGTCCTTACCCTCCACGATGTAGCCGTGCTCGAGTAGGGTCTTCACGATCCGAGCAGCGTAGGTGAGTGGGTACCCCAGTCCCCGCTCCCGCATGAGATGAACGAACTTCTCCCTGGGTCGGCGGTGGCACTGCAGGGATTCTCAGCACCGCAACGGGCGCGAGCCTGAACCGGACCTCGACCCCGTCCAGCGCGGCCACGATCAAGCATCTCCTCCTCCGGCGCCCTCCTCCCGGACGACCATCCAACTGAGGACCGGGGTCTGCCCCCCAGGCGGAAGGATTTTTTCGAATGGAATGTCTCGATAGGTGTTGGGACTGTGAAAACCCCGCCCAACGGTCAGCGCGCGGCACACGATCTGGGGCCGTACCAGGGGTTCCGCGATTCCCCGTAGGAAGCGACGCACCTCCCCGATGGCCCGGGGCGTCACCAGGCGGAATTCCACCCGTTCGATCGTCCTGAAGGGGCGCAGGGCGAGATATACGTCCCAGGCGAACTTTTCCCCCTCGGGGTCCGTCCCCACAAGGACCCCGTCGATCACCAGGGACCAAGGGCCGCAGGTCTGCGACGGTCCGTAATTTGTCCACGTCGTGCTCGACGCCGCAGTGGTGGGCACAGAGAGAGCGTCGTCTACTCGCCGCACCGGTGGCAGACCGGGGCCGAGGCGCAGAGGAACACGAACCGCCTGTTCCGCTCCAACACGCCGTAGGCCCCCTCTTCCTGGCCAAGTCGGCGAGGTGGCCCATAATAGCGGCGAGGGGGAACCGATCCCCGGTGGCAGCCTCGTGCAAGAGCATTTCCCTGTCCCCCCGTGCTGGGGCCGTCCGAAGACGGAGGGACATGGTCCGAGGCTTGTGGGTAACTCCACCACCCTCCAGGGACTCTCCACGCAGAAGCCGCCGAAGCCTTTCCCGATCGCGATCAACTCCCGTGGGGATCATTTCGATCACCTGGGGCAGTGAGGACCGAAGGCCGGGGTCCCAAACCCTCCGAAAGGCGACCTGGTCGCTCCAGAAAAGCACCGCAATCCCCTGCAGATCCCAGGGAGAGGAGCGAGGCGTACCTCGATGACCGGAGGTAGCTCGAGGCGTCGGCTACGGCGATGAATTTCCTCCCGTCCTTCACGATCAGGGAGACCACGCCCGTACTCTCGAGCGCGGAGAGCGCGGCCTCATCTCCCAGGATCCACTGGAGCTCCGCGGAGACCCCCTGGAACCTCTTCCTCATCCGGTGGTAGCAGGGGAGGTCCTCCTCCTGCAGGAGGACCACCCGCTTGGGCCGCGGCGAGGCCATGGCCGAGGAGACCCCCCAGTGCCTCCAGGCCTCTTCCCCCCTCCTCCGGGGAGAACCCGATGAGCGAGGGCGCCCGGTCCACATCACGCGAGGCCGTAGGGAGCTAATTCACATCTTCCACGATGACGAAAATATCCCGGTCCTCCCAAGCGCTCCGCTCGGAAAAAGCCTGCAGGAGGAGCCCATGATCCCGCAGAAGGAACATGCTGGTGGCGATGAGGAGGTCGAAGTCGCCCCACTGCGATGGATTCCCACTCCCCTTTCTTCCCGGTGAAGCCGGGGATTTTTCGCTGGGGGGCAAACTTTCGAAGCCTGCGAGTGCCCTTCCACCAGTAAGCGAGTGGGGGTAAGCCGTCATGGCGAGGCCAAAGGCGGTCTTTCCCTCCCCCGTGGGGGCGAGGATGACAAAGGACCGCCCCAGGAAGACCCGCTTGGTCCGGGAAAGCGGTAACGACCTGGGGGAGAGCCCACGGCGGACTTAGTTGACACGGCGAACCGCGCGAGCTCGTCCCGGGAACGACATCCCTCGGTGTAACCCGAAAGCTTCCCTTGTCCCTCGAGGACCCGCCAGGAGCTTCAGCCGGCTCGGGTAGGCAGCGATCGCAAGGGAGCCCCGCGGCGAGCCGCTCCGCCGTGACTTCATCGTCATAGTTCGGAGAACGATGCCTCCAGCATCATCCTACCCCCGCAATTTCCAGGGCTCGTAGTTCCTCTTCGCTCAGTGGGCGGATCTCGCCGGGGCGCATGTCCCCGAGCTCCACAGGCCCCATGGCTGTCCGCACAAGCCGCTTCACCTCGTACCTGAGGGCCCGGAATGCCCGGCGAATTTCGCGCTTGCGTCCCTCATGGAGCACAAGCTCCACCTCCCGTGGCCCCAGCCACCTTACACCATCGGGGAGGAATGGCCCGTCCTCGAGTTCGATCCCCCGGGATAATCGTTCTAGGTCCGCCCGCTTCACATACCGGTCCAGGATCACCCGGTATTTCTTGGGAACCTCGAAGCGCGGGTGGGTTAGGCGGTACACCAAGTCCCCGTCATCGGTGAGGATCACGAGCCCCTCCGAGTCCCTGTCCAGCCTCCCTGCGGGCACGAGCCGCTGTCCCTCTGGGACGAACTCCGCCAGAGTCCCCTTCGCATGGGGGTCACGCAGGGTGCTCACTATCCCCCGGGGTTTGTAGAGCTTGAAGTAGTGTTTTTCTCGCTGAATGGCGCTGGGCCTCCCATCTACCTCCACAGTGTCGCGTTCTGGATCCACCTCATGCCAAGGTTCGTGCACCACTTTCCCGTTGACCGTGACTCTCCCCGCGCGGATAAGCTCATCCGCTCCCCGACGCGAGGCCATCCCCGCGGCCTGGAGGAACTTATTCAGCCTCAAAGTGGGTCCGCCGGATTTTCCGCCCGAGTTTCTCCTCGACGGACTTGGTCTTGTACTCGAGGAGCCCCTTCCTTCCCGGACGGTCGTCGATGTAGATCCGGGTCACCACCCGGGGCGCCAGTTCGCGAACCCGGTGGTGACAGCGCTTTATCAAATCCATCACCTCGTCCCATTCTCCCTCCACGATGGTTCCCATGGGAGTGAGGAGGTAGGGGAGGCCGCTTTTGTCCACGAGGTCGATCACCTCCGCCACGAACTTGCTCAGGCTCTCCCCCACGCCTATCGGCGAGATCGTGAATTCAACGATCATCCCTGTGCTCCACCTCCCGGGGTAAAAATAGGAGAGCGGCACGGTTGTTGCAAACCTCGGCCGTTCCGGATACAAGCTCCCAGGTGATGGACATGAAGGTTCTAACGGTCTTGGCTTTGATGGGTGCATTTGGACTCGGCGTTTACGCCCAAGGGTTTCTACCCGAGCTTCCCTATCCCGGGGGCTACACGTTCCTCCGCTACGAGGTCCGCGTGCCGGATAAGCCCCCGTACAGCTGGGTACTCGAGGTGCTGCCGAAAGGGGACGCATATGAGGTACTGGTGACCTTCGTCAGAGAGGTCTCTGCTTCCGAGGAGTTCTCCCTCTTCGGTGTCTTTATGGGTGCGGGCTTGCTCGAGGAGGGCATGGGCATGCTCCCCCTCGCCCCCCTTTTCTCCTTATGGGATAAGAAGATAGAGGTAGGAAGGAGCTACCTCCTCCGGGAACGGGCCCGTCTCATCACCGAGCGGGAAGACGAGGTCCTGGGAATCCCGGTGGTGGCCGGAACATATGTCCATCCAAGCTATCCGGACCAGCGCGCCATCGTATACATACCTCGGCTTCCCCACCGCGCCCTTCTCTTCTTTCCCCCGTATCTGCGGGTAGAGGAAAAGGACGAAGGGGAATATCGACTGGTGGAAGAAATAGAGCTCGTCGAATTCAAGCATGAGAGATGAAGCCATCGTAGAACTCTTGGGCGTCTGGAAGATCTACCATATGGGCAGGCGCGGGAGGATCACGGTAGAGGCCCTGCGGGGGGTGGATCTCGCGGTCCGACGAGGCGAATTCCTCGCGGTGATGGGTCCTTCGGGCTCGGGTAAGTCCACCCTCCTACATCTCATGGGGTGCTTGGACCGGCCCACGGAGGGAAAGGTCCTGTTTGAGGGGACAGACGTCTCTACCATGCGGTCGGCCGCGCTCGCCCGGATCAGGAACCGCCGGGTGGGCTTCGTCTTCCAGAGCTTCAACCTCTCCCCCAACCTCACCGCGTTGGGGAACGTCGAGCTCCCCATGGTTTTCGCCGGGGTGCCCCGGAGGGAAAGGCTCGCCCGGGCGCGGGAGCTTCTGTCCCGTGTTGGCCTCCGGGAGCGCGAACGACACCTCCCCGCGGAGCTCTCCGGTGGGGAACAGCAGCGGGTGGCCATCGCCCGGGCCCTGGCGAATTTCCCTGACCTCCTCCTCGCGGATGAGCCCACAGGAAACCTCGATTCCGAAACCGGCCACGGTGTCCTCTCCCTTCTCTCCGAGACGAACGTGGAGGGCGTGACCGTGGTGGTAGTCACCCATGACCCCGAGGTGGCCACAGCAGCCAAAAGAAGGCTCCGGATCCGGGACGGACACATCGTGGAGGCTTCCGATGCTTGACCTCATGGGGATCGCCGTGCGCGGGCTCCTCCACCGCAAAAAGCGGAGCTGGCTTACCATCACCGGGATCCTCATCGGGATCACCGCCGTGGTGGCACTGGTATCGCTAGGAGAATCCATGCAGCTCGCGGTGCGCCGCTCGTTCGAGGAGCTAGGGTACGACGTGGTCATGATCCTCCCCGGGGAACTGGGCGGGGGGTTCGGGGGGCCCTCGAGCTTCAGCACCTCGTTCGAGCTCGACACGGAAAGCCTCACCGAAGTGGAGGGCGTGGAGGAGATTGGCCTCCTGAACTTCCAAAGCGTCTACGTAAAGGCCGATGGTAATGAGGGATTTCTCGATGCCCTTGGAGTCTCAGAGAACATCTTCTCCTTCTTCAAGGTGGAGATAGTGGCAGGCCGGGGGTTCTCCCCGGACGAGCGGGGCGTGGTCATCCTCGGACGTGAGGTGGCCAGGGAGCTCGACCTCCGGGCCGGGAGCACGTTGCAGATAGAAGACCACCCTTTCAAGGTGGTCGGGATCTATAGTGCCGACAGCCGCTTGGACGAGGACGCCATCATCCTCCCGCTCGCGGACCTACAGGAACTGCTCGGGGAGGAGGGCGTCACCATGGCGCTTGTGCGGGTCGCCCCAGGGGACGACGTGGGCCAGACGGCCAAGCGCATCGAGAACTTCCTTTACCGTAGCCGCGGCCGCCGGGACCTCTCCGTGCAGACCATGGAGGAGGTGCACGAGGTGGTACAGCGGGCCCTGGGGATCCTGGGGGCCTTCCTCGGAGGGATCGCGGGGATCGCGTTGCTCGTGGGCGGGATCGGGGTCATGAACACCATGTACACCGCGGTCCTCGAGCGCACCCGGGAGATCGGGGTAATGAAGGCCGTGGGCGCCCGGAACTCCCAGATCGCCCTCATCTTCCTCATGGAATCAGGCCTGATGGGGCTGGTCGGGGGAGCTCTGGGTACCGGGATCGGGTCGTTCCTCAATTTCGCCGCCGTCACCGCCGCCAAGCGGGCCCTGGGGACACGGGTCCTGGAGTACGGGATCTCGTGGTGGCTCGTCCTCGGAGCGCTCGGGTTCTCGTTCCTAGTGGGGGCCATCGCGGGGCTATTGCCGGCCCGGGCCGCGGCCAAGCTCGATCCTGTGGAGGCGTTGCGCTACGAATGAGGTGGTGCGATGGCGCGGATCTTCATCAGCTGCCGGATATTTCCCGAGACAATCGAGAGATTGACACGGGCGGGGCACGAGGTGGAGATGTACCCCGGGGACGTCGTTTCCCGGGAGGAGCTCCTCCGGGGCGTAGCCGATGCCGAGGTCCTCATCGTGCCCCTGTCCACCAAGGTCGATCGGGAGGTCCTTGCCGCTGCTCCCGAACTGAAGATCGTCGCCAACCTTGGGGTCGGGGTGGACAACATCGACCTCCAGGAGGCGAACGCACGGAAGGTCGTGGTCCTGAACACCCCGGGAGTCCTCACCGAGACCGTGGCCGACCTGACCTTCGCCCTGATGCTCGCCGTCGCCCGCCGGGTGGTGGAATTGGACAAACGCCTCCGCGTTGAGGGCTTCCCTGGTTGGTCGTTCATGCCCCCCTACCTCGGCCGGGACGTATGGGGAGCGACCCTGGGTATCGTGGGCCTAGGGAGGATCGGGGCCGCTGTCGCCCGGAGGGCCAAATGTTTCTCGATGAAGGTCCTCTACCATTCCCGTACTCCGAAGCCAGACCTCGAGCCCGAACTCGGCTGTCGCTACGTTCCCTTGGAAGAGCTCTTGCGCGAGAGCGATTTCGTCGTCCTGTGTGTGCCACTCACCCCTGAGACATATCATCTCATCGGAGAGCGTGAGTTCTCCCTCATGAAGCGTTCCGCCTACTTGGTGAACATCGCCCGGGGTCCAGTGGTGGAGGAGGGGGCCCTAGTACGCGCCCTCAAGGATGGGAGGATCGCCGGAGCCGCTCTCGACGTATTCGAGCGGGAGCCGGAGGTCCACCCCGAGCTCCTGGAGCTCGACAACGTGGTTCTTACCCCGCACATCGGCTCTGCCACCCTGGACACCCGCCGACGCATGGCTTCACTGGCCGTGGCCGGCGTCCTCGCCGCCCTGCGCGGCGAACGGCCCGGCAACCTAGTGAACCCAAACGTATGGCCCAGTAAACTGTGATCTATATCACGGAAACGTGAAACCGGCCCCGGTGTCTCGCTGTACAATGCAACGGAGGTGGTGTGTATGAAGAGGGCTCTTGTGCTTGTGGCGTTGCTCACGATGGCGATGGGGAGCTTGGGCTATGGGTTCGGGGGGGCATGTTGTCCCGAACCCGAAGAACCGTGCTGCTACACTGCCTTTTGGGTGGGGGAGACCGTCTATTTCAAGCTGGTAATCCCCTTCGGCTTCTTCTGTTGTCCTACGGACGAGCTCATCGTCGGCTGGCGCATCGAGACCCTGGACGGCGCCCTGGTTTACGAATACACCTTTACCGAACCCGTGGCACCGGGCACCGAGATTCAGTGGGATCAAAGGGACCTGGCCGGCCAACAGGTCGCCGCGAGTTTCTACAACATCGTGATTACCACCACCAAGGGCGAGTACAGGACGGCGATAAAGATCGTGGAGAGAACACCTTGTTGCTGGACCATCCTGAGGTCCAAGCCGTGCGGCGTCTCGTTCTGCAAACCGTACATCAAGGTATACAGGCGTCCAAGCTGCTGCCTTCCCAAGCCGAGCTGTTGTCTCCCGTCCCCCTGTAGGGTCACATTCTTCCTCGGATGCTGTAACGGGGACGACTAGCCATAAGCTCGAGGGATGCCCGAGCTCCCCGATCTCGAGGTAATCGTCGCGAACTTGGCCCCCCGGGTCGTCGGGAGGACGATCCGGGGGGCCCAGGCCCTGCATCCGGCCTTTTTGCAGTCCACCGATCTCCCGCTGGGAGAAGTGGTAGGGCGGGAGATCACGGGTCTCGGGAGGCGGGGGAAGTACCTCCTCTTTCACTTGGGCAGCGGCCTCTACCTCGCCATACACCTGATGCGGGCCGGTTGGGTATGGCACGGGCTATCCCGTTACGATGCCACCAAGAGCACCGTCTTCCGGCTGGAACTTGACGATGGGAACGACGTCCGTGTGATCGAGGCCGGCTTTCCAAAGCTCTCCCGTGGCTGGCTCCTCCCTTCCTTGAATGAGGAGCCCCTCGCCGGGCTAGGGGTAGAACCCCTCAGCGAGGACTTCACCTCGGAGGCGTTCAGGAAGCTCGTCGCGAGGAAACGTCGCCAGATAAAGAAGTTGCTCATCGATCAGAAGCTCATCGCTGGGATTGGAAACGCCTATGCGGACGAAATCCTCTTCGTCGCGCGGCTCTCACCCTTCCGCTACGCTCACACACTGGACGACGGGGAAGTCGAACGCCTGCGGCGAGCGATCCCGGAGGTCCTCCGGTGGTCCATTGCCGAGATCAAGGCCCGGGTGGGCGATGGCCTCTACCAAGAGGAGGAGCGTTCGTTCCTCAGGGTCCACGGGCGAGCGGGCAAGCCCTGCACAGAATGTGGGACCACCATCGGCGAAGTACTGCTGGGGGGCCAACGCACCAATTTCTGCCCTCGCTGTCAGCACGTGGACGAGTTCCCCGAGCGCGCCCGCAGGGTTTCCTGAACGCTCTTGACCCCAAACGACTGCTTCTTCAAACTGAATGGATACGGAGAAAGTCATCGTTCGGTGATCTCCTCGCTCAACTACGATCCGTCTTGAAAACTCGGGGAGAAGGAGTACCCTCGCCCAGACCATGGGCAGGCTGACGGTGATCGACCATCCCCTGATCCGGGCGAAGCTTACCAAGCTCCGGGACAAATCCACCGATAGGCTCCTCTTCCGTCAGCTACTCGAGGAACTTACGGCATTTATGGTCTATGAGATCACCCGCGATTTTCCGCTGCGCGAGGTGGAGGTGGAAACTCCCCTTGAGTGTACCAAAGGGCATGAGCTCGCGCGGCCCGTAGTTTTAATCCCGATACTCCGGGCAGGAATCGTTATGACGGAGGGGGTGCTGCGGCTCATCCCCAATGCCCGCGTGGGCCACATCGGGATCTACCGCGACCCGGTGACCCTCAAGCCCCACGTCTACTACAAGAAGCTTCCCAAGAACCTACGGGAGGCGCTGGTGATCGTGGTGGACCCCATGCTCGCCACCGGGGGCTCGGCGGTGGAAGCGGTGCGCCTGGTGAAGGATGAGGGAGGCGAGGACGTGCGGTTCCTGTGTCTCGTCGCGGCCCCCGAGGGTGTACGGGTATTCCAGGAGACCCATCCGCGCGTCCCCATTTATGCCGCTGCGGTGGACCGTGAGTTGAACGACCACGGCTACATCCTCCCCGGGCTCGGCGACGCCGGGGATCGGCTCTTCGGGACCTGAGAGATCCAGGAGGTAGAGATGCAGCGTTTCGCCCTCGTTACCGGGGGTTCCAGGGGGATCGGCGCGGCCACGGCTCTGAAGCTCGCGGCCATGGGCTGTGATGTGGCTATAAGCTATCGGACCCAGAAGGTGCGGGCCGAGGAGGTGGCCGCCGAGATCGAGCGTATGGGACGGAAGGCGGCGGTCTTCCAAGTGGACCTCGCGGATCCCGAACAGGCACGGCGCCTCGTGCGGGAGGCCGCCGAAGCCCTGGGAGGACTTCACATCCTCGTGAACAACGCCGGTTACTCCCAACACGCCAAGTTCACCGAGCTTTCGTTGGAGGATTGGGACCGGATGATCAAGGTAGCCCTCACTGCGCCCTTCGTTGCTGCCCAGGTCGCTTTCCCCTACATGCGCGAGGCGGGCTTCGGGCGGATCGTGAACGTCTCTTCTTTGCGGGCGCTCGGGGGTTCGGCTCACGGTGCCCATTACGCTTCCGCCAAGGCTGGACTCATCGGGCTCACGAAGTCCCTGGCCCTGGAACTCTCCCCCTACGGGATCACCGTGAACGCCGTCTGCCCCGGTTACACTGTGACCGATATGACGCGGGAGGCCTTGGCCCGAAACGGCCAGAGGATAAAATCGCAGATCCCGCTCGGCCGGGCTGCGGACCCTAGGGAGGTGGCTGCGGTGATCGCCTTCCTGTGTTCGGACGAGGCGAGCTACATCACCGGGGAGACGATCTCCGTGAACGGTGGGATCTATATGCGCTGATGGAGCGAAGAAGGCTAGGACTGGCCGCGTTCCTAGGCCCCGAGAGGGGCCTAGATTTCTGGTTGGAGCTTGCTGCAACGCTCGGGCTCGGCGCGGTGGAGGTCCGGGCGGAACCCCGGCTCGCCCATCCGACCGAGCTCGACGGGACCGCCCGGGAGAGGCTGCGCCACCGGCTCGAGGCGCTCGGGCTCAGGCCCACTGTCCACGCTTCCATCCACGACACCAACCTCGCGAGCTTGAACCCTCTCCTCGCCGACGCAGCGCTGAAAGACCTGCTCGGTGCGGTGGAGTTCGCGGCCGACATCGGGGCCGAGGTGGTGGTTTTTCACCCGGGCCGCGTCCCTTCCGAGTATCGTCACGACCCAGGTGCTTTGGAAAAGGCGTGGGATGTCCTCATTTCGAACCTGAGGATCGCCGTTCCTCATGCCGAGAAATTGGGCGTAAAACTCGCCATCGAGAATAAACAGCGGGGTTCCAACCGCGACCTCATCCTCACCCCGAAAGAGCACGTGGGAGTCCTGGAGAAATTTCCCGGGCTTTGGGCCTGCCTCGACTTCGGTCACCTCCATACTTTGGGCTTCGACCCAGCCGAATTCGCCCGGGCCCTCGAGGGGAAGCTCCTCCACGTACATCTACACGATAACCGTGCCCGGGGTGATGAGCATCTCCCGCTCGGCCAGGGTACCCTGGACTGGAGGAGGTGCATCGTAGCCTTGGAGGAGTTCAAGTTCCGGGGGACGGTGATCCTGGAGGTCCCGGATCCCGATGGGCTCGTGGAATCCGTGGAGTTGGTCTCGAATGGCAAAGGTTGAGGGATGGCTCTGGGGATACTTCCTCGCCAACGCTGCCGGCGGCGCGGCCTCCCTCCTCATACCCCTCTACGCTTACCACCTCGGGGGCACGGCCACCGATGTGGGGGCCCTGGCCAGCACGGCGAGCCTCGCCGGGATCCTCGGAAGCATTATCTGGGGCAAGGCCGCCGACAGGCTCAAGCTCCGCCGCACCTTCGTGATCACGGGCTTCTGGGGTTTCGGGACCTTCTACTTCTTCCTCCCGTTCATCGGGAGGATCGCGGAGCTCTTCTGGCTCAACGCCCTTGCCACTTTCCTCTGGATGTCCCAGGCCACAGTGGCAACGCTCCTCGTGCTGGAGAGCTACCCCAAGGCCGACTGGGAGGCTGGCCTCGGGCGGTTCAACCGCTATGCCGGTCTCGGGTGGATGGTGGGGCTCGGGATCGGGGCCCTGTGGACGGGGGTGCTCCCCAAAGTCCTGGGAGAGGGATGGTCGTTGCGATCGTTGGGGGTCATTACGGCACTTCTCGGCCTCGGGGCCGGTACACTCGCGCTCTTCACCGTGTCCGAGCCCAAGATTCCCCGGCCCAAACGCACCTTCCTGGGGACCATGGTGGCCATGGGAAACTTCCTCGTGGAGCGCTTCCGCTACGCCCCGGCACGAATTTATTACCGGCTCGGCCCCCTCCAGATCCTACGCATCCTCCAGGGCAAGACAAAGGTCGGACCGGACCTCACCCTTTACTTCTACGGGGCCCTGCTCGCCGCCACCGGATTCTCCGTCTTCTTCGTCCCGCTGCCACTATACCTCCGGGCCGTCCTCGGGATCCCAAACGGCCTCGTCTTCGCACTCTACATCCTCCACAACGGCATGAACGCTTTCTCTTACAATTGGGCGCGACAGTTGATCCTACGCTTCGGCCACCGACCGGTACTGGGGCTAGCGCTCTTCGTGCGGACGATGGTCTTCCCGCTTTTCGGGCTGCTCTCCGTCCTTCCAGGACTCCATCTAGTGCTCGTCCCCCTCTTCTTCCTCATCACCGGGGTCACGTGGGCCTTCTTCCAACTCACGGGGTTGGCCATCGTGTCCAGATTGGCCCCTGCGGGCAGCAAGGGTGAGGCGATGGGGATCTATAACGCCCTCATGGGCCTGAGCACGGTGCTCGGGGCGATTATCGGGGGATTCCTCTCCGACACGTTGGGGTATGTAGCGGCCTTCATCGCCGCGGGCTCCCTCATCTTCATCGCCCTTCCCATCGTCCTCCTCGAGTCAAAACCCATCTACGAGGAGGTGGAGGTTCCCTCACAGGATGCCCAGGGTACGTAGGTCCTTGCGGAGGACTTCGTCCCGGAAGTCGTTCACGAGGCGGTAGTGGGGCTTGTTCACGCGCCGGTAGGTAGAGGAGTGGCGCGGGACGATGTGGGTCTCGGCGAGCATCTCCCCATAGCTCCTGAGGCGGGCCGGGACGAAGGGGATGGACCCTTCCTCGGCTAGCTCCACCACGATCCGCCAGCGCTTCCAAAATTCCGCGGGATCGGCCCCCACGCGGGGTTGGACGAGGAGAACCTCAAGGAGTCCCTCGGGGGGCGCGCCCCTTCGCTTCGCTGGTCTGATGTTGAGGCGGTAGATCCGACCCCGCGGGTCCACAGGCTCGAAGAGAGGCTCGTCCGGGAAATCACGTTCATTCACCCAGCGCCACTCCTCCAGGAACTCCCGTGCGAAACGGTCACGGTCGGAGAGGAGATGGTCGGCGCCGAAGACCCCCTGGTAAATCAGCTTCGCCAGGTCTTCCACGCCGAAGCCGGGATGGGTGCGGCGGTGGAGCTCGATGAGCCCCAAAAGCTCTCCTTTCATTCGCCTCTAAGATAGAATCTCTCCCGAGGGGTGATCAAGTGAAGATCGGTGTAACCGGCCATCCCGGGGTGGGAAAGACGACATTGGTCCTGCAGGTGATCGAGCGAGTGCCCCTCAAGTGCGGCGGCATGGTCACGAAGGAGATCCGGAAGATCGGCCGCCGGGTGGGCTTCTCAATCCACGACATTCTCACGGGGAAGGAGGGAGTACTCGCCCACATCCACCTCGAGCGTGGGCCCAGGCTCGGTCGTTATCGCATAAATCTGAAGGACTTGGACGAAATCGGGGCTGCCGCCATCGAGCGGGCGCTGAGAGAATGCAATCTCATCGTGGTGGATGAGGTCGGCCCCATGGAGCTCAACTCGGAACGGTTCATCCGGGCGGTGGAACGGGCGCTGGAGTCCGACAAGCACTTGCTTATCACCGTGCACCGCGACTCCAGCCACCGCCTCGCTTACCGTATTCGCCACGGGGTGGATCATTTCTTCCGCCTCACAGCCACCAAGCGCGACCGAATCACCCAAGAAATCCTCAGACTTTTGAGCTCGGCGGACAAGCGGGGATCCTGAACAGTCTCTCCTCCCATGTGCCAAAAAAAGGGGCCCGAATGGGCCCCTCGCAAGATATGTGAGACGCCTTCCTCAGCCCGTGGGAGCTTCGGCGGCCTTGATGGCGCGAATGAGGAAAAGGTCAAGCCGCGCGCTCAGGGCTTTGATGCGGAGGATATGCTTACCGAGTTCTACGGCCTCGGGAGCCGGCCGCCCGACCTTGGGCCCACGCTCGGGCGCGAACTCTTCCCGCAAGCCCTTGATCAGTCCCCCGATGATCCCGCGGAACTTCGCGGCCTCCTCCGGGGAGAGGGCGCTCATGGCCCCTCTGAGGTAGGCCTCGATCCAATTACGTACCTCCGCGAACATTCCCGGCCCTCCAGCGGGACCGCGTCCCATGCGATCGCGCTCCGGCCCGCCCATCCCGGGGATACGTGTCCTCAATCGCTGGCCGATGCCCCGCTCGAATACATCCTCGATACGGTGGAGAGCCAACGACAGTACGATAAGCTCCTTGAGGGCCTCTTTGCCCGGTTCTCCGATTTCCTTAAGGGCTTCCAGCGACTCCTTGGCAAGCTCTAGGGGCATCTTCAGAGCTTCTTTAAGAGCAGGCATTCCTTCTATCTTGTCCCAGAGAGCGGTGAGTTCGATGGCGATCGCCTTGACGAGTTCCGGGAGCTTTTCGGGCACTGGAGCCGCCGGTACCTTTCCGGAGCCCATGGGCTCGGCGAGTCCCACCAGGGCCAGAGATAACGCGATAGCCGTTCCAGCCACAAACTTCGCGATCCTGGAAATTCTCATTTTTCTACCTCCTTTTTGATTTTCGGCCACTTCCCGGCCGTGTGTGGCGAGGTTAGCCGGCCCTCGGTCGCGGATGAACCTCGAGGAGATCAACGGTGTGGTCAAAAACGTGTCAAAACTGAATCTATTGGCCTTGTAGAGAATCCTCATTTGACCTACTTTTGTCCTTGGGGTGAAGGCTTGGAGGAAAAATGCGAGACTTCTCGGCCACGTCCTCGGGGCCCTGTTCCTCGGTGGCGCTCTGGCTGTGACCTTCCTGGGTAGAGCGGGCTCCGACGAGGTAGAGACCTTTCGGGAGCGGAGCTTGGATTATGTGGCCGCCTTTGCCGAGGCGGCCTCGGGTTGGCTCGAAGATGGCGAGCTCGAAACCCTCGAGAATGCAGCTAAGTTCATGCTCCTCGGGAGCGCGGTTTTCGTGGAGGTGGTGCAGCAGGGGGGGACGGTGGTCCGAGAGGTCCGGGGCGACATTTCCCCACTCCCTCTGGAAAATTCCTCACTCGAGCCCGAGGCTTCTCTCATCAAGGAGGGTCAAGGCTCCTTCTTGGAGGTGTTCTATCCCTTCGGAAACGGCAGTAGTTACGTACGTGTCTGGCTCGAGGTCCCATTTCAAAGTGGGAGAGCGTGGTGGGTGACCGCTCTTTCCGGACTCCTTTTCGCTCTTAGCTTTGCTTCCATGGGGGCTTCCTTTTATCTCGGCCACAATAAACCTGTGGCCGCGCGGGAGAAGGGCCAGGAACGAATCGAGGTGGGGAGCCTGGTGATCGACGAAGGGAGTAAGGAGGTCCGACTCTGTGGGAAAGTGGTGAAGCTCTCGCCGAAACAGTACGCACTCCTCGTCCTCCTCGCGCGGGAGCCGGGGAGGGTCTTCTCCGACCGGGAGATCCTACGGGAGCTTTGGCCTAATTCTCGCTACGCGAACTCTAAAGACGTGAAGCAGTATGTATACCTCTTGCGTCGGAGGTTGGGGGAAGTGATGCCAGGGGCGGAGGCCTTGATCGCCACCGTGCCCGGCTTCGGGTACAAGCTCCTCTCCCCCGAGGAGATAGGGTTGACCGGCTGTTGATGTACTTTCGATCGGGAAACGGCTAAGGTGAGGTGAAGATGAGAAGATTCCTTTTTGTCGCGGTCGTCTTGGCTTATGGTCTATCGCTTTTCGCGCAACCTACGGAAATGGGCCCACAGATCAAGCTCGCCGAAGAGGTAGCGGCGCTTGCACGGGAGCTACGGCTTGCCATGTATTACGCCGCACTGGCCGTGTACGCTCCGACCCCCGCGGATCAACGCTTATATGCCCAACAGGTGGTGAACCTGATCGAGGGGGAGGAGGGTGAACATTTCGTGGCCGAGTCCCCCATGCAATCACGGGTCCCGGGCATGCTTCAGCGCCTCGAACTCATCCGAGTCGTCTTACCGCCGGCAATTCCACCGACAAAGAAGAGGGCCGTCTTACTTATCCTGAACAACGTTCGCACCTTCTTGGAATTCGCCCTCGGAGAAACCCTGGCCTCGCTCCGTAGGAGCGACGTTGCCACCGGATCGGAACACCTCCGTAAGGCTTTTGCTTTCTTATACACTGCTTGGGGAGTAGAAGTGGACACCCCTTACCTCGGAGGAGTGTGGCTGCTCCTGCGGCACCTGGAGTACTCACAACGCCCCGGGGCTCCAGGGAGACCACGTCCTTAGAACCCCTTAATGGGGAGCGAAAAGCTGATCGTCGTCCCCTTCCCTACCGTGCTCTCCGCCCAAATCCTCCCGCCGTGGGCCTCCACGATAGCCTTGGCGATGGCGAGGCCTAAACCTGAACCTTCCTCGTTCCGCGAACGGTCCACTTTATAGAAGCGCTCAAAGATGTGCGGAAGGTCCTCAGGCGTTATCCCCGGCCCTTGGTCCCGAACCGAAACAACTGCTTCAGCTCCCTCTGTCCTTACGGAGACAGCGATCGTGCTTTCCGGAGGCGAGTAACGGATAGCGTTCGCGAGAATATTGCCCAGCACCTGGCGAATCCTCTTCGGATCGGCCTCGACCGGAAGTCCCCGTTGAACCTCGACTTCAAGCTCCACGCCTTCCTCCGTGGCCACGGGGCGGATCGCCTCACAGACCCTCTCCACGAGTTCCCCTAAATCGAACTCCTCAAGCTCTAGTGGGAGAGTCCCGGCCTCGGCCAGCGTCAGCTCCCGTAGGTCCTCCACCAACTTCCCGAGTTGCAGAGTTTCTTCATAAACCGGGGCAAGGGATTCCGGGGTGAGGGGAAAAATTCCATCCAACATAGCCTCGAGGTTCCCCTGGATTACGGTGAGAGGGGTGCGGAGCTCGTGGGCGATGTCGGCGAGCAGGTTCCGACGTGCGCGTTCCGATCGTTGCAGGGCCTCAGCCATACGGTTGAAAGCCTGGGCTAGTTTTCCGAGCTCGTCCCGGGCGCGAACCCGCACTCGGTGGGCCAGGTCCCCCGCGGCTATCCTCTCAGTAGCCTTTATCAAACGTCGCAGGGGAGACGAGAGCTGCCAGGCGAGCATCGCTCCGAGGATCCCCGCGGCCGCCACGCCGATCGCCATTCCCACGAAAGAGGCGGTCCGCACCGACTCCAGGAACCCCGCCTCCAGAGGACCGAGCTCCCCCCGAAGGGGAACCAGGGCTCCCACTACTTTTCCGTCCACTTCCACGGGGATGCTGTAGCGTAGGCGCTCAGGAGGAAGGTGATCTCCCGGCACACCGTGGCCTTTCTGGCAGGCAATCACCCGCCCCTCGGTGTCCACCAGGGCATACAGACTCATGGGGCTTGCTTGGACGAGTTCACCGCCGGGCCATTCGATTACGAACTTGAGCGTAAAAAAGCGTTCGACCCCCTCCCAAGAGCGGTTCTTGGACCAAAAGACCCCGAGGAGTTCCGCCACCTCCTTGGCATGGGCCTCACGGGTCTTGGCCAAATAAAGGTCGAAGCGCTCGTGGATCCCCCAAGTGGTGAAGAGATAGGTTCCACCCACGGCCACCAGCACCACGGCCACCATAGCTCCCACGAGTTTCCAACTGAACGACATCCTCCTCACCCGCCCGCCTGGAATTTATAGCCCACCCCGTGCACGGTGAGGATGAACTCGGGGTTCTTGGGGTCTCGCTCTATTTTGTGGCGGAGGTTCTTGATATGGGAGTCGATGGTGCGAGGGAAGGAAGCGTAGGATCTTTCCTGCACCGCTGAAAGGAGTTCACGCCGCGTGAAAACTTTCCCCGGATGCCGTGCGAGGTGTGCGAGGAGGTCGAACTCGATGGGGGTGAGATCCACGAGCTCTCCGTCGAGCCGCACCTCACGAGAAGCGAGATCGATCTCGAGGGACCCATAGGTGAGCTTCTCCGGCTCCCGCAGCCCCTCCGCTCGGCGCAGCACGGCCCGCACCCTCGCCGCGAGCTCTCGCAATGAAAAGGGCTTCGTCACGTAATCGTCGGCCCCGAGCTCCAATCCCGCCACCCGATCGGCTTCCTCGGAGAGGGCGGTGAGCATGATGATGGGGACGTCCGACTCCCGGCGGATCCTACGTGCTAGCTCCAGGCCGTGGAGCTTGGGAAGCATGAGGTCGAGGATGATCAGGTCGGGCTCGAGACCTTTGTAAAGTCGCCACCCTTCCTCACCATCGAAGGCCACTTCAACCCGGTATCCTTCTCGCATGAGGTACGCCTGCACCATGCGGGCAATCTCGCGTTCATCCTCCACCAAAAGGATCGTTTTCATAGCGGAAAAGAATATAGCAGGGGCAATCGGAGATCACCCCTGAGTCTCCTACACTTCAAAGCGGGCTCTCGCGCATCCCCATTCTCCACTTCCTCTCTGTAGAGCTCGTGTAGGGGTTGCGCAGATTCTATGGAGGCACTTAAGATGAATTGACATGGGACTTGAGGGGCTTCTTTTCCCAAAGTCGGTGGCCCTGATCGGGGCCTCTCCCAGGAAGGGCAAGCTCGGAAACGTCCTCTTCAAGAATATGTCGAGCTTTCCCGGCCAATTCTACCCCGTGAACCCAAAGTACGGGGAGATCGAGGGAGTGAAATGCTACCCAAACGTGAGTTCCCTCCCCCAGGTTCCGGACATGGCAGTGGTGATCATCCCGGCGGATCCTGCGTTGGGAGCCATCGAGGAGTGCGGCCGCGTGGGGATAAGGAACGTGGTGGTCATCTCCGCGGGTTTCAAGGAATCCGGGCCGAAAGGAGCAAAACGGGAGCACAAATTGATCGAGATCGCCCGGAAGTATGGCCTCAACGTCCTCGGGCCGAACTGTTTCGGCCTGATCTCCACCGAAGCTGGACTCAACGCCACCTTCGCTATGCGAGGGGCCCTTCCGGGGAACATCGCGTTCCTCTCGCAATCGGGGGCCTTCTGCACCTCCGTTTTGGACTGGGCGTGGAAGGAGAAGCTCGGCTTCTCCCACTTCGTGTCGCTGGGAAACAAGGCGGTCCTGAACGAGGCTCATTTCCTGAAGCCCTTCGCCGAAGATCCCGACACCAAGGTGATAGTGGCCTACCTCGAGGGCATCGTCGACGGGGCGACGTTCATCCGCATCGCCCGTGAGGTAGTGAAAACGACCCCCATCGTCATCCTGAAGGCAGGGCGCACCGAGGCCGGGGCGCGGGCTGTCTCCTCCCATACCGGGACCCTCGCGGGATCCGACGCCGCCTACGAGGCAGCCTTCAAGAAGTGTGGCGTGATCCGGGCCCGGAACGTGGAAGAGCTGTTCGATTACGCCTACGCCCTGGCGAAACAGCCCACGCCCAAGGGGAAATGCGTGGGGGTGATGACCAACGCCGGCGGGGCCGGGGTGATGGCCAGCGACGCCGTGGAGGAATACGGGCTCGAGCTCGCCCGTTTCGGCGAGGAGACGGCCAAAGCGCTGGGGGAATTCCTGCCCCCGGCGGCCAACATCTACAACCCGGTGGACGTCCTCGGCGATGCCCACCTCGAGCGCTACAAGAAAGCCCTGGACCTCGTGATCGACGACCCCAACGTGGACATGGTGGTCTCCCTCTCGGCGCCGGCCCCCCTTATCTCCTTCCTGGAGCTCGCCCGGGCGGTCTCCGAGGCCAAGCGGAGATCGGGGAAACCCCTGACCGTCAGCTTCATGGCCGGGGAGCTCGGCGAAGAGGCTGAAGAAGTATTGCGAGAAGCAGGGATCCCTAGCTACTTCGACCCCTCCCGAGCTGTTCGCGCCCTGGCGGTCCTCCACCGCTACGCGGAGATCAAGGCAGCGGAGCGGAAGAGGCCGCGGATGCTCGCGGTCGACCGAGAGCGGGTGGAGGAGATCCTCGAACGGGCATTCGCGGTGGGAAAGACGCAGCTTGGGGTGGAGGCGATAGAGATCCTCTCGGCGTATGGGATCCCGGTGGCACCCTGGGGCCTCGCCCGCACCCCTCAGGAGGCGGGGGTGCTCGCGAAGGAGATCGGCGGCCCCGTGGTGCTGAAGCTCGTGTCGCCGGACCTCGTGCACAAAACCGAGGTCGGGGGCGTCCTCCTCAACGTGCCAGAGGATGAGGCGAAGGAGCGGGCAGAGGGGATGCTTACCCGAGCTGCTTACCGCTTACCCCAAGCACGGATCGAAGGCGTGTTCGTACAGAAACAGATGCCACCAGGACAGGAACTTATCCTGGGATCGGTGCGAGATCCCCAATTCGGCCCCCTAGTTATGGTAGGTCTCGGGGGAATATTCGTGGAGGTATTGGGGGACGTCGTCTTCGGGATCGCCCCCCTCGCCCCTGCTGAAGCCCGGGAGATGGTGGAAGCGATGCGGGGATACGCCCTCCTACGTGGGGCGCGGGGGAGGCAGGGAGTACGAGTGGAGGCGGTGGTGGAAGCCCTGGAGAGGATTTCCCATTTGGTGCACGACTTTCCGGAGATCGTGGAACTTGATGTGAACCCGCTCCTCGCCTACCCTGATCGTGTAGCGGCGGTGGACCTGAGGATCACCTTATCCGGGGGGGAGAAGTGAAGCGCGTTTACTTCGCGGCAGTGGAGGAGAAGGCGGGGAAGACCGCCCTGATTTTGGGGCTCGCGGGGTTCCTCAACGGGAGGGTGCATTACCTGAAACCCGTCGGCTGTGCGAATACTTACCGGGGCGGCCGCCCCTTTGACCGCGATGGCGAGGTGGCCGCCGAGGTACTGGGATTGGAGACTCCGGAGGCATTGGTACCCCTTGTGGCGAGCGACTACCCCCGCTATTGGCGTCCCCCCGAGGACGCATGGGAGAGGATTGCCCGGGCGATGACCCTCGAGGCGGACTGGCTATTGATCGAGGGAAGGGAGTGGTTCGGCCGGGGCCTCCTGTCGGGCTTGAGCGATGCGGAGATCGCCCGGAAGCTCGGGGCCCCCCTCGTGCTCGTAGGCCAGTACGATGGAGAAGCCTCGGTGGACCGCGTGCTGCGGGCGGCCCGAATCGCGGGAGGGGAGTTGGGCGGGGTGATCTTCAATGCGGTGAGTGTGGAGACGGGGCTCCCCGAGGTGCGGAGCTTCGTCGTCCCCGCACTCGAGGATCGGGGAGTCCCCGTCCTGGGGATCGTCCCCTTCGAGCGGCGACTCCGGGCAGTGACCTTGGCCGAAGTGACCGAGGCCTTGGGGGGTGAGGTCTTGGTGGAGGGTGACCTCGTGGCCGAGGTTGAACGGTTCTTGGTGGGTGCGATGAGTGGGGACGCGGCGCTACGGTACCTGCGGCGCATCCCGGGGAAGCTGGCCGTGGTTACGGGGGGAGATCGGGCCGACATCCAATCCGCAGCCCTTTCGTGCGAGCGGGTGAAGGGGCTCATTTTGACTGGCTCCCTACGCCCCGAAAGACCGGTACTCGCCCGGGCGGTCGAACGGAACGTCCCCGTGATCCTCGTCCCCCAGGATACCATGACCGCAGCGGAGACCGCCGAGGGGCTCGTAGGGCGGGCGCCGGTACGGGGGAAACACCTGGAGACGTTGCGTGACCTCGTGCGGGAAAGCGTGGATCTCGAGAGGCTAGAAGAGCTCACGGCGAGGAGGTGATGAGCTGTGCGGCTCTCGAACTATCGCTTCGGCTCGGTGAGCGTGGATGGAGTCCCCTACACCGAGGATATCCAGGTCCTCCCCGACGGAACCGTGAAGGGCTGGTGGAGGCAGGAGGGCCACCGAGTGTTTCCCGATGACCTGCGGGACGCGTTGGCTGCGAACCCCGAGCTCGTGATCATCGGCACCGGCCACTCGGGGAGGGTGCAAGTGGCCGAGGAGACGAAGGTGCTCCTTGCAGAGAAGGGGATCGAGCTTCTGGCGCTGAAGACGGCCGAGGCGGTGGAAGCTTTCAACGAGCTCTCGCCCAAGCGACGGGCTTGTGTCCTCCTTCACCTCACCTGCTGATGTCCTGAGACCCCATCGGATTTGGTTCCGCTGCGCCAAGGCCGTTATACTGCGACCGTGATCCAAGGGGATTGTCGAAAGGAGGAGGGAGAATGAAAGGAATTTGGGGGAGGGCTCTCTTTGTAAATTTGACCGACGGCGCCGTGAAGGAGATGCCCATCCCCGAAGAGGTGATGCGGCGGTTCCTGGGAGGTGTTGGGATCGGAGGGCATTACCTCATCTCGTTGGCACCACAGGGGGGGAATCCTCTGGGGCCGGATAATCCCTTGGTTGTCGCCCCGGGGTTGCTCACTGGGAGCCCGATCCCCACTGCCTCCAAGACCGTCTTCTGCTTCAAGTCGCCCCAGACGGGGTTCTTCGGGCGGTCGGTAGCCGGAGCGAGACTCGGGGTGGAGCTCAAGCGGGCGGGCTACGACGCCCTCATCATCATGGGGAAGAGCACAAAGCCGGTGGTTCTCGTAGTGGAGGGCGAGGAGGCACGCCTGGAGGACGCCGCGGATCTTTGGGGCCTGGATGTCTTCGCGGTACGGGAAGCGTTGGCCGGGAAATATCCCGGATTCCGTACCGCAGTGATCGGCCCCGCCGGCGAGAAGCTCTCCCGGATCGCCGGGATCGACTGTGACGGCCGGCAGGCGGGCCGCGCCGGGGGCGGCGCCGTCATGGGGACGAAGCTCCTCAAGGCGGTCGTCGTCAAGGGCTCTAAAGTTCCCGATTACGCCTGCTTCGAGGCCCTCGAGGGGCTCGCCAAGAAGTGGAACGAGACGATCCGCGACCACCCCGCCACCGTGGCCGACATGGGTTATGGAACCGGTGAGTTCCTCGATTGGATGAACCGCGAGTCGGGAACCTTCCCCTCTCGCAACTGGCAGTGGGGCTACTTCGTGAGTGCCTACGAGCGGACAACGGACAAGATCGAGCTCGACCCCTACTATTGGGTTCCCAAGTATTCCAAGCGAAACGTCGCCTGTCCCGGCTGCACCAAGCCCTGTGGGAAGCTCTTCGTAGTAGAGGAGGGGAAATACGCCGGCCTGGAGGTCGATGGTCCCGAATACGAGACCCTCTATTCCCTGGGCGGGGCGCCGGAGATCGCCTCCATCGAGGCCGTGGCCAAAGCGAACGAGATCTGCGACCGCTTGGGGATCGACACCATCTCTGCAGGCCTCACCCTTTCCTGGGCCATGGAAGCCCTCGAGCGGGGCTACCTCACCGCCGCCGACCTCGACGGGATCGAGCTCCGTTTCGGCGATGAGGACGCTTTCCTCGCCGCACTGGAGAAACTCGGCCGAAAAGAGGGGAAGATCGGGGAGCTGCTTGGGGACGGTGTCAAAGCTGCCTGTGCACGCCTGGGCAAGGGTGAGGAGTTCGCCATACACATAAAGGGTTTAGAGCTCCCGGCCTACGATATTCGCGGCGCTAAGGGCGTGGCGTTGGCATTCGCCGTCTCGTACCGTGGCGGCTGCCACCTCACCGCATGTGCCTACGGTCCTGAGTACGGTGGAGCCTGGTGGAAGTTCGAGCGGGTGGATCGCCATTCCTGCAAGGGCAAGGGCGCATTCATAAAGCTCCTCGAGGACCTGATGGCGGTCTACGACATCCTCGGGATCTGCAAGTTCTCCCGCCACATCTTCTTCTTGGAGGGTCTCCCTGAGATGGTCGAGGCGGCGACGGGCCTCGAGCTCACCGGTGCCGAGCTCCTCGCAGTGGGGGAGCGGCTGATAAACCTCGCCCGGGCGTTCAACGTCCGCGAGGGCTTAACCCGAGCCGACGATCAGGTCCCCCCCCGGGTCGTGCGTGACCCCATCCCCAAGGGACCCTCCGTGGGCGACCGGGTCTCCGAAGAAGAGCTCCACGCGATGCTCGATGACTACTACGCCGCCCGTGGCTGGAGCCGGGATGGTGTCCCCCTCAAGGCGGTGCTCGTTTCTCTGGATCTCCCCGAACTCGTGGACCTCGGCTCTGGCAAAGTGGGCTGAGACCCCTACGATGGGAAATCTCCTCGTGGTGAACATCGGGGAGCTCGTTACCCCCCAGGGCAGGAGGGCCCGGCGTGGGGACGCTATGGGCGAGCTCCTGCGGATCCGGAACGCCTTCCTCGAGATCCGCGATGGGAAGATCGTGGGCCTCGGCCCGATGGACGAGGCCCCACGGGATTTCCCGGGGAATGTGCTGGATGTTGGGGGACGGGCCGTCACGCCGGGGCTCGTGGATCCCCACACCCACCTCGTCTTCGCCGGATCGCGCGTGGAGGAGTACCTGCACCGGGCCAGGGGCGAGCGCTATACGGGCGGGGGAATCCTCGTGACCGCAGAGGCGACCCGAGCTGCAACCGAGGATGAGCTCGTCGAATTAGCCGTTCCCCGGTTGAGAAAGATGCTCCGGTGTGGGGTGACGGCGATGGAAGCGAAGTCCGGTTACGGCCTCTCACCCCTGGCGGAGGAGAAGATCCTCCGGGCGATAAAGCGCCTTGAAGGGCTCGCCCCCCAGCGGATCGTCCCTACCTTCCTCGGGGCCCACGCCTTCCCCCCCGATTACGGCAGGGAGGAATACATCGATCTCCTGGTCGGGGAAATGATCCCTCGGGTGGCGGAAGAGCGCCTCGCCCGCTTCTGTGACGTCTTCTGCGATCGGGGCTTCTACACTGTGGACGAGGCCCGCCGGATCCTGGAGGCGGGAGCGCGCCACCGCCTCGTCCCGAAGGTCCACGCCGACGAGCTCGCCCCGGTGGGGGCGGCGGAGCTCGCGGCGGAAGTGGGCGCGATCTCCGCCGACCACCTTCTCCACGTCTCCGACGCAGGGATAAAGGCCCTGGCGGAGACGAACACGGTGGCGGTGCTCCTCCCGGGGACGGCGTTCGTGATCGAAGAGCCCTACCCTCCGGCGCGGAAGCTCCTTGAGGCGGGGGTCCCCCTCGCCCTCTCCACTGACTTCAACCCCGGGAGTTCCCCGGTGCTCTCGTTGCCCTTCGTCATGCGCTTAGGGGTGCTGAAGCTAAAGCTTTCGCCGGAGGAGACCCTCTGTGCCAGCACCTTGAACGCCGCCTGTGCCATCGGCCTCGCCCACGAGGTGGGGTCCCTCGAGCCGGGCAAGTCTGGAGACTTGGTGGTCTGGGACCTCCGCGACATCCGGGAGCTCTTCTACTGGTTCGGTGACGACGTCGCCTGGCAGGTGGTGATCGGCGGGGAGGCGGTTTGGGCCTCGCCCTGAAGGCGTACGCCAAGCTCAACCTCTCCCTCGAGATAACCGGGCGCCGTCCCGACGGGTATCACACGTTGCGGTCGCTTGTGCTGGCGGTGGACTGGGCCGATGAGGTGCATTTGGAGGCCATCCCGCGGCGGCGAATAGAGCTCCGGTGTATGCCCGGCCTCCACATCCCCCACGAGGAGAACCTCGTCTTCCGGGCGGCGGAGCTCCTCTGGCGACGGTTCGAGCCCGAGGAGGGAGTGCGAATCGTCCTCCTCAAGGATATCCCTCTGGGGGCCGGGCTCGGGGGCGGCTCGTCCGACGCCGCCGCGGCCCTCGTCGGCCTGAACGAGCTCTGGGGGCTGGGTCTCACCCGAGAGGAGCTTATGTCTTTCGCCGCAGAGCTCGGGGCCGATGTTCCTTTCTTCCTCGGGGAAAGTCCCGCGTGGATGGAGGGGGTAGGGGACGAACTCCGTCCCGCGGACGTCGAAGTGCCTCCCGTATTTCTCGTTTTGGTTCCCCCGTTCCCCTGTCCAACCCCCGAGGTGTACCGGCTCTACGATGAGCTCCCGGAGGCACGCCCGGGACCATCGGCGAAATTCCGCAACGACCTCTGGCCCGCAGCCCTGCTGCTCCGCCCGGAACTTCGGCGGTTCGCGGAAGAGCTCGGGCGGGCCCCGGCGCTCGGGGTGGGAATGACCGGCTCCGGCTCCGGCCTTTTCGCCGCCTTCCCCGACGAGGAGAGTGCCGAGAGGGCCCTGGACGAACTCCTCGACCTCGGGGTCGAGGGGAGGCTGCGGTTGGTACGTCCCCGCCCACGCGGCTACGATTTCCTCCGGCCATGAGGATCGCCATCGACGGCCCCGCCGCGGCGGGAAAGACCACGCTGGCGAAGCGACTCGCGGAGGAACTCGGGTTCCTCTTCGTCCCCACGGGCGCCATGTACCGAGCGGTGGCGTGGGCGGTGGCGCACGGGATCGACTGGAAGCGGGCGAATTTGGAGGTGCGGGACGGGGGGAAGATCTTCCTCGACGGCCGTGACATAACCGATGAGCTCACGAATCCTGAGATCGATGAGCTCTCCTCCCGGGTGGCGGTGGACTCGGAGGTGCGGCGACATCTGGTGGCGTTGCAGCGGGAGATCGCCCGGGGACGGGACGTGGTGATGGAAGGGCGGGACATCGGGACCGTGGTCCTCCCCGACGCCGAGGTGAAGATTTTCCTGTGGGCTACGCCAGAGGAGCGGGCCCGGCGGCGCTTCCGGGAACGTGGCGGTGATTATGAAAGAATCCTTGAGGCAATCAAACGCCGGGACGAGCGCGATTCAACCAGGGCCGACTCGCCCCTGCGTCCGGCGGAGGACGCGGTGGTCATCGACACTACCGGCAAATCTCCGGATGAGGTCTTCCGGATGGTTCTCCTACTGGTGGAGGAACGCTGTGGGAAAGATCGCCGATAGCATTCGGGACCTCATCTACGGACTCCTCGTCTTGCTCGCCGCCCCCGTGATCTACGGGCTCTTCCGCCTGCGGGTCCGGGGGCGGAAGAACCTCCGGGAAGGGGGGATCCTCGTCGCGCGGCACCGCTCCTATTGGGACATCCCGGTGGTGTGTGTGGCGTGCGGGTTGTTTCCGCGGGTTCACTTCATTGCCCGGCGGGGGCTCGCGCGAAATCCCATATTCGCTCCGTTCGTCCTCGGGTTCGCCACCGTGATCGACCGGGATCGCTTTGGCCCCGATGATTTGAAGAAAATGCTCCGAGCAGCCAGGCGCTACCGCTTGCTGGGGATCTTCCCCGAGGGGACAACCCGCCCCGGGGCGGAGCCCAAGACCGGGGCGGTTCGCCTCGCGGAGATGTTCGAGAAGCCCCTCATCCCGGTGAACATCATCCCCGAGGGTCCTTACCCCCCGGTGAAGTTCCCGCCGCGGTTCCCTAAGATAACCGTTCACATCGGGAAGCCCTTTCCAGTGGAGGCCCTGACAGAGGGCCTTCCCCCCGGCCTCAGCCGGCCGGAGCGCTACCGCCTCATGGCCGAACGCCTCATGGAATGGATCGACCGGACCGAGGTCTGAGTCGCCACAGGAACGCACCGACCGCAATGGGTAAACTCTCGCCGATGGATTTCCTCAAGCTGGGTTTCGAGCTGCTCTCCGTGGGGCCGATCTGTGACACGTGCCTCGGGCGGCGATATGCGAAGCTGGGGACGGGCTTCACCAACGCCGAACGCGGCCGGGCGATCCGTGTGCTGTGGGCGATGGAGAAGGACATCATGATCACTGAGCCCGACCGTTGCTGGGTCTGCGACGGGATCTTCTCCCGGGCGGGGGAATACGCGCGGAGGGCCCTCGAGCTCGTGCACGGATACGAGTTCGAGACCTTCCTCTTCGGGGTACACCTCTCCCCATACCACGAGGCGGTGGAGGAGTTCCTGAAGAAAAGATTTCCTTCCCCGTGGGCAGAGCCCCTGCAGCGGGATATCAACCGCGCCCTCGGGCGGGCGTTCGAGCGGCTCCTGGCCGCCGAGGGAACGGAGGCCCAGGTCGATTTCCGCCACCCCCACATCCGGTTCACCGTGGACCTCTGGAAGGGGGGGATAGAGGTCTACATTGCCCCGGCCTACTTCTACGGGCGTTACCGGAAGCTCGTGCGGGGGATCCCCCAGACCCACTGGCCCTGTCGTCACTGCCGTGGGAGAGGATGTGAGCGCTGCAACTACACGGGAAAGGTTTACCCCACCTCTGTGGAGGAACTGATCCTCCCCGCGTTCCTCGAGGCCTGTGAGGGGGAAGGGGGGCACCTCCACGGGGCGGGGCGGGAGGACGTGGACGCGCGGATGTTGGGCCGGGGGCGCCCGTTCGTGGTCGAGGTGGAGCATCCCCGCCGCCGGGCCGTTGACCTAGAGGAGATCGCCGCTCGCATCAGCCGCGAGGCCGCGGGGAGGGTGGAGGTCCTGGACCTCCGACCCGCGTCGCCGGACTTCGTGCGCCGGGTGAAGGACCTCCGGGCGCGGAAGCGCTATCGTGCCTTGGTCTCCTTCGCCGCCCCGGTGGACGAAGCCACCTTCCGACAGGCGCTCGAGGGGTTAACGGGGGAAATCCGGCAGCGCACTCCGACCCGGGTTCGCCATCGCCGGGCAGATCTGGTCCGAAAGCGGTGTGTCCACGAAATTTCGGGGGAGCTCCGCTCACCCACCGAAGCCGAGGTGGAGATCCTCTGCGACGGCGGCCTCTACGTGAAGGAACTCATCTCCGGCGACGATGGTGGCACACATCCGAACCTCTCGGAGCTTCTCGGAGTAGAGGCCAGGGTCACCGAACTCGACGTCCTCGAAGTCCTGGACGATCTTTAGCGCACCGGGGTGAGCCAACCGTGACGGTCGGGGATCTGCCCGCGCACGATCCCGAAGAACTCCTCCTGGAGTTTGGCGGTGACCGGCCCCCTCTTCCCCTCGCCCACCGGGATCCCGTCCACCGAGCGGATAGGGGTGATCTCCGCCGCCGTCCCCGTGAAGAACGCCTCGTCCGCGAGGTAGAGGCGCTCCCGGGAGATGGGCTCTTCCCGCATCGGGATCCCTAGGTCCCCCGCCAGTGTCATTACGCACCTGCGGGTCACCCCTCCCAGGATGGACGCTGAAAGAGGAGGGGTATAGAGGACCCCGTTCTGGACAATGAAGAGATTCTCGCCGCTCCCCTCGCTGACGTACCCGAAGACATCCAGGGCGATCCCCTCCACGAACCCGCGATCCCTGGCCTCCATAGCGATGAGTTGGGAGTTGGTGTAATGACCGCCGGCCTTGGCCAGGGCGGGGTAGGTGTTCGGGGCCATCCGGAACCAAGTGGAGACACAGACGTCCACCCCTTCCTCCAGTGCCTTCGCCCCGAGATAAGTACCCCACTCGATGGTCAGGACTGCCACCTCCACGGGACAATCGCGCCGGGGATCGAGGCTGAAGCTCCCCAAGCCACGGAAGACCAGGGGGCGAATGTAACACGTGCGGTGGCCATTCCTCGCTACGAGCTCCACGATCGCGCGTCGAAGTTCCTCCTTGGGGAATGGCATCTCCATGCGATAGATCTTGCAGGAACCGTAGAGCCGGTCGAGGTGTTGATCGAGGCAGAAGATCGCGGTCCCGTCTTTCGTCTCGTAGGACCGGATCCCCTCAAAGATGCTCGAGCCGTAATGCAACGCATGGGCGCCCGCGTGCACCTTGGCATCGTCCCAATGGACGAACTCCCCGTTGAACCAAACCCACTTTCCATTCTTCAACGCCATCGCGCCTCCTTTTCCTTGGCCCAGGGCACGAGTCCACCGGCTGTGAGGATCTCCAGGATGAAGTGGGGCAACCGTGCCATGCGGTATTCCCTCTGGGTGCTGATGTCCCGTATTACCCCCGCCCCGAGGTCCACCGAGACGAGGTGCCCCTCTTCGATCCCCTCCAGTCCCGGACACTCGATCACCGGGAACCCGAGGTTTATCGCGTTCCGGAAGAAGATCCGGGCGAAGCTTCTCGCCACCACACACCTAATCCCAGCGCCCTTGAGGGCCAGGACAGCGTGCTCCCGCGAGGAGCCACAGCCGAAGTTCCTCCCGGCAACCAATATCGCTCCGGTCTGGATCTTCCCTGGAAGGGCCGGGTCTAGTCCCTGCAGGCAGTGCCGTCCGAGCTCCGTCGGGTCGGTGGTGACCAAGTACTGGGCGGGGATGATGGCGTCGGTGTCGACGTCGTCCCCCACGACCAACGTTCTCCCCTCGTAGGTCATCCTCGACCCTCCCCGAAGAGTTCCTCCGGCGAGGCGATCCGTCCGAGGACCGCGCTCGCCGCGGCCACGGCCGGATTGGCTAGGTACACCTTGCTTTCGGGATGTCCCATCCGTCCACGGAAGTTACGGTTGGTGGTGGAGACACAGCTCTCACCGGCCGCCAACACCCCCATATGGCCCCCGAGACACGGCCCACACGTTGGGGGACTGAGGACCGCCCCCGCCGTCAGGAAGACCTCGGCGAGCCCTTCCCGCACCGCCCGGAGGTGCAGCCCCTGGGTCCCGGGGATCACGACGCAGCGGACCTCCGGATGCACCCTCCTACCGCGCAAGACCTCCGCCGCCATTAGGAGGTCCCGCCACCGTCCGTTGGTGCAGCTTCCGATGACTACCTGGTCGATGGGAACCTCATCGAGCTCGTCCACGGGGACCACGTTCGCGGGAGAGTGAGGCCGCGCCACCAATGGACGCAGATTGCCGAGGTCGACCTCGATGACCTCGGCGTAAGAGGCGTCGGGATCGGGGTAGAGGGGAGTGAACGGCCGGGCCGCTCGGTCCTCGAGATACGCGAGGACCTCCTCGTCCGGAGGAAAGAGTCCCGCGGTGGCCCCGGCCTCCACCGCCATGTTGGCGACGGTAAACCGGTCATCCAGAGGAAGGGATCCGATCTCCCCCCCGAACTCGAACGCACACCAGTTGGCCCCGCTTGTCCCCACCTTCTCGATCAGGTGGAGGACCACGTCTTTCCCCATGACCCATCGGCTAAGGAGTCCCCGGAGCTCCACCCGGATCGTTTTTGGCACCCGGACCCAGGTCTTCCCAGTGGCCATGGAGTAGCCGACGTCGGTGGAGCCCATCCCGGTGGCAAAAGCCCCCAGGGCCCCATAGGTACAAGTGTGAGAATCGCCGCCCACGACGATCTCCCCGGGGAGGACCAGGCCCCGCTCGGGAAGGAGGACGTGTTCGATCCCTCCGTGGCCGACCTCGAAGTAATGGATGCCCTGTTCGCGGGCGAACTCCCGGGTGACCCGGCACTGCTCGGCGCTCCTCACGTCCTTGTTGGGGGTGAAATGGTCGGGGACCAGGGCCACCCTTTCGGGGTCGAACACCCGCTCCACCCCCAGCTCCCGGAAAGCCCGGATCGCGAGGGGCGCAGTGATGTCGTTGGCGAGGACGAAGTCCACCGGGACCTCCACGAACTCCCCCGCTGCCACCGTCCTCCCGGCGTGGCGGGCGATGATGGCTTCGACCAACGTCATCCCCATCTCTCTCCCTCGAGACACATGCGCACGAGCTCTCCAAACCGTGCCGTATCTACCATCTTCCCCTCCTCCCCGGGGAGGTCCGGGGTGTGGTAGCCGGCCGCGAGGACTTTCCAGACCGCCTCCCGGAGGCGGCGCGCCTCTCCCGCTCGCCCGAGGCCCACTTCGAGGAGCATCGCCGCCGAGAGGAGGGCCGCGGTGGGATTCGCAATCCCCCTTCCGGCGATGTCCGGGGCTGAGCCGTGCACCGGCTCCGCCAGGGGCGGCCCCTCCCCCACGTTCAGGGAGGGTGCCATCCCCAGTCCCCCTCCCCACACGCTCGCCTCATCCGAGAGGATGTCCCCGAAGAGGTTGGGTGTGAGGACGACGTCGAAGCGCTCCGGCTCCTTGGCGAGCCACATCGCCATGGCATCCACCAGCATTTCCTCGACCTCCACGTCGGGGTACTCTTCTCCCACCTCGAGGGCAACAGTGCGGAAGAGGCCACAGGTCCTCTTCATCACGTTCGCCTTATGAACCACGGTGACCTTTCGGCGCCGTTTTCGGGCGAGCTCGAACGCCACTTTGGCGATCCGTTCCGAGGCCCTACGGGTGATCACCCGGAGGGCAACCGCCGCCGCCTCGTCGCCCCATTCGGTGCGGACGTAGAGGCCCTCGGTGTTTTCCCGGACGATGACGAGGTCCACCTCCGGGCGGAGCCCGGGGAGGGGCGGGGAGAGAGTGGGCCGCAGATTCGCGTACAGTCCCAGGCGCTGCCTCAAGGTAAGGATCACCGGCTCGTACCCCGGGATATCGTCAGAGGGGGCGGAGATCGCCCCGAAGAGAATCCCGTCCGCGCCATCGATGGCAGTCCACGTCTCTTCGGGGATCGCAACCCCCCGGCGCTCGAAGCACTCGAGCCCCGCCTCAGCGGGGATAAACTCCAGGTCCGGGGCCACGGCCCGCAGCGCCTCCACGGCCGTCGGCACCACCTCGTGGCCGATCCCGTCGCCCTCGATGACGCAGATCCTCACACCCCCGTTATGGGTGACAAGTGACGGGTTATGGGGCATCATCCGCCTCCCTTCGCCGCGAGGAGCTTGTTCAGGGCGTTCATATACGCCTTGGCGCTCGCCACCACGATGTCGGTGGATGCCCCCTGGCCACTGAAGATTCGGGTCTTCCCGCTTTTGCCCTTGAGATCCGGTGACTCTACCGTGATGGAGACCTCGCCGATGGCGTCCAGGCCCCCGGTGATCGCCTTGATGGAGAACGCGATGAGCCGGGGTTCCTCTCCCACGATCCGATTGATGGCCCGGTACACCGCGTCCACCGGGCCGGTCCCATGATTGGAATCGACGAGGATCCGCCCGTCCGGGGCCCGCAAGGCCACCGTGGCCGTGGGGATACCCTTGTCCCCACACACTACCTGGACCTGCTCCAGGCGATAGACTTCTGGGGGCCGGTACAACTCGTCGGCGACGATGGCCTCAAGGTCCGCCTCGCTCACCTCCTTCACGTCGGCGAGTTCCTTGAACCGCGCGAACACCCGGTCGAGCTCCTCGTCCGAAAGCTCGTATCCGAGCTTTTGGAGCCTCTCCCGGAGGGCGTGGCGGCCGGAAAGCTTTCCGAGCACCAACTCGCTATGGGTAAGGCCCACCGCACGGGGGTCGATGATCTCGTAAGTGGTGCGTTCCTTAAGGACCCCATCCTGGTGGACCCCCGACTCGTGGGCGAAGGCATTGGCCCCCACGATGGCTTTGTTCGGCGGGATGGCGACCCCGGAGATGGTACTCACCATGCGGCTCGTGCGGGCGATCTGAGAGGTCTCGATCCCGATCTCAATTCCGAAGAGGTCCTTCCTAACCGTGAGGGCCATGACCACCTCTTCAAGTGCCGCGTTCCCCGCCCGCTCCCCCAGGCCGTTCACGGTGCACTCCACCTGTCGTGCCCCCGCGGCCACCGCCGCGAGGGAGTTCGCCACCGCGAGCCCAAGGTCGTCGTGACAGTGGACCGAGATAACCGTCCGGTCGATCCCGGGGACTCGCTCCACGATCCCCCGAATGAGCTCGGCGAACTCGCTCGGGATCGCGTAGCCCACGGTGTCGGGGATGTTGATAGTGGTAACTCCGGCGTCGATCACGGCTTCCAGGACCTCGTGGAGGAACGCAGGGTCGGTGCGGGCGGCGTCCTCGGGGGAGAACTCGACGTCAGGGCAGAGCGACTTCGCGTAGGCCACCATCTCCCGGGCCCTCTCGAGGACCTCCTCCCGGGAGAGCCGGAGCTTGTAGCGGAGGTGTATGTCGGAGGTGGCGATGAACACATGGATCCTGGGCTTCTCCGCGTAGCGGATCGCTTCCCACGCGGCGCGGATGTCCTCTTCCCTCGCCCGGGCCAGGGCACAGACCGTGGTCCCCCCCACCTCCAAAGCGATCCGCCGCACCGCCTCCAGGTCCCCGGGGGAGGCCGCCGGGAACCCGGCCTCAATGACGTCCACCCTCAACCGCGCGAGCTGTCGCGCGATCTGTAACTTCTCTTCGGGGGTGAACGAGACGCCCGGGGTCTGTTCCCCGTCCCGGAGGGTCGTGTCGAAGATCAGCACCTTTCCTGTGACCGAAGTCCCACCTAGACCACCTCCTTCTAGATCCATCGGCGCACGAGGGGGTACTCGAGGCTGTCGGCCAGCGCCTGCCAGCTGGCCTCGATGATGTTGGGAGAGCTTCCCACAGTGGCCCAAGAGCGCTCGCCATCGGAGGCGAGGATCAGGACCCTGACCGTGGCTTCGGTCCCCGCCCCCTCGTTCAGGATCCGCACCTTGTAGTCGGTGAGCCGGACCCGCTTGAGCCCGGGGTAGAACGGGAGGAGGGCCTTCCTGATCGCCCGGTCCAGGGCGTGCACGGGACCGTTGCCCTCAGCAGCGGTGTGCATCACCTCGTCCCCCACCCGGACCTTCACTGTGGCCTCGGCGAGGATCTCCTTGCCCCCCCTTTTCTCCACCAACACGAGGAAGTCCAGGAGCTCGAACGGAGGCGCGTAATCCGGGCGGGAGCGGCGCACCAAGAGCTCGAACGACCCCTCCGCCCCCTCGAACTGGAACCCCTTTTTCTCGAGCTCCTTTACCGCCCGCACCACCCGCCGGGCCTCGTCGGCGGAGAGGGAAACCCCCAGCTCGGCGGCCTTGACCGCCACGTTTGCCTTTCCACCCAATTCCGAGACCAGGACTCGGGAGCGGTTCCCCACAAGCTCGGGGTCGACGTGTTGGTAACTGCGGGGCACCTTCCTCAGGGCATCCACATGGATCCCGCCCTTATGGGCGAAGGCGCTCCGACCCACATAAGGCTGATAGGGGTCTTGGGGCATGTTGGCGAGCTCGGCCACGAAGTGAGAGAGGACGGCGAGCTCTCGCAGGCTCTCCTCCGGCACCACCGCGATCCCCATCTTGAGCTGGAGGTTCGGGACGACGGCGCAGAGGTCCGCGTTGCCGCAGCGTTCCCCGTAGCCGTTCACCGTGACCTCCACAAGCTCAGCCCCGGCCGCGGCCGCGGCCAGGGTGTTGGCCACCGCGAGTCCCGCGTCGTCGTGGGCGTGGATCCCGAGACGAACCTTGGAGAACTCGCGACGTATCGCCTTGGTGGCCGCCACGATCTCCCGGGGCAATGCGCCTCCGTTGGTGTCACACAGGACGAGCCAGTCCGCCCCGGCCTCGGCCGCGGCCCGCAGGGTCTCCAAGGCGTACTCGGGGTCCTCCTTGTAACCGTCGAAGAAATGCTCGGCGTCGAAGAAAACCTCCTTGCCATGGGACTTCATCAGGGCGACGGAGTCGGCGATCATCCGCAGGTTCTCCCCGCGCGTGGTGCGGAGGACTTCGTCCACATGCAAGATCCAGGACTTCCCCACCAGAGCCACCGCCGATGTACCAGCGGAGACGAGCGCCGCCAAATTCGGGTCCTCCTCCGGGGAGATCCCCGCCCGGCGGGTGCTCCCGAAGGCGACGAGCGTGGCACCTCCTAAGTCGAGGCCCCGGGCACGGGCGAAGAACTCGGTATCCTTCGGGTTCGCCCCGGGCCAGCCGCCCTCGATGTAGTGGGCCCCAAACGTCGCCAGACGCGTGGCGATGCGGAGCTTGTCCTCCAAGGAGAAGGAAATCCCCTCCCCCTGAGCTCCGTCCCGCAGGGTAGTGTCGTAGAGCCAAGCCCGCTCCGACACGCCTTCACACCTCCACTGGGGGAAGCCAGGGCATCATCCTCCGCAGCCTCCGCCCCACTTCCTCGATGGGGTGTTCCCGTTCCTTCCGGCGCATGGCGTTGAAGAACGGCCTTCCGGCGAGGTTCTCCAAGATCCAGTTACGGGCGTGGGTCCCGTCCTGAACCTCCCTGAGGATGCGGCGCATCTCCTCCTTGGTCTCCTCGGTGATGATCCTGGGGCCGGCCACGTAATCCCCGTACTCGGCGGTGTCGGAGATGGAGTGGCGCATGTAGGTGAGGCCCCCCTGCTGGATTAGGTCCACGATGAGCTTGAGCTCGTGGAGGCACTCGAAGTAGGCGATCTCCGGCTGATAACCGGCCTCCACCAGCACCTCGAATCCCGCTTTGATCAGGGCCGAGACCCCGCCGCAGAGCACTGCCTGCTCCCCGAAGAGGTCGGTCTCCGTCTCCTCGGCGAAGGTGGTCTCGATGACCCCGGCCCGGGTACAGCCGATCCCCTTCGCATAGGCGAGGGCTGACTCTTTCGCGTGTCCGGTGGCGTCCTGGTAGACGGCCAAAAGCCCTGGGGTGCCGCCGCCCTCCCGGAACACCTCCCGCACTCGGTGCCCCGGGGCCTTGGGGGCAACCATGACCACGTCCACGTCGGGGGGAGGGACGATCTGGCCGTAGTGGACGTTGAACCCGTGCGCGAAGAGGAGGCATTTCCCCGGAGCGAGGCCTGAGACAACGGCCTCCCGGTAGACCTCAGGCTGGACCTGGTCAGGGATGAGCATGGCGATGAGATCCCCGACCCGCGCTGCCTCGGCGATCGGCATGACCGAAAGGCCCGTACCCCTAGCCCGCTTCCACGAGGAGCCCCCTTCCCGCAGCCCCACCACCACGTCGACCCCCGCATCCCGCAGGTTTAAAGCGTGGGCGTGGCCTTGGGAGCCGTACCCGATCACTGCCACCGTCTTCCCCGCCAGGATCTCGAGGGACGCGTCAGCGTCGTAATAGATCCGTGCCAAAGTTCACCTCCTACTTGAGCACGTTCATCCGGAACTCCTTGGGGCGGGCGCCCCGCACCATGGCCACCGGGCCCGTGCGCACGATCTCCTCGATCCCGAAGGGCTCGAGGAGTGTGATCAGATGGTTCACCTTCTCCTCGGTGCCGGTGACCTCCACCATGAGGGAGTCGTGGTCCACGTCCACCACCCTGGCCCGGTAGAGCTCCACCAACTGGGCCACCTCGCCCCGCTGCTCCCCCGTGGCTCGCACTCGGATGAGGGCCAGCTCCCGGATCACGGCTGGCTCCCCGGTCACGTCCCGCACCTCGATCACATTGACCAGCTTCTCGAGCTGTTTCTTGACTTGTTCGATCACCCGGTCATCACCCTCCACCACGAAGGTCATACGGGAGATCCCCGGGGTCTCCGAGTGCCCTACCGCCAGGGACTCGATGTTGTAACGGCGCCTACGGAAGAGGCTCACCATCCGGTTGAGGACGCCCGGCTTGTCCTCCACAGCCGCTACCAAGGTGTGCCTCATCTGGCCTCCTTTCGCTCGGGGAGGATCATCTCTGAGAGCGGCCTCCCGGGGGCCACCATGGGAAAGACATTCGCTTCCTGCTCCACATGGAAGTCGATAAGGACCGGGCCTTCCGTCTCCAAGGCTTCCTGAATGGCGACCCGCACCTCGTGCCGCTGTCGCACCCGCAAGCCCCTGATCCCGTAGGCCTCGGCCACTCGGGCGAAGTCGGGGTTGCGGAGACAGGTGGCACAATAGTTACGGTCGAAGAAGAGCTCCTGCCACTGGCGCACCATTCCGAGAAAGCCGTTGTTGATCACAGCGATCTTGAGGGGGAGGCCTTCCTGAACCACGGTGGCGAGCTCCTGGATCGTCATCTGAATCCCTCCGTCCCCCACGATGACCCATACCTGCGTATCGGGCCGGCCCACCTGGGCCCCGATGGCCGCCGGGAGGGCAAACCCCATGGTCCCCAATCCCCCGGAGGTGATGAGACTCCCGGGAAGCTCGTGCAGGTAATACTGGGCCTCCCACATTTGGTTCTGGCCCACGTCGGTCACCATCAGGACTTTTCCCTCCGTGGCGCGCCAGATCTCGTGAATCACGTACTGAGGGAGGAGTTTTTCCTCCTCCTGCAGGGGGATCTCCCATCCCGACTCGCGCCGCCAGGACTCGATCTCCGCGAGCCAATCCCGACGGTCCCCGGGCTCCGCCAACGGGAGGAGGGCCCGCAGGAACTCCCCGGCGTCGCCCACGATCGCGAGATCCGGCGCGACGTTCTTCCCGATCTCGGCGGGGTCGATGTCCACGTGGACGATGGTGGCGTGGGGCGCGAACGTCCTTGGATTCCCGGTCACGCGGTCGTCGAACCGCGTCCCCACGGCCAAGAGGAGATCACACGCCTGGATGGCCCGGTTCGCCTGGAGGGTCCCGTGCATCCCCGCCATTCCCAGGGAAAGGGGATGGGTTCCGGGAATGACGCCGATACCCAGCAGCGTCGTGGCCACCGGGATCTTCCCCCGCTCGGCGAGGGCCACGAGCTCGGCATGTCCCCCCGCGAGCAGCACCCCATGCCCCGCGAGGATCAGTGGACGTTCCGCGGCATTCAGGAGCTCCGCCGCTCGCCTAACGAGCGCCTCCGGGGGCGGACGCTCGGGGATATAGCCGGGGAGCTCCACCCCCTCGGGGTAGGAGAATCCGGTCTCCGCCGCTTGGACGTCCTTGGCGATGTCCACGAGGACAGGGCCCGGCCTCCCGGTGCGAGCGAGGTGGAACGCCTCCTTCAGGGTGCGGGCGAGGTCAAAGATATCGGTGACGAGGTAGTTGTGCTTGGTGATGGGGAGCGTGATCCCCGTGATGTCCGTCTCCTGGAACGCGTCGGTCCCGACCACCGGCGTGGGGACCTGGCCGGTCACGGCCAGGAGGGGCGAGGAATCCATATAGGCAGTGGCGATCCCGGTGACGAGGTTGGTGGCCCCGGGCCCCGAGGTGGCCAGGCACACACCCACCCTCCCGGTGGCCCGGGCGTAGCCGTCGGCGGCGTGAGCCGCGGCCTGCTCGTGGCGCATGAGTACGAACCTGATGGGGTAACGTGGGAGGGCGTCGGTGATGTGGATCACCGCTCCACCGCAGATCCCGAACACTACCTCAACCCCTTCGGCGACGAGCGACTCCCAGAGGATCTCGGCCCCGGTACGCTTCATCATCCCCCCTTCAGGATCGCTCCCCGGGCGGCGGAACCGACCCAGGCGGCGTAGCGCCGGAGGTACCCCGGGGGCACCTCGCATTCCGGTGGCGTCCACTCCTCCAACCGCTCCTCGAGCTCCTCCGCAGGGATGTCGAGATCGATCCGCTTGCCGGGGATGTCGATGGCGATTCGGTCTCCGTCCCGGACGGCGGCGATGGGGCCTCGAACCGCGGCCTCCGGGGAGACGTGGCCGATGGCCGCCCCCCGCGTCGCCCCCGAGAAGCGCCCGTCGGTCACCAGTGCTACCTTGTCATCCATTCCCATCCCCGAGAGGAGCGCCGTGGGGGTGAGCATCTCCGGCATCCCGGGAGCCCCCTTGGGGCCCACGTAACGGATGACGATTACGTCGCCGTCCCGAAACTCCCGGGCACGGATGGCCCGGACGGCGTCCGCCTCGGAATTGAAAACCCGGGCCGGGCCCTGGTGGCGGAGCATTTCCTCTGCCACCGCGCCTCGTTTCACCACCGCCCCCTCCGGGGCCAGGCTCCCGAAAAGGACCGCGATCCCCCCCACGGACGCGTGGGGATTGTCCACAGGCCTGATGACCCCCGTATCCCTGACGCGGGAGAGGCTCCCCTTGAGCGACCCCGTGATGGTCACCGCTTCCGGGTCGATCAACCCCCCGCCGGCGAGTTCGCTCATCACCGCCGGGATTCCCCCGGCGCGGTGGAGATCCTCGATGTGGTGTGGCCCAGCTGGGGAGAGCCTGCAGAGCTGGGGCGTCGCGTCGCTCAGCTCGTTCACCCGCGCAAGGGGGAACGGAATCCCCACCTCCTCCGCTAGGGCCAGGAGGTGCAACACGGTGTTGGTGGAGCCCCCGAGGGCCAGGTCCACGCGGATGGCGTTCTCGAACGCGGTCTCGGTGAGGATCTCCCGTGGGCGCGGTCCTCCCTCCCGGAGGAGGGCCACCGCCCGCGCCCCACCCTTTTTGGCCAAGCGCAACCGTTCCGCCGAGACCGCCGGGGCGGTGCCGTTCCCCGGGAGGGCAAGGCCCAGGGCCTCGGTGAGACAGTTCATGGTGTTAGCGGTGAACATCCCGGCACAGGAGCCGCTGCCCGGACATGCGGTGAGCTCGAGCTCCGTGAGATCATCCTCGGAGATCTCCCCCATGGTCAGGGCACCCAGAGCGTTGAAGACGTCGCTCAAGTCGACCTTACCCCCACGGAAGTCGCCGGCGAGCATGGGGCCGCCGCTCACGAACACTGCGGGGAGGTCCAGCCGGGCCGCGGCGAGCAGCATCCCCGGGATCACCTTGTCGCAGTTGGGGACGAAGACCACCGCGTCAAAAGAGTGAGCCCTCACCATGGCCTCGGCGCAGTCGGCGACCAACTCACGGCTTGGAAGGGAGTAACACATGCCCCCGTGGTTCATGGCGATCCCATCACAGACCGCGGGGCAGTGGCACTCGAAGGGCACGCCTCCGGCCATCCGCACCCCATCTTTCACCGCCTGGACGATCTCCCGCAGATGTTTGTGGCCGGGGACGGCCTCGTTCAGGGCACTGACCACGGCCACGAATGGACGGTCAAGCTCCTCCCGAGTTAGTCCCAGGGCGTAAAGAAGCGACCGATGCGGAGCCCTCTCAGCGCCCGTCTTAATCGCACAACTTTTCACGCCCTCCCCTTTCAACCGAGGCCGGGACAATAAAAAAACCGGGCCCTTCGGCCCCGGTTTCGTCCGGATCCAACACCGCCGCTGGGCGTTGGATCCGCTAGCTAATAAGGACGAGAACGACGGAGAAGTCCTCGCGCAGGATCACCCTGCCGAGTCGCAACTCTAAACGCCGCTCAATCCTCTCCGCCGACACAATTCTCATATAGGACATTTCGAGCGCCACCGTCAAGGGTACGATGTTCCTCATTGAAAGTGTTACCGAGGGCTAAGGAGACGTTCCTCTTAGTTGTATTCAGGAGAGGGCTTTCATCCGGAGACCGTTAATGCGGCGACGTGCGAGTACGGTGAATCCTCCACAACTACTTTGGCACAGGCCCTGGCGCCTTCGATATCTATATGACGTTTCACGGGAAAGGCGTGCGACCAAATGTTCGGCCGGGAGGTGCCCTGCTCAAACGAGCCCTTCATCGGGCTTGATGATCCCCGATCCCTCCGGGCGGATAATGGGGGAAGACTTCTTGGGCGGCGGTGGGTAGAGCCCGAGGAGGCCCTGGACGAACCTCTTGTCATCGCTCTCCTGTCTGAAGTACTCGACGAAACCGGCCAGTGCCTTCAGGGCTTCGCGCACGAGTTCCCGATCGAGCCTCCCGCTTTGTACCAATGGGACAAGGGTTTCCTCCAAGGCCCGTCCCAAAATGTTCGGCGGTCGCTCCATGAGTTCTATGGGGGAGAGCCGCTGAGCACAGTATTCCAAAGCGACGATCACTTCGTCATCGGTCACGTCGAGCTTGTGGATTCCGTTCGCGAGTGCCTCACGCAGGATCTCGAGCATGGGGATGAGGTGACCCTCCTCCCTTTCCCGGAGGTATCCTGTAAATCGGTCCCATTCCTTGGAGAGCTCCCGGCCCAGCCTCTCCCGCTGCTTTCTCAAAGCTGCGATGAGGTATTGACAGTCCGAGGGACAGCCTATTGACCTCTGTCGGTGCTCACCACAACAAATGCTGCAAAGTCTCTTCCCTAAGGCGGGACAAAGCCTGTTGGCAATCCTCGTGGCACAGATAGGACACTTCTCCATCAGCCGAAGCCGAGCATCCTCCTGGCCTCTGCGGACATCCTGTCGGGCGTCCACGGAGGGTCGAAGACCAGGTTTACCTCGACCTCATATCCCTCAAAGGCCTCGCGCAACACCTGCTCGGCCTGCGCGGCCAACGTGCCCGCCAACGGACATCCCGGGGTAGTGAGGGTCATGTCGATAGATATCCGCCCCTCGCCTACATCGACGTCGTAGACAAGCCCCAGATCGACGATGTTCACCCCCAGTTCGGGATCCATCACCTTGTCGCGGAGCACCGCCAGCACCTCATCCGTCGTCGGACTCATCGACTCTCCTTTCGTGGCCGATTGTAGGGCCGAAGCGTTGTGTCATCCAGCGGTGGGTCTCTGCGCGGGCCCAGGAGTCGGCGGCGAGGATGTCCCCCAGGCTCGGCGAGCGCATCGGCACGTGTCTCTCCAAGACGCTGCGCAGGCCCTCGGCGATGGCGGTGAAGGGGATCTTCCCGGCGAGGAAGGCGGCCACGAGCTCCTCGTCGGCGGCGTTCGCCACTGCGGGAGCGGTTCCTCCCGCAATCCCCGCCTCTAGCACCGCCTCGAAGGCCGGATATCTCCCCGTCGGGACTTCACGGAACTCCAGGTCTCTTCCAATCAGCGAAAAATCCCGCGGGGGGGGCGGCAAGTGTTGTGGATAAGTGAGAGCATACTTTATGGGAATCCGCATGTCGGGGGTAGAGAGCACCGCGATCCAGTTCCCGTCCACAAGCTCCACCGCCCCATGCACGATGGACTGGGGGTGAAGGAGGACCCCGATCCTCTCGTAAGACATCGCAAAGAGCCAGTGGGCCTCGATCACCTCGAAGGCCTTGTTCACCAGGGTCGCCGAGTCCACCGTGATCCGGGGGCCCATGTTCCAAGTGGGGTGTGAGAGGGCTTCCCGAGGGCTCACCCGCTCGAGCTCCTCGGGGCTCCTATCCCGGAATGCACCCCCCGAGGCGGTTATCCAGAGCTTCTCTACCTCGCCAGGTGAGATACCCCGGAGGGCTTGCCAGAGGGCCGAGTGTTCCGAGTCAACCGGGATGAGCTGGTCGTGGAGATGGACCCTCTCCATCACCAGGTGTCCCCCGATGACCAGGGATTCCTTGTTGGCCAAGGCCAGCCGCTTCCCGGCGGAGAGCGCAGCCAGGGTGGCGCGGAGTCCCGCCGCCCCTACCACCGCGTTCAGGACCAGCTCTGCCTCGGGATGCGCCGCGAGCTCTTCCAGTCCCCCTCGGCCCCAGAGTACTTCCACGTGTGAGGGGAGGAGCGCCCGGGCCCTCTCCGCCTCCGCCTCGCCGAGCACACAGATCGCTTTGGCCTCGAACTCCCGTGCCACTTCACACAATTCCGCCACACGCCGCCCCGCGGCAAGAGCCACGACCTGCACCTCTACCCCCCTCCCGCGGAGCTCCCGGACCACCTCCAGGGCCTGAACCCCGATGGACCCCGTGGCGCCCAAGATCGCGATCCTCATTCGATCCCCCCGTTCACCGGGTTTAGCGATGTGGGTTTCAAGGCCTTTACGGCCTTTATCGGTCCGACTACTTCCCGTAACGGCCGCAATGGACCCTCTCCACGAGAGGCCAGCGCGCCCTCTGGGGCCGATAGGTGTAGCCGGGGCAACCGAGGGAAGGGGATGGTCACCACTTTGAACGTGTCCGAGATCTCGAGGAACTTCTCGGCGGGGGACGCGGCGGTGCCCGGCCCGCTCCCCGGGCTGCCGATCCAGTGGGAGGCGGGACCCAGGGCGTGGGCGGCGAGGGGCATGTTTAAGTCCGCCACGGCACTTCCATCGCGGAAATGGAGCGGATCGAACTCGCGGTCAGTGTTCTCGACTCCTCGGCGGTGACGCTGTACCCCTCTTCGGGCCTTCCGTCGGGGGCTCCTATGAACGCCCACGGCTATAGGTCCGTATAATAAGCAGGCCCGGCGGCTGGCTTCGAGAACGATTCGGAACCCCTCCTCGGAGACCCGTTCGGGCCGGAAGTAGGGGATACGCCGCCGCTCCCCGACGGTGTCCGGGACTCCGTTCCCCACCATCGCTCTCCTTCCCCATCAAGGTACTCCCAAAACGCCACTTCCGCCAAAGATTTCCGCTCGCGGGGGCCGCATGCCCGCTCCGGCTGGTCCTCGGAGAGTATTCCCACCGCCTCAGTCCCGGACCTCGACGGAGAAGGAGAGCTCCGCACTGAGGGAGTGGGAGACGGAACAATAGCGCTCCTGGGAGAGCTGAGCGGCCCGCTCCAGGTTCTCCATGGGGACGCCCCAGGCGCGATAGGTGAGGTGGACTTTCCTCACCGCTTTAGGGTGCTCGGCGGCGCGTTCCGCCTGGACGAGCACTTCGAACCTTTGGGGCGGCGTTCGCATCTTTTTCAGGATCGCCACGATATCCATTGCGGTGCAACCGCCCAGGGCCATGAGCATGAGTTCCACCGGTCGCGGCCCTGTCCCTTCGCCTCCTACGGCGTCTGTGTCCATCACCACGGCATGTTTGGAGGGCCCAATGCCGACGAACCGCATCCCCTCGTGCCAGCTAACCCGTACTTCCATCCGACCTCCTTCCCATCGAAATCTTACCGCAACATCCGTTAAAGTGAGTTGTACGGGAATGGATTTGGCGCTATATAATTCGACAAGATGGCCGTACAGAACCGTATCCGGAAGGTACAGAAACGTGACAGGTCCCTCGTCCCCTTCGATCAGGGCCGGATCTATTCTGCCATCTTGCGTGCGGCCCGGTCCGTGGGCGGCTTCTCGCTGGACCGGTTGGAAGGGGTTAACGGTCACCTCTTCGACGCTTATGGTGACGATGAGAGAATCGCTCAGTTCCTCTCCGACATCGTGGTCATCGTGTTGAACCGCGACCCGCGCCATTGGATCGCCAACTTCCCTCCCACCATCGAGGAGATCCAGGATACCGTGATCCACGTGCTCCGCAGCTTTGGCTTCGTCACTGTGGCCGATGCTTACGAGTGTTGGCGGTGGGGCAAGCACTGGGTGCGGGCTGGGGCCATCACCGTGGACCAATTCGTGGGAAACGGCTACCCCACGCCCTTCCACGAGAAAATCCTGGAATGGAACAGGTCACACGGTTGCGACACCGTAGCGGGGTTAAATGAACTCATCCGCTCCGGGCGGATAAAGTGGCTCATCGAGGAGGCCACCGAGATTTACGAACGTTCCCTGGACGAGGCCGCGCGGAAGGTCCTGGAGCGACTCGAGAGGGGGGACGACATCCGTATGATCTGGATCTCCGGTCCTTCCTCTTCCGGGAAAACGACCACTACGGTGAAGCTTACCCAACGCCTTGAACGGGAGGGGCTTCGATTTCTCATGTTGAACCTCGATGATTATTTCTGGCCCCTGGTGGAACACCCCACCGATTGGATCAACGACCGCAACTTCGAAACCCCTGAGGCCCTGGACATCCAGCTCATAAACAAACACCTGAAGATGCTCCTCGAGGGGAAAGTCATCGAAAAGCCCATCTACGATTTCAAGGTGGGCGAGCACGTGGGAACGAAACGGGTGAAACTGGAGCGAGATCAGATTCTCCTCCTCGACTGCCTCCATGGCTTCTACCCACCCCTCACCGAGGGGATCGATCGGCCGATGATGTTTCGGATTTACATCGAGGCCTGCAACATGATGTACGAGGGGGACGGATCCACCGGTCGCCTCACCCAGTTCACCGACGTGCGGTTGCTCCGGCGGATGCTGCGGGATGCGAAACACCGGAACCATCCGCCCCTGCAGACTCTCCTCCACTGGCACTACGTGCGAGCCGGGGAGCTTTTCTCCATCATCCCCCTGATGGGCCTCGCTGACCACACCATCAACGGGGGGATGCCGTTCGACCTCCCAGTGCTGAAGCCGCATTTCGTCCCGGACGGTATCTGGCCCGAGCCCGAGGAGCTTGTCCCCTACGAGGCCTTCCTCGACGCCCGCATTCGCTATCAGCGGGTAAGCGCGCTCCTCACCGCGGTGGAGGGGCTCACCATGTGGGAGACCCAAGACCATTCGCTGATCCCTGGCGATCACCTGGTGCGGGAATTCATCGGGGGGAGTACCCTCAAGATCCCGCACAACGAGTGATCCCCATGCGTAAGCACTTATGAAGTGGGTGGATCTTGTCATCTCTTCCCTTCACCAATAAGATTTAGGATGCCCCCACTAGGGCGTCGGCTAACGGTAGGCCGCGGGACTTTGGATCCCGTTGTGGAGGTTCGAATCCTCCCGCCCTAGCCACATGGAGCCTCAAGACGTTTCCCCTCTTATCGCTGTCCTCGACTTGGACCTCGAGCCGCGGGAGCTGATTCCCGCCCTCCGCCACGCTTCCTACGCCCATGAGGCGGGGCTCGAGAGCAATGAGCGGTTGGAGTTCCTGGGAGACGCGGTGCTGGACTTGGTAATGGCCGACGTTCTCTTCCACCGTTTCCCCGAGCGGGACGAAGGGGAACTCACCAGGTTGAGATCGGTGCTCGTATCGAGGCCGGTGCTCGCCGAGATCGCCGGGGAACTCGGGCTCGGGAGGTACCTCCTCGTATCGGAGGGTGCCGAGGAGCTCGGGGTGCGGGAGCGGCCCTCGGTCCTCGCCGCGGCCCTAGAGGCCATCATCGCCGTCGCCTTCCTGAGGAAGGGCTACGAGTACACGCGCGATTTCGTGCGCCGTCTGTACGGCGAGCGGATCTCGGAGGTCGCCACCCGGCAGCCCGAGGACTACAAGAGCCTCCTCCAGGAGCTCGGCCAGAAACGTTTCGGCGAGCTCCCCCGTTACGCCCTCGTGGAGACGGAGGGACCGGAGCACGAAAAGGTGTTCACCGTGGAGGCGACCCTGGGTGGGGAACGCGCGGTGGGCCGTGGACGCAACCTCAAGGAGGCGGAACAGGCCGCGGCGAAGCGGCTCTACCTGAAGTTCGGGGAGATCACCGACTGATCGAATCTCCCAAGCGCTCCCGTTCCAGAATCCTCTCCTGCTCCGCCACCGCCTCGAGGTGTGCCCGATCTCCCGCGGGACCTGCGCGGCGGCGACAGAGCTCCTCCAGGAGCCCCGCTCGGCCGTAGATGATCAGCGTGTCCCCGGGCCGGACCGCGGTCCACCCCCGTGGGGCGCCGATATAGGTGCCGTCCTCGCGGCGGATGCCCAGGACCAAAACCCCCTCCTCGCGGAGCTCCAGGTCTGCCAACGTCTTCCCGGCGAGCCAGTCATCCGCGCCCACCTCGTGTTCCACCACGCGGTAATCCCCGTGTAACTCGAGCACGCTCGCGTAGTCGCGCACCTCGATGTGGGTCCAGCGGGCGAGGGCCCACCCGATGAACCGGCCCACGTACCGATCCACGAGCTTGCTGCGCGCCAGGCCCCACAGCGTCCCCAACCCGAGGATGAGGATCAGGAGCCGTACCGCGACTTCCCGTGGACCGGCGGCGGTGAGGAAGGAGAGGACCAGCGAGGCGATGGCCGAAACGAACCCTGCATTCCCGAGGAGCATCAGGAGGAGGATGATCCGTCGCCTCACGGGGTGGGATACCACGAACTCGGCCTCGGAGGTGGTGAACCCCACTCCGCTGAACGCGGAGCGTGCCTGAAACCGCGCCACTTCCCGAGATAACCCCGTGAGGGTAAGGGCCACCGTAGCCACCCGCGTCACCACCAGGGAGAGGACTACCACCACGAACAGGGAGATCAGCGCCGCCATTCCCACCTCCGGATTATCCCCCGGACCTCCCTCACGCCCAGAGGACGTAGAAGTCAGGACGCCGGTCAGCGAAGAGGTCGTTGTACCGGGTGATCCGCTTGTCCAGGGCTCTCTCCAGCTCTACCTCCACTGCCTTTGCCTCCTCTCGATCCCGGGATGCCCGCGAGAGCACCGCCCCGTCTGGCGTCACCACCTGGGATTCCCCGGTGAACCGGAGCACCTCCCCGCCACGGGCTTCCTCCCCGATCCGGTTCGCCGTCACCGTGAACACCCGGTTCTCCATAGCCCGCACCCTCATGGAGAGTTGCCCCATCCCGGGGAGGACGAGGTTGGCGGGGTGGCAGATGAGCTGGGCCCCCCGCAGGGAGAGGGTTCGTGCCACCTCGGGGAAGAAGTGGTCGAAGCAGATCATGACCCCGATCTTGACCCGATCCAGGAGAAAGGGCTCCAGGGGGAGGTCCCCGGGGTCGAACCAGACCTTCTCTTTGCCGAAGAGGTGAAGCTTGCGGTAGCGGCCGATAAAGCCTCCGGGGCCGGCCACCACCGCGGAGTTGTAAACCTTGGCCCCGTCGCGCTCGGCGAGGCCAGCCACGAGGAACGTCCCCCGGTCCCGGGCGAACTCGAGGAGCGCCCGGGTCGTCCGACCTTCGGGCACCGGTTCCGCGAGCTCGAGGAGATCGCTCCGCGAGGCGAAGAGGTATCCGGTGGAGAAGAGCTCCGGCAGTACCCAGAGGTCCGCGCTTTTCCTCTCTATGAGGGCGAACGCCCGCGCGATGTTTCCCTTTACCTCGCCAAACTGCGGCTTAAACTGCACATATCCTACTCTCATAGCGAGACACGATAACCGAAGCCGGGAACGCTCCACAAACTTGAGAGGAGGCGCCGATGCGGTTCGAGGTGGATATGGGAAAAACAAAATTGGTGCTCCTGAAGGGCGACATCACGGTGGAGGCGGTGGAGGCCATCGTGAACTCGGCAAACCCCGAGCTCACCCCCGGAGGCGGGGTCTCAGGCGCCATCCACCGTGCGGGTGGCCCCCAGGTGACCGATGAGGCGGCACGGATTCGGCGCGAGCGGGGGCGATTGCGGACTGGCGAGGCGGTGATCACGACCGGGGGAAACCTGCCCGCCAAGTGGGTCATCCACACCGTGGGCCCGGTGTGGCACGGCGGGACAAAAGGGGAACCGGAGCTCCTCGCCAAGGCTTACCGATCCTGCCTAGCCCTCGCTGTGGAGAAGGGGATAAAGACCATTGCCTTCCCCAGCATTTCCACGGGGGTCTACGGGTATCCAGTGGATCAAGCCGCGGAGATCGCCCTGAGGACGGTGAAGTCCTTCTTGGAGGGAAACCCCGGGATCTTGAAGGAGGTAAGGTTCGTCCTCTTCTCCGACGCCGATTTCGAGGCCTACCGCGCGGCGTGGAAGAGGATCGGGGCCGAAGGTTGATCGCTCACCCCACCGCGCGAAAGAGGAGGCAGGCGTTCTGGCCTCCGAAGCCGAAGGAGTTGGAGAGGGAAACCTTCACCTTGGCGGCCCTTGGTCGGCCGGGGACGTAATCTAGGTCACATTCGGGGTCACGCTCCCGCCATGTGACGGTGGCGGGGACCACGTCCTCGAGCAAGGGAAAAATGGCCGCCGCGGCCTCAACCGCGCCGGCCGCCCCGAGGAGGTGCCCAATCTGGGACTTCGTGGAGCTCACGGGGATCTCATAGGCGCGCGCCCCGAACAGGGCTTTGATGGCCCGGGTCTCCACGAGATCGTTGAGCACGGTGGAAGTCCCATGGGCATTGATGTAGTCCACCGCTTCGGGCGGTATACCGGCGCTTTGCAACGCCATTTCCATGGCGCGGCGTGCTCCCGCCCCGTCCTCGGGAGGAGCAGTGATGTGGTGCGCGTCACAGCTCGCCCCGAACCCGGCGAGCTCCGCCAGCGCCTCGCCGCCCCGCGCCCGCAGGTGTCCTTCGGATTCGAGCACTAGGACGCAAGCCCCCTCCCCCATGACGAAGCCGTCCCGGTTCGCATCGAAGGGCCGGGAGGCACGCTCTGGGTCGGGACAGCGGGAGAGAGCCCCCATGCGATCGAATCCTGCGTACACGAGCCGAAGCATCACCGCCTCCGTTCCTCCCGCCAGAGCCCACTCCACCACGCCGGCACGGATCCAGTGCCATGCGAGCCCAATGGCGTGACCGCCGGAAGCGCATGCCGTGACGACGCCGGTGTTCGGGCCCCTCAGGCCGAATTCGATACCCACCTCGGCTGCGGTGGCGTTCGGCATCATGGTGGGAACGAAGAACGGGGAGACCCTCTCTGGCCCCCTGTTCTCCAGGGCGTGGAGATTCTCGATCATCGCCTCCACCGGGCCGATCCCCGTCCCCATGATCACACCGCCGGACGGGTCCCTCCGTGAAACGAGACCGGCCTCGCGGAGGGCGAGGTGGGCCGCTGCCAGGGCGAACTGGGTCGCCCGCCCGAGGCGTCGCGCCTTCTTGGGAGAGATGAAATCGCGGGGCTCGAAGTCCACCACCGGGGCGCCCACCTTGGACTTTATTCCCTCCAGGTCCAGGAGTCCGTCCACCCGGCGTATCGCCACCCGCGCTTCTTTTAGGCCCTGGAAGAACGCGTCCGTCCCAATCCCGAGGGGGCTTATTACCCCTATCCCGGAGACGAAAACTCTACGCATGTGTCTCCTCGACGGAGTCGGCGAGCACGATGACCCCTTCCGGCGACACCCTCGCGAGGCCGTTTTTCACCCGAAAGGTGAGTTCACCGGAGGGAGTGCGGACACGCAGCGGAGCGTCGACCAACACAAACGCGGCCGGGGCATGACGAGGAAGGATCCCTAACGCCCCTTCCGGAGTCCGTGTGGTCACGGATTTCATCTCTGCGGAAAAGACCACCCGATCGCAAGCGATGACCTCACACTTCACAGCTTAAATTTAGCGCACAACCTCCAAAATCTCATCCTCAAAAAAGGGGCGCTTGCTCCCTCCCGTTTCTGGAGCATGAAAACCCTCGGAACTCGAGTTCTACCGGGATGGTTAGGGAATATCGCTACGGCTTTTCCCCAACGTACAAGAGGATCCCACGAGTCCAGGTGAAATTGATAAGCGCCACTGGGCGAATCTGCAGGCGCTTCCCATGTCTCTCGGTGGATATATTTGCTCGCGGGGAGCATGGTATGGGACTCTACTTGGTACTTGTCGATCAGATAGCCGTCTGCATCCGTTACGTAAACCCACCCAATTACCCGTCCACAGCTGATATGGAAGTTTCCATCGCTGGTGACAAGGGCTTCAAGGATCACCCCTCGGGGATTGACCTTTGATTGATAGATCCGGACGTTTTCGAACCTCAAATGAGGTACCCGAGAAGGTATCCCATCACCTCGCCCACCACCCGTTCTGGGACCCCAGGGCATAAAGTACCAGGTCGACGAGGTCCGCGGCCCTTCTGGCGTGGGGAGCGAAGAGGGGGGGCCTGAACCGGCCTTGCAGATCGCGGGGGACGCGGAACTGTACCTGGCCGAAAGGGGTGTCCAGTCTTCGGGGGTAGGAGCCGTTCACCCGTCCCCCGTTTTCCTGGATGAACGCCTCCCGTTCCAGGAAAAGAAGGGCTTGGAGCTCTTCGGCCACCACTTCCCTCACCGTTTCCCGCAGAAGCACCTCGGGTTCGTCCTTGCTCAACATCGGGGTACCTCCCTTCCCCTACAAGGTACCCCGCCACATACTGTGACACAGAATTGTTACACAATCGTTTCCCCGTAATGGAGCGCCAATCACGCTGTGCGAAATAAGTCTTTACCAGAAATCCCATCAGGCCCTCGGTGCCCCCAGAGTCCGACCCACGGCCCACCGAAGGCCCTTTTTCTGCACACGGAATCGACACGATGTTATGAGGCCATGGAGGAAGAATGAATCGTACTCGGGGAGAAGAAAAGGTCCCACCGCCCGGGCGGCCACGAGAGGCTTACCAAGGGACTTTTGCTCACCTCCGGCCTCCTATGGGAAGGGGGTGGAGCAGTAATGCGAACGTCAAGAGGCTGACTACGTCAAAAAAACCGGGCCTTCGGTGTGGAAATGGGGGACACCGCCATATGTCCGAACAACTTTGCCGAGGACAGATTTATCCCTTTACCCCCGGAACCCCACGCAGGCCCATTCAGAAGGGAAATTCGTGGTTGACGAGGCCGAGCTCCCCCTGCAGTGTCTTGATATCCCGCTGGAGATCTTCGTTGATCGGTATACCCCTCTCGTAGGCTCGCTTTATGGCGAGGTGGGCTTTCTCGCCCGCGGTGTAAATACGCTCAGCACCCGGCGCTTTCTCGGCGGCCCGGAGAGCCCGTAAAATCCCCCCCACGGTGCGCCTGAAATCTTCTAAAGGCACGAAATGTTCGATGTCGATGGCCATGAAGAAGTGGCCTAGCTGATGGGGGCGGGCATTTCCTTGCTCATCGAAACCCGCGAGGTCCTTGAGGAACGCCCCGGACTGCAGGGCCGCGCATAGGATCTCGATCATAACCGCGAGCCCGTACCCCTTGTGCCCGCCCATTTCCTCCCCGGCGCCTCCCAGGGGGAGGAGGGCGTATTCGCCATTTGGGATCCCCGTGAGGATAGCACGAGTATCGGTGGCCAGCTCTCCAGCACGGCTGATGACCCATCCCGCGGGGGTGGGCTTCCCCAGCCGCGCCAGGACCTCGATCTTCCCCCGTTGGGTGATGGAGGTCGCGGCGTCGAAGCAGAACGGGAACTCCTCATCGGTTGGGCAGGCGAAGGCGATGGGATTCGTGCCGAACATGGGCTCCACCGAGAAGGTCGGGGCCACCGATGGCCGGGCGTTGGTGAACGCCATCCCGATCATCCCTGCCTCCGCGGCCATGAGGGCGTAATACCCGGCGATGCCGAAGTGGGAGGAGTTCCGCACCGCCACCGTCCCCACTCCGTACTTCTTGGCCTTCTCCATGGCGAGCTTCATTGATCTGAAGCCGATCACGTGCCCCATGCCGTGGTGTCCGTCCACTACTGCGGTGGTCGGAGTTTCCCTCACTATCTCGAAGCGCGTGATCGGTGAGAGGATCCCCTGCTTGATCCGGTCATAGTACATCTTGAGGCGGTTGATCCCATGGGAGGGGATCCCCCGGATGTCCGAGGCGATGAGGACATCAGCACAGATCTCCGCGTCCTCCTCGGGCACACCACACTTGACGAAGACTTCGTACATAAACTGTCGCAATGTCTCTACGGGAACGTAGACGACCCTTTCCTCCACCGTAACCCCCTTTCCGCGAGCTCCACGTCAAGGGCCGGGAGCTCGGCGATGCTCTCTACCACATAATCGGGCTTCCAGTCTGCTTTCTCTACGTCCGCGCGTGAGCTCACGCCGGTCAGGGTAAGGATGGCGGTGAGCCCGTTCTCCTTCGCCATACGGATGTCAGTCTCCAAGCGGTCGCCCACCATGGCACACTCTGCGGGAGGAAGGCCGAGTACTTCCAGGGCTGCCCCCACCATATGTCGGGAAGGTTTCCCCAAAACGAGCTCCACTTTACGCCCGGTCGTCGCCTCCAGGGCAGCGATCACCCCAGCGGCGTCCGGGATTTCCCCCTCTTCCACGGGGCAACTGCGATCGGGGTTGGTGGCAACGAATCTCGCTCCCCGCTTCAAGGCCTGGAATGCGGTGTTGAGCTTTCGGTAGTCGAAGGTCCGGTCGAAGGCGGCGATCACGTACTCGATCTTTCCTGGGTCCTCACAGAGCTCGAGCCCGGCGCGGCAAAGCTCGACGAGGAGGGGGAGCTCCCCGATGGCGAACACCCGCGCCCCCGGTGCCTCCCGGGCGAGGTAGCGGGCGAGGACGAAGGAGGAATTCACCACCCCGTCCTCGGAGGTGGGGATCCCCAGGCGGGTAAGTTTTTCGGCGTAATCCTTACGGGAACAGAGGGGCTTGTTGGAGAGGAAGACGATTCGCCGCCCCCGGTTCCGGAGCTCCGCGATCGCCTCCGCCGCCCCCGGAATCGCACGATCTCCCCGATATACCGTTCCATCGAGGTCGAGAATGTAACCCGTTACCGTGGGACCTCCCTTCAATCCTGGATGATTATGGTCCTGTACGGATCCAGGTAGACGTGGATCTCGTCATCCTCGCGGTATGGCATCGTGGCACGGGCCTGCACCCTGAGTGAGGTATCCCCCAATTTCACGAAGAGGTAAAGGATATTCCCGAGGTATACCCGGTGGAGCACGGTGCCGCGGAAGAGGTTTTCCCCACCCGCACTCCTTTCCCGTACCTCCACATCTTCGGGGCGCACGAAGGCGGTGGCCTGCCGCCCCTGGATGGCCGACTCCGGCACCAGCACCTTACACCGCACGCGCCCGAAATCGGCCTCGAGGACCGCCTCGGCCCGATCCGCGTCCACCTCCGCCACCCTCCCGGAGATGAAGTTGGTGACCCCGATGAAGTCGGCCACGAACTTGGTGGCCGGCCTGTGGTAGATCTCCTCTGCTGATCCCACCTGGACGATCTTTCCCTGGTTCATGACCGCCACCCGGTCTGAGATCACCATGGCCTCGGCCTGGTCATGGGTTACGTAGACGGCGGTGATCCCCATGCGCTTCACCAGGCTTTTTATTTCAAAGCGCATCTTCTCTCTGAGCTTCGCATCGAGGTTGGAGAGGGGCTCGTCCAGGAGGAGGACCTTCGGGTTCCGGGTGAGGGCCCGTGCCAGGGCCACCCGCTGTTGTTGGCCACCGGAAAGCTGGGTGGGGTAACGGTTCTCCAGGCCTTTTAGGCCCACAAGTTCCAGGGTTTTCTGCACCCGTTTTCGGATCTCTTTCTTAGGGAGCCTGGCGAGTTTCAGCCCGTAGGCCACGTTGTCGAAGACCCTCATGTGGGGCCACACTGCGTAGTTCTGGAAGACCATGCCGATGCCACGTTTGGCGGGTGGCACGAACCCCTTGGAGAACATAGGCCTCCCATCGATCACCACGTCGCCCTCATCCGGGCGCTCGAGGCCCGCGATACAGCGCAAGGTCGTGGTCTTGCCGCAGCCGCTTGGGCCGAGCAGGGTGATGATCTCCCCCTTCTCGATCTCTAGCCAGATATGGTCCACCGCCACCACTTTGCCGAACCGTTTGAGGAGGTTCTGGATCTGGATGAAGCTCATCTACTCCCTCCTGCCGCCGGCGCCCCAAGCCACGTTCAGGATCCCGCCGCCGATCCGGGCCGCGATCAAAAGCAACACGAACACCAATACCACCATGAAGAAGGCCATGGCGGCCGCGATCCCGAACTCCATGCCCCGATGCCAGTTGAGGTATATTCCGATGGGCAAGGTTTCCCATCCCCCACGGTAAAGGAAGACCGCGGTGGAGATCTCTTGGAAGGCCATGATGAAGAACATGATCACGCCCACGAAAATTCCCTTGAGAAGGAGCGGTAGCGATATGGAGAAAAAGGTCCTGAGCTTCCCCGCTCCCGAGATCTCGGAGGCCTCTTCCAGCGACGGATCGAGCTGCAGGTACGAGGCGTGGGCCATCCGCAAAAAGTAAGGCGTGCGGCGCACGAAGAGCGCCAGGGGCATGATGATCCAGTGGGTGGCGATGGGGATCGTCTTCCAAAAGGCCAAAAGGAAGCTGACGCCGATGGCGATTCCCGGGAAGACGAGGAGGATAGTGGAAATGAAGTCCAGGGCGTTTTTCCCGGGGGCCCGCGTTCGGGTAAGGAGGTATGCCACCGCAAGCCCGAAGGTGACCCCAAAGATCAGGGCGATTCCGCTGAAGCGGAAGGAGTTCATCAGGAGCTGAGGCGTCTCGAAGAAGATCACCTCGAAGTTCTCCAGGGTCCAGTAGGTGGGAAACGGCTCGAACACCCACCGCCGCGAGAACGCCGAAAGGCCCAGCACCACCGGGATTATGAGGACGAGGGCCGAGATGAACCCCATGTACAGATAGGCGATCAGCCGGGCCAGGGGGCCGGGGGTGATGGTCCTCCCTTCCAAGGCCGTGCCCTTGGAGAGGGCGGTGTATTTCTTCCGCTCGATCCAACGGCGCAGGGTGAGGAACATCCCCACGCAGATCACCGCCGCCACCACCACCGAGACGATCCCCATGTATTTGCGGTAGACGTCGGTGAAGTGGTAGGCGATGTTGATGTAGGCGATGGAGGGGAGGTAATCCACCTGCCCCAGGATTATGGGGGTCAACCAGTCCGTGAACGGCCAGAGGAACACGAGCACCGCCCCGGCGAAGTAGCTGGGGGTGGCCAAGGGGAGGGTGATGGTGAAGAACCGGCGGATGCCACCCGCCCCCTCCACCTCCGCCGCCTCCTCCAGCGAGGGGTCGATGTTGGTGAACCCCGCGAGGAGGCTGAGGACGATGAAGGGGAGGAGGTGCAGGGACTGGATGAAGACGAGCCCCTGGAGGCCGTAGATGAAGTTTATGGGTTCATCGATGATCCCCCATTCCATGAGCAGAAGGTTCATGGTCCCCCATTTCCCGAAGAAGACGATGAACGCGAACGCCCCTGCGTAGGCGGGGAGGACGATGGGGAGAAGGGTCAGGGCGGTGAACACCGTCTTTCCCCGGATCCGGTAGCGGGCCAGGATGTAGGCGGCGGGGAGGCCGACCAGGGTAGTGGTGGCCAACACTAGGATCCCGAGGAGCATGGTATTCCCGAACGCCTTGAGGTAATAGGAATCCCGGAAGAAGTCGAGGTAGTTTTGAATACCGAATCGGTCCGTCCCCGCGATCTTGAAACTCTCGAGGATCAAGAAGAAGAGGGGGTATAGGATGAACAGACCCACCACTGCCCAGAGGATCAGGGAGAGGAGGATCTCCCCCCGGGACAGATCATAGAGGGGCAGGCGGAACCTGACCCCGCCTGCCCCTTCAGTTCCCGCGGCGGTTACTCGGTTGACCATCCGCGATCTTCTAGGTCAGCCCTTGACCAAGAGGTTCCGGGCCTCCAATGCCAGGAGCCGTGCAGCGGCATACTCGCCCCGGCCGAAGAGGGTCCGGGCCTCCTTTATCTTGGCCTCGGCGGCGGCAACGTCCTTACCGGCCGCCCGGGCGGCCTCCACCTCGCCCTCCACCTCCTCGATCAGGGCAAGGGTGTTCTTGAGCTCGCCCCACTTGCGGTAGATCTCGAGCTCATATGTGCGGTTGACCTCGTCCCAACGTTGTTTGGCAAGCTCGAGGTCGTATTCGATGAGCTCCACCTCCAGCTGCCAGAAGTTGTCGGCCCCCAGGGCCCCCAGGGCGTGCTTGGCCATCTCGACCCCCTCGTCGGCCCAGGCGCTCAGGCTGATATCGGTGCGTGCGGGGAAGTAGGCGCCCTTAAGGACGTAAAGCTGCCCCTCGAGGCTGTAGAGCCAGTCCAGGAAGATCTTGGCGTTCTTCTCATTGGGGGCACCGGCCAGGAGCGCCGCGGCCTCGGGGACCATGATGGTCTTGTCGGGCACCAGGGCCTTGACGGGATACCCGTCCTTGCGGGCGGCCATGGCGTTCATCTGGGGCTGGGCGATCCCGATGGGCACCTCACCCCGGGCCACGATCTGGAGGGTATCTGTGCTCCCGGTGGAGAATCGGGCCAGGTTCGCCGCCAGGTACCGCAGGTAAGCCCACCCCTCCTCCTCCCCCATGGTCTGGAGGATGATCTCCACCGTCTCGTGCATGGTGCCGGAAGCGTAAGGGAGGGTGTGCACGATGTTCCCCCGGTAAACGGGGTCGATGAGGTCCATCCACGTGGAAGGCACGGGCAGGCGCAGCTTCTTCATCACCTTCTCGTTGTAGATGTTGGTCACAAGCCACGGGGCGAAACACGTCCAGTAGTACTCCGGATCCTTGACCAACATCCCCTTCCATTCCGCGGGGATCGCATCCCAACCCTTGGGCTTGTAGGGGACGATGAGGCCGAGGTCCTGGAGGAGCTCATGGGCCGGGGCACCGGCACCCAGGAACACATCAGCGTCGGGCTTGCCGCCCCACAGGCGCACCTTATCGACGCACACGGGCCATCCACCGGGCTTGACGAAGGTGATCTCGATCTCCTCACCGAAGGTCCGCAAGTAGTAGGCTTTGAACCCCTCCATCAGGCTTTCGGCGAGCTCGGTGTAGATGGGGCCCACCCAGCCGAGCTTCTGTTTGGCCTCCAACACCCCGAAGACCGCCAGCAAAGCGGCGAGCACCAAAATGACCTTTGACCTGAACACTACCATCACCTCCGGAGCAAGTTATTTTGAATCACCCACGGCGGACTCCCTCTGGCCCAGCTTCCACCTCCCTTCCCACATGCGAAATGGGAAACCACGGCGCGAGAGGACACGGGCGGAGGACCGCCTTTGCGTTTCGTTTCCATTGCTTTCGATACCATTGTAGATGGGGGATCCTTTCGGTGCCAACCGGTCCAAGCCCCACCTCTCACGGCACGTATCGCGCCTCCAACAGGCATTTGACGGCCACATCGGGGTGATCGGTGAAAACGCCATCCACCCCGTAATCGAAGAAAAAGGTCTCTATTTCCTCTTCCAGCGATCCGTACTTCCGCGGAAGGGAATCGGCGCGGAAGGTATAGGGATGGACGAGGAGGCCGAGCTCGTGGGCCCAATCGACGTAATCGGGGTTTTTCTCGATGATGGATTTGTTGGGGCCAATGCCGTCAGCATATTGAGCGATCTCCGCGAGGCCCTCCCTCTTCCACATGCGCCAATAGCCCGGGCTCGCACTCACGAGTTGAACCAGGGGAAGTGCTGTACCGAACTCATACCGTAGTCGTGTTAAGGTATCGGCCTCGAAGCACTGGATGAAGACCTTGGCATCCGGGCCGCGATAGCCATAGCGGTCCAGTATTTTTATCAAGGCCGCGACAATGTCATGGCCCTGTTGCATATGCCAGCCCGGCTTCTTCAGCTCGGGGTAGATGCCTACGTCCCTGCCGGTGGTCTTATTCAGGCCTTGGATGAGCTCGATCACCTCGGCGAAAGTGGGAACCTCGAAGCGAGATTTCCCTACCGGAAACCGGTCCGGGAAGTAGGGTCGCCCGTCGCGGCGGCACCGCTCGTGCACCGAGAGCCGTTTTATCTCTTCCAAAGTGAAGTCAATGGCATACCAATGGCCGTCAGAACGACGGCGGTCGGGAAACATTTCCTCCACGTCCGTAGTATATTCGAGGTAGATATCGTGGAGGCAGATGAGGACCCCGTCTTTGGTCATCACGAGGTCCGGCTCGATGTAATCAGCCCCCAGGGCGTAGGCGAAAGCGTAGGACTCGAGAGTATGCTCCGGGAGATATCCCGCCGCGCCCCGATGGCCAATGACGATCTTCTCCCGGCCTATGACCCCCAATCCCGAGACTAACAAGAAGATAAGGAAAAGGAAGGAAAGTTTTTTCATCCTTCGCCTCCTTCGTCAAATTGCGGCATTCCCGGTGGAGGAGAGACCAAGGGGTAGCGGTCCACCCCCGTTTCGGGGATTTTCACCGGTTCATCACCTATTCCATCCGATCCCTTTTCACGCTGATCGGGTCCTGCCATATTGTCTTGTAGCTCAATTCCCCAAAAGTTTCCGCCCTGGGGGTAGGGAGCGAACCACCTGTTCTCACCGGAGCTGTCATCGAAGGCGGGAAGGGCACAATCGACAAAAGAGTTGTGGTAAAGGTAGTTGTAGGCGGAAGTGTGATAAAGGCCAATCCCCCGCGCACATCCCACCAATGCGTTCAACGTCACCGAGCCTGAATGGGAATCCCAGAGGTAAATCCCCCAACCACATTCCTTCAAGAAATTTCCCTTTACCGTGAACTGGTTACAGCTATCAAGGTAGATCCCCGCTCCACAGCCCCAGAACTTGTTTCCCTCCACAACGCTTGCCCGAGCACGCCACAGGAAAACGCCCCGTTTCTTCGCCCGGTGGAATTCGTTTCCCCTAATTTGAAGACCCCCTGATTGGTTCCCGTCGATCCCGGTCCAACAGTCGATAAACTCGTTCCCCTCCATCACGACACCGGGGCTCTGGTAAATGAACACCCCTGTGCCCAGATTCTCGAATCGACAACGCCGTACAATGACATTCGGAGCCAACGACACCGAAACTCCTGTTCCCTTCGGGCCACCCTGAATCCAACAATCTTCCACAATGACATACGCCCCGACGCCCCGTATGACGATGCCCGTGCCACTCCCCGCGTCGATCTCCCAGCCGGCGATGATGTAGGGATCGTTCGGCGTCCCACTCCCCCTGACGACGCCGTTCTCAAGGGTGAACTCGGAGTCGGAGGCGATCACGATCGGGGGGCGGGGTGAAGGGGGCTGCGCAAGGGCCGATAAAGGGATCACCAAGATCGAAATCGAGATAATCGCCAGATTCCTTCCGGACATTAGGAAACCTTCTCGGAGACAAGCCCGTCCATAGTGGCGACGAGCTCCTCTTCCTTTCCCCGGGGGATGAGGGAGGCGGCGGCATAGTCGTGGCAGGCGTCGATTGACCCCCCGACCCTCTTGGCTGCCTCGGGGAGGAGCCAGGCGAGCCCCGGCATCTTCCCCGCGACAATTTTCTCCTCCAGGTAACCGGGGACCCGCATGGAGATCTTCACCAGGTCCCATTCGAACCGGCCGAGGCCGGGGATCTGTGGGGGCATGTCCTGAAAGCCGGCGATGTATTTATCGGGGTCCACGAAGTCCAGCTCGCGGATCTCCATGCAGAACTCCCCCACCATCTTCACCCCCATGGGGGCGAACCCTTCTCCCACAGAGAACCACTGGATGTGCCGGGTCTTCCTCAGGCCACCCCGCCGCAGGCGCCCCACTATGAGATCGAACCGATCGCGTTTTAGGACCTCGAGTTCCGCGAGCTTACCCTCGAACTCCTGGGAAGGCCCCTCGAGCAACGCCCGCACGACCACGTCCGGCCCGCCCATGGTGTAGCCCGCCGCCCCGAGGATGGTGAGGGACTTCGCGAACGGCTTCAGATCGATGGGGTCGCCAAATTTGGTAAGCCAGTAAGCCTCGCGTCCATCGGTCTCTCGGACCTCTACATGTCCGCGAGAAAGGGCCTCCTCCAGGGCCTCGCGGTTCTCCCCCACGAGTCTCCCTCCGCGCTCGTGGGAGTCGCCGATGGCCCCGATCACCCCGAGGTACGCGAGGTCACAATTGGCCCCGTCGAGGACCTGGGCGGCGATCCACGCGGCCGTGGCCGCGGAGACCTCCCGCTCGCCGGAGAGCCCGAAGAGTTCGGTGGATAGGTTGAAGACCGCGGGATCGTGGGTCTCCTCGGCAAGGTGATGGTCCACGATCAGGGTGAGGGAGCGGCCCCGGTTGACCTCAGCGATCATGGGCGCGGCCCGGGCCCCGAGGTCCACGTAGACGATCGGGGTCCCGGCGTAGAGATCGTGAAGGCGGGCGTTTATCGGGGGATGTACCCGCTCCAGGGGGATCCGCACGACGCGGAAGCCCTTGCGAGCGAGGGACGTCCCGAGCACCGCTGCTGCGGAGAGGCCGTCGGCATCGTTGTGGTGGACGAGGACCACCTCCCCGCCGCACTTCTTGAGCTCCGCGAACGCCTCCTTCAGCGCTGCGATGTACTCTGCCTTCCCCATCCCTCAGCCCTCAACGGCGAGCATATCTATCACCGAGTCAAAGGCAAAGTCCGGCTCGATTCCCAAGGACCGGAGCACCTCCTCGGTCATGGCCCCACTCCTCACGAACACGGTGGTCATCCCCAACCTCTTCCCGGCGAGCATGTCGGTGTCCATATCGCCCACGAAGGCGCACCCCGAGGGGGGGATCCCCAGCCGTGCCAGGGCGATCTCCACGATGTGGGTGGAAGGCTTGCCGATGACGGCGTCGGGTTCCCGGCCGAGCATGTAGGATAGAGCGCCGATGATGGCCCCGGTCCCAGGGATCACCCCGTCTTTGGCGGGGAAGATCCGATCGGGATTGGTGGCGATGAACTTGGCCCCGGCGTGGTATAGGGCCCGCAGGGCCCCGGTGATCCGGTGAGCGTTGTCCTCACGGATCCTCCCCGTCCCGTCGAATGCAGAACCCACCACCACGTATTCCGCGACGAAGGGATCCTCGACGAGCTCCAGGCCGGCGAGCTCCAATTCCCGTCGTAAGCCCGGCGCCCCCACCATGTAGACCTTGGCCCCCGGCTTCTCACGGGCTATGTACTCAGCGGTGGCGTAGGTGGAGAGGACGAGGTCGTCCTCGATCACGGGAATGCCCAGTCTCGCGAACTTGGCGAGGTAGTCCTCACGGGATTTGGTGGAATTGTTGGACAGGAAGACCACCCTCTTTCCGCCGCGGCGCAGTCGCTCGATGGCCTCGGCCGCCCGGGGAATGGGATCTTCGCCGCGGCAGAGCACCCCGTCCACGTCGAAGATGAACCCTTGACAACGCACCAGGGGGTGGTCCGAACCCCTCCCCACTAGCCGCAACCGCTCCAACGCCTCGTCATCGGGGTAGTAGAGAGCCACGTCTCACCTCCGTTTTCCGTCCCAGAAACTCGAGGAGTTTTTCGTATTCGTCGGTTACAATCCCATCTACACCTATCTCAAGACATATCTCCCAGAGATCCTTCACGTTCACGATCCAGGGGTACACGGCGATGCCCCGGCGGTGGGCCTCCTCCACGAGACGCGGGGTCGTCTGGGCCCAGTGAGGGAGGAGTACAGTGGGGGAGAGCCGGCCCACTTCGTCCCAGAGGTTCAACCATTCGCCGGCACAGATCATCCCCACCCGCACCTCAGGGCAGAGGTCTTTGAACCGCAAGAGGGAGACATGGTCGAAGGAGATAATGATGGTCCAAGAAAGGGCCTTCTCACTTTCCAAGAGCCGCAGCAGCTCCTCCTCTATCCAAGCGTAACTCGCCTCGGCGTGGCGAGTTCGTTTGAGCTCTACCAACAGTTCCACCTTCCCCCGCACGAGCTCTAACGCCTCTTCGAGATAGATGAGTCCCTTCCCTTCTCGGCGAAACTCCTCGATCTCCTCTTGGGTGAGAAACATGGTCCAGTTGTTGTGGCGTCCCAATTTCTCCAGGAAGATATCGTGGAACACCAGGAACCGGTGACTCTTCGTAGCCCAAATATCGACCTCGACGATGTCCACCCCGAGGGAGATGGCCCCCTCGATCTCCCCCTTTCCGTTTGCCTTATGGGCGATGACCTTCATTTCTCCTCGGCGAGGGCGAACCCACGCATGAACTGCTCCTGGAGGAGCAGAAACACGATCAATGGGGGGAGCATGGTGATGATCGTTCCCGCCATGGCCACGCCCCAATTGAGCATCCCTTCAGGCCCTGCACCGGTGAGCATCTTGAGCCCGATCTGGATCATCTGCTTTTCGTTGGACGCGATGATGATGAGCGGCCAAAGGTATTGGTTCCAGATATAGACGAATTGAATCACCGCTAGAGCTCCCACGGTGTTCATGGACATGGGAACCAGGATCTGCCACAAAAACCGCATCGGTCCCACACCGTCCACCCGTGCCGCGTCCACCAGGGACCCAGGGATGGACATGAAGTGCTGGCGGAAGAGGAAGACGCCTGTAGCCGAGGCCAAGAAGGGGATGACCAACGCCCAGTGAGTATTCCCCCACCCAAAACTCCGCACCAGATCGAACAGAGGAACGATACGCACCGGGATCGGCATCATCAGGGTTATGAGGACAAAGATAAACAGTAAATTCTTGAACGGAAAATCAAAGTACACGAGGGCTAGTGCAGCTAAAAGGGACATCAAAGTTTTCCCTACCGTCACCGCCCCCGCGATGACGAACGTGTTGAACATAAGCTTTCCCAAGTGGTAATCCCGCCATGCGATACTGTAGTTCTCCGGGGCAGCGGGGCCGATGGCGAACGTAGGTGGATAGGAAAAGATCTGGGTCGTGGTTTGAGTGCTTTTGATGAGAGCAAAGAGAACCGGGGAGGAGATGAGGAAAGCCGTGACGATGAGCCCAAAGTGAATGAATCCGAATGACAATCGTTTCCGGTACCAATAAGTCGAGCGCTTACTGGCCGCCATAGTGCACCCTCCTTCCGGTGGTGCGGAATTGGATCAGGGTGAGGGCTACCACCATTATGAAGAGGATCACCGATTGGGCTGCTGCCAAACCCCATTTGTGGAACCTGAACGCGTCCTGATAGAGGTTGAAGATGAGGAGGTTCGTGGCTTTATTGGGACCGCCTTCCGTCATCACCATGATCAATCCGAACCCCCCGAAGAAAGCGTAGATCAAGTTCATGATCAGGAGGAAGAAGGTCGTGGGAGAAAGCAGGGGGAAGGTCACTCTCCAGAAGGTGGTCCAGGGACCGGCCCCGTCCACTTTTGCCGCCTCCAGGATTTCGCCCGGAAGGTTCTGGAGCCCGGCGAGGAAGAACACGATGTTGTAACCCAGGTTCTTCCACATGGCGGCAACGGTTACGGCGAGCAAGGCGAGCTGGCCACTGGTGAGCCAATCGGGACTTATCCCGAAAAGGGCCTTCATGAAGTAATTCACCACCCCCGCGGTAGGGTTGAGGAGGAAGAGCCAAATGGAGCCCGCCACGGCCGGGGAAAGCGCATAGGGCCAGATCAAGAGTAGCCGATAAAAACGCGCCCCACGGATCTTGTGGTTCGCAAGGAGGGCGATAGCCAACGAGATGGAGAGGCCGAGCACCACTACCCCCACGGCGAAGATGAAAGTGATGGTGAGGCTGTGGATGTATTCCCGGGAAGTAAATAGACGAATATAATTCTCGAAGCCGATATATTTTCGGTGGAGGCCCATCAAGATCGCCCGGTAGGTACTCAAGCGGAAGGTCTGGATCACCGGATAGTAAAGGAAAATAGCGCACAGGGCTAGAGTCGGAAATAGCAAAATGTACGGGAGCGGCTTATTTGGAAATTTGCTCCGCATGTCCCCCTCTCAACGCCGCAATTTTTAAAGGGGGGAGCTCCCGACTCAGGAGCTCCCCCGGTTGTGTCCCGATCAGCCGCCCATCAGTTCTTTGTAGTCCTGAAGGGACTGGTCGATGAGGGCCTTGGCCTCTTTCAAGGCCTCCTCGATCCCTTTTTCACCCGCGAGCACGGCTTCCACCGCGTCGAGGATGGTGGAGCGAGCCTCGACGAAGGTCCCCATCAAGGCTCCCTGAGTGGCGGTAATGAGCTTGGTCTCGACGAGCTGATCGAATGCGGTGCGGTAATTGGGGAAGCGTTCGAACCATCCCTCCATTTCCAGCGCTTTGAGGGCGGTCTTGCGGATGGGGAAGTACCCCGTGCCCTGGTGCCAGCGGATGGTCTGGGCGACCTGGGTCATCCACACTACGAATTCAGCTGCGGCTTGGAGTTCTTCGTCGGGATGGTCCCCGGTGACCCAGAGGGCACCACCGCCGATGATGACACCGTGGCGTTCGGTCCCGTCCGGGATGGGCAGGAAAGCGGTCCCGAGCTCGAAGCCCTGTTCCACGGCGGCGTTTTCCATCGCGGTTACATCGGAAGTAGAGGAGATGAGCATCGCGGACTGACCGGAGATGAATATCTGGCGCGCCTGGGACCAAGAGCGACCCGGGCTCACCCACAGGCCCTCGTCGTAGAGCTTCTTCCACCATTCGACGATGCGAATGGCCGCGGGTTCCAGGAGGTTGATCTCGGTAGCATAGTCGGTACGACCGTTGTTATTGTTCACGAGGTCAGCGCCCTGCTCCGCCATCCACTGCTCGAAGAACCAAGAGTGGACTGGCCAGGTGATCCCGTACTCCGCGACGCCAGCGTCCACGATCTTCTTGCTGATCTCGTAGATATCGCTATAAGTGGGCTTGCGCGGGACCTCAACGCCGGCCGTGTCCATCATCGTCTTGTTGTAGTAGACGATGGGGTTGGAGGAGTTCCACGGCATGCAGTAGAGGCGGCCGCCGATGCGGTAGTAGTTGAGCACAGGATCGATGTAATCCTCCCACGGCACGACCAGGTTGAATTTATCGATCAAGTCCTCGAGGGGAACGATGATCCCGGAGTCTACCAGGAGTTGGGTCCCGACTTCGAACGAGTGGAACACGTGCGGCGCCGCGCCGGCGCGAGCCGCGGCCAGGGCTGCGTTCAGGGTGTCCGTATACGAACCCTTGTACTCCACGGTCACCTCGATCCAGGGATGAGTGAGGTTGAAGTCTTGAACCATTCGTTCGATGAAGGGCACGCGCCAACCGCCCATGGCATGCCAGAAGGTGATCTTGATCTTGTCCTGACCTAGCGCCAGTCCCGTTGCGAACACCAACGCTAACACAACAGCGAAGAAACGTTTCACCGTTAATACACCTCCCTGTCAGTTTTCGAGAGACAGACAGCACTCCCTCCTTCCCTTCCACCCCCCTTCTAAGCGAGATGAAGTTCCAAATCCAGCTCGGAAAAGGCCTCGACGAACTCTGGATCGAGGCCGGAGTCGGTGATGATTGCGTCCACATCGGAGAGATCCACTATCTTCCCGTGGGTCACAACGCCGAACTTGGTGTGATCGGCGAGGATCACCCGTCGCCGGGAGTGATGCAAGATCTCGGCGGCGGTGTCCGCCTCCTCCAAGGAAGGGATCGTCACCCCATGTTCCAAGGAGACGCCGTTCGCACCCAGGAACGCGATGTCGAAGTAGACGTCCTCGAGGGCCCTCTTGGCGAGCCTCCCCACCATGGCGTAGGAGACCCCGCGGAGATATCCACCGATCACGTAGACGTCCACTCCTGGAACCTGGGTCAGCTCCATAGCGTGATTGAGGGCGTTGGTGAAAACCCGCACGTTCAAATTCGGGGGAATGGCTTTGACGAGCTGCATCGTGGTAGAACCGTTTCCGATGAAGATCGCCATCCCTGCCTCGATGAGTTCGGCCGCCTTCCGAGCTATACGCCGCTTCTCCTCGAGGTTAAGGGACGCCTTTTCCTGATAAGAGGGCTCCGTCGTCACCCACTCCTTGACCATGGCCCCGCCGTGAATGCGGACGAGCTTTCCCTCGCGGGCGAGAACGTTCAGATCGTTGCGAATCGTCATCTGGGAGACGGAGAACAACCGAGAGAGTTCGGAGGTCTTGATGACCCCCCGCCTGCGGAGCTCCTCGAGGATGAGGCGGCGCCTCTGTTCGGTCAGCATTTGCGTTTTGTTTTCTTTTGTTGCGATAGCATTATAGAAATTTGCACCTCTTTGGTCAAGAGCCATTCTGAAATTCGTTGACGCGGCCCATCTTGCCTTCCCTCTCCCCGCGTAGCACCCCTAAGAATTCCTCCACCAGCTTATGCTCGGGCACCTTCGCTCTCGCCACTTCTCCCTGGACATAGATCGTCCCGTACCCCTTCCCGCCGAGGATCCCGTAGTCGGCCCGTTTGACCTCTTCGAGGCCGTTGACGGGACAGCCCATGACCGCGATGGTGAGTGGCTCCGCGACGTGCGAGAGGCGACGGCGGATTTCGGCGGCGATCCCCGGAATATCTATCCCGGTGCGGCCACATGTGGGGCAGACGACGAAACTCGGGCCGCGTTCCCTCAATCCCAGGGCCTTCAGGATCTCCCACGCCGCCTCCACCTCGCGCACCGGATCCCCCGGGAGGGAGACCCGGATCGTGTCCCCGACCCCCTCCACGAGCATGATCCCAATTCCCACGGCCGACTTCACGATCCCCTCGAGATCCGGCCCGGGCTCGGTTATCCCGAGGTGGAGGGGCCAATCCCCCTCCCGGGCGAGCAGCCGGTTCGCCTCCACCGTGAGCCCCACCTCCGCGGCCTTGAGCGATACCACCACATCCCGGAAGCCGACCCCCTCCAACAGGGAGATCTCCCACAGGGAAGCCTCCACCATCCCCTCCGGGGTGACCTCGCCACCTTTCAGGAACCGCGCGTCCAGGGAGCCGGCGTTTACCCCCACCCGGATGGGGACCTCCTTCTCGGCGGCGCGGGCCGCGATTTCCCGGATCTTCCCCGGGTCGCGGATGTTCCCCGGGTTCAGGCGGAGCTTGTCGGCCCCGGCCTCCAGGGCCGCGAAGGCCAGACGTGGGTCGTAATGGATATCGGCCGCGATGGGAACCGTCACCTCCCTTTTGATCTTCGCGATCGCCCGCGCGGACTCCATATCGGGGACGGCCACCCGCACGAGCTCGCATCCCGCGGCCTGGAGCGCCCTGATCTGGGCCACGGTGGTGGGTAAATCGGAGGTCCGGGTATTGGTCATGGACTGCACTACCACGGGATTCCCTCCCCCAATGGGGAGTTCGCCCACCCATACCGTACGGCTCACTCTCCGCTCCACGACAACTTATCCTATCCGGCGGCGCATCCTTTGTAAAACTGCAGGGAATTTCGGAGGATCTTGCTACAGAACGGAAAGGAGGGGGAATGAAAAGCTACCGGAAGGAACTCTGGTTCAACACTCCCAATCGGGTGGCGCTCATCAACATCACCTCGCAAGTAGAGGAGGCGGTCCGGGAGAGCGGCGTGAAGGAAGGGCTGTGCCTCGTGAACGCCATGCATATCACGGCGTCCGTATTCATCAACGACGACGAGGAGGGCCTCCACGAGGATTTCCTTAAATGGCTCGAGGAACTAGCCCCCCACGACCCCGACCGCTACAAACACAACCTCACCGGCGAGGACAACGCCGACGCGCACCTCAAGCGCCAGATCATGGGGCGGGAGGTGGTGGTGGCGATCACCGAGGGGAAACTGGACCTCGGCCCCTGGGAGCAGATCTTCTACGCCGAATTCGACGGCCGCCGCCCCAAACGCGTCCTCATCAAGATCATCGGCGCATAGTTTTTCGAACGGGTCGGCCACCGTGCCCGGGAGGAAGCCCCGGGGCCCCCCGAGGGACTTGCTTTTTCCCAGGGGACGTGTATCCTTGCTCGTCCCCATCGGGGACGAAATAGGAGCGTAAGGCATGAAGGCCTTGGCGCCCGCCAGGGCTTTTTCTTTTGCCTCGAGGAGGAACGATGCACAAAGAAGTCAACATAAACCGGGTGCGCAATATCGGGATCATGGCCCACATCGACGCGGGGAAGACCACCGTCACCGAGCGCATCCTCTACTTCACCGGAAGGAAACACAAGATCGGTGAGGTCCACGATGGCGAGGCCACCATGGACTGGATGCCACAGGAGAAGGAACGGGGGATCACCATCACCTCCGCCGTCACCAGCGTCTACTGGCGCGACCACCGGATCAACATCATCGACACCCCGGGCCACGTGGACTTCACTGCCGAGGTCGAGCGGTCCCTGCGAGTAGTGGACGGCACCGTGGCCCTCTTCTGCGCCGTGGGTGGGGTACAGCCCCAATCGGAGACGGTGTGGCACCAGGCGGAGAAATACCGCGTTCCTCGGATCGCGTTCGTCAACAAGATGGACCGCGTGGGGGCGAACTTCTGGGCCGTGGTGGAGGAGATCCGCCGGGAGCTCGGGGCGAACCCCGTGCCGGTGGTGGTCCCCATCGGGGCCGAGGAAGAGTTCCGGGGCCTGGTGGACCTCCTCGACATGGAGGCGATCTATTTCGAGGAGGGGTCGCAGGGGATCGAGCTCCGCCGCGCCGCAGTCCCCGAGGGCCTACGCCCTGTGGCCGAGGCCCACCGAGAAAAGCTTCTCGAGGCCGCCGCCGAGGCCGACGACGGGATCCTCGAGAAGTACCTCGAGGGCGAGGCGCCCACGCGGGATGAACTCATCGCCGCCCTGCGTCGGGGCACCATACGGGGGAACCTCGTCCCCGTCCTCTGCGGGGCCGCCTTCCGCAACAAGGGGATCCAGCGGTTGCTGGACGCCATCGTGGATTTCCTGCCCTCCCCGGGGGATCTCCCGGCGGTGACCGGCGAGTGGGAAGGGCATGAGGAGAGACGTACTCCGAGCGACGACGAGCCCTTGAGCGCCCTCGTGTTCAAGGTCCAAGCCGACCGCCACATGGGCAAGTTCACCTACGTGCGAGTCTACTCCGGGATCCTGCGCACCGGGGACGTAGTCCTGAACGCAGCCCGCGGCGTGAAACAGCGGGTGGGACGTCTCTTCGAGGTCCACGCCGACAAGCGCGACATCGTGGAGGAACTCCGTGCCGGGGACGTGGGGGCGGTAGTGGGACTCTCAGACACCTACACCGGCGACACGATCTGCGACGAACGCCATCCCCTGGTGCTCGAGCCGATAGAGTTTCCCTCCCCAGTGATCGACCTCGCCATCGCCCCGGCCAGGCGGGAGGACCTGGACCGGCTCTCCCGGGCCCTCGCCTACCTCTCCGCCGAGGATCCCACCTTCGTGGTCCGGGCCGACGACGAGACGGGAGAAGTGGTGATCTCGGGAATGGGGGAACTGCACCTCGAGATCATCGTGGACCGCATCCGTCGGGAGTTCGGGGTGGAGGTGGCGACGGGCATCCCCCAGGTGGCCTACCGGGAGACTGTCCTGGGGACGGTGGTGCACGAACACAAGCTCGTAAAGCAGACAGGGGGCCGGGGACAGTACGCCCACATCGTCTTTCGATTGGAGCCCGCGGGGCCAGGTGAAGGCTTCCAGTTCGAGAACAAAGTGACCGGCGGGCGCATCCCCCGGGACTATATCCCCGCCATCAAGAAGGGGTTCATCGACGCCATGGCCGAAGGCCCGTTCGCGGGCTTCCCTATGGTGGACCTCAAGGTCACCCTGCTGGACGGCTCCTTTCACGAGGTGGACTCCTCCGAGCAGGCCTTCCGCACGTGCGCACGACAGGCCCTGCGGCAAGCGGCGCTCAAGGCCGGGGTGGAGCTTCTGGAACCGGTGATGTCGGTGGAGGTGACCGTGCCCGAGGAGTACGTGGGCCAGGTCTCGGGGAGCCTCGCCGCGAAACGGGGGAAGATCCTGGGGATGGAGGCGAAGGGGAAACGGGCCATGGTGCGGGCGCGGGTGCCCTTGGCGGAGATGTTCGGTTACTCCTCGGACCTCCGGAACCTGACCAGCGGCCGCGGGGAGTTCACCTTGCATTTCGAGCGGTACGAGGCGGTGCCCTTCTCCATTGCCGAGGAGATCGCCTCCTCCCGCCGCGAAGCCCTGGGAGCACGTTGAGCGAGTGGAGACGGGCCGTGCATTCCCCGAGTTTTCACTGGACAAAACCCATCCCACGGTGGTTTAATCGGTGTCGGCGCTGGGGTAAGGTTGTCCGGGTGATGGACGATGGGAGGGGGATCCATCTTTATCGTCCACGGCGAGCCAGGGCTCGATCTCGTGGACTTGCTTCGCGGGCTGAAGTCTTCGCTTCAGGCCAGAGGTTATCGCTATGCGGAGAATCACCCCTCCCCCCAACTCGTCCTGAACCTCGTTTCCCCGGAGAACCCGCGTCCCTATCGGCGTAGGGCCCAGGCGACCTTCGTCCTCACCATCTTTTCCGTCCCCGAGATCCCGGCAGATCCCGTCCGGGCCATGTACCCCTACCTCGTGCGCACCCTGGCCAATATGCTGCTCGTCTACGTTCCCGGCGAGGTCGCCCACTTCTTCACCCTGGATTTGGGCCATTACATCGAACCCGAGGGGCCCGGATTCTTCGAGCGCTTGGCGGAGCGGATCCATCCCATGGCCTCGGCCACCCTGGTCGTGAAGAACCGCTTCGAGGCGGACCTCGAGCCGGAGCTCTGGGATGGTGATGAGCTCACCCGCGCGCTGGCCGCGGCCGGGAGGAAGCTCGCCGAGTGGAACCTGCTCCCCGCGCCATTCCCCATCGAGGAGATCCTCCCACCCGAGGATCTTCGCCATGTGAAGAAGCTATACGGAATCGGCGGCCTCTCCTACGGGAACCTCTCCGTGCGCAAGGACACGCGGCGCTTCTGGATGTCCGCCTCGGGGGTCGACAAGGCAAACCTCCGGGAAATCGGGCGCGACATCCTCCTCGTCAAGGATTACGACCCCGTGGAGAACGCCATGGTGCTTTCCGTGCCCCCGCATGTGGAGCCCCGGCGGGTCTCGGTGGACGCCATCGAGCACTGGATGATCTACCGGGAGCACCCCGCGGTGGGGGCGATCGTCCACGTGCACGCCTGGATGGAGGGCGTGCCCTCCACCCAAGTGCACTACCCCTGTGGGACCTACGAGCTGGCGAAGTCCGTGGCCGACTTGATCCGCGAGGCCCCGGACCCGGCCCGGGCCGTGGTGGGGCTCAAGAATCACGGCTTGACGATCACTGGGAGGTCCCTGGACGACATCCTGAGGCGCGTCGAGGGGAGACTCGTCCGACAAGTGCCCATGTCATGAAGGCCCTGGTGTTCTCCGGCTCGGTGGGCCGCTATCTCCTCGCCCGGACTTTGGGCAAGCGGTTGCCGGTTCGGGTCTGGGACCTAAAGTTGCGTGAGATCCCCGAGCCTGCGCCGCCCCCCGGTTGGGAGGTGGCCCGGGTGTTGCTCTCCGGGATCTGCGGCTCCGACCTCTCCCTTCTCCTCGGGAAGGGCTCGCCCCGGCTCGCCCCGTTCTTCTCGTTCCCGGCGGTGTTGGGGCATGAGATCTTGGCCGACGTAGGGGGGACACGGGCGGCGATCGACCCGCTGCTCGCTTGCCGGGAGCGGGGGCTCCCACCCTGCCCGGCCTGCGCCGGGGGAGACGAGGCCCTCTGCCGCAACGTGGCCGAAGGGGAGGTCCCGCCGGGGATGCTCGGCTATTGTCGCGGCCTCCCGGGCGGGTGGTCCGAACGGATCGCCGTCCACCCGGACCAGATCCACCCCCTACCCGCGAAGGTGCCCGATGAGCGCGGCCTCCTCGCCGAACCCCTGGCGGTGGTTCTCCGAGGCTTGCGGCTCTTAGCGCCGGAGCCCTCGAGCCCCGTTCTCGTAATCGGCGCGGGGACCATCGGCCTTCTGAGCGTGGCCGCACTCCGGATCGCGGGGCACAGGGGGGAGATCCACGTGGCCGCGAGGTACCCCCTCCAGGCCCGGCTGGCCGGGGAACTGGGGGCCTCGCGCGTGTACCCCGACGCCTGGGGGGCGGCCAGAGCGGTGGGCGCCAAGGCTTACCGTGCCCCCCTGGGGCCGCCGGCCTGGAGAGGAGGGTTCTCCCTCGCCATCGACGCCGCCGGTACTCCCCGCAGCGTGGAACAGGCCCTGTGGACCGTGGAGGAAGGCGGCAGGGTTCTGCTCCTCGGCGCGCCCGGACACCTAGGGCTCGACCTCTCTCCCCTCTGGTTCCGGAGTGTCCAGATCATCGGCACCTACACCTACAGCCGCGGGGACTTCCGCCGCGCGGTGGAGCTCCTCGAGGGGGCTGAGGGGATCGAGCGCATCGTGACCCACGTCTTCCGCCTCCATGAATACCGGGAGGCGCTGGCCACCCTCCTCAACCGGCGGGGGGTGAAGGTGGCGCTACGCCCCTGAGGCCGCTTGGGTCGGCGGTCCGTCCCCGGACTCGGGGATGACCCGGGAAGTCCGTTTTCCCGTAAGCTTTCGTCGGGATGCGTCGGCCATTGTGGAGGCGATATCGGACGTTCGCCCTGGCACTCCTCCCGTTCGCCTTTTTGGCGTTCGCGTTTTTCTTCCCCCTGTGGGAGGTATTGAGCCTCGGGCTCAGGGAGGAGGGGCGCTGGAGCCTCGCCCGGATCTCCGCCCTCGCCGCCGATCCCTATGTGCGCCACCTCTTCCGCTTCACCCTGGAGCAGGCGCTCCTCTCGGCCGCCCTGAGCCTCGCCCTGGGGTTCCCCCTGGGGTGGCTCCTGGCCCGCTACCGCTTCCGGGGAAGGGAGTTTCTGCGGGCGTTCACCCTCGTCCCCTTCGTCCTTCCCCCGATCACGGTGGCGTTGGGGTTCGTCCTCTTTTTCGGACACTCCGGCTACCTCAACCGAGCGCTGATGGGGCTATTCCGGCTCCCCTCCCCCCCGGTCCGGGTGCTATATTCCCTGTGGGGAATCGTCCTCGCCCACGCGTTCTACAACGCGCCGGTCTTCGCACGGTTCGTGGCCACGGCGTGGGAGGGACTGGACCCCGAGCCCCTGGAGGCAGCGCGGACCCTGGGGGCGACCCCGTTACGGGCGTTCCTCACCGTCACCCTGCCGGGCCTTCTCCCTGCCCTCGCCTCGGCATTCTCCTTGGTCTTCGTCTTCTGCTTCCTCTCCTTCGCCATCCCCCTCACCCTGGGCGGCGCGCGTTACGCCACGCTGGAGGTGGGGGTCTACCTCTACGCACGTGTGCACCTCGCGCTCCCCGAGGCGGCGGCGCTTGCCCTTCTGGAACTCCTCCTCTCCCTCACCTTCGCCTATCTCTACATCCGTGGGGGGGGACTTTTCGCGACCCACGCGGTGCCCGGGCGGGGCCTTCCCCGCCGCCGCCTCTTTTCCCGGCCGGCGCACGTCCTCTGGGCGGTCTATCTCATCGCAGCGGGGGTCCTGTTCTTGGGGCCCATCGGCGCGGTGGTGGCCGACTCCTTCCTGCGGGGTGGGCCGACCCTGCGGTGGTACCGGTTCGTCTTCTCCCCCCTTCATAGCCCCTTCATCGGTACCTCCCCCCTGGGAGCCGTGGGAACGGGCCTCCTCGTCGCGACGGCGGCGTCCGCGGGCGCGCTCCTCCTGGGGACTATCGTCTCCTGGTGCCTGCGGAGGTTACGGGGCCTCCCCTTCCGGAGCGTCGTCGAGGCGGCGCTCCTCGCGCCGTTGGCGGTCTCCTCTGTCATCCTCGGGCTCGCGTTGCTCCTCTCCTTCTGGCGCTTTCCTTTCTCCCTCCTGCGGGGGACCCCGTGGGGGATCGTCCTCGCCCACGTCCTCCTCACCTACCCGTTCGTGGTGCGGCTGGTGAAACCCCTGTGGGACGCCCTCGATCCCGCGCTCGCCGAGGCGGCGCGGACGCTGGGGGCGAACGGCCTCTGGGCCTTTCTCACCGTGGAGATGCCGCTCCTCGTGCGGGGGTTCCTGGCGGCTTGGGCGTTTGCACTCGCCTTATCGCTCGGCGAAATGACGGCGGTGGCGATGTTGTCACGGCCTGGACTCGTGACCATCCCCTTCGCCATTTACCAGCTCATCGGGGGTCGGCACTTCGGCCCTGCCTCGGCCATGGCCACGCTGCTCATCGCCGTCACCGGGACCGTGATCCTCTTATGGGAACGCCTCGCCGCGCGTCTATACGTGCGCGGATCCGGCCCCTGACCGACCCGGATCAGGCCAGGGCCTTGGCGGCCTCGAGGACCTCCTCGATGGTCCCCTTCATGTAGAAGGCCTGTTCGGGGACGTCGTCGAGCTCCCCGTCACAGATCATCTTGAAACCCTTGATCGTGTCCTCGAGGTGGACGTAGACGCCCTTCCGCCCGGTGAAGTGCTCGGCCACGTGGAACGGCTGGGCGAAGAACCTCTGGATCTTCCGGGCCCGCATCACCGTGGTGCGGTCCTCTTCGGAAAGCTCCTCCATCCCCATGATGGCGATGATGTCCTGGAGGTCGACGAACCGCTGGAGGATCGCCCGGACCCGTTGGGCCGCCTCGTAGTGCTCGGGGGAGATGATCCGGGGGTCCATGAGGCGGGAGTCGGACTGGAGCGGGTCCACCGCCGGGTAGATCCCCTTCTCCGCGAGCTCCCGGGTCAGGGTGATGGTGGCGTCCAGGTGTGCGAACACCGTGGCGGGCGCGGGATCGGTGAAGTCGTCGGCGGGGACGTAGATCGCCTGGACCGAGGTAATGGAGCCGCGGCGGGTAGAGGTGATCCGTTCCTGGAGCTCCGCCATCTCGGAGGCGAGGGTCGGTTGGTACCCCACCTCGGAGGGCATCCTGCCGAGCAGCGCGGAGACCTCAGACCCGGCCTGGGCGAAGCGGAAGATGTTGTCGATGAAGAGGAGGATATCCTTCCCCTCCTCGTCGCGGAAGTACTCCGCCATGGTGACGCCGGAGAGCCCCACTCGGAACCGTGCCCCTGGCGGCTCGTTCATCTGGCCGTATACGAGGACCGTGTTGGGGAGGACGCCAGCTCGCTTCATCTCGAGGTACAGCTCGTTCCCCTCACGGGAGCGCTCCCCTACCCCGGCGAAGACGGAGTATCCCTTGTGCTCGTAAGCGATGGCACGGATGAGCTCCATGATCAGCACCGTCTTCCCCACTCCGGCCCCGCCGAACAACCCCACCTTCCCCCCTTTGGGGATCGGGGCCATGAGGTCGATGACCTTGATCCCCGTCTCCAAAACCTCGTCCTCCACCGAGAGCTCGTCGAGTTGGGGAGGCTCCCGGTGGATGGGATAGAGCGCCTTCGCTTCCACCGGGGGGCCCTCATCGATGGGGTTCCCCACGAGGTCGAATACCCGCCCCAGGGTCTCCGGGCCCACGGGAACGGTGATGGGGCCCCCGGTGTCGTAGACCGGGGTACCCCGGGCGAGGCCGTCGGTGGTATCCATGGCGATGGTGCGTACCTCCTCGTCGCCGATGTGTTGAGCCACCTCGAGCACGAGGTCTTTGTCCTCCCGCTCCACGATGAGGGCGTTCCGCAGGGCGGGGAGGTGCCCCCGCTGAAAACGGACGTCCACCACCGGGCCCCGGATCGCGGTGATGTAGCCTTCGGCAACGTATTCACGCTTCGGCAACCTACCCCTCCTCCCTCAACGCCTCTGCCCCTCCCATGATGTCCAGAATTTCCCGGGTGATTCCCTGCTGGCGCGCCTTATGGTAGAGGAGGGTCAGCTTCTCCAGGAGTTCGTCAGCGTTATCGGTGGCGGCCTTCATGGCCTGCCGCCGCACGGCGTGCTCGGACGTCTTGGCCTCGGCCAGTATCCGGTAGATCTGTCCCAAGAGGTAAAGCCGCGCGGCGTGTCCGAGGACCCGGGGAAGCTCCGGTTCCACGACGAGCTCCCCGGCCGGGATCCCCTCCACCTCAAGGGGGAGGAGCCGCTCCACCGCCACCCGCTGCACGAGCTCCCCCAGGAACCGGGTGTAGATCACGTGGATCTCCCTAAGTCCCGTGGGAAAATGTTCTAAAAGGTCCTCGAGGAGGACCTGGGCGAAGTCGAGGTTCGGGCGCTCATATGCGCGCACGTATTCCCGCTCGATGTGGAGCTTCCGCCGCCGCAGGAAACGGACCGCCTTCTCCCCCACGGCGAAGAACGCGGCCGTGGGGTACTCCCCCGCGAAGCGCCAGGCAGCCTGGTTGACCTCGATGACGTAGCGGCCACAGAGCCCCCGGTCCGAGGAGATGACGAGGACCCCGACCCCCTCCCCTTGTCCGGGCTCGAACAGGGGATGGGAGATCCCCCCCGCCCGGGCGGCGGAGAGGAGCGCCCCGAGGGCCTCGCGGGCCCCCTGCCCGAAGGGCCGGGCCGAGACGAGCGCCTTCTTGCGCTGTATCACCTGGGTCGCGGCGATGGTGTACATGGCATGGGTGATCTGGCGCACGTGGCGCACGTTTCGGATCCGCCGCAGGATCTGCCTCGTCTTCTTCGCCATAACATCCGTGACGCGTTACGCGTCACCCGTCACGCGTCTCCTCCCTTAAAGGAGCTGTGGAACTCCTTCACCGCCCGCTCGAGGGCCTCACGGAGCTCGGGGGCGAGCCGCCGCTCCTCCCGGAGCTTCGCCAGCACCTCCGGCCGCTCCTCCCGCAGGAAGACGAGGAGGCGGCGTTCGAAGTCCCGCACCGCCTCGAGGGGGATATCGTCGAGATACCCGTTTACCGCGGCGAAGAGCACCGCCACCTGCTCCTCCACGGGCATGGGCTGGTATTGGTCCTGTTTGAGGACCTCCATCACCCTCTCTCCCCGGGCGAGTTGGGCCTGGGAGGCCTCGTCCAGCTCCTCGGCGAACTCGGCGAATGCGGCGAGGTCCCGGTACTGGGCGAGCTCCAGGCGCAGTTGTCCCGCCACCTCCTTCATGGCGGGGATCTGGGCCGCGCCGCCCACCCGGGAAACCGACAGGCCCACGTTCATCGCCGGCCGCTGTCCCTTGTTGAAGAGGTCGGCCTCCAAATAGATTTGGCCGTCGGTGATGGAGATGAGGTTCGTGGGGATGTAGGCGGTGATGTCGCCGGCCTTGGTCTCCACGATGGGAAGGGCCGTGAGCGAGCCACCGCCGAGCTCGTCCGCCATCCGCGCCGCCCGCTCCAACAATCGCGAGTGGGTATAAAAGATGTCCCCCGGATACGCCTCCCGTCCGGGCGGCCGCCGCAGGAGCAGCGAGATCTCGCGGTAAGCCACCGCGTGCTTGGAGAGGTCATCGTAGATGATGAGGGCGTCCTCGCCCTTGTCGCGGAAGTACTCGCCCATGGCACATCCGGCGTAGGGAGCGATGTACTGGAGGGGGGCGGGGTCCTCGGCGGTGGCGGCCACGACGATGGTGTAGTCCATGGCCCCATGGCGGCGCAGGGCGTCCACCACCTTGGCCACCGTGGAGGACTTCTGGCCGATGGCGACGTAGATGCAGTAGACCCCCTGATCCTTCTGGTTGATGATGGTGTCCACGACGATGGCGGTCTTCCCGGTGCGGCGGTCCCCGATGATGAGCTCGCGCTGGCCCCGGCCGATGGGGGTGAGGGCGTCGATCACCTTGATCCCCGTCTGGAGGGGGGTGTCCACCGGCTGGCGCATGAGGACGCCCGGGGCCTTGGCGTCAGTCTTCCGGTAGTCCGCCGGCTCAATGGGGCCCTTCCCGTCCAGGGCCTTTCCCAACGGATCAATCACCCTCCCCAGGAACGCCTCTCCCACCGGGGTCTCGAGCACCCTGCCGGTGCGCCGGACTTGGTCGCCCTCCTTTATGTGCGCGTCTGAGCCCATAAGGGCGACGCCCACGGAGTCCTCCTCCAGGTCCAACACCAGCCCGTAGATCTCCCCGGGGAATTCCAGGAGCTCGGAGGCCACCGCGTGTTCCAGGCCCCACACCCGGGCGATTCCGTCGCCCACTTCAACCACGACCCCCACCTCCTCCATGTGGAGGTCCTGGCCGAAGTGCTTTATCTGCTCCTTGAGGATCGCCGCGATCTCGTCCTTACGCGCTGCCATCGCTCATCCTTTCAGCTCCGCCGCCAGGGCCTGGAGTCGCCCCGAGAGCGAGAGGTCGTACCTGCGCCCGAGGAGGCGGATCTCCGCCCCGGCGATGAGCTCGGGCACCTCCTCCACCTCGAGGACCACCGGCTTCCCCAGGGCCTTCTCCAGGGTCTCCCTGAGGCGCGCGAACTCCTCCTCCACGAGGGGCAGGGCGGCCCGCACGAGTACGGAGACCAGCCGCCCCTCTTTCTCCGCCACCTTGAGGTAGGCCCGTTGGATCAGGGGGAGATAATCGAGCCGTTTTTTGCGTGCGAGGAGCTTCAGGAAGTTCAAGGTATAGGGGTGCAACGTGTCCGCGAGGGCATGGTCAAAGAACTCCTCCTTCGATTTCGCTGGCACCAAGGGATGTTCGAGGAAGCGGGCGAGCTCGGGCAGGGAGTTCCACAGTTCCCGCAGGAGGGCGAGGTCCTGGCCCACGCGATCCAGGATCCCCTCATCTTGGGCCAGGGAGTAGAGGGCCTCGGCGTAGCGCTCCGCTACCTCGACCTCCCTCATTGGAGGAGCCTCTCCTCGATCCCTTGGACCATCTGGCGCAAGAGCTTTTCGTGGTCCTCGCGCCGTACCTCCCGGGAGAGGACGCGGGATGCCGCGAGGATCACGAGCTCGGCGTACTGGCGCCTCAGCTCCGCCAGGATCTCCTCTCGCTCCCGCTGGGCTTCGGCCCGGGCCTCCTCGACGATGACCTGGGCCTGGCGCCGTGCTTCCTCCCGGGCCTCCTTGAGCATCCGCTGGGCCTCGGCCTCGGCCCGTGACAGGATCTCGCGGGCCGTGCGGTTCGCCTCGGCGAGTTCCTCCCGGCGCCGCACGAGGAGCGCCTGCGCCTCCTCCTCGGCCTGCTTGGCCCGCCGAAGCCTCTCCTCCTCCAGGGCCCGGCGCCGCTCGATCCAGTCCAGGGTCCGCCGGTAGAGGATCCGCTTGAGGAGCCAGACGAGGAGGAGAAAGTTGACGATATTGAGAATGAGCGTCCAGTTCAAGTTCTTGACGATGGTGCCCCAGAAGGTCTTGATCAAGTCGCTACCCCCTCAGACCACGAAGAGGAGGATGATGGCCACCACCAAGGAGTAGATCCCGGTGGACTCGGTAATGGCCTGACCGATGATCATCGTCCGCAACAACGCCCCTTCCATCTCCGGCTGGCGGGCCATGCCGTCCAGCGCGTGGGCGGCGGCTATCCCCTCGCCGATGGCTGGCCCAATGGCCCCGAGCCCCATGGCGATCCCTGCGGCCAGGTACTTGATCGCATCCACCAGGTGTTCGCCCGAGATATTCATCGCTTTCCCCCTTTCTCAAGTGGTCACTAACCTTATGTACACCGAGGCCAGGAGCGCAAAGACCAGTGCCTGGATGGCCCCGATGAAAACCCCGAACCAAAAGTTGAGGAAGGTCCCGATCCCGACTCCCAAAACGAGGCCGAAAGGGGTGAAAAAGCTAAGTGATTCGAACATTTTCGCCGCCAAGCTCACCACAATCGTGGTGAGGATCGCGCCTCCGAAGATATTCCCGAAGAGACGGAACCCATGGGATAGGGTGCGGCCGAAGTCCCCGATCATGTTCATGGGGAGGAGGAAGGGGTATGGCTCGAGGTAGCTCCGCAGGTGTCTACCCGCCCCCTTGACCCGGATGGCATACACGTGTGAGAGGGCATAGACCATGAGCGCGAGCCCCATGGTGACGTTGAGGTTCTGGGTGGGGGACTGGGCCCGGGGGATGACGGAGAGCCAGTTGGAGAAGAGGACGTACAGGAAAAGCGTGGTGATGAGGGGGAAGAGGGCCCGGGCGAGCTCCGGAGAGAAGCCTCCCAAGAGCTGTTCGTCGAAGAATTCGAATGAGGCCTTGAGGAAGGCCAACTTCCGGCTCAGGGGAGCCTCGGGGTCTCGGGGGATGGACCTGCGGAACCAGAGGGCGAGGAGGATGAGGACGGCCGAGACGACGAACCCCATGGCCACGGTGACGATGTCGAACGCGATCGTCAAGGGCCCGAGCTCTAGCTTCAGGATCAACTTTTTCCCAAGCTGTTCTAGCATTCCGCCCCTCGGAAGAGCAAGCGCATTTTAAGAGCGAGCCCCGGAATAAGCAAACCCGCACAGACCGCCAAGGGCGCGAGCCCCAGAGAGATCCCCGTGAAGGAGACGGCAGCGTAGAGGAAGAACCTCGTCCCCGCCATGATCCCCGCTGCCAACCGCACACGGGTGACTCCCCGCAGGAGGGGAAAATAGGCCCAGCTCACCCCGTACCCCAAGAGGACCGTGCCCGTTCCCCACAGGACCCCCGTCCCCCAGCGCCACCCCAATGCGATCCCGAGTCCCAGGGCCACCGCGGTCCCGGCGAGCAGGACCTCGGGGATCCCCAGGGCCGAACAGAACGTCATATCAGAGGGTCCGCATCTGTTGGGCCTTCGCTTCGACAACCTGGTCGACCTTCTCGGTGTACTCCTGGGTGATCTTGTCCAGCTGTTCCCGGAGGCGCCGGTGGTCATCCTCGGGGAGCTGGCCCTCGTCCTTCATGTCGTCGAACCTCTCCTTGTAATCGCGACGGATGTTGCGCAGGGCGACTTTGGCCTCCTCGCCCCGGCGTTTCACGAGTTTCACGAGCTCCTCACGCCGCTCCTCCGAGAGCCGGGGGACCTTGATGCGGATGACGTTTCCGTCCGATTGTGGGTTGAGGCCGAGGTCGGCGGCGACGATGGCCTTCTCCATGGCACCGATCTGAGTCCGATCGAAGGGCCTGACCACCAACAGATCCGGGTCCGGGGCGGTGATGTGGGCGATGTGCTTTAAGGGCGTGGGGGTGCCGTAGTAATCCACCTTGATGTCCTCCAACAACGCAGGATTGGCCCTCCCCGTCTGTACCTTGGCGAGGTCCGCCTCCAATGCGGCAATGGTCTTATCCATCCGTTTGCGACACTCCCTCAGGAGTTCATGTTCCATGGCTTTCCACCTCCATTGTTGCCGACTTCAGTAAAATTAAGGTGAATATCTCCATGAAGCAACCTATGCAGAGGCCCCTATTCCCCTTTCAGGGTCTTGACTGTTTCGTCTCGTCTTATTATCCTGCATCCCGAGATGGGTAAGAATTTAGGGAAGCGGCTGGTACGCGACATCTGACGTGGGAGTCTCTGTTCTCCCCTCAGGTGTAGTACCTGCTGGGTGTGTGCTTCTCTGGACTTTTAGGAGGTTCGGGTGCGGGAACTCTTGGTGTGTGTGGCAGTCCTCACCTTTTCCCTTAGTCTCTCCGCCTTCTCCTCCCCTGCCCTCTCGGGAAACACCACGGTGAACCTGAGCGCCATCCCCCTGCCGTGTACTTTGGTGGAAGAGATCAAAGGTGACACCCGTTGTGAACGCACAGTCTTCTCCTGGGACCTGGACATAGCCTTGAAGTTCAGACTCTCCTTCGAGGAGAAGGCGGATCTGTGGCTCGATGCCACCGCAGGCTTCGCGGGCTTCGAGCACGTGATAGCAGGAGCCCAAGGGTACCTGGGCGAAGTAGAGGTGAAGCCGGAGCTCTGGCTCGCAGTGCCCTTCGAGTCGGTCGTCGACGTCAACCACCTCCCCAACTCCGCGATCATCCCCCCGGGGGACATGCTCTTCGCCGCGGCTCAAGTTCAGGCCAACTGGCAGATGGACGGCTTCCGCATCCAGTGGACCTCGGTGTTCCAAGACCTCAACTTCCCCAACCCGGGAGCGGACTTCGCCCCGCTTCACTACGGCGTACAGAGCCAGAGTTTCGCCCTGGGAACCCTAATAAAGGTCTCCACGACCATTGCGGGAGGCATCGGCCTCAGCGTCCAAGTAGGCTTAGGAGCGGAGCCCGGAAGCTTCAGCGTGAAGGGCTACTCCACCTCGGTACGGGCGGAGCCAGGTCGCCTCTTCGCCACAGTCTCCCTGAGCAACATCACTTTAGTCTGTCCTTGGTGCAGCGTCCCCGAGGTGCCAGTCGACGACATACGGTTGGGGCTGACCTTCGCCATCGAGCCGAAGGGAAAAACATTTCTCACTCTGCGTGGCTCGATAACCGCAAATATATTTGATAACGTGCGCGTAAGCACCTCCTTCAGCCTAGAAGTCCCCGATGGGATCGAGTGGGGAGGGTTCTCCGTGAGCGCGTCCACCCCGTTGGGTTCCCTCAACCTTCACTTCGACCCTGAAGGAGAGTTCGAGTCGGGGACGCTCAACATGAGCTTCCGGAAGCAACTCAACCTGGGGTGGACAAGCGGGATCTTCTCCGCCCGGGCCACGGCCACGAGCGAGCACGGGATAAGCTCTGCCTCAGCCTCGCTCTCGCTGAATCAAGGGACATTCTCTTCGAGCTATAACTTGTCCTATGCTTATCAGTCCGACCGGGGCCTCGCCTTCGCCAGTTTCTCTCTCAGGTTCAGGATCAACTTGAACCCGCTCCAAGTCGGAGTCCACTTCATCTTCGGACGTTATGGCTTGGGGCGGTTCACCGTAAGCACGGGTTATATGTTCTGAGGTGTGGAGGAGCGGATGAGGAGCAAGATCTTTTTCGGTTCAACGTCGGTTGTAGGCGGCAGGCTGGTCAGTGTAGCACTGGGTGGTTTGGCCGTACTGCTCTTCTTAGGATTCGCCAGTCTAGCCCAGGACGATACCCAGGTGTCAATCGAGGTAACGCCTTCTATTGTTTACGTGAATCAGCAAGTCACTATTAACGTGACAGTAACCAACACGAGTGGTGCCACAGACCCCACGGGAACGGTCGAGCTCGAGCTAACGGATCCCAATTTGGGCGTGGTCGACACCTGTACGCTTGACGTAGGAAGCTCGAGCGATAGTCAGTCAGTTTGTACCTTGTATTACACCCCTTCCACAGGGGAGCCCTCCACCCACACTTTCACCGTTACTTATACGCCAGATGATCCGGCCTTATTCAACGGGAGTTCCACGACCGACTCGGTGGACGTGCTCAAGCGTGAGGTTGTGGTTGAGGTGAGCATCTCCCCAGTGGCAGCCTATGTCAATCAGGGTGTTACTGTCACCGTGACCGTACGTGATGTCACTACGGAAGGAACCTCCGAAGCCCCCACTGGGACCGTTACCTTCTCCACTAGTGGAACCGGACAGTTTGACTCGGGGAATGATACCGTTGACTTGACTCCTGATCCTGGTGGTGGAACATTTTCTACTTGTACAATCACTTATACTCCCACCCAGGCGGATTCGGCTACGACGACACACGTTATAACTGCCACCTATAATGGGTCATCTGTTCATCAAACGGGACAGGGATCTGTTAACCTCGTTGTCAACCGTCGTGAGACACGTACTGAAGTAACCCTTTACCCTTCCACTGTTTATGTGAACGAGCCAACAACAATCACGATAGTCGTTAAAGACATCATATCTGCGGGGAGCAAAACGGATCCGGATGGGACCATAAATCTGATAGCTAACCCGAGTGGAAAGGGAAGCTTTTCTGATCTTCAAAAACAGACTGACGCTAATGATGACGGGATCTCTACCTGGACAGCCAAATATACTCCATCTGACGGCAATGACATCTCCCATACTATCCAGGCCACCTACGAAAGCGCTGACCAGGTGCATACTGGAAGCAGCAGCAACGCCTCGTTGACCGTTAAGCTCCGGCAAACGAAAACCGAAGTAAGCTGTAGTGAAAGTGGTGATAACCAATACACGTGTACAGCTACCGTTTCCGAGGACGACTCGATGAGCGGGCATGGGACTGCGGTCACTCCTGAAGGGTACATCGAGTGGAAGAACCCCGGAAATACAGGGCACTTCTCCTCGACCACGACCAATCTGTCAAATGGGCAGGCCCAGGTAACTTTCTATATAGATGAGAGCGTTGCCCCGGTCCACGAGATTATCGCCCAGTACCACCCTTCAACCGATCCGGCAGTCCACGCGGGAAGTGCGGGGAACACTGAGATAAAGAAGACAGTCAATCCAGGCGATAATTACAATGTTGATAAAGCCTGTTCTATCCTAAGTGACATCTGCTTGGCCATGGCCGACGCCGCCGCGGCCATCGGAGCGATCCCGGACTGGGACTTCGGCGACGTAGCCGCGTTTGCCCTGGACATGGCGGCCAACCATCTATGTTATGACGGGGACGGCGATGGCATCCCGGAGACCATTGAGTTGATCATCGGACTCGACGATGGAAACAGCGACTACGATAACGACGGGTTAGGGGATGGGGAAGAGATCAACCTGGCAGGGGGCTGGATCGGCCCGGATTACTGCCCTAGTCCTAAGGACAGCGATAGTGACGACGACAGCCTAACCGATGGAGACGAGTTCCACCTCTACCAGACTAAGTTCTGTGATGATGATTCTGACGATGATGGCATAAAGGACGGGGAAGAAGTGGGGACACATGCACGCACTGACCCACGAGACCATGCGAATCCTTTGGAGGCGGACACTGATGGTGACGGACTCCCGGATAATATTGAGATTGACCCCGGAAAGCTGGCCACCTCAGTCGACGACTCCGACTATTCCCCTTACGTTAACGATGCCGATTCGGACGATGATGGTCTCCAAGACGGAGCCGAGGATCTAAACGGCAATGGCAAGTGGGAAGGCACTATCGGCGGCACCGGTGTAGGAGCCCCCAGCACTGGTTCCGGGGAGACTCATCTGTGCTTGACCGATACCGACGGCGATGGCCTCTCTGATGGAGAGGAAGTGGCCCTGTTCGGGGCGGGCAGTGTGCAAGTGATAACGCCTTATGAGACCGAAACCAATCCTGCTTTGGATACCGACTCGGACGACGACGGCCTTTCAGACTACGAGGAGGTGAATGTCACCTTCACCGATCCTCTCAATTACGACACCGATGGGGACGGGATTTGGGATGTGAACGAGTTCATCGCCATCGGCGGAGCTTGGCCTCACCGGCAGTTCCAACAGATCTCCGACCCCCTGGATCCGGACACCGATGATGATGGCCTCCCGGACAACATCGAGTACGATGGGACCGGGCTGGGGACAGGACATAGCAGCCCCGGCGGAAGCGACGACCTTGTTTGCCCATACGTCAACGACGCCGACTCCGATGACGACGGCCTCCAGGACGGCTATGAGGACGCGAACCACGACGGTGTGATAACCAACTCCCTGGGCGACAGCAGCTCCCAGGGAAGTGGAGAGACCTCGTTCTGCGATCCGGACACCGATGACGACGGCCTACTGGACGGCCAGGAGGAAAGGCTGTTCGGCCAAGGGGCGGTGACCGCCCATACGGCGAGCGGCGACGTGACCACCGTGCCTGCCCTGGACGATGATTCGGATAACGACGGCCTTTCGGACTACGAGGAAGTGAACATAACCCAGACCGATCCCTTGAACTGGGACACCGATGGGGATGGTATCTCCGATGCCGATGAGCTCATCGCCACCGGTGGCGCCTGGCCCAAGCGGACGTTCCTGCAAGTCTCCGATCCCTTGGATCCGGACACGGACGACGACGGCCTCACCGACGACATCGAGTACGAAGGGACCGGTCTCGGAATTAGCCGTACCACGGGCGGCGTCGACGACACCGCCTGCCCGTATGTGAACAACGCCGATTCCGACAACGACGGCCTCCTGGACGGGACCGAGGACGCGAACCACGACGGCACCTGGGGCGTGAATGGCTCCGGGATCACCGTGGGTGGCATCGGCAGTCAGGCGCAGAAGTCGGTCGAGTACTGGGAGACCGACTTGTGTAACCCCGACACCGATGGCGACGGCCTCCTGGACGGCGAGGAGGTGGCCCTCTTGGGCGGCGGGCCCATTTCCGGCCGGCCACGGCCGGCTCCGGGCTTTGAGACGGTGACCCCGGAGGGTCGTTCCACCACGCTCCCGGTGGCTAACTATTCCGGAAGCGGGCCGCTCTACACCTTTAACCCTGCTCCTGGTCCCGCTTTGGATCCCACGATCCCGGCCCTGGACGCCGACTCGGACAACGATGGCCTCTCGGACTTCGAGGAGTTGAACACTACCGGCACCGATCCCCTGGACGCCGACTCCGATAATGACACCATCATGGACGCCGACGAGCTCATCGCCACCGGCGGCGCCTGGCCGAATCGCACCTTTGACCAGGAGTCCGATCCCTTGGATATCAACACCGACGACGATTACCTCCCCGACCCGGTGGAGGGCTCCTGCGGCGAACCCGTGTACACCGGGACGGGGTTGAGCGGCCTCGGCGGTGGCCTGGGAGGCACGCGGGATGTCGAGTGCCCCTACGTGAACAACGCCGACTCGGACGGGGACGGCGTGCAAGACGGGGCGGTGATTCCCATCTCTCGGGAGGGCCCGAACGGCTTCCTCTACTCCTACGTGTTCGTCGAGGGCTTCCAGGATGTAGCCGCGGCGGACGTGGAGGCCCCGGGCACGGTGCGGGTGGTGGTCACCCCGGCCACCGGGGAACAGGCCGACGACGCCGTGTGTAACGTGTGCGATCCGGACTCCGACGGGGACGGCCTCACCGACGGCGAGGAGGTGGGGCTTGGCACCGATCCCGCGGACTGGGATACCGACGACGACGGCCGGAACGACTGGCACGAGGTCACGGGCGGCGGGCCCATCCCCACCGACCCCTTCGACCCCGACACCGACGACGACGGCCTCCTCGACTCGGCCGAGGCGTTCGGCTCCAACCCCACCAACCCCGTGGTCGCCGACACCGACGGCGACGGCCTGTGCGACGGCGGCGCCGGGACCCCGTACATGGTGAGCGGCCATCCCACGGTGACCGTGAACCCCATCTGCAAATCGTGCGATATCCCCGGCAACGTCCCGTGCCCGGTCATGACCCGGCCCGGGAGCCCGGACGGGATCGGCGACCACCCGAACCCCAAGGGCCTAGGGGAGGACGAGAACGGGAACGGCGCCTGGGACGCCGGGGAGACGGACCCCAACCAGTACGACACCGATGGCGATGCCGAGGGCGACGGGATCGAAAAGCTCGGCTTCTCCACCTCCCGCCAATACATGATTCCCACCGAGGACCTCTTCGGCCGGCCCATCGAGGTCACCTATCCCGAATGCGGCTGTCTCGACCCCCTGAACCCCGACACCGACGGCGACGGCCTCACCGACGGTTACGAAGACCGGAACCACGACGGCAACTTCGATTTCCTCCCCAGCGAGTTCGACCACGCCGATCCCCTGCCCGGGCCGCCCATCCCGTATCCCACCGAGACCGACCCCTGTGACCCCGACACCGACAACGACGGCCTCACCGACTATCAGGAGCGGTACCAGCCGAACCCCGCGGCGGCCTACCCGTTCAACCCCACCAACCCGCTGGATCACGACACCGACAACGACTGGATCCTCGACGGGCCCGAGGTGGAATACGTGTGTACCGCCTTGATCTTCGATAACCTGGACGACGACGGCGACGGCCTGATCGACGAGGATCCCGATGACGAGATCGACAACGACGGTGATGGCTACGTCGACGAGGACGGGCCCAACTACGAGGTGATCTCCGTCCCGGTCCTGGATCCCACTAACCGCGACTCCGACTCGGACGGGTTCATCGATGGCCTCGACCCCGATCCGTGCAACTCGCCCCTCATCCCCCTCGTGACCCCGCCCGGGAGCCTCCCGGCGGACACCGATGGCGATGGCTTCGCCGACGAGGACGAGGAAATCGCTCGGACCGACCCGCTCGACCCCGAGAGCCATCCCTGCTCCTACACGGCCGACCTCGACCTAGATGGGGTGACCGACGACCGCATGTGGCTCGTCACGGCCGACCTCGAGTGCACCGCGGAGGTGGTGGTCATCGATATCGACTCGGACGGCCTCGTCGATGCCCGGATCCAGGTGATCAAAGCGCGGGACTCCGCGCGAGGTGACTTCGACGGTGACGGCGTCGACGACGACGTCCGTTACGCCGTGACCTTCGCCCTCGCCGGCCGCCGCGTCGTCCAGCCGCGGCTCGTGATCACAGTTTACGACTACGACTGCGACTTCTGCATCGACGAGATCGAAGCGGCCAAGGAGTAGGGAGAAAGGACGGGAAGGAGGCCCGCGGGACCTTCTATTGTCCCTTCCGCAGGAGCGACTCGATCACGCCGCGGAAAACCTCGTACGGGTAGGCACCGGGTATGGCCCAACCGTCCACGAAGAATGTGGGGGTTCCGAGGACGCCCAACTCCCCCGCGACACGCTCGATCTCCTTCACCGCGTCCGCGTACGTCCCCGCGGAGAGACAGGCCGCGAACTCCTGGGGATCGCCCCCTACCGAGGCGAAGATCGACTGTACGAGTCCCAGGTCGAACTCCTGGGGGAGCTTCCCCTCATGAGAATAGGGGAACATCGCGTCGTGGAACTCCCAGCCCCGACTTTGACAAGTTAGGGCGGTTTTCTAAGGCCTCGATCCCTCAAATACGAGCTTTTCTGTCGCTTCCGGCAGGATTTCGCCGCCTTATGTAGTGCCACATAAATGACACTTGTCTCCTTTCATCACGGACAATAGCATGGTATAATGCAGTGTCATGTTTATCCGGGAAAAGCGCCGCGTAAACAAAGACGGTTCCACCGTCACCTACCTCCAGCTGGTGGAGAACCGCAGAGTGGGAGGGAAGGTGCGCCAGCGGGTGCTGTGTACCCTGGGAAGGACGGACGACC
>Ga0209426_1000077_pt1 | contig 172665 bp, 181 predicted proteins | sample Deesub1362B_J571_FD_187697 | JGI IMG/M metagenome (GOLD analysis project Ga0209426, IMG submission 187697) | Deep oceanic, basalt-hosted subsurface ecosystem from Juan de Fuca Ridge flank, Pacific Ocean, CORK Borehole 1362B_J2.571 (SPAdes)... ...
CCCAGCCGGCTACGGATGCTTTAGGCCCAATAAGCGTCCCCACCACTCGGAGAGCTGGTATTACCGCGGCGGCTGACACCAGGCTTGCCCTCTCCTTATTCCCCCAGCTGTGTACACTGGGGAAAAGCCGTCCTCAGCGGACGGCACTCGGGATGGCCCCGTCACACTTTCGTGTATTGCGGAGTTTTCGCGACTGCTGCGCCCCGTAGGGCCTGGGCCCTTGTCTCAGTGCCCATCTCCGGGCTACCGCTCTCACGGCCCGCACCGGTCAAAGGCTTGGTGAGCCGTTACCTCACCAACAACCTGATCGGCCGCGGCCCCATCCTTGGGCAGCGTCTAGAAGCATGGTCTGGACGCCCTTTAAGCGAAGACCCATTCCAGGAGTCTTCACCTATCAGAAATTAGCCCCAGTTTCCCGGGGTTATTTCTGTCCCAAGGGTAGGTTAGCCACGTGCTACTGAGCTGTGCGCCGCGCTTCCACCGTGGCTTGGAAGCGCACGACTAGCATGTCTTAGTCCCATCCCGATAGCAGTGGGGTCCGGCAGGATCAACCGGAGTTAGGCAACTCCGAGCTGAGTGTGGTCGGATGCTTATTGGCTGTACAGCCGCAAAGCCGACTGGATTTGGAGGGAAACGCCACGAATGCTAAAGCCTTTTTCAGACCTAACTTGTTGTTGTCAGGTCTACATGTTTGTCCCCGCAATTGGAGGCCAACCGCTTCATCCTGTGGGGCGTTTTTACGCCTTTGTAGTTTGGGTTGAGCCGCCGCCGAAAATTGCGGGGCTTGGTTCATTCTCCAAAATGATTTTGAAGGAGTCTCTGCAAATATAAATGTTTCTTTACACCCTAATATACTTTCTTTCTCGTAGCCATGAATTACTACAGAGTACTTGGAAGGCAAGGATTTATGTTGCTGAAAAAGATTTATGCGGATTTATGGGCAGAAAGTGTGAAAAATAGAAGCAAAAGTAAAAAAGGCCTTCTCATAGGTATCTTTCGGTGAAATATTAAGTCTATGTTGTTAGACCCCGTCAAGATAAGGCGAATAATGTTTTTCCAGTTCAGGTTCTCTGAATCGCGAAGCCTTAACGATGTTAGAGAGCGGCTAAAGCGGACTTTTAAGATGATTTCAGCTAAGGATCTGGTCGAGGCACTGCCACAAGTCATGGATAGACTCAAAATTAAGCAGGAAATTCTCATACCTAAAAATCTTCAGAAAGATGCACTTGCCATGATAAGCAGGGTAAGTCAATATCCTATGATATACTTTCTCCTCTTAAAACAAAATCCTGAAGGGGGACAAATACTACTTCTCGAAACTACCAAAAGCTGGTATACCCACGATAAAATAATAACATCCATGAGGGCTTACTGTAAAAACGCAGGAATACTTTGTAAACCCGTCTAATTATAAGTAAACTTTTTAGCTTTCACATTTTTCTTATCAAAGGTCTTTCTCGTAGGTTAGATCCTTCTTTTTCACTTTAAAACCAACTTTTTCATACAATTCCATAGCTTTAGTCACATTGAAGTTATCCACCCCTAACATCACCGTAGTCATGCCTCTATCTTTCAAAGTCTGCAAGCCTTGAAGCATCAATCTTGTTCCTATCCCTCTTCTTCGATAAGGTTTCAAAACACCAATGTCTAATACCCATCCGCACTTTACATTTCTCTCTGCATTGTATTTTTCGTCGATGCCTACTCCAATGTAACCTACATACTTTCCTTCATATAGAGAGAAAAACCATTCTTGAATCTTGAAAAAAGGATCCTTTCGCAGGAAATAGATTGTTTGTTCAAGAGTGCCAGGTCTATAATTGAAATGTTCTTTGAAGCATTCATTGTCAAGCCAATTAAGCATCTTCAAGTCTTCATCACTCTCCTTGTCCAAAGTCTTCAAAATCACCTTCTCGTTTTCTCCGATACCTGATGGAATAGCATCTAAGTCTCTTATCATCAAGCTAAACTTACGAATCAATTTGAAACCTAATCTTTCCCAAAGACGAATCCTATCCTTCCTACTGTCAGCAGTCCATGCCTGAACAATCTCCATCCCACGCTTCTTCAACTCCTTCAAAGCTATTTCTACAAGTTTCTCTTCTATTCCCTTGCCTCGAAACTCAGGAATAACCCCAAAAGACCTTATGAATCCCTTCTTTTCCTTCCTAAGCTTATCCACATAAGCGTGAATGATCCCCACGGCTTGTTTATTAAATTCTGCAATGAAACGGCCTTCAGGATCAAACTCAGGAGCTTTTTCAAAGATCCGAAACTCTTCAATTGTAATCTGCCTCATATCGTCATACTCTTTGAATGCTGCATTCCAAACTCTAACCCAATCGTCTTCATCTCTTCCTTGAAGGAACTTCCTAATCTTTAACAAATCATTTTCCTCCAATTTCCCATAGCCCTACGGCATTCCCTAATTTAATCGTTTCCTTTTTGCCCTTTTACCTTTATACTGGACTATGGAAACAATATCAAAAAATTCTGAAAAGCATTTTTGAAACTTTTACTAACTGTTTATCTGCACAAAACTTTCTAAAAGTTTTATCCTGATAAAATAATAGAATGGCGTTACTTGAAGGTGAAACTAAAAATTAGGTAAATTAGAACTTAGCACTTTTTCAACATACCATCATGCATCCGATATACGATATCAGCTTTTTTAGTTATTCGTTCGTCATGGGTAGCCACAATTATGGCAACATCTTTCTCTTGGCAAAGAGAGTTCAATAAATTAACTATTTCAGCTCCTGTCTTAGAATCAAGTTCTCCAGTTGGCTCATCCGCCAGTATTATAATAGGATTATTTGCCAATGCTCTGGCTATGGCTACTCTTTGCATTTCACCTACACTTAACTGCTTTGGAAGATGATTTTTTCTTTTCTCTAAACCAACGGCCTCGAGTAGCTTTAAAGCCCTTTTTCTTTGCTCATCTGTGGGTATATCCAAAAGTGACATGGGCACTTCTATATTTTCTATAACGGTAAATTGAGGAAGTAAATTGAAAGTTTGGAAGACAAACCCTATGTGAAATAATCTAATTTTTCTACGCTCATTATCCCCTAAAGCTGTTGTGTCAATTTGGTTAAAGAAAACTTTTCCCGAAGTTGGTTTATCAATTAATCCTATTAGGTTTAAAAGAGTTGTTTTTCCCGATCCTGATGGACCGAATATGGAGATAAAAGTTCCCTTTTTGACCCTTAAATCTACATTGTTTACTGCAATAATTTTTGAAGAGCCAATACGATAAATCTTGGTGAGGTCTTTAGTCTCTACTATCAATACTCCGACCTCAATACTTCATTAACGTTTATTCTCAAAGCAAAAAGTGCAGGAATAACCCCGCTTAAGCAGCAAACCATAAGGGTTAAAGCAAGAGTTGTAAGGGCTAAATATGGTGAGACAAGTTCAAAGAAACTTTGAATAAAGAATAAAATAGGAATACCCGTGTAGAATGACGCCAAGGAAACGGCAACTGCTCCTCCAAATAACAGGCCTAAAAGACCACCTAAAAAGCCGATTAAAACTGTTTCTGCTATTACTATTTTGAAAATGGAGAATTTGGATGCGCCTATAGCGATCAAAGTTGCAAAATCCCTTCTGCTTTCAGAAACATTCATTATTTCTACAGTAGCTATCAACATAGCACTCATGGTTAACATGAACATGTTTGTTCCATAATTCCAAAAGGCTATCTCGTCTAAAATCGGACTAGTAAGCTCATTTCGCTCGTTTTCAGTCAAAGCCATGACATAATTTATATTATTCTCAATTTCATCTGCAATTTTTTTAGCGTCAACGTTAGATTCCATTTTGACAATAGCCATACTTATTTGCTTATCATAATTGTAGACTTCTTGGGCTAGCTTCAAAGACATAATTATTGATCTAGACAAAATAAGGGATGGCCCACGTATTATTCCAGTCAAGGTTAAGTTATTTCCTTTGAGATGCAAGGTAGCTCTCTCAGATAGATTGTATTGATCTGCAATTGACCCGCCAACTAGGATTTCTTTATGTTTATCGACTGGAAAATGTCCCTTTACCTGCAAGAAGGAGGACGGGAAAATTAAGGGTATTTTTTGGAGAGGCAATCCTATGGTTATGTTTGCTGGAAACATTCTGTAAATTTCTCCGCTTTTTAACTCTAGATTAAAAAACATAGGAACTGCTTCCTCGATTCCTTCAATTTCCATTAACCTATCAATCGTCTTTTCAGGGAGTGTTCCTCCAATAGGGAAACCTTGGATAACAAATACGTCCCTTGCTACTACAACGATTTCATTTTCAAAAAATAGATTCATTTCTTTTACTATCGCTATTATTCGTGAAGTTGCAGCACCAATTCCTATCAGGAAAGCTATGGCTAGGGCTATTCCGCAAATACAGAGAATTGTTCTTAATCGTCTGTGTCTGAGATTTCGGAGGCACATTGCAGTAATTCTCATTAAGGAATCCCCCGCTTCTTGTCGAACTAAAAATGAAAAAGTTATATAAAATCTTGTTAGAATAAAAGCCTAGGAAGGTCTTGTAATGAAAAAAAGTAAGAGATCCTTATTTGTGGTTTTTATAATTCTGCTGATATCATCTTTCACGTTGCAAATGTCTACTTACCCTTTGTTGATTCCTACGTCTTCTACCGATGTGGAAGTGGAGTTTAAAGTATATCCAGACGGAACGGTTGAACTTGCAGCAGATTACTTCTACAATCAAGCTCATCGATACATGTACTACACTGGACCTGCAAATGTTCGATCTGAAGTAGAAATTGAAAGGGAAGATGAATTATTCAGCGTGAAAACAAACAATACCGTAATGTTTTCTGAAGAGCAAACTTCTCAATTTCCATTTAACTCAACTACAGTAAGTATCACCGAAGAATATTCTCAAGATATTTTGAACATAACCGTTGATGGTTCTGTTGTTTTTCCAAATGAATGGTCTGGATATTCACCATATTATAGCGGATATTTTGACATCGACTTCAATTCATTTCCCTATAACTCAACAGACTTGACACTTACTGGAGAATACTCCGCGGGAACCTACAAGGGAACATTAATCATCCATTTAGTTCCAGGACTTACATTAGGCGACATCGAAGTAAACGTTGAAGGAAACACCACGCACATGATAATTAGTGATTCCGTAAAGATTTTTTATAATCAAACATTACCTATTCACGGATTTCCTCCCTTAAATAGAACTTGGATAGAGGAAATAAGCCAAAACAAAGACTACATCGATCAAATGCTCTATGAAGCTACTGGCGGACTTATAACATGCGAAGTGTACAACGTGACGATTGTTCAGAACAATGCGAACAGTGACACCCTCTATTTTGAAATTGTATTAAGAGGCGAGTTTGTTGATATCCTAGCTAGAATTTACAGGAGTTTCATTGAAAAAATCCTTTATACAGGGTATGTTCCATCTGAACAAATGGAAATGATAGGCAAAGTATGCCCTGATCTGGCTAACATGACCGTTGAGGCGGTTGAAGAAGCTAACTTTGAATTAGGATACATAAGCTCGGCGAAAGAAATTGATTTCACGTTTTATTTGTCAGTAAATTTAGAAAAATTATGGAATATGACCGAACAAATGATAGTTGATGATTTACCATCGGAAATTCAGCCATTCATTGAAAAGTTCTTGGAAAGAAAATATGCCATAGCAGAGTCCTATACTGAAACCGTTACTTATGAAAACGGAAGAATCCAACAAACTGGAAATTACCTTTTTGAAGGAGACTTGAATGCAGAAATAAACCTAATTAAAAATCTCTACATTGACCTGATGATAGAGTCTTCATACTATCATCCACCATGGCAAATTTTATTCATAAATGAAACAGAAATCGTGGACATAAGCAACCTTAAGTTCAGCCTCAATCAAAGTTTTGAACAAAAAACCCAGATAGTTTCCTTCAGCCTTAAAGGATTGAAAATCGCTCCTCCCATAGATCCAATAAATGCTACATGTTTTAAGCTAAGAAGGTTCTTCAACCTAACTCATAGCCCTTACGAATTTCCAAGGAGAAATGGACGAATGAAGCTAATAGTTAAAGGAGGAAGCAACCAAACCCACACTGCAATTCCAGTAATAGATCCAGATGATCCTAAGAAACCGCCTCAACCCGATGAAATCCTAGGCGACAACACTTTCATATGGAATAATATGAGCATGAGCAAACTAAAGGATCTAAAATTCCTAATTTACGAGGGCTTAGGGCAATATGTAAATAAAGATTACATTTCTCCAGAGAAACCCCTAGTGGTTGATGCCCGAAATATTGCAAATTGCGAGTTTATAGTAAACGATGTTCAAAACAACACGATAATAACTCTGAAAAACATTACGTTGCCTGAAGGTGTTAATCCGCCACCAGAAACATATAGACTCTTAGGCAGTTATGTAGAGATCACATCTGAAGCTGGAGATATTGTTGGCAACTTTACCATAAAAATGTATTATGACCCAGAAGAGCTAAATAAATTAGGAATTGACGAAGACACTCTTAAGATTTACCGGTGGAATTCAACTGCGGACGAATGGGAGCCTATGGAAACTTTTCTGAATTCCGAAGAACATTATGTATGGGCTAACGTCAACCATCTGAGCATATGGGCAGTTATGGGCGAAGTAGTTAAACCGATATGGACAGAAACCTGGTTTTTGGCGATAATGTTCTGTGTAATAATAGCTTTGGTTGTTGCAGCAGTGTTTCTAGCCAGAAGGCGAAAAAGTTCTACTGAAACTTAGCATTCTCTTTTTTCAAATATTCCCTTTATTTATGCAATTACTAATGCAGATTTGAAAGCGGATTCTAACAGTCTTTTACTATGTGAAGCAGTTCTATTAGGCGTTTGATAGTTTTATCTGGTTTTGTTTCTATTCGATTGTTAAGAGGTCTTCTCTGGATAAGTATGGCTTTCATTCCAACTCTTTTAGACCCCATTACATCTAGGCCTGGCATGTCTCCGACGAAGAGAGCTTCAGAAGCTTTTACACCTAGATTTTTTAAGGCTCTTTGAAAGATTTCTGCGCTGGGTTTACGTCTATTTATTTCGCCACTGATTATTATTGTGTTGAAGAAGTGTTTTAGATCAAATTTTTCAAGAAGTTTCCATACACACTCCGGTATGGCAAGGTTGGAAATTAATCCCAACTTGAATTTTCCATGCAATTTCTCTAAGATTTGCAGGGCGTCTGGATCTAATCTTACATACTGCATAAACTTTTCAGAGAAAGCTTCTGTAGCAGCCTTTACAACTGGATCTTCAGCATCAAGTTCGTAGCCTAGTTCTTGCAGTGTCTGAGAAATGCGAATGTTGAAATGAGGTTCTTCTAAACTTTCCCGAGATTCAGAGTAGAGCTTGTCTCTTATCCGAAAATAAGCTTTGTGAAAGTCTTCAAAAGAGATTTTTAATCCATTTTTTACTAAGGATTCATGAAGCATTTTTAAGGAAGGTGTGTAAAAGGCTTCGCCCCCTTCTATCAATATCAAGGTGTCAAATAGGTCGAAAAGCACAGCTTTTATCTTCATTTTGCGTCCTTCAAATCACATCTAAGACAAACTTAAAGAGTTTTTGCTGAAAAGCATTGCCAATATTTATCAACAAAAAGCAATCAATAAATTATCGGTGCTTTAATAAATAGGAAGTTTCCTAATGGAAGACTTATCTCGATATTACACTTTACTCAGAGACCCTGCACGAAGAAAAATAATAGAGATTCTGGGTACTCAGCAAAAAATCGGGTTTAAAGAATTAAAGGAAACTTTAGGACTTGGCGTGGGCACTGTGTACTATCACTTGGATATGCTTTCGGATTTTATATTTCAGGATAAACACCGCAAGTATCATTTAAATGATCGGGGGCGAGTTCTGTACAGAGTTTTAAAAGACGGTGATGTTCCAGCATCACTTGAAATTAGCGAAACTTTTAGTCACCGCCTTGCCCGATGGATTTTTTTGTCGCCTCTTTTTGCGAAAACCGTCAGACCGTTGAGGCTTTTACCAGTTGCTATAGTGGTTCTATTAGTAGGCGGTCTTGGCTCCGCACATGCAAGGCTTGATTCTGCCTTATTCTTCTATTTTCCCTATTCCACTTACAGCTTTACAGGTCTTATAACATTATACATTTTTAATTGGATAGGCTTATTCTTGTTCGCTGACATCTACACTTTTTTGCTTTACAGACGGGCTGGAAATGATTTACAACTCTTTACTTGTCTAGGATTAGCATCTTTTCCTATGGCAATATTTCCCTATCTTCACCTTATACTATCACAAGCCATAACACAATACCTTGTATTTATTTTTCAGATCTGGAGCTTGCTCTTAGTTTCAGCGGCCTTATGCTTTGGGAAAGGCATACGACTTGACAAAGCGATAGTTGTAAGCCTTACAGCCATATACTTAAACATGGCCATACTCTTCCTTCTAGGGCGTTTCGCATAAAGTTTTACATAAAGTTCGAGTTTTCTAGAACTCCTAAAGCTGAAAATTCGGGTTTTTTCGAAACGATTCTCTTAATAAGCCGTTTTACACATTTATTTTCGGTGAAAAACCGTGAAAATTGGAAAAAACCAAATATTCGCTCTGAGCTTAACGTTACTTCTAGCGTTGCCTACAATTGCAATAGCAGCTCCAACATTAAGTGCTGAAAAACCAGAGGAACTGCCTGTAGAAATTGAGGAAAAATGGAGAAACGTTTGGTATAGGTTTGAGACGCCTTTGATAACACTGATTTTCCCAGCAAGTGGAAAAAAGCCTATGTTCTTATGGTGGTACACCAACGATAGCAGCACGGTATATATAATAAAATTCAAAGGGATAATAGAATATCTTAAGTTTAACCTGCCTTACTATGACAGACGCTATCCTGCAGACAACTTAACATTACGAAAAATCATACAGGAAAAATACATTGAACCAAAATTAGGCGGTCTAGGATTAGGTCCTGTAAAACGTGAGCAGCTTAGAATCACAATTATGAAAAAATTTCTTATATGGCTTATAGGTCTCCATCGACCTTATCTGCCTTTCAGTGCATGTTCCTGGGAATTAACACCTCCAGAATCAGTATCTAAAGACAATGTTACTTATTGGTCATTCAACTTCACACTCAAAAGCGTTCCCCCATGGCGGTCTGGTTTTGAATTCGCTGAAGATAACATACAAATTAGATGCAGATTTTACAATACAACAACTACAGAGACCCCCAATCCAAATAACCCAGAATATAATTATACAGTTGCTGCTGGACAACTAAAATTCGACTTCGTGGTAAGCAATTGGGAATGGAACATAGACAAAATTAAAAATTTCACGGATTGGATTCAAACAATTCATCCTGAGTTGAACATAACGATACCGTCCCACAAAACTGGCTTAGCTTTATGGATAAACATGGCTTCGATAAGGTTTGAAGACATAAGTGACGTAGAAAACGAAGTTCAAAATCCCCCTCACGAAATTGTTGAGACCGTGTCTCAGATGGAAGCTGCAACTATAAATGATCAGTACTATCCAGTTAACATAAACGAAACCCAAAAAGGACGTTACGAACGACCACTGCAATTTACCAACAAATTTAGGAAACGCGCAAAACTCCATTTTGTCAGAAAGGAATCCACATTGGCGGGCTTTCTTGAATTTGTTCCTTGGGCTAGACTTCTGAACGAAACAGGCGGTACTGTTGACTACGTGAACGTCACAGCCTCCTACATTGCGGCAGGAACTCATTTAAGACTGTTCCTTTGTTACCCATACTTTGGAGATTACACTTTAGAACATGATCCTACAATAGGTCTTGATATATCCCCAACGATTCCATCTCTAGCTCCGCCATTAATGTTGTTTATTCTAATAGGTGCAACGATAGCTATAGCCATTACAGTAGCCGTAGTGAAGATACAGAAAAAACCAATAAACATAGTTCGAGTGAAGTAAATTTTCCCCTTCTTTTTTATTCTTAGAGTATGTGTCTTATTTGGAAATAAAAATTTATATTGAATATTGCTATACAATACTTGCGGAGAGTTTGAGACTTGGATTCAAAGATAGAGAGCGAAGAAATTCGATGGCAAATAATGAAAGCCATGTTAGACGAGTTTCCTGCTCTTAAAGAGAAGGTCAAACGTTATTTGAAAGTTAAAAAGACGAATAGTTAAAATTTTAATTTTTCTTAAGAAGATGTGGTGGAGGTATCTTCACACCATTTTTCGGATTTGCATTTTCCTTTTTGAGAAGTTCCGTTATTTCGCGGTAACGTTGAAGAAAGTTCATACCTTTCTCTGTAGCTTTATACACTTCTTTTCCGTTTTCCACATTTTTTTCTATCAAATTAATTCTTAACATAAACTTCAAATAATCGTTAAGCTGCGTGAAACTTAGATTCGCTCTGTACATTATCTGGGTTTTCAAAACACCGTCTTTTGCAATTTCTAAAATCTCTGAAATTATGTAAAGTTTGTCTCTTCTTTTGGAAGAGGGGTTGGACCCCCAAGGATTCATTTTTTATGCTCCTTTCTCAGAATGGTTCCTACAATGAAAAGTGTCTCGAAATGTTTTAAGTAGTGTTTCGCATGGGTAACTATTCCTAGAATCGAAATATTATCTAGAACAAATTTCTAGAACTTTAATCAAAAGAAGAATTTATCTTTAAATATGTATGATAAAACCAAAGATGGTGAGAAAATGTTAGTAGGTTTAATTTCTGATACCCATGACAACCTTCCCATGATAGAAAAAGCTGTTGAAAGACTGAACAAGGAAAATGTTGAGCTTATACTTCATGCAGGAGATTACATAGCCCCCTTCACCGTTCCCAGATTTCAAAAACTAAAAGCAAGGCTTATTGGAGTTTTCGGCAACAATGATGGCGACCGTGAACTGTTAAAGAAAAGATTTAGCGAAAACGAACGCTTAGAACTTCGGGGAAATTTTGCTAAGATAGACGCGGACGGTTTAAAGATTTGTTTACTTCACGGAGACGAAAGAGAATTGTTGGATACTGTAATTGAGAGTCAAAACTTCGACTTTATCGTTCACGGACACACCCATGAAGCAGAAGTTTATCGAAATGATAGAACCTTAATTGTGAACCCTGGAGAAGTTTGTGGATATTTGACTGGTAAGTCAAGTATTGCATTGCTTGACACAGTCAAAAAGGAGGCTAGGGTGATTTACCTATAATGTTAAAATGCATCAACCTACTGTGGTAGAGTCTCGCCCTAGGTTAGCAAGTATCTCTTCAAAAAACATTGATATAGCTGAGTAAGTGGCAATGCCATAAACTCATTAATTTGTTCCAAATTACAGTTCTAACTCTTTTTGTGGTATGGTTGCCTTCTCTTGTTTGCTTCCTTAAACAGATTTTTAAGTTCTTTGTCTTTCGCTCCATTCCTTAAAGGTGTTAAAATATCTATGAGATTGTCGTTTCTCATAAGGCATGGCTTAAGTTTTCCATCACTTGTCACCCTTAAACGTGTACAGTGCATACAGAAATCTGTGTTCTCTGTGGGATGAACAACTTCAACGGTGACGTTTGGAAGATAGTATATATGACGATTTTGCATAAATTCTCGTGTTTTGATTTTCAAGGCTTTTTGTCTCAAATGTTCTTCATATTCGTCTAGGGGTTTATAATATGTTGAATAATAAGTTCCAGTTACATTTATGGGTTCAAGTTCGATAAGTTGTAAAATTGTTCCGGTTTCTCTAGCGAAATCGATCATTCCTGAGACAGCATCTTCGTTAATGTTTTTTAAAATTAACATGTTAAGTTTAACCGGATGAAAGCCAGCAGAAACAGCCGTTTTTATGCCTTCTAACACGTCATCTAAACGGTTTCCCGTCAACTTTCCGTAAATTTCTTCATCTAGCGTTGGAAGATTAATGTTTACACGATTCAATCCTTTAGCATATAATTCTTCTGCCAAGGAGGCAAGCATTGTTCCGTTTGTGGTCATAGAAAGGTCTTTTACGCCGTTTATGGTTGAGATGCCTTTTACTATTTCAATTATGTCTTTTCGTAGAAGTGGCTCTCCGCCTGTAAGCTTCACTTTTGAAATACCAAGTTCAACAGCTATTCTTACGATACGAACAATCTCATCCACTGTCATTTCGGACGTGGAATTTTCTGTACATTCTTCTCCTTCCATGTGGCAGTATTCACAGTGCGAATTGCAGCGTCTTGTTAGAGCTACACGTAAATTGAGAAGGGGACGCCCATAATTGTCTCTCAGCACCATCGTTATTCCCGCGCATGCTTAACGATGTGAGCAGCTTCCGGCAATATAAGCTTTTCAAAACAAAACTTTACAGCATTAGATGAACCAGGAATGCAAAAGAAAACTTTGCCTTTCGCCACACCAGCTAAAGCGCGGGACATAAGCGCGGCTGAACCAATCTCATCAAAGCTTAAACGTCTAAAAATTTCGCCAAATCCAGGTAATGTTTTTTCAAGGAAGGGAAAAACAGTTTCTATTGTAATGTCTGAAGGAGCTATACCTGTTCCTCCACAAAACACTACGACATCTATATCGTTAGAAGCTAAAGCGCTTCGTACTTCTTTTTCTATTAAGTTTTTATCGTCTGGAATCAGTTTTCTGAAAACTATCTTATATTCTGCCTTTTTTATTAAGGATTCAATTAAATCTCCTGAAATATCCTCTGTCTGTTCTCCTTTTTTCATTTTTTGATATCGAGAAGTGCTGCATATACAAATTCCGAATCTTAGTTTACTGGGAGCTTCGGCTTTATGTTTTCTCGTGCTTTCGCTCACTACGATTCCTTCTTAATTTTATTAACAACGTGGATGTGTTCAATAAAAGTTGTAGGATATTGTCCCTTTCTATCTTTCTCGTATTGCTTGACCATATCCCAGATTGTTAGGAGGCTTACAGCAGTTGCTACAAGGGCTTCCATTTCAACACCTGTTTGAGCTTTTGTTTTCACAGTAGAAACAACTTTAATTGCTGAATTGTCTATTATTTCCGCTTTTATCTCTACATTTGTGAGGGGTAAAGGGTGGCAGAGAGGAATCAGGCCACTCGTATTTTTTGCGGCTAAAATTCCAGCTATCTTTGCAGTGTATAACGGATCACCCTTTGCGATTTTCTCATTTCGGATTAGGCGAACTGTTTCAGCTTTTAATTTGATAGTTCCAGTGGCAACGGCTTCACGGTAAACTTCTGGCTTGTGTGAAACATCAACCATCGTCATATGTTTTCACCTTTGTTTAGGCTTTCAACATTCTTTTATGCTTATACCAATGATTACTTATTTGAATGTTCCCAAACTTCCACAAGTTTCTGTAAAACCTTGGTTTTTGGTACTTTTTCATTGATTCTGTATAAGTGGATTCTTCCAAAAGTTTTGTGCTGAAGGATTCCTTCTTCTTCTAGAACCTTCAGATGTTTGACTATTGTTTTGTAGTTGACGCCCAATCTTCTGGCAACTTCAGAAACGTTAAGTTCACCTATTTGCAAAAAAAGTTTTATTATTTTCATTCTGAGCTTTGAAGAGAAAAATTCTTCTACATCCATACATTTTTCACGTTCTTTCACTTTCTAAGAGGAAAGTTAATTCTTTCTCTAGATCCTTTGCTGGAATGCTCGGCAAATAAATAAGCGTTGATCTTCCATGTGTGTTAATTCTTGCAATTTCAGTTTTGATAATGCCTAGATTTGAAAAATTCTTAATATATTTCCAAAGTTGGGTGTGGCTGTGAGGTTTAACACCGTATTCTTCGCATATTATTTTATAGGCTTTTTCCGTTTCTGATGTGGAAGTGTAGGCTTTCTGACTTCCTTTAAAAACCCGTGCTATACCCAGTAGAAATAGTTTTTCGTGAAAACCCAAGAATTTTAGTTCATCCTTTTTTATAGTTGGCATTATGCTTGAAACGGCTTTTCTAACACATTCTGGCGTAACTGTTTCTAATTCGTCAGCGTCTGCATATTTTCCAGCTCGCCAAAGAAGTTCAATACCGAAGCGAGCATTCCCTTCCGTAGAAGCGAGTTCTGCTGTGAGGTTTACAGTTTCTTCTGGCACTGTAAGGGGTTTGAATGCAAGGTCAACCCTGTCGTTAAGGATGTCTATAAGTTGTTGTTTTGAATATTTCTCTAAACTTATAATGTTAGACTGTAATGTGCTTCTTGTGCTTGCATCTAATTTTTCAATGGTTCTTAGATTTCTTAGGATGCAGATGAGGGATATTCTTTGAGGTTTGTTCTGTCTTATTTCTTGCATTCTAGTAAGTTTATAGACCGCCTCTGAACCTTCGCGGTGTATGAGGCTTTCAAATTCGTCTAAAGTTAAGATGATGTAAGCGTTTTCTTCATCTAAAATTTGTAGGAGGATGCCTAGGAGTTCTTCTGCGGAGTATCCACGTTTGGGAAAGTTTGGATGAAAAACGGAGACTATGTGATGGAGGAGGAGGAACAGGCTTCCACGATATTCGCGGCAGTTAACATGGACATAGCGTAGGTTTATTTTGCGTTTTTTTGCTTCTTGGGTTATGTTGAATCCGAAACGTTGACATAGAACAGTTTTGCCAGTACCCACATCTCCCGTAATTAGGATTCTTTGTGTCATTCTATCTGGGAATTGGAGGACAAAGTTGAAAAACTCTGTTAATAGACGTAATTCTCTTTTTCTGTGGGGAAGCCTATATGGAACGTAGCTTATGTCAAGTTTTGATTCGTCCTTGAATACGCTTCCATAGCGGTGCATTAGGTTATTCCTCAAATAGACTATGTTCAATGATTTGTTATTATTTTCCTATTACTTAAAGATCTTAAGCGAAACATTAAACAAAAAGCTAATAAGCATATGTTTATTCAATTGTATGGCCAAATGATTCCTAAATATTTCTTCCTAACGAAGGGTGTTGGGAAACATAAAGAACAACTTCAATCGTTTGAGTTAGCCCTAAGAAGCGCTGGCATACAACATTGTAACATTGTAAATGTTTCTAGCATTATACCTCCTGGATGTAAGCTGGTTACTAGAGAAAAAGGTTTAAAAATGTTGCATCCAGGGGAAATAACCTTTGTTGTTCTCTCTAGGGCTGCTACCAACGAGCCGCATAGGCTTATTGCTGCTTCAATAGGGGTTGCTATTCCTTCCGGTAAGAACAATTATGGTTATCTTTCAGAACATCATTCTTATGGGCAGACCGATGAGGTTGCTGGAGACTATGCGGAAGATTTGGCTGCTACAATGCTTGCCACAACCATGGGAATCCCTTTTGATCCTGAAACTGCTTGGGACGAGAGGAAGCAACAGTTTAAAACAAGTGGGCTAATAATTAAGACTACAAACATTACTCAATCAGCTACGGGTGATAAAAAAGGTTTATGGACAACAGCCATTGCAGCAGCTGTATTTGTCCCGGGAAAACGTTAGTTTGGCAACAATTCATCTGTATATGATGTTTTATTCCCAAAATGATATTAGTAGTTAGAATAAACGCTAGATTAGGTGTCGAAACTCTTGTCTGGAGAAGTTGAAACTCCCTTGATTATAGTGAACTTTAAGACTTATTTGGAGGCGACAGGACAGAGAGCTTTAAAGCTGGCCAAAAAGGCTGAGAAAGTTAGCAGAGAAAAAGGCGTCTCAGTAGCGATAGCTCCACAGTGTGTAGATCTTGCTATCGTGACAAAAGAGGTGGATATCCCTGTTTTCGCTCAACACATCGATCCGATATATGCTGGAAGTCATACGGGACATGTCCTTGTTGACGCCGTGAAAGAGGCTGGTGCCGTGGGAACTTTGGTTAATCATTCCGAAAGGCAGCTTAAAGTTTCGGATATAAACAGAATTATTGAGATAACTCGTGAAAAGGGGTTGATTTCTGTTGTATGTGCTAATAATCCTAACATTAGTATGGCAGTGGCAGCTTTGAAACCAGAGATAATTGCCATTGAGCCCCCTGAGCTTATAGGAACTGGGATTCCTGTTTCAAAGGCAAAACCGGAGGTTGTTAAAGGTACGATTAAGCTTGTTAGGGAAGTCAACTCTGAGGTGACTGTTCTTTGTGGGGCAGGTATAACTTGTGGTGAAGATGTGGCAGCTGCTTTAAGGCTTGGGGCTCAGGGAGTTTTGGTTGCAAGCGGTGTTGTAAAAGCGAAAGATCCATATTATATTTTGTTGGAATTTGCACAGGCAGCCATAGAGGCGGGCGAGTTGGAAAATTGAAGGTTGAAGCTGAATGTGCGGGCTGTATCGTTAGCAGGGCTGTGGCGGAAGCCTTAGAAGCTACTCCAAATCCAGCGTTACGTTTCAGAGTTATGGCTGAGCTTTTTCGATTGTTAAATAAGGAGTTTAGACCTACTGCTGTTCCTGCCGATTTAGGCACCAAAAGAGACCGTTTGATAAAAAGAATTACAGGTAATGAAGATCCCTGTGAAAGGATCAAGCGTAAAAGTAACGAAAAAGCCTTGAAGCTTTTGCCTTATGCGAAGAAAATGGTGGAAGAAGGTTATATGCAGCAGGATAGGTTTAAACGGGCATGTCTCTGTGCGATCGTTGGCAACATAATGGAATTTGACATTCCTGGCCATAAATTTACTTTTAGCACTTTGAAGAAGAGTTTTCAAGATGCTAGAAAAGATTTAGTTGTGGATGATACGCTTAAGATTTACGAGTTGACGAAGAAATCACATGATATTCTTTATTTAACAGATAATGCTGGAGAAATAGTTTTTGACACTTTGCTGGTGGAGCAGTTGAAGAACATGGGTTTGAACGTCATTGTCGCTGTTAAAGGTTCGCCTATAATGAACGATGCCACACTTGAAGATGTAGAGGTTTCCGGTTTGAATAAAATTGCTGACAAAGTTATAACTACAGGGACTGACGCCGTTGGTTTAGCTTTGAAAGAAGTCTCAAAGGAGTTTCTTGAAGTTTACAATTCTGTGGACATCGTTTTTGCTAAAGGAATGGGGTATGCGGAAACCTTAACTGAGTATAAACTGAAAAAGCCGCATATTCTACTCTTTAGAACTAAATGTAATCCTGTAGCAAACTATTTTGCTGTTCCTAGAGGAAAAAATGTTGCAAAGTTGATGTGGTAGATGAACCTGCCAATTATTAGGATAGATGAAAAGGAGCTTTCATGTTTTGAGGATGCGATTAAGCGAGAGTGGATTGTGACAAATGGGTTAGGGGGCTATGCTTCTTCTACAGTTTTAGGGTTAAACACGAGGAAGTATCATGGACTGCTTGTTGCCGCTCTTAAGCCTCCTAGAAAAAGAACTGTATGCCTTTCTAAAGTAGATGAAGAAGTGATTATGGGAAGTGAGAGCTATCCCCTTGGTGTAAGCGAATTTCAAAACGGCATTTTTCCAAAAGGCTACTTGTTTCTTAAGGAATTTTCAGTCTCCCCTTTTCCAAGGTATGTTTATTATGTTCAAGATGTCAGGGTAGAGAAAACCCTTTTCCTACCGTACAGAAAAAATGCTGCTATAATCTTATATCAAATTTTCAACAAAGCAGATTTGGATGTGAAATTTCGGGTATACCCTTTAATAAACTGGAGACACATTCATTTTGTGACCAATCGTTGGAGAAATTCCTTTAATTTTGTTCAGAAACGAGGAGACAAGGCTGTAGACGTGAGGTTTGGCTTAACTGAACCTGTTTTGTTGATGCAAGCTACCAGCGGATTTTACAAGGCTGATGGACGGTGGGTTGAAAAGATATATTATCGAGAAGAAGCAGAGCGTAAGGAGAGCTGTCTAGATGATTGTTACCAGCCTGGTTTCTTTGAATTTAATGTAAAAAGAAGCAAAGGAGAAAATTTTGCAATAGTTGTTGTTGCAGACGAAATGGAGGCTGAAGCGCGAAAAATTCTGGATGAACTAGGGCATACTTTTTCTGACATAGAAAGGTTATACAAAAGTGAGATGCAGCGCCGTAAACTTTTTTTGGAAAAATTTTACAAGGATCATGGAACCCTTTCTGGGAGTGACTGGCTTAGTTGGCTTGTTATGGCTACAGATATGTTTGTAGTTGAGCAAGCCGTTATAGCTGGTTATCATTGGTTTGAAGTTTGGGGAAGAGACACATTCATTTCTCTTCCTGGTTTGATGCTTGTAACTGGCAAATTTGAAGATGCAAGAAAGGTTTTTCTATCTTTTAAGGAAAAATGCAAAAATGGTTTAATTCCAAACTTTCTTCCAGACGGGTTAGATCAACCAGTTTACAATTCAGTTGATGCGTCTCTCTGGTATGTAAACGCTGTTTTACAGTATCTCAAGTACACGGGTGATTTCAAATTTGTTCGTAAAAATTTGTGGGAAACCATAAAAACCATTATTGAAGAGTATCTTGAAGGCACCATTTTTAATATACGAGCGGATTCTGATGGACTACTTTTTCACGATGCTCAGCTAACATGGATGGATACTGCTATAAATGGACAACCTGTAACTCCTAGAACTGGTAAAGCCGTGGAAGTTCAAGCATTATGGTATAACGCTTTAAAAACAGCGGCTTTGCTCGCCGAGCAGTTTGGAGAAAAGAACTTTGCAGAAAAATACACTACGAAAGCTGAGAAAGCTAAAAGAAGCTTTGAAGATAAGTTTTGGAATGCTGAGAAAAACTACCTATTTGACGCTATAGATGGAGAAGCTAAAGACGATTCTTTAAGACCTAACCAGATAATTGCTGTTGCTTTGGATTTTATTATGCTTGATAACACAGAAAACGAGAAAATAGTTGATATTGTAGGTAAGGAACTTTTGACACCTTATGGATTGCGAACTCTTTCGCCCAATGATCCAAGATATGTTGGCGTGTACGTTGGTGATAGAATTAGTCGAGATAAAGCCTATCACAATGGTACGGTTTGGCCTTGGCTTCTAGGTCCCTTCACATCGGCGTATCTTAAAGTTAAGGGGTATGCTGACTATAGAAGAGAATATGCGTTTAGAAACTTTCTTCTAAATCTATTTACCGACCATGTTTATAAGGCTGGACTTGGTGCTATTAGCGAAATTTTCGATGGAGATTCCCCTCATACGCCTAGAGGATGCATAGCTCAAGGATGGAGTGTTGCCGAGCCTTTTCGGGCTTACGTTGAAGACATTATGCTGGTTAGGCCGAAATATGAAAAGGAAGTTTTACAATTTTCATTGTGAAATTGTTTCTCTTAGGCTTTTAGCAGCAGTTTCTGGCGTAACCGTGTTTATGTACATGCCTGTGCTTTTTTCGAATCCAGCCCAGATGGCAAGTTTCGGATAAACCTCTAGATGCCAATGATAGTATTTTCTAGCTTTCTTGTCTATGGTCATGTGAAAACCATAATTGTATGGTGGATCGTTCACCAGTCTTTTTAATGCCTTAAAACAAGTCTTTAGAGTTCGGGCTAAGACTTTAACTTTGCTTTGTTGCATGTCTAAAAGGGATGTTTCATGTTTTTTGGGGAAGATCCAGAATTCCATGGGGTTAACACTTGCCCAAGGAGTGAAAGCCACAAAACTGGAATTTTCTAAAACAAGCCGCGGGCTTTTGCTTTCTTTTTCGATGATATCGCAGAAGACGCATTTTTTGTTTTGTTTCCAGATTTTTCTGCTGGTTTCAAGTTCCTTCTTGATGATTGATGGTATAAAGGGTGTGGCAATTATTTGGCTGTGGGCATGGGAAAGGGATGCTCCAGCTTCTAATCCGTGGTTGCGAAAGATTGAAACGTATTTAACGTAGGGTTTTGCAGCTAGCTCTTTTAGTATGTCTCTGTAGGCATTAATTACATAGATGAGTTGTTGAATTTTTGCGTCTGCTGGATGTTCATTGTGTCTGGGGGACTCAATTAAAACTTCGTGGTGTCCTATCGCTTCAGCCAGATCAGCGTTTTTATCTATTCTTTTTCCACCAGCTTTTTGTTTTGGTGGGGTGAAAGCTGGGTAAAGGTTGGGTACGCAGCGGATCAGCCAGTTTTTATGTCGAAAACCGTTTTCATCTTTGACTTTTCTGATTTTTCTGCCGGATTTTAGATAGACTAAAACTGCAGGTGGTGTCATGTGCTCGTTGCCTGGGCAGAGGGGACAAACGTCGACTTTTGCTTTTTCTCTTTTCTTTTTTGCGAAGTCTGTGGGTCTTCGGCTGCGTTCAGTGGCAATAACAACCCAGCGGTCTAGGAGATAATCCTTGCGAAGTTCGTTGAAGGTCATGGCTAAACTTATCCGCATAAAAACATTTAGCATTTTCCGAAACGGCGGTGGGTCACTGGGGTTCGACACCCAGAATCCGCCAAACCCTCCAAATCCTACACTCGTACCCGCACCCCCTTGAGCGCTGAACGTCCAGACTTAGGTTGCTCCCTCCCGGGCCTGGCCAGGTTCGCCTGGTTAACACCGGAGACAACTTTCCTACGAAAGTTGCCCGATGACCGCCAGCCCCAAGGGACGGGTAGTCACTGCCTCGGAGATAGAGGGTTTTAGCGGCCACGGATGCCTCAGCCCCAGCTTTCGGCCCGTCGTATAGAGGGTTTACGGTGCAAGGGACCCCTAGCCCCCCGCCTAAGACCCACCGCCAAAACATTCTGAGGAGTTCAAAACTATAAAACTTTACCTAATAGAGCTGTCGAGCCATTCTAAGTAAGCGTTCAATCCTTTAATAATTGGCAAGGCTATAATTTCCGGGACTTTGTAGCTGTGTAGGGCTTTCACTTTTTCAGAAAGTTTTTCAAAAAGTTCCAAACGAGTTTTCAGCAGAATCATGTGTTCTTCTGCCTTTTCCGTTTTTCCTTCCCATGTGAAAATTGATGTAATTGGGCCGATGATGTTGGCGCATGCAATAAGTCTTTCATCTAATAGGCATTGAGCGATTTTTTCTGCTTCTTCCCTACTTGAAGTGGTCACTAAGACTACTGCGTAAGGTTTCTTCAAATGTGCATCTCCTTTTAAACAGCTTATTTAACAGTCAAGCTTATTTTTGATTATTATAAGATTATGTTTAATTTTTATGAAATCTGGAGAGGTTAAACATGAAAACTATTGGTGTTGTTACAAGTGGAGGAGATGCGCCTGGCATGAATGCGGCTATTCGTGCAGTAACGCGTATTGCTTTTTCAAAAGGATTTCAAGTTGTGGGTTTTGAGAGGGGTTGGGAAGGTCTAATACGTGACACTTATGTACGCTTAACTCCGCGATCAGTAGGCGGTATAATCCAGCTGGGCGGCACAATCCTTCACACCACGAGATGCCCCGAATTCAGAAAAAAGGAAGGGATTAAGAAGGCTGCAGAAACTCTTTTCACCCATAATGTTTTCGGACTAGTTGTTATTGGAGGAGAGGGGTCTTTCAGAGGAGCTTTGGAGCTTAGCCGAGAAACCGACACTCTGATAGTTGGGATTCCTGCTACTATTGACAATGATGTGTTTGGGACGGACGAGACTATAGGTTTCGATACTGCTGTGAATACGGCGGTTTCGGAGATAGACAAGATTCGTGACACGGCGGTTTCTCATGAAAGAGTATTTATTGTAGAAGTAATGGGTAGGAAGAGAGGTTTTATTGCTGCTACAGTAGGCATAAGTGTGGGAGCTGAGACCATTCTTGTTCCAGAAGTTCCTTACAATAAGGAGGAGGTATTCGAAACTATTAGAGAAAATATTGCTAAAGGTAAAAAGTCCGGGATCATTGTAGCTGCAGAGGGGGTGGGTGATACGCGTAAAATCGCTAAAGAGATAGAGGAGAATGCTGGGGTGGAGGTTAGGCTTAGTGTTTTAGGTTATGCTCAGAGAGGAGGAAGTCCTACAGCTAGAAGCAGGCTTTTGGCAGGTCTCTTTGCAGAAAAAGCTGTTGAGCTATTATTTGAAGAACGTGGTGGTAGGATTGTATGTTTGCAAAATGGGAGTATAACCAGTATGGAGCTTAGGAAATGTTGTGAGCGGGAGAAGCCGTTAGATTTGAATTTGCTTAAGCTGGCGAAAGTTTTGGCAACCTAGCCAAAAAATATGCTTGCTATTTCGTAAAGTTCTAAATCCACGGTTTTTCGCTTTCCAACAACTTCTTTTAGGGGAACCGAGACTATTTTGTTTCCTTGAAGGGCTACCATGTATCCAAACTTTCCTTGGTGAACGAGGTCTATGGCTGCTATTCCATATCGTGTGGCTAGTATTCTGTCAAAGGCTGTGGGAGAGCCGCCTCGTTGGAGATGTCCTAAGACTACGACACGTGTTTCAATTTCTAGGCGTTTCTCGATTTCTTTGCCTAGGAAGTAGCCTACGCCTCCTAGGCGTATATGTCCAAACTCGTCTATGCTTTTACTATAGACAATTTCTTTTCCTCCTTTAGGTTTGGCTCCTTCGGCTACAACAATTATGCTGAAGTTTCTGCCCCTTTCTTGTCTGTGTTTAATATACTCGCATACTTCTTGTATGTCGAAGGGTTTTTCTGGGATTAGGATTACGTCTGCACCTCCGGCGATTCCTGCTTCTAGGGCTATCCAGCCTGTATATCTGCCCATGACTTCGAGGATCATAACTCGGTGGTGGGCTTCTGCGGTTGTGTGGAGTCTGTCAAGGGCTTCTGTGGCTATGGCGACGGCTGTGTGAAAACCGAAGGTATAGTCTGTTCCAGCAAGGTCGTTGTCGATTGTTTTGGGTACTCCTACACATTTGAGTCCATATTCACCCATTTTATAGGCGACGCGTAAGTTGTCGTCGCCGCCAATAACTACAACAGCTTTAATGTTCGCTTTTTGAATATTGTTCATTATTTTTTCTGGTCCTTTTTCGTGCTTGAAGGGGTTAGTTCTTGATGTACCTAGAATTGAGCCTCCGCGGGGAAGAATTCCTGATATAGATTTTAAGTCTAAGGGGGTGAATTCTCCTTCTAGAAGTCCACGCCATCCGTCTCTTATCCCAATCATCGAATAACCGTATTTTTGAATTCCTTTTCTGACAACCGCTCGAATAACAGCGTTAATTCCAGGAGCGTCACCCCCACCGGTTAAAACTGCAACTTTCATTTGCTTTTCTTCCTTTCAGGCTTTTTCAGAGCTTTCGAAAAGGCGCATTTTGCTTTTGACAACCTCTTTCATGGCTTCTTTTGCTGGACCTAGAATTTTTCTAGGGTCAAATTCTTTGGGTTTGGTGGTTAAAACTTCGCGGATGGTGGCAGTAAAGGCTAATCTTAGGTCTGTATCTATGTTTATTTTTGAGATTCCTAGGGAAATAGCCTTTTTTATATGTTCTTCGGGTATTCCTTTGGCTCCTGCAAGTTCAGCACCGTATTTAGTAGCTTTTTCAATTATCCATTTGGGTACGCTGGAGGCTCCATGTAAAACAAGGGGCACTTTGACTTTTTCTCTGATATTTTTTAATCTTTCAAAGTCAAGTTTGGCCGCACCTTTGAACTTGTAGGCTCCGTGAGAAGTTCCAATTGCGATAGCTAAGGCGTCAACATTTGTTCGTTCTACAAATTCTTTGGCTGCGTCTGGGTCTGTTAAAACTGCTTCTCTTTCGTCAACGGTTGATTCTTCAATGCCAGCAAGTCTTCCAAGCTCAGCCTCTACAGAGACACCTTTTGGTTGGGCGAGATCCACGACTCGTCTTGTTAAAGCGATGTTTTCTTCGAATTTTAAAAAGGAACCGTCGATCATGACTGAGGTGAATCCAGCCTCGATACATTTGGAGATTATTTCGAAGTCTTTGCCATGGTCTAGGTGGAGCGACAGGGGTATTGGGGATGATTCTGCTGCTGTTTTAACAATTTTTGTAAGGTAGGCTAAGCCGCCATATTTTATGGAGCTGGGTGTCACGGCGACTATTACAGGTGACTTTTCTTCTATGGCGGCTTCTACTACAGCTTGAAGGCTTTCTAGATTTTGAATGTTAAAGGCTCCTACAGCGTAGCCTTTTTGTGAAGCAGGTATTAACAGTTCTTTGTTTGTTACAAGCATGTTATCCACGGTTGTTCAATATTGTTTGAGATTCATATAAATGGTTTACAAATTTAGGCGCTTAATTTTGGGTGTATAGCCAAGATACGAAGCTAGCTTTAACCTTATTTCTTTTAAATCTTTTATGATATGTGTTAGTTTGAGTGGTTGGCTTATGAGTGGCAAGCAAACTAAAGAGTTTCCAAAAATTGAAATTAAAATATTAGAAAAGCCGTCTTATGTTGTTGATGGTTCTGGGCTTAAACGTTTTAGCACTAAAAACGTGATTTTTGAAAGGATTATGCAGGATTCTTCATGGAAAGGGTATATGTTAATGTACGACGAAAAAGTGCCAAGCATGGTCAAAGAGGGAAAGATTGGTTATTCTAGAGTTGATTTTGCTCTGGCTTATGCTTCATGGATAGTGCATGATGCCTTTGAAGGGGGCTTTGCCAGAAACAGAATAGAGCCCTACAGAGCCTCTGCAGGTATGAGGGGGGCAGATTGGACAAAGAACAGATATAAAGTAGCTGATCCACGGCAGATGAGTACTTACGTGAAGCGGGCGGCAAAGCTTTTCGGGGCTTCTCTAGTAGGAATATGTAAGCTTAACAGAAAATGGCTTTACAAAGAATCAGCTGTCCCTGAAAAATTTGAAAATGTCATTGTTATGGCTGTTGAAATGGACGCGGAGGGAATTGCTACCTCCCCTGCGGTTCCAGCGGCTGCTGCCACTGGGGTTGGATATTCAAGAATGGCTTTTATCCTTGCATGTATGGGTGAGTTCATTAGGAATCTTGGTTACGAGGCAATTCAATGCGGGAATGACACCGCCTTGAGCATACCTTTAGCCATTGACGCGGGATTAGGAGAACTGGGAAGAAACGGATTACTAATAACTCCCCAATATGGTCCAAGGGTTAGGCTTTGTAAAATCTTTTCGGATCTTCCTCTTAAACCCGACAATCCTATAGAGTTTGGTGTTAGGGACTTTTGCAGGAAGTGCAAGTTGTGTGCAAAGAAATGTGAGGCAAAAGCTATTTCGATGTCGGATGAGCCAAGCTTTGAGATAGCGTGCAAATCTAACAATCCTGGAGCCCTCAAATGGTATGTGAACAGTGAACTATGCTATTTGTTTTGGCATGAGAATGGAATAGATTGTTCTACTTGCATCAAGGTTTGTCCTTACAACAAAATTACAGCAAGAAAGAGTAATGTTTCTATAGAGGAGTTTTGGAAAGGGCAATAGATGTCTGCTAAGGGCAAGAAGTTCTCAAGGACTAGGGTTAGCAGGTATATGAGCTATCTCCTTAGGCATAATCCGGAAAATTTGAGAATGGATAAGCATGGTTTTGTGGATTTGAATGAGCTTCTAGATAAGATTAGAAAGCGTTTTGATGTTGACGAGAGTTTTATCCGTGAAATTGTATATGGAAGTGGGAAGAGACGGTTTGAAATTTTTGGGGATAGGATTCGTGCGTTGTATGGGCACACATTACCTGTAGATATTAAGTTTGAAGAGGATGAAACCATAGAGAAGCTTTATCATGGGACAACAGCGGATGCAGCTTCTAAGATTTTGAAAGTAGGTCTTAAGCCTATGGGGCGTAGATGGGTGCATCTGTCGCCGACGGTTAAGATAGCTAGAGAAGTTGGGTTAAGGAGAACTGGATATCCCGTTATTTTGGAGGTGGATGCTAGGGCTGCTAGAAAAAGTGGCATAAGATTTTACAAGGCTACTGACACGGTGTATTTGTGTGATTATGTGCCGCCTGAGTATATTCGGTATGTTCGTTTACGATGATATTGCAAAGAAAAGCTGATGTTAAGGGAGCTTTCGATGCTTTTGGAGAGACTCTAAGATAACTTGCGCAAAAATTTTATTTATAGAAACCTTGAATACTAGCCGATATGACAATACATGTGTATATGCTAAAATTAGACTCAGCTTTGGGGTATAAGATGCATTTATAAAACAAACTTTTCCCTCGTCTACATCTATCTATATGAAGCATTTTAACTGATTGAGAATTCGTTTTCAGAATATTAATTTTGTTTTCTTAAAACAAATATTGGATGTTAGTTACTTAAGGATGGGTGTAATCTTGAAAAGAGAGCCTAAAAAATCAACAGGGTCTAGGAATTTTCTTGATCCGTTGAAGAATATTTCTAGGGAAGAAAGGAAGATAGAAGCGAATAAACCGTTGTATTTAACTAGATATGAGTAAGCATGTTTTTTGTTGTTGTCGGTTGAATTTGTTACTTGACTTTTCTTAACCATTGTAATGTGCAGTTTTTTAAATTTACTTGTTTAAGCCTTACTGAAGCTATCTTAAGATAGTTTTGTTCAATACTTTATGGTTCCTTTACACTCGTATCGACCTAAAACTGAACGAAAAGGATTTAAAATCCAAAAATAACCTTTCATTGTTAATATGCCCTGGTAGTATAGTCCGGTCTAGTATAGGCGGCTGTCGCCCGCCCGACCCGGGTTCAAATCCCGGCCAGGGCGCCAAACTATGGTTGCAATTGTGTGTTATAACGTTAATTTTATATACTGTTATGATTCAAAAGCATTTTATTCTGGTGTAATTGAGGGTTGGAGATGGTGAGGGCTGTTATGGGCGGGTTTGGGTTGCGGAAGAGAGCTAAGGATGGGTTGTTTGAGGTTTATGGTGTTCCTTTGCGGAGGAGTGTGTTGTGTAGGTTGTTGAGGGTGGCTCAGCGTGGCGGGTTTTTGTTTAGGTGTTTGAAGGCGTGTGAGGTTAAGTTTGTGAGGTTGGTGGTGGAGTTGGCTGAGAGGGTTAGAAGTTTTCTTTTGGCTAGGGCTATTGCGCCTATAGTAAAGAAGTTGCTGGAGGCTTTGAAGGGTAGTCGTGAGTTGATGATTTCTGTGTTGGGTGAGGTTACTTATTGGATGAAGGAAGCTGGGCGGGGTCTTGCTGAAAAGATTAGTGGAATTGCTGTGGAATGGGGTAATAGGTCTGCTGTTAAGTGGTCTCGTGATTTGGGTTTTATAAGATATTTGACGGTTATGAATCTTGCTGAATTTAAGAGGAGACAAGCTTCTTTTGAAGGCGGGGCTGCTGGAGGAGCGTAATAAAGGGTTATTTTAAGGACAGAACTGAAGAGTGAGCTTAGCGAATACACTTGGTAAATAGGGAGTTTAAGAGATAGCTGTGACGTTCGGTAAAATACTTGTTACTGGGGGCGCGGGTTTCATTGGAAGCCATCTTGTAGATGCTTTGGTTAATGATGGATACGAGGTTGTTGTGTTTGATAATTTGTCGACAGGTAAGGTTGAGTATTTAGAGGGGCATATGCGAAATAGTGCTTTTCGCTTTGTTGAAGGTGATGTACGCGATGAGCATGCAGTATCGAAGGCTTTAGACGGTGTTGGGGTAGTTTTTCATTTGGCGGCGTTGACAAGTGTGCCGTATTCTGTGAAAAATCCGCAGGTGACATGGGCAGTTAATGTGGGGGGTACAAGAAGCTTGTTGGAGGCAAGCTTAGGGGGTGATGTTGAGTGTTTCGTTTTTGTTTCTTCTTGTGCTGTTTATGGCGAGCCTGAATACTTGCCTGTTGACGAGAATCATCCAGTAAGGCCCATTTCTCCTTATGCGGAGAGTAAGCTTGAGGCTGAGAGGGTGTGTGGGGTTTTTCAGGAAGAGTATGGGTTGAGGACTGTTGTGTTTAGGCCTTTTAATGTATATGGGTTAAGAATGCGAAGTGATCAGTATGGTGGTGTTATTTCTCGTTTTATTGAACGGCTGAGGGCTGGGGAGTCTCCAGTTATTTATGGGGATGGGGAGCAGACGAGGGATTTTGTTCACGTTGGCGATGTTGTTGAGGCGATGGTGCTTTCTTTGGATAATGGTAATGCTGTGGGGAGAACTTTTAACATAGGCAGTGGAAGGCCTACGACAATAAAAAGTCTGGCGAGGCTTTTAATAGAGATTGCTGGAGTTAGTGGGGTTGAGCCTGTTTACAGTAGGGCTAGGGTTGGCGATATTAGACATAGTTATGCAGACATTAGCCGGGTTAAGGATGTTTTGGGGTTTGAGCCGAGGTTTTCTCTTAAAAAGGGCTTGTTGACGTTGTTTCAGGACTTGTCATGAGGCAGGTGTGAGGGGCTAAGAGAATGTTGGAAATTGTTGTTTGCGAGATTCGAGGGCACTGTCCAGTGTATAAGGTTGGTGATAGGATAGTTGTTGATGATCCTAGGATAGATTTGGAAAGGACTGATGCTTTGTGTGTGCATGCTTTGTCGTCTTTGTTGCATTATGTTTTGATTTTGGATAGGGGTGGTGATCCTGTGGAGTTGGGATTAACTAGGCCTGAGGATAGAGAACATGCGTACATACAGTGTGTGGATCCTGGAGAGCCTTACACGCATGGTGGAACTGTGATTTTTAGGATACGAAGGGTTGGGAAGAGTCGAAAATGAAAATTGCAATTGTTTTGGGGACTCGTCCAGAAATAATTAAGTTTTCGCCGGTTGTTCGGCAATGTGAGCAGTTGGGTTTAGACTTTTTTATTTTGCATACTGGGCAGCATTATTCGTATAATATGGATAGGGTTTTCTTTGAGCAGCTTGAGCTGCCTAGAGCTAGGTATAACCTTGATGTGGGTTCTGGGACTCATGGTGAAGAGACTGGCAAAATGTTGATGGGGATAGAGAAGGTTTTGAGTTTGGAAGGTCCAGATGTTGTTTTGGTTGAGGGTGATACTAATACTGTTTTGGCTGGAGCTTTGGCAGCGGTTAAGCTTGGTATTACGGTTGGGCATGTTGAGGCTGGGTTGAGGAGTTATGATCGTCAGATGCCGGAGGAGATAAACCGTGTTTTGACGGATCATTGTTCTGATTTGTTGTTTGCGCCTACTGAGAAGTCTGCGCAGATACTTCTTAATGAGGGGGTTGGCAAAGAGAAGGTTTTTGTTACAGGGAATACCATTGTGGATGCTGTTTATCAAAATTTGGAGATAGCTAAGAGAAAGGTAGATGTGTTCGATGAACTTGGTGTTGAAGATGGCAGTTATTTCTTGGTCACGGTTCACAGGCAAGAAAATGTGGATGATGAGAGGCGTTTCCGGGGGATAATTAAGGGTTTGGAGTTGGTGTATGAGGAATTTGGTTTTCCAGTTTTGTATCCTATTCATCCTAGAGCTCTGAAACAGCTTAAAACTTTTGGGATAGCGGTGAATGGGGTGAGGATTGTGGAGCCTTTGGATTATTTGAGTTTTCTGTTGCTTGAGAGTAATGCTAAGCTTGTGCTTACGGATTCTGGGGGTGTTCAAGAGGAAACTTGTATTTTGGGTGTTCCTTGTGTGACTTTGAGGTATAATACTGAGAGGCCGGAGACTTTGGAGGTTAGGTCGAATGTTTTAGCTGGAGCAGATCCCTTGGAGATTGTTAAGAAGGCAAGGCTTATGCTGGGGAACAATTGTCAATGGGAAAATCCGTTTGGTGATGGTAAGGCTGGCGAAAGAATCGTAAGGATATTGAGGGAGCAGCTTGGCTAGAGTTTTGGTTACTGATGGAAGGGGTTCAGATCTTATACTTAGGACTCTTGGAAAGGACGATTCAAGAGTAACCTATAAGCAGACTGAACCCTTTACAACAAGGGTTAGGACTCCTCACTCTTCTAAAGCTAAAAGGGACCTAGATTTTAGATTGGTAATGCAGTTGGAGGAGGGAATGAGAAGAACTGTGGAGTGGTTCAAAAACTTGTTTAGGGGTCTAGTAAAGGATGTCAAAAATCTTATATTGCTCACGGCAAGTTTTGAATGTGAGGGTTATCAATGTACGAATTTGATGTAGTAATTGTTGAAGACGAGAGTGGTGGTTACATAGCTTTTGTGCCTGCCTTGCCTGGGTGTCACACTCAGGGTGATACATTGGAGGAACTTATAAGGAACGTGAGAGAGGCAATTGAGCTTTACATTGAAACGTTGACAGAAGAGGAAAAAAGGGATTTTCTGCGGCAGAAAGTTGTTGGGATCCAAAAAGTGAAAACTTTTGCCTAAGATTTCTCCTTTAGATTCTCGAAAATTGGTTAGGATCCTTGAAAAATCAGGCTTTAGGACTGTTCGTCAGAAAGGTTCACACATCATTATGGTTAATGACAGAAAAACAAGGATAGTAATACCCGTTCACCCGGGTAAGAAAATTAAGCCGGGGTTAGTTAGAGCAATCATAAGAGAAGCTGGAATTACTAGAGAGGAGTTCTTTAAACTTTTAAAAGGAAAATAATTGTGAACTTTGGGATTGATTGATTTGGAAAATTTTTTAGACCTTTATGGCGGTAAAAGGATTCCTATAACTGGTGGTTGTGGTTGTTGATGATCTTTCTGCTTCTTTTGAGTGGAATTTGCCTAAGGAGGCTAGGGTGCGGTTTATTCGTGGAAGTGTTTTGGATGAGGAGCGGTTGAAGCGGTTTGTGGACACTAACGTGTTTGTTTATGCTTTAACGGGGCATCCCAGGTTTGGTGAGGTTGCTAAGACTATTTTGGAGAGGATTGAGGCTGGAGAAGCTGCTGTGACTTCGCCTCTTGTTCTTTGTAAGGTTGCATGGGTTTTGGAGACCATGGGTAAACAGAGGGAAATTAAACCTACGTTGGAAAAGATTCTTTCTTATGGTTCGCTTGAAGTTGTTGGTTTTGATGAGGATGACCTTCTAGTGGGTGCAAATAATATGGTGGTCTATCAGATTGATTTCAATGATGGGGTTAATGTTGTTATTATGGAGAGAAATGGCATCAGAGAAGTTTATTCGAATGATAAGAGGTATCTTGGAAAAGTGGATTTTCTCAGGATTGTGTTCGAATAAGAGGGTTTAAGTCGTGGAAGATTTAAGAGTTACATCCGTGAAAATTGTTGAAGAGAAAATAAGTGTGAAGTGTTTGAGAATATTATACTTCACTAGTGCTAATGGTTAGCGTGAGGGATTAGTGAAGAATGACTGTGGATAGTGCCGTATTGACAGCTAGAATTTCTGAGATTAGGTCAGCCATAAGTGAGCTACAGAGGATAACTTCTAAACCCTTTGTAGAGTTAAGTTTGGATGAGAAGTATTCTATGCGGTATAATGTAGTTGTTCTTGTGGAGTCTTTGGTTGCCTTATGCACACATATTGCTGCTGAGGCATATGAGAAAATGTCTAGATCTTATAGAGAGGCGGTTCGTGTGGTGGCTGAAAGATTAGATGTTTCATGTATCAATGATCTGGAGTCTCTGGTTGGAATGCGTAACCTTGTTATTCATCGTTATTGGACTGTTGAAGACGAGAAGATATATAATAGCGTAAAGGCTAACTTTAAATGTGTTTCCAGTTTTCTGGAAAGGGTGGAGGATGCTTTTCTAGGATGAGCATAAAGTATTATCGTGTTTCGATTGATGCTGTTGCAAAAAAACTAAGAGATATTCTTGGTGGATTGCCTGAAGTTAAGATAGCCGTTCTTTTTGGTTCGGCCTTAAGGAGGAGTTTTGTTAGGGATGTTGATGTTGGGGTATATGTGGATCCCGAGCCTAGTCTAAAAGATTTTGTAAAGCTTTCTTGTTTGATTGAGGATGCTTTGGGTATGCCTGTGGATGTTGTGCCTTTGGAGAAGGCTCCGCCTAAATTGAGGTTGGCTGCTTTAATGGGAGGAGTTAAACTTGTTGTTAGGGATAAGAGGCTTTATGATTTTTTGGTTAGTAAAGCGCTTTCCGAGGCTTCTGATATGGATTTGAAACTTGAGAAGGTTAAATAGTATTTTCAAGCTTGAGGAGTCCTATGGATAGGGTTTTGGTTACTGGTGGTGCGGGTTTTATTGGGAGTCATTTAGTAGATGCTTTGATGAGTCGGGGTTGTGAGGTTGTGGTTTTTGATAATTTGAGTAGTGGTAAGTTAGAGAATCTTGAGCGTTGGGTGGGGGATTCTCGTTTTAGTTTTGTGAGGGGGGATTTGGTTAGGGTGGGTGATGTTGAGGGAGTTGTTGATACTTGTGGAGTGGTTTTTCATTTGGCTGCTAATCCTGAGGTTAGGGTTGGTTCTGTGGAGCCTTCTGTTCATTTTAGGGAGAATGTTTTGGCTACTTTTAATTTGTTGGAGGCTTTGAGGAAAAATGGTGGGGTTGAGGTTTTTGTTTTTACTTCTTCTTCGACTGTGTATGGGGATGCAGATATACCTACGAGGGAGGATGCCGTTTTGAAGCCTATTTCTGTTTATGGGGCTTCTAAGCTTGCTTGTGAAGCTTTGGTGTCGGCTTACGCGCATAGTTATGGTTTTAGGGCGTTGATTTATCGTTTGGCTAATGTAGTTGGGCCTCGGAGTAAGCATGGTGTTATCGTGGATTTTGTTAGGAAGCTTAGAGAAAACCCTAGGGAGCTTGAGATTTTGGGGGACGGCACTCAGAGGAAGTCTTATCTTTATGTGACTGATTGTATTGAGGCTTTGCTTTTGGGCTTGGATAGGGCGCGTGGTGTGGTTGAAGTTTTTAATGTGGGTTCTAGGGATCAGGTGGATGTTTTGTCTATTGCGCGGATTGTTGCTGAAGAGATAGGGTTGGGGGATGTGGATTTTAGGATTACAGGCGGAGTTGATGGGGGTAGAGGTTGGGTTGGGGATGTGAAGGATATGCTTTTGGATGTTTCTAAGTTGAAGGAGTTGGGGTGGAGACCTAGGTTTAATAGTGTTGAGGCTGTTAGGCTTACTGTGAAAGAAACGCTTAGGAAATTTGGTGGGTAAAGTTTTTCATTGCGGATGGTTTATGGTAATGGATGTTTCAAACGCTCAGGAACTTATTAAGAGAAAGCTGAAAAACAACGTGTGGGTGAGAGTTAAATGAAGGTTGAATACGATAGAGAGTCTGACATATTGTACATTAAGCTTAGAGATTCGAAGATAATTGATACACGGATGTTAGGCGAAGATGTGTATGGAGATGTCGACAAGGATGGAAACTTTGTTGGAATAGAAATTTGGAGGGCTTCTCAGAATGCGATACTGCCGATATCTAGGGATATTGTTGAAGAAGTGAAAGCAATGTTAGAAAGACCTGCTTAAAAATGGAATTTTTGGGTATTTGTTTATCTGTGGGATCAAGAGGCCTCTCGGGTTTACGTTTGGCAGTTGCTGGGGTTCTTGAAGAAATTGAAAAAGAAAGAAGTAATTGGGCTTCTGAGGCAGATACCTTGAGGTTTCTTTTAAGGAAAAGAAAATCTGGAAAAGCTTATTTGGAGAGCGTGTTAAATAAGGGATGTTGTGAGGTGTTGTGTTGTGAGTAAGGATCGGATTTATGGGCTGTTGATGTTTGTGGGAAGCTTGATTGGCGTTGTAGTCTATGGTTGGTTGATGTTTATGACGGGTTACAGTGTTTTAGTTTTGCAGATTTCTGTCTTTCTAGTGGTTGCGGTTGTTTTAGGGATTGTGGCTTGGATAGGTTATACTTTGGCGTCGACTCCTCCTCCGAAGCCTATAGAGGAAATAGAGAAGGAGTTTAAGAAAACTGAGTGCCAAACTGGATGATAAGATAGAAAATCTTATAAAGCGAGAATTGATAAGAGTATAAAACTGATGGTGATACCGTTGGAGCGCAGTTTGATAGCATTGCTTGTGTGTTTTGTTTTGTTAACTGGAGTAAGCGCGTTTACAGTGGCGACTCCATTGTTTGGGCTTTCAACGGTTCTTGGGGTTTCAGTGTTAGGCTCGTCTGTTCTGGGTTCTTCTGTTTTAGGTTCTTCTGTTCTGGGATCGTCTGTTATGGGCAGCACTATTGTTGAGGCTTATGTTAATGCTGTTTCAACATCTCAGGTTTGTTTAAGTCTTGTTCTAATTGGTCTGTTGATTTATTCTGAGCTGACAAACCCCTCTTATGGAAAATTAAGAAGTGTGTTTTTGGAGTTGCGGAGAAGTTGGATGCCTGTTTCAGTGTTGCTATTGGTTCTCTTTTTCATAATTGTGGGCATCAAAGTCTGGGGTATATTAGCTTAGTTGAACTTCCTGCTTAAGAAAATAGTTTATTCTACCCTAATAGTTATTTTAGTGTCTATTGTGGCATATTTTGTTTTGTTATCTTTTTTTGGTTACAGTTATATGCTTCATGTGACTTGGACGGTGGTTTTTGCTTTGTTTAGTGTTTTAATAAGTTTGGGTTTGTTTGGAAGGGGTTGTGAAGGTTTTGAGAATTTGGGTATGATTAAGGTGTTGTTTGGGGTTGTGGTTGGGGTGATTTCGGTTGAGGAGCTTTTGTTGAACAGTGTTTTTGCTTTTTATGGGTTGGTTTTGTCGATTGTGGGTTTAGTTTTGATGCCTGGTTTGGCCGTTGTCTTTGGTGGGAATGATCGTTGGTTGAGGATTGCTCTTGAGGGTGTGGCGTTGGTTTTTGCTACTAGAGTGGTTTTGTCTCCTTTTCCCTTGGGTATCTTAAATCTTCAAACTTTTCTGCCAACGATTTACACTTTAATAATTGTTGCTTTAGTTTTGTATCTTATGTATAGAAGGATTCCAGGTAGGGATTTGAGACTATCAGCTGGTAATTGCAGTAAAACTGTTCAGTTTGCAGTTGGTTTAAGCGTTGGCTTTATTGTTGGTTTTGTCGAGTATTTCGTTTTGAAACCCAGTCCGATTCTTGTTGGAGCAAGTTTTCTTCAAGCATTAGCTTATGCGGCTATTGTAATGTGTGTGATGGTTGGAATTTCTGAGGAACTGCTTTTCCGAGGTTTAATGCAAAGTTCCTTAGAAAGGCTTATGCCAAGATGGGAAGCTGTGGGTTTGGCTTCAATTATGTTCGGTTTGATGCACATCGGCTGGATGAATCCTCTTGAGGTTTTACTTGCCTATGCAGCTGGGGTCGCATTTGGGTATTTGGCTATAAGCACTGAGAGTCTTATAGCTCCAATAGTGGCGCACGGTTTCGGTAACTTTGTATTGTATTTAATTGTTTTCATCAGTTGATGTATGATGGGTTTATCTGATAAAGACCAAGTTGAAGAATCCTCGGTTGTTCTTGATAGTTTACATCCTGCTGAATTAGAGTCAGGTTTGCCTAGTAAAGACCAGGTTACGGTTGTTCTGCCTACTCTGAATGAGGAAGATGGGATAGGTAAAGTGATCGATGGGCTTAGACGTGAAGGTTACAATAGCATACTTGTAGTTGATGGATATTCAACTGATGACACTGTTAAAATTGCAAAAGGAAAGGGAGTGGAGGTTGTTTTTCAGTGTGGGGGAGGTAAGGCTGGTGCTGTCAAGACGGCCATAGACTATGTTAAAACTCCTTATATGCTTGTGATGGATGCTGATTACACTTATGATCCGAAGGATATAAAGCGGATGTTGGCTTACATTTCTGGATACGATGAAGTGATAGGGTTAAGGAAGAACAGAAGTAACATTCCATTACTGCATAGGATTGGGAACCGTTTGATCAGCACGGTTTTAAGCTTGCTTATGGGGCAGAGGATAAGCGACCCGTGCAGCGGGATGTACATGTTGAAGACTGAAAGCGCTAAGGATTTGGAGTTAACATCAAGGAGCTTCGATGTTGAAGTTGAAATTGCGGCGCAGTTCTCTTCTGTTGGAAAAGTGACTGAGGTTCCAATAGACTATAAGAAGAGAGTTGGAAAAAGTAAGCTTCAAAGTTGGAGGGCTGGGTTTAGTATTTTGGCAACTGTGTTTAAGATTGCTTGGCTTTATAATCCGGTTTTCCTTCTTTCTGCTATAGCCGGGTTTTTCACTGTTCCAGGAGTGATTATTCTCCTCTGGCAGCTTTATTTGAGGTATATTTTCGGAGCTGAGAGATGGTCGCTGGGCTGGTCATGGTTGGGTCTAGTCTTTCTCATAATAGGAGTTCAAGGTTTCACAATTTCAACGGTGTCGTTGCTGCTTAAAAGGATGGAAAGAAGGATTATTCAAGCTACACGTAGGAATAGATGATTTGAAGCTGTTGTTCAAGCTATTGTTAGCTTTCGCTCTTATTTCACTGGTGTTTTTTGGTCTAGGTTTGCCAGCCGCTTCCAATGGAGCTTCAGCTGACGAGGCTGAGGACAAGTTGATTGAAGCGTTTAAAGCAATTGCAGAGGCTGAGAGGATGGGTGGTAACGTGTCCAGTCTTGTTGCTGAATTGAACGAGGCGATAAGGCTTCTTGAAGAAGGTGAGACCTATAAGAATGAGAGTTTGATTGATGAGGCGTTTTTGAGGGCTGAGAGTATCATTAGTAGGACATCGGAAGTTGGAAGGGAGGGTGCTGTCGAAGTTCAAGCACGTGTATTCCAAGGCGTCATCGTTATAGTCGTATTTGTAGCTTTGGCTTTGGTGGTCTGGCGTTATGGTCCAAGATTGTTCTGGAGATTATGGGTCAGAGGGAATGGTAAGCGGGTTGTTCATAGGCGTACTAGAGAAGCACAGGGGAGAAATAAGAGGAGAAAGGGTTAAGTTTGTTGATAGATGAAGAATTCTTAGCTGTTGTTCTAGCAATTATCGTTGTTGCTGCTGGTATCGCAGTTTTACAGATATTTCCTATAGGCAGGATTGCTGAACCTTTTTCCGAGCTTGCGGTTCTTGGGCCTGAGATGAAGATTGCTGATTATCCTAAAGAGATTGTTGCTGGTGAGCCTTTCAAGCTTTATCTATATGTGAGAAACTATGAGGGCAAAGTCATGTACTACAATGTACGAGTGAAGTTGGGTAACAGTTCTACGCAGATAAATGAGACTGAGCCTATGAATGTGCCTGTAATGACTCGTTATGATGTTGTGCTTCTTGATGGTGATAATTTTACATGGCCTGTTGCACTTAGCATAGATGAGCCTGGAGTTAACTATAGGCTTGTTTTTGAGATGTGGGTTTATGATGAGGGTTCTGATGGATTTAGGTATCATGGAAGATGGTGTCAGCTTTGGTTAAATGTTACGACTCCTATAGTGCCTTGAGGTGTAGAGTTGGATAAGCGTGTAGCCGGGGCTATTCTTAGAGCTGTTGAAGAGAAAGGTGGTTTGACTGTTGAGGAGCTTGTTGATGAGATAGAGAAAAGCATTGATGTTAGTAAACATGAGGTTGTAAGGCATCTTTACTGGCTTTGGAAGGTAAAAGGTGACGTGAAGCTTGAGGATACAGATCCACCTTCAACCTTTTGGCGGTATGTCAAGTCGTTCTATAGTGTGTGGTTTTTGGTTTTAGTTGCCGCTGTAATGTTGACTGCGTCCGCAATTTACATTCTTCCGCAGGCAGTTCCATATATCTATATGAGATATGTTTTAGGTTCTCTTTTCGTCCTTTTCCTTCCAGGTTTTGCGTTAGTTGAGTCGCTATTTCCGAAGAAGCAGGATATAACATCTCTTGAAAGGGTTGCGCTTTCGATTGGTTTAAGCCTTGCAGTTGTGCCTTTGGTTGGTTTAATGTTAAATTACACTCCATGGGGGATTAGGTTAAACTCGGTTTTCACTTCGCTGGCTATTTTGACGTTTGCGTTTTCTATGATTGCTTTGCAAAGGAAATTCTCGCATTTTAAAACTGAAATGAAATTGAGTATGCTGAGAAACAATGAGTGAGCTTTTGTTGCATTTTGTTATACCTTTTGCAGCATTTTCATATTTTAGGAAGCCTAAGGAGGCTTTTCTAGCTTCTTTGTTCGCTCTTTTACCTGATCTAGATGTATTGATGCATGTTCATAGGTCTTGGACACATTCAATTATTGTAATACTTGCCTTTTGCGGAGTTATGCTCTTGATTTTTAAAGTTTTTAATTCTAAGCTACTCGCTTTCAGTTTCTTCGCCACTTTGGCTTTAATTAGCCATTTATTATTGGATCTTTTTACGACTTATACACCTATTTTATGGCCTTTGGTCTCTCAGTCCTTCTTCGTAAACTTAGGTGGAGGAGTAAAAATAAGTGGAAACATGCAGGTTTACGTGAATTCTGAAGTTTTCGTTGAACCGACGAGCTTTGCCCATTTTGAATCTTTCGATGCTCCTATATTTACTAGTGAAGGTCTCATAATAGCTGTCATGTTGGTTGCACCTGTACTTTTTAGTAAATACTCAGAGATGTTAAGAAAGCTGTTAAGAAATGCTAGAAAGTCTCAAAATTGAACCTTGGTTTGTGGAAAAATTAACAATGACCTCGCTGTTCATCTCAATCTTTGGACCTGACGGCTCTGGAAAGTCCACTCAAGCAAGAATTTTAGCAAACTATTTAATGTCTCGAGGATTTAAGGTGAAGATTGTGTGGATAAAATCTTACCATACATTATCATATATTTTATCTGAAATTGTTGCTAAGGTTTTTCCGAATTCTGTGACCTTAAGCCCTCAGGGAACTATTATTAGAATTGATCCTGTAAGTAATGGTTTGATGAATCATTTAGTTTGGGCTTTGATAGAGTTTTTAAGTGTTTTACCTTTGATCATTCTCCATGTTTATGTGCCGTTGATTGCAGGTAGGATTGTGATAGCTGATAGATGCATAATCGATTCAGTGGTGTCTATAGCTTACACGCTTAATGATTCTCAATTTGATTCAAGTCTTTTGGCGAAAGCCATGCTTAGCCTAACTCCTGGTAAATCCGTTTTAATACATCTAGATTCAAATTTTGAAGAGGTGAGGAGGAGGAGAGGGAGTTTAACTGATCCTGAAGAGTTCTTCAATTTTCAACGGGAAATGTATAACAGGCTTTCGAAATGGTTAAAAGCAGTTAGGATAGATACTGCGGAGCAAAGCGTTGATGAAACAGCCATAAAAATAAGGAGTTTAGTTCTCCAGGAATTGAAACTTGATTAAATCTATTCCGCCAGTAAAGCCCTACTTTCCACGGGAGGACATTGAAGAAATAAAGAGGCTTGTTGAGGAGATCTTAAAATCCGGAATGCTTACGCTCTACAATTATACAAGGGAGTTTGAAGAAAGATTTGCTAAGCTGTGCAATGTTAGGCATGCTATAGCCGTTAGCTCGGGAACAGCTGCTATTGAAATAGCTTTAAGGTGTATGAAGCTTGGTCCAGGTGATGAGGTACTAGTTCCAACAAACACCTTCAGCGCGACTGCAGCTGCTGTAATCTTCGCTGGCGGGAAACCAATTTTTACAGATATTAATCCGCAAACACTTTGCATAGGAGTCGAAGAAGTTCAAGAGAAGCTTACAGGTAGAACTAGGGGAATTATAGTTGTTCATATTGGAGGTCTAGTGTGCCCAGAGATTAAAGCAATGCGAGAGTTATGTGAGGATTATAAAATGTTTCTAATAGAAGATGCTGCGCATGCTCATGGGTCGAGGATAGACGATGAAGTTGCTGGTTCGCTTGGGAATGTCGGAGCTTTCAGTTTTTACCCGACTAAAGTCATGACGACAGGGGAAGGTGGAATTGTAACTACGGACATCGATGAAGTGGCTGCAAAGGCTAGAGTGTTAAGGGATCAAGGAAAGGAGAGTTTTGCAAGCAGTCAGATAGTTGAGCTCGGCTATAACTGGAGGATGGATGAGCTAAGTGCGGCAATAGGTATTGTTCAACTGCGAAGGTTATCCGAAATAATTGAGAGGAGGGTTAAAGTGGCTAGAGTTTATGATCAAGGATTTGATAGAATTAGTGGAATAAAACCCTTGAAGAAACCACCTAACGTACTCAATAACTACTATAAATATATCGCGATTCTAGACGAGGGAATTAGCAGGGATGGGGTGAAGCAGAAGCTTAGAGAGAGAGGTGTGAGATGTGGAGGTGAGGTGTACTGGCCACCACTTCACTTACAACTGCTATATCAAAGGCTCTTAGGCACAAAAAAGGGTGACTTCCCAAACTCAGAGGATGTTTGTAGTAGAATGGTGTGTCCACCTATATATACTGAAATGAGTATTGCTGATGTTGAATATGTGATTGAGAAGTTTAAAGAGGTTTTAGCTGAGGTTTAAATTATGGTTGTCCTCGTAACGGGTGGATCTGGTTTCATAGGTAGCCATCTAGTGGATAAATTATGCGAAAAAGGCTATGATGTGCGTGTATTTGATTTAGTAAAGCCGCATAGAGAGGATGTGGAATGGTTTAAGGGAGACTTGATTAGAAAGGATTGTGTACTTAAAGCATTTAGAGATGTGGAGTACGTTTTTCACCTTGGAGCTATAGCAGATGTAAATGTAGCGCTTTCAAAGCCAGAATTATGTGTTCACGTTAACGAAGTGGGTACGTTAAATGTGTTGCAGGCAGCCCAGTCCTTCGAGGTTGAAAGACTGCTGCTTGCATCTACAACATGGGTTTATGGAAGAACTGAGGGAATCGTGACTGAGGAGACACCTTTACCAGCCCCAGATCACCTATACACAGCGACGAAGATAGGGCAGGAGTATCTGCTAATCTCATGGAACAAACATTACCGGTTACCGTATACTATCTTAAGGTACGGCATACCATATGGGCCAGGGATGAGGACGAACATGGCGATAGCGATATTCACTAGGAGGGCGATAAGAAAGGAGCCTATAATGATCTTTGGGGATGGGAATCAAGGAAGGTGTTTCATTTATGTGGAAGATTTGGCTGAGGGAAATGTTGCCGCATTGAATGAGGGGGCAAAGAACCAAATTATAAACTTAGCTGGGAAGGAATTTGTAACTATAAACAAGGTAGTGGATGAGTTAAGAAATATATTTGGAGACATAACGGTGAAACATGAACCGTTAAGGTCTGGAGACTTTAAGGGTGCCGTGGTAAGCATAGAAAAGGCAGAGAAGCTGCTGAGATGGAAACCCAAGACAAATTTCAGTGATGGTTTAAGGAAGTATGTAGAGTCTGTCAAAAACCCAGAGTGCACTGAGGCAGAATGAAACTTGGATTAGAACTGGATGTAGATATAGGTATAGGGGAAGCGATTCGCGTCAAAGCAAAAGATTATGGTACGACCGTAAGAGAATATGTTTGACGTAAGGCTTTGTATGTTAGCTCCTGACTTCTACCCGTTTTGGGGTGGTGTAGGAGTAAATGTAGTTGACATTGTGAGAAGGCTTCCAAAGGAATTTGAAATACATGTAGTTGCTGTTAGGAGACGAAACTGTAGTGAACAGGGGCTCTCAGAAAAACTAGGTTTCAGCGATAATGTTAAGGTTCATTTTATAACGTCTGCTAGTGAAACATTTCTTTATAATGCTGATTTTCAGCTTAAATGTCTAAAGTATGTCCGTCGCTTAATAAGGATGTACAATGTGAACATAATTCAATCTCATATGGCGCATATTCCAGATGTGTTGCTGAGATTTGCAGTAGGTACGCCTATAGTTACTTATATACACTCAACTATAAGGTGGCAGTTCAGGGGGATAATAAGTCGATTGAAGTTTAGTGAACTTGAATCCTCGGAGGCTTGGACTCTGATTTTGTATCCTATTCTTGAAACTGTCCATACTGGCTACTTCCTAAGAAAAAGAAATTCATATTACATCACTGAGTCGCTGTTTATGAAGGAATTCGTTCAAAGAGAATATGGGGTTAGAATTTTCAAGGTTATTCCAAACTCGATAGATGTCAAGGAGATACGATCAAACATTCAAAGGATGTCGGTTTTTACAGATAAATTTGAAGGAAAGAATGTTGTGTTATTTGCTGGTCGTCTTGTAAGCTATAAAGGCGTAGACACATTTGTAGGAGCTATTCCTCGAATTTTGTCGGGAGTGTGCAATAAACACTCTTTGCTCTTCGTATTTGCTGGGCCTGGGAATATCCATGGGTATTATAAGAAGCTTAGAGAACTTAATGTTCCAACCGAAAATTTTACATTTACTGGACCGGTGCCTAGAGAACAACTTTTAAAGCTTATGGCTTTGGCCAGATGCACTGTGGTTCCAAGCTATATTGATAATATACCAAACGTTGTGTTGGAGAGTATGGCATGTAATACGCCTGTTGTGGCTTCACGTGTTGGAGGTATTCCTGAAGCTGTAATTCATAATTACAATGGATTTCTAGTTTCGCCCGGCAACGCTGAGGAAATCGCAAAATATGTGGTAACGCTTCTTAAAGACGATAATTTATCTGGGGAAATGGGTCGAAGAGGTTTTGAAATGGTTAAATCTAAGTTCTGTTGGGACGTGAACATACCGAAGTATGCCAACCTCTACAAGTCGATTGCGGCGTAATAGCGGCGTAATATAAACTTGACTACTTTGACAAACTTGTTGAAATTCGTTCTTTCTGAAGGTGAAATGATAAGTTTAACACATGACGAGCGACTCGAGATGCTTGATTTGGCTCGTAAGAATAAGTTGCTGGACATATACCTTAACCGTCTGCCAGAATCTTTTAAGGACGACGTAAGCATAAAGGGGATCATTAGGAGAAGGAATAGGCGGAGAACCATTTTCTATAAGACGCTAGTAGACACTGTTAGTGTGCTTAACAAAGCTGATGTAGAATACGCGCTATTTAAAACATTAAAGCCGTTTTGTTTCCTGCCGAATGATGTTGATGTCCTAGTATTTGATAGCAAGTATTTAGAAGACGCGAAGAGGGCGCTTATGCACTTAGGTTACACACTTGATGAATACGAGCCACACGTGGTCAGCTTAAAGTCTCCTGAGGGTGTACCTGTTGAACTTCATAGTGAAATTTCTGTTTCTTATATCATCTATTTAGATAAAGCAATCCTTAGGCCATATGTGGAATCTATAAGCATTGATGGTGTGGAAGCTTTTTCCCTTAGTCCCGAGGCTGAGCTGCTGTGTACTATAGCTCATTCGGTGTTTAAAGAGAATATGGTGACACTGGCCGACTACATGGAGGTTAGAATTAGAGTGTGTCAGCTTAGTGAACTGAAAAGCTTTAGAAATCTTATGAGTGGCTCTAAAACGGAATTGAGTGTGTATTTGATCTTTAGAATTGCCGCTTTTATAGAGGAACTTGTTTACGGGAAAGCTGAATCTATTGGACGGTTAGGTAATGAGTTAAAATCGAATTGCACGAGTGTAATAGATGCGTATGTAAGGAAGCTGATGCAGAAGCCGCTTTTTCCACATAAATTCCATCCGATGATCTTGACATTGCTCTTCGCGGATTTGATCAGTAGAAGTGTTAAGGCGAGGTTGAGTTTACGAGAGCAAGCATTTAACTTATTAAACATCAGAAATCCGCATACTAGGATGCTTGGGAAGATAATAGTTTCCCGTATTAAAAGGAAGAGTTATTGAGAATGGTCATTAGGCTCGCGATGATATCTAGCTTTCCACCATCAAAAGACGGTTTGGCAGTCTACACGTACAAGTTGTGCAAAGCTGTAACGGATGTTAACAAAAAGGTACAGATATTGGTGGTGTCGAACGTCGATTTATGTGATAAAAACTCAATTGAAAGGATTAATGTGGTTAAAGCTTTAGGAAATCCGTTCACTTATCCATTTAGGGTGTTCTTAGTTCTTGCGCGGTGGAGACCTAACGTCATACACTGTCAGCATGAGTTCTGGTTATATGGTAGAGGGGTTTTTAGCGTCATGTTCATCGTGATGCTTGTTCTACTTAAGACGTTGCGGAGACCGATAGTTACGACTATTCACGGAATAGTTGCAAGATCAGTGATAACGTCAGATTATCTTCTGAGGCATTCGTCCAATAAGCATCTGGCAAGTGTAAAAAGGAGCTACTTTACATTTTTAATTAAGGTGATAGGAAAGTTATCCCATAAGGTAATTGTGCACCTTGACATAATCAGGCTGATACTTTTAAATGACTATGGTTACAGCGAAAGCAAGGTCATGGTAATACGTCATGGGGTGGATCCACCAGAGGTAAAAATGGATCGGAAAGTTGCTAGAAGAAAGCTAGGGCTGCCTGTAGACAGTATTATATTGCTTTGTTTTGGTGAGATAAGGAGGGGGAAAGGGATAGAGCATGCGATTGAAGCAGTAGCCAAACTGAAGGAAATGTTGCCAAATGTATTATTCATGATAGCTGGTATATACTCGCCTGAAAGTTCGCCAGAGAGCAGAGGTTACTTGGAAGAACTTATGTCCAAAATCAAGAACTTGAAGCTTGAGAGACATGTGATTATAAGGGCAGGTTTCATACCTGAAGAGGATGTGTATACGATGATCTCCGCTTCTGATGTTATGTTGCTACCTTACACGGATATAGAAACAATCAGGGCGCCTGGACCTCTATATCGTGCAGCGTCTTGCAATATACCGGTGGTAGCGAGCAAATCTGAAATGTTTGAGGATATAACAAATACTAACGGCTCAAATTTTGTAGTCAGCACAGTAAACGCTGAGACTCTTTCAAGAGCTGTTGAAGTAGCGTTTTCAAACAAAGATGGGTGGGTAATGAATAAAGTGTTCACTTGGCAAGAAGTTGCTAAAGAAGTGCTAGACTTGTATACTGCTTTGCTTTTTCAAGGAATGCGTAGCGCCTGTAAAGAAGGGCTCATAAGAGATCTGCATACCATAAATTTCTTTGAAGGGAAATTGCCTTTTATAACGATCTGTATGCCGGTTTATAATAGCAACTGGTGTTTGTCACGAGTTCTTGAGAGCATATTGAATTTGGATTACCCAAAGAATCTGCTAAGGCTGGTTTTCGTCGACAGTTATTCCACCGACGGCAGTTGGGAGTGCCTGCAACGGTTCAAGAAAAGGTTTGAAAAAGAATATGAGTCGATAATTATGGTTCGATCGCCAAGAAGAGGTGTAGGTCATGCTAGAAACTTGTGCCTGCAATACGTTAATGGTTGGGTCTTTTGGGCGGACAGCGACGTGACTTTGCCGAGGCAGGTGTTAAGGCACCTATTAACTCACTTTGAAAGGGATCCTAAAGTTGGGTGGGCTCGATGCGCTTGGACAAGAAATAACCCAACATTATATGAAAGAGTAGTTATGAGCAGGATACCAAAAACCTATAGATATGTTGATGAGACTGAGTTGACATCGTCGCTAATTCGTCCAGAGGCTATGAGGGATTTCGGTCTTTTCTATGAAGATGGAGGAGAACCATTCAATAGTTGGGAAGCAGCTGAGCAGTATGTTAGGCTTCGAAAGGCTGGTTGGAGGATAGTTAATGATGGTGTTCTTTCGGGTGAAAGTTTACACCTAATTCCTCCAAGGAAGCATTGGGGTCGGTTTTTTGAGGCTGATGAAAGGTGCGTAGGGAAGATTGGGATATTTTTCAGACAGGCACTTAAGATAGCGCGTTATTATCTAACAGAACCTCCGAAGAGACCTGTTCACGAATTGATAAGGGCTGGTGATGTAAAGTTGGCCATTAAGATGATGTATTGGCTTGGTTTGCCTTATGTTGCAGTTTGCGCGATAGTTTTTCGTCAATTCTTGCTTCTATTGTACTTATTACCGCCAATAGCAGTTTACGCTTATGAGAGCAGAAGTTGGCTGATGAAACTTATAGTGCCTTGCATTCAGGCAATTAGATGGATTCTTGTGGCTCATGGATATGTTCTTCTACTTTTGAGGCTTGTCATAAGTCACCATAGTCACTCAAAATAGTTTTAATACATTAAGGTGAGGAAGTTGAGCTGCCTTGAAGAGTGATAAGAAGTTAAGAAAAAAGCATGTATGGATCATAGTTCTTAACTGGAACGGAAGAGAGCTTTTGGAAGAATGTTTGAATTCGATTAAGGAAAAAACTGAGTATCCATATTTCCATGTTTTAGTAATTGACAATGGTAGCACTGATGGTTCAGTCGAAATGATTAAAAATCATTTTTCATGGGTTGAATTAATAACTAACAAAAGGAACCTGGGGCTGGTTAAGGCAAGGAATCAAGGGATAAAGTTTGTGTTTAATAGAAAAGCTGATTTTATTCTTTTTTTGGACAACGATACAAAGATAATGCAACTTGGATGGTTAACACGTATGATAGAATTCGCCGACCGTGACTATAAAATCGGGATAGTTGGTTGCAAGCTTGTCTTTCCTGATATGAGGATTCAGCATGCAGGGGCGTATGTAGATATAACTGGAGGAGGACATTACGGACTTTGGGAGGCTAATCATACAAAGTATGGAGAAGCGAAAGAGGTCGATTATGTGTGCGGTGCTACATTTTTGATTAAGAGAGGCGTGATAGATAAGATAGGTCTGTTTGATGAGTTATTTTCGCCCACTTACTTCGAAGAGGCTGATTATTGCATAAGGGCTAGGAAGGCTGGTTTCAAGGTTGTCTATTACCCTGAAGTAACCATTGTACATCGGGTTGGTGCGACAGTTGGGAAGCATTCAAAGATGTTCCGTAAGGTTTATAGGGTAAATAGTGTTAGGTTCCAGTTGTTAAATTTTCCATTAAAGTGGCTGGTGTTTGGAACAGTATTAGCTATAGCTAAGGGAATCTTAAAGAAAAGGAAGAAAGAACGCTCAAAAATAACTAATTTCGGACTTAGGAAAGATTGGATTGAGATGTTGCTTCTTATGTTAAATGAATATATGAAAGGTCTCGTTCAGCTACCAGAAATAATCTCTAAAAGAAAAAATAGGGCGGCGAAGCTGTGGTATTAACTCATTTTTTCAAAAAATTAAGAGTTGAAATTGTGAATTTAGAGTTTATCCGTCTAGTTTGCCTAAATCCAGTATACGCTTTAAGTGCTGTAATAAGGGCATTACTAAGACTTATGCTTAAGGAGAAACGATTTTACGGGAAAGGAGCACAGCTTTATTCAAAATTTCTTGTTTTTGGAGTACCTCTCTTGAAAAAGAAATTTGAAATCCTCAATTTGAGCGCAAGGCTTAAGATTTTAAGTCCAAGGGAAAAACCTGCTTTTCTGTTGGAGGATGTACTAATTAAACGCATATACGATAGATTTCCTGCCCCCATCGAAAATTTAATAGTAGTCGATGTGGGCGCATATGTGGGTGTTTATACAATTTTGAAGGCTCAGAGAAATAAACTAGTTATAGCTTTCGAACCACACCCATTAAACTATTCACTTTTATCTCACAACCTTAGAATAAACAACATTAAAAATGTAATACCTTTTAACGTTGCAGTTGCTAATTATTGTGGCAAGACAAAGCTTTTTGTTTCTAACCAGTCCTCTGCACACTCATTGGTTCTTCAAAGAAGTAACAGATACATAGAAGTCCCATGCATTACTCTAGATAAAGCCTTAAGCGAATTGGATATAACACATGTGGGCGTTATAAAGATAGACGCTGAAGGAGCAGAGCTATTAATCCTTAAAGGGAGTAAGGACACGTTAAATAAAACTGATAGGTTAGTTATAGCGGCATATCATTTTAAAGACGAATCGCGACAGGTAATGAATTTTCTCCATCGCAATGGCTTTTACTGCAATAAATTGATAGTGGATGGAGACCCTCACGTCTATGCGGTGAAGAAAAGTAAGAATATTCCTTCGCATATTAAGCTGGAGATGAAGAGGACTAGTACATGAAAATCCTTATAACCGGTGGTGATGGCTTCATTGGAAGTCATTTGGCTGAAATCCTAGAAAGTAAAGGTCACGAATTAGTGTTACTGGATGTTAAGTTTAGCAATAATACTGAAGGCCTGGTATCTCAAAAGGTTCTCGGGGATATCCAGGATTTGGAAACATTTAGCCGTGTTGGAGAAAGGTTCAACTTAATTATTCATACAGCCGCCCTGTCCAGAGTTGAGCGGGGAGAAGAGCGGTCTGAAGAATGCTTAAAGATAAATGTCATAGGCTCTCTTAACCTATTGAAGTTTGCCAATAACTTAAAGCCTAAACCTCATGTATTATTTACATCGAGTAGGGAAGTTTATGGTGACCCCTTAGAACTGCCTGTTAAGGAGGATCACCCGAGGAAACCGATATCTGTCTATGGTGTAAGCAAACTTGCAGCTGAGGAATTATTTGCATATTTTGCACGTAAGGGTGGTTTAAAATATACCCTTATGCGATTTTCCAATGTTTACGGTTCCCCTAGAGATTTACCTGAAAGAGTGATACCAAAGTTCATGAAAAGTGCGCTAGAAGATAAACCAATTACTGTGTTCGGAGGGGAGCAGATACTTGACTTTACTTTTATTGATGACGTATTAAGAGGAGTCATCAGGGTAGTTGAAAAAATCGAGAACGGAGACGAATCTGTTACTAATGAAGTATTCAATATCGCTAGTGGCAGAGGTACATCTGTGATGGAACTTGCCAATTTGATGATAAATGTTTGCAATTCAAGTTCTAAAATTGAAGTTAAGCCAGCTAGAAGTTTTGATGTCCGTCGTTTCATCGCTGATTGTTCTAAAGCCAAAAAAATCCTTGGATACAGGCCACGTTACAGTCTACTCCAAGGTTTAAAAGATTATAAAAAAAGATTGCTTTCACAAAGGACAGTGATCTAATGTTTCGCCTTCATCAAATTAAAATGCTTAAGTCAGCAATAAACATGATCAGTATTTTCTTGTTGCTGTTCGCATTTTTTACTATCATATGTATAGTTACTCGTACCTCTTTTTGGATATACTTACCTTTTGTCGTGATAATTGGTCTATCAGCTGGTTTAATGGTATATCTGGATAGATGGGATGAAACGAGTAGGTCACAGCTGTTTAGTGCACTTATGATATTCTTGACTGCTATATGTATTTACAATGTTGCCGTAAAGTTCAGGATAATTAGATTTTATGACTCGTACATGGAGATACCTCTTGTTAGAAAGATCTGCGATGACGGCCACTTTTCATTCAAGATGACTGAACCGTCTTTTAGTTCTCCTGTTGACACATCAAGCTATCCCTTGCTTTCGATATTGAGTTCCTCATTTATTCTAATTTGTAACGTCCCACTTCCCTATGCAACAAATATAACATCTCTAATTTTAGGTGTAGCTACATTCGCTGTGATCCTAGCGTTTGTGCGTTCACTAGCAAAAGTATTCAAGTGGGGTACAGTAATAATTGTGTTATCGACCTGGTTACTTGTAACCTCACCTGATGCCATAGCTCAAGGGATGACCTTTTACCATAGGCATCTATCGCTACTTTTTTGTTTTATGCTTCTATATTTTATGTTCCACAGCTACTTTAAACAGAGGAAACCTCTCAGAAGCTTCTTATTGCTAACAGCTTTCATGTGCTTGATCTTGCCATTATCACACTCGGCTTACCCATCAATGTACCTAGTTTCCCTGCTGACTCTTACCCTTCTGCTAAGTGTAGTGAAAGTGCTAAAGCGTCTCCCAATTATGCATAGATTAAGCGAATTAAAGGTGCGTTTGCCTTTCGTGCCCTCAATGATAGTGCTAGGGGCTGCCTTTCTTTGGTACCTCAATGCAGTATATCCCTGTACACTCACTTGGTTTTTTGCAAGCTTCGTTCACAGTTTGTTATTCCCAAAATACAAGGCGGGTGAGATCACTAAAATTGAAGGGGGGGTTCCTTACGGTATAAACCCTGCGCTTAAGCCTGAGCCTTTTACAGACCTATTAGCTATTAGAGATCTGTTGTTATGGGTGTCAGCATTGATAGGTTGGGTATTATTGGCTTACAGATTTTTACGCAAGGGTGACGTAAGAGCTGAGGTTGTGTTTCCATTGTTTGTGATAGCTTCTTTCGTCCCAATTGAGATAGGCTTCTATATTATTGGAGGCCCAATGTTTGAATTTCGCTATTTACTTATGCCCTTGATAGTCTTTCTCGCAGCTTACATATACACCCAATTAATAATGTCACGCAGACACTTATGTAAACTCGCTGTAACACTGACAATAGTCTTTTTAACTATACTCTTATTCCTGTCGCCCTATACTCACGTTTATTTCCCTAGGCATTTATATGACCCCTCAGTAGGTTTCAAAGAGGTTGGTCATCCTAAACCTGAATATATATATATTAAAGATTTTCTCGCGCAACATAAACTTGTTTCTAAAGAAATTCTATCTGATAATAGGCGTCTCCTTACAATAGTACTAGAACCAGACCAGTGGAAGTATGTCAAACTCTTGAGAACAAACTTCGGCAAACAGCGTACGTATATAATCACGTTTATAGACTTTAAGCCGACTATCGGATATCACTCACCACGGGCAATCAATGAAATAGGCGAAATGAGAAGTGCAATCAACTCTGAATACTGCAAAGTTGTTAGTAGCGGTCCATATACGATCTACTATAAACCTTAAGAAGAGTTTTAAGATAATTGATTTCTGAGACGCTGCTGTAACAGATTGTAACTTGTCGTGAGCTACATGATGACCAAAAAGCGCCATATGTGGGGATATAATCGGGAGGCCCCGAGTTATGATATTACACGGGGTTTTTATGAGAAAGGATACGCCGGCAGGCGAGAAAGAGAACTCCTGTCACCTTTTCTTCACACAAAGTATATAGTTTTGGATTTAGCGTGTGGAACTGGAAGACTTCTTCCGTTTCTAGCTAAGGAATGCTCGGAAGTTATAGGATTAGACTTTTCAAGAGGAATGTTAGCCATTAGCAAGAGAAAATCAAGAAGTTTTCGCAATATACATCTAGTTTTGGGCGATGCTGAGAATTTACCGTTTCGTACAGGAGTTTTTGATGCGATAGTATGTAGTAGAGCCTTTAAGTTCTTTCCAAATCCAATAAAGGCTCTAGTCGAGGGAGGTCGAAGTTTAAAGCCTAAAGGCAAATACGCACTTAGCCTAGAAACTAGTGACCCCACCTGGATCAAAATCGCCCTTTTTCTTGGTCTTCCTGGAAAGGGTGCTAGATCAGAATGGAGATATAGGAAAAACGAAGTTTTGAATTATTTTAAAAAGGCTGGTTTTAAAATAATTTTTTCAACATGCCTAATTTATTTCGGTAGATCAATCTATGAGATAACTGAAAAGTTTCACTTACGCCTTATACACAAAGTTTTAAGACTCATAGACACACATAGCCTTATAGGGAGAAACATATTGATTGTTGGAGAAAGGAACATTTCGTAATGACATCACTTATTGTAATATCTGAGAAGTACTGGCCTTACGGCGGTGCTGAACTCGCAACACACCTGATCGTTAGAGCATTAAGGGATGAGGGGTTTAACATAACAGTTGCTACTGGCATTAAAAATTTTCGGTGTCTGAAGGGTGTCAGATACATTTATCTTCCATTGTTAAATGCGCGCACAAAGATCCACTTATGGAAAAATATGCTTCTAGTAAGAGAATCTTTAACTAAGCTTATTAGGAAACATAATGTGCTGTATATCCCTAAGCTTGCATATCCCGTGATTCCTATCGCTAAGAAGTTTGGAAAAAAAGTTATTGTTCATCTACACGACTACCAGCCGATAAGCTATGAAGCAGACTACTATCCATCCGAAGGAGACCATGATCCCACCATGCTCCACGAGTTTTCAAAAACCATGAAAGTTGAGTTGTTTAATCATGAGAGTAGCGTAAGAGCCCTGATTGCCTCTTTTTTAACCCCCATAAACTATCTGAATAGACTATGGATCCCTAAAGCAGACGAGATTATATGTGTGTCAGCGAGGCAGTCAGAGATAATCAAAAGGGCAATGCCAGAGTTAGCTGGTAAGATCAGGGTGATCTATAACTTGCCACCAGCGGTGCCATACGCACCAAAGAGAACCAATGAACCAGCTTTCCTTTATATTGGAGGGGACAGCTACTATAAGGGCTTCCACATATTCTTAAAGGCAACAAGCCTGATTAGTAAGAAAAACTCTGTTCATTTCTTCTTAACGAGAAACTATAAAAACAAAAGCAGGATCCTCATTAACTTTCTGAATAAAAGATTCGATAACGCCTACAATATGCTCGGCTGGCTTTCACAAGAGAGATTATTAGTGCTACACTCGATGGTTTGTGGACTAATATTTCCATCCATATGGGAAGAACCATTGCCCTACGGTGTAATTGAGTCGATGCTTGCTGGAACTATACCCATAGCATCTAGGGTTGGCGGCATCCCGGAGATAGTTCAGGGAACATATACTGAGAGGATGCTGTTTACGCCAGGTGACGCTGATGAACTTGCTGATAAGATGGAAGAGGTACTTTCGTTGTCTAAGGAACAGCTTATTAACATCGGAGTCAGCCTCAGAGAGGCTGCTCTCAGAAGGTTTGATGCAGATGCTATCAGAGTCCAGCTACTAAATGTTTTCACTTTGAAATGACTTAAAACGGTCTTAATGATTGATGTTTCTAAGCCCTCACTCTATGTCAACGTTAGACGAGAGTCGCGCGCGATACCAAACCAAGTAAACGCATAGCAACTTTAATCACATGAGAGTAGTACTCATAACTTCCTTCTACCCTCCTTCTTGGAACGCCTGCGCTGTTAGATGCTATTATTTTGTTAAGGCGTTCAGGGAAAGAGCTTGGAACGTAGATGTCCTAGTTCCCATACAGCCTAATCGTAAGGAGAGCATCAAGATAGGTGATTTTGGCGAGAGAATAATAAGGCTAAAGTTCTACACGATACCAAGATCTATGTTCTTTGACGCCTTCAGCACTATGGTAGGCACGTTAAACTTGATTAGAAAACTGTCCAAAAGAAGATGTGATGTTGCAGTAGCTACTGTTCCTCCGCCAGATACGTCCTTAATTGCACATCATTTTAAAGCATTTAATATAGTTCATAAATTCGTAGTTGATATACGCGATGATGTAGCATCTACACTTAAGGAGCAATTTTCCTATGAGGGCCCACTTTCCTCTTTACAACTATCTCTCGCTAAGGCTAGTGTTCCATTCTATCACGAAATCTTAAAGGAGGCAGATCTAGTCACAACCGTTACAGAAGGATTCTCTAAATATTACCAAAGTACATTAGGAATAAAAACTGAAGTTGTGTACAATGGAAGTGATTGTAAACTATTTTTTAAAGCATCGCAATTTGATAAGAGAGATGGGAATAAGGGTATTATAGTGGCTGATTTAGAGGCGCCTTATCATGGCGTGGATATAGTGCTAAAGGCTATAAGCTTATTGCTTAATGAGCAACTGCAATTGATAATTGTCGGAGAAGGCAAGTATAAAAAAGCATATAAAAAACTGGCTAAAGAACTTGGGCTGAGCGATGTAGTTAGGTTTACAGGATCCATTCCATATGCTAATATTCCACATTTCCTAGTCAAGGCTAGTTTCGGGATAGTTGGAAGACCCGATGCCCTTAACTGGAGGTTATCGATTCCCACGAAGCTTTTTGAGTATATTTCGACTGGACTTCCAGTATTTGCGTTCGGACCTAAGGACTCAGAGGTTGAGAGGTTAATAAACTCCTACAGGATTGGAATGTACGTCCCATCAAGCGATCCAAAGAGAATAGCGAAAGCCCTTAAAGCGTTTATATATGCACGATTTAACCGTAATAAGATACTAAACGTAGCCTCCAAATTTAATAGGTCATCATGGGCTAGAAGAATGGCTAAACTAATTCAGAATATGGTTGGTACCCTTAAGGTTTAACTAGAAATGACATTGCCAAGAATCTTTGTGGCGTTAAAGATTGTAAAAACTTCACACAATTGCGTAAAACCTTGGCACCCTTCCTTATTGTTCTGGCCCGTAAGGTATAACTTGCTAGCGCGCTATATGCTGCTACAAACCATCCAATACTTGACATAGAGTAGAAGCTAGTGAAGGTTCTGCTTTTAGCTGATAGAATATATCCACATATATTCACAGGCTTTACCTCGTATCAGATGGGACTCATCAAAGCATTGTTACAACTTAGTGATATCGAGTTAACAGCAGCATCCACGACGCATCCAAAGAAGACCTTAATGCGAGCTTTCCAATGCAGTGAACTCAGGGAAGATTTCATAAAAATCGCAATTAAACTTGACGCGTTACTCTTATTCCCGGAAGAAGGTGGAGTTAAAGGGGTTGGAAGAAAGTTTAATGCGTTACGTACGTTTATGCCTATTGTGAAACGAGACTTCGATGTGACCCATGTACTTCACCCATTCCTTGAAGGATTTGAAAGCTTATTGTCATCTTATAATGGATGGATTATAAAACATAAAATTACACAATCAACTACTAGAACTCGTGCATTTATTAACTTACATATATATAGAGCGATGCGAAGTTTAAATGAAAGATTTTTACTTGCATTCTCGTCAGATTGGCTAGCTAAAGCCTACTTTTCCCCACACCCATACATGATAGTACCACCAGCTATAGACACAGATATCTATAAACCTATAAGCTCTACCAGAAACTTGGATCTTCCAATTTCTATAGAAAATTGCGAAACCATACTGTATATAGGGCACATACTTCCAAGCAGGTTTCCTTATTGGCATATTTTAAAAGCTATGAAACTCCTGAACTCAATTATTGGTAGGCAGGTTAATCTTCTAGTAATAACAGCCCCTTGGAGGTATCTTAAGTCAGAACACATTAACGAAGTTTACTCATATGCCAGCAGACTTGATATTGTTAACCAAGTGAGCGTTATAGTGAAGCCACTTATGCAAAGCGAGAAGGTGAAGCTGTTTAATAAGTGTAGTGCGCTCATCCAACTCTTTACCGAGCCGACATATCCTATTATACCTCTTGATCCGCCTATAACTATTCTTGAGGCTATGGCATGCGGCCTACCAGTTGTTACGAGTAAAAGCTTTAGCATACCCAGCTTTATTAAGGATGGCTATAATGGCTTCTTTATTAATTCAATAGACGAAAAGTCGATAGCTGAAGCCTTAGCTGAAGCCTTAGCTGAAGCTTTAACTACAAGTAAGCGCATCTCCTACAATGCCAGAAGAACTATTATTAACAACTTTTCATTAGCAGAAGGGGCGTCACGTTTAAGACATATATACCAAGAGATTGGAGTATTATAATGAAGCAAAAGGGCTGAGAAATACGGTAGGGGCAGCTACCATGAAAGTCGTAATACTCGCGGGCGGCTTTGGTACTCGATTAGCTGAAGAAACACATCGCATACCCAAGCCTATTATTGAAATTGGAGGTAAGCCGATCCTTTGGCATATAATGAAACACTATTCATTTTATGGCTTTAAAGAGTTCATTATCGCCGCTGGTTATAAGGGTGAGATAATAAAGCGTTATTTCAAAGAATACCATGAATTGAACAGTGATATCACGGTAAATCTCCGTGAAGGCAGGATAGAGCTTATGAATAGTAATGCTGAAGACTGGATAATCCACATTGTAGATACAGGTCTTAATACGCTTACGGGCGGCAGGATTAAGCGTCTAGAGAAATTGCTAAAACATGGAACTTTTACGGTAACCTATGGTGATGGGCTCAGTGACGTAAATTTGAAAAAGCTATTGGCTTTTCATAAGTCATATGGAAAAATAGCAACTGTTACTGCGGTAAGGCCTCCATCTAGATTTGGAGAGATAATCTTTAAAGGGGATGTGGAAGTTAAGTTCGTAGAGAAGCCCCAAACTCTAGTAAGTGAAGGATGGATAAATGGAGGTTATATGGTTTTCGAACCTGAAGTGTTTAATTACATAGAAGGTGATGATATTAGCCTCGAAGTCCATGTTTTAGAGCGACTCTCTCGTGAGAATCAATTAGTAGCTTATAAACATGAAGGTTTCTGGCACTGCATAGACACTTTAAGAGACCTCAGACTAGCTCAGAGCTTATGGGAAGGTGGTAATCCGCCTTGGAAAATATGGGACAAATGAATGTAGAGAGGAACGATTGGTACGACCTTCCAACATTAGTAACTGGAGCCACAGGTTTACTTGGAAGTCCTCTCGTTGCTAAACTATTAGAGCTAGGTGCTGATATGGTCTGCGTAATTCGAGACTGGGTGCCCCATAGTGAATTGGTACTTTCTGGGAGCATCAAGAAGGTAAAGGTAGTCAGAGGAGATATGCTTGATAGACAATTAATTGAAAGAGTGCTAGCAGAGTATGAGATTGATACAATTTTTCATCTAGCCGCCCAGACCATTGTCGGCGTGGCTAATCGAAATCCCACTTCAACTTTTGAATCTAACATTGAGGGAACATGGATTCTGTTAGAAGCTTGCAGGCGGAGTCCAACCGTCAATAGAATGGTTTTTACGTCTTCTGATAAAGCCTATGGTGAGCAAGACAGTCTTCCCTACAGAGAAGATATGCCTCTTCGGGGTAGCAATCCCTACGATGTAAGTAAAGCTTGTGCTGACTTGATAGCTCAAGCTTACTATCATACTTATAAATTGCCAGTAACCATACCTCGCTTTGGAAATCTTTTCGGAGGTGGCGACTTGAATTGGAGCCGTATAATTCCAGGAACTATTCGTTCTATAATACGTGGCAGAAATCCAATAATTAGGTCGGATGGGAATTACGTTAGAGATTATTTTTATGTTGAGGATGCAGTACTAGCCTGCCTTCTGTTATTAGAAAAGAGAGCTTTCGGTGAGGCCTTCAACTTTTCCTACGAGAAACCTATGAAGGTAATTGAAATAGTCGATTTGATACGTAAAATGATGAACTGTAATTTTAAACCTATCATCTTAAATAAGGTTACAAACGAAATAAAATATCAATATCTTAGTTCGGCAAAGGCCAAACAAGTGTTAGGATGGAAACCTCTTTATAGTCTTGAAGAGGGATTAAGGCGAACTATTGGGTGGTACAAAAAATTTTTCGGGGTTAAGTAAAATGTTGGGTTATCACTGTAAATCATGCGGTAGCTCGGACATCTCGATGGTGTTATCACTTGGTAGAATGCCTTTAGCAAACGCTTTCCTAACACCTGATCAATTAGTTCAGAAAGAAGAAACCTACCCTCTGGATGTTGTTCTCTGCAATAATTGTTCCCTTCTTCAGATCACAAAAACTGTTCCGCCAGAAAAGCTCTTTAGAGAATATCTCTACTTTACGTCATATTCAACTACAATGTTAAGACACGCAAAGGAGCTCGTTAAAAAATTAATGAATCTAAAAACTTTCAATTCCAAAAGTTTGGTGATGGAGCTAGGGAGCAATGACGGTTACCTGTTACAATACTTTAAAGAATTTAACGTACCTGTTCTGGGAATTGAACCTGCGAAGAATGTAGCAAAGGTATCTCGAGAAAAAGGCATAGAAACAATTTGCGAATTTTTTGGCAAGAGATTATCTCGGGGTCTTCGAGCTAAAGGAATCCAAGCCGATGTAGTGATAGGTTTAAATGTTTTAGCTCACGTAGCCGATTTAAATGGGTTCGTAAGCGGTATCGCTAATGTGTTAAAAAGCGATGGCATCGCGGTTATAGAAGTCCCTTACGTAAAGGATTTAATTAATAAATGCGAATTCGATACCATTTATCATGAGCATCTGCGTTATTTTTCCCTAACGGCATTAGATGATTTATTTAAGAGACATGGTCTTGTCATTTATGATGTTGAGAGGGTAAGTATACATGGTGGCTCCCTACGTTTATTTATATCATTCAGAAATAAATCTGTGAAAGCAAGCGTGAAGAATCTATTAAGAGAGGAGGCAAAGTGGGTGAAGAGTCATGATTATTATCTTAGCTTTGCAAGAAAGGTTGAAGCGATAAGGGAGAGTTTGGTTAGATTGCTCAGAAATATAAAAAGGAAAGGTAAGAGAATAGCAGCTTATGGTGCCGCGGCTAAGGGAACAGTATTGCTGAACTACTGTAATATTAATAAAGAGCTAATAGATTTTGTTGTGGATAAGAGCACATATAAGCAAGGTCGTTATGTACCAGGTGTTAGATTACCAATACACCATCCGTCTAAACTAATTGAAGAAATGCCTAGATATACGCTTCTCCTAGTATGGAACATTAAGGATGAAATCCTTTCTGAGCAAGACGAGTACAGAAGGAGGGGTGGAAAGTTCATAATACCGATTCCCAAGGTGACAATCACATGAGGGACTCTTCAATGACTTTTAACTTTATAAGGTTAGATATTCCTGATGTAATATTAATAAAAGTAAAACCTTACAGAGATAAGAGAGGTTCCTTGCTTAACATCTATAATCGCTCTAAGTTTGAATCTATGGGCATACACGATGAGTTTGTTCAAGATCTATTATCCTATTCAATAAAAGGCATCTTGAGAGGGTTGCATTATCAAAAGCAACCGAAAGCCCAAGCCAAGCTTGTAGCTGTTTTACGTGGTAAAATCTTTGATGTAGCTGTTGACATTCGCAAAGGCTCTCCTACCTACGGTAAATGGGTAGGTATTACATTATCTTCTAATGATAATGCAATGCTTTATGTGCCTAAGGGGTTTGCTCATGGCTTCTGCGTCCAGAGTGATGAGGCTATAATATTTTATAAATTAAGCTCTGAGTATGATGCTAATTTAGATAGAGGAGTGGCTTGGAATGATCCTGAAATCGGAATCAAATGGCCCATCGACGCTCCCATAATCTCTAATAAGGATACTAAGTGGCCAGTACTAAGAAACGCAGATAATAACTTTGTGTTTGGCGTTTAACCATGAATAATAAGAAGAAAATACCGAAGTTTTCTACATGATGTTAGAGTTCTATCATCTGGCGTGCACAAGAGGTGTAAGGTGGGATGACTCGGCGTTTAAGATTAAATGGCATCTTAGGGTAACAGTCATCTCTGATAAAGACAGAAGATATGAGGACTTTGAACAATGAAGCGTGTGTTACTTACAGGAGCTACAGGTTTCATAGGTCGGCATTGTCTGCCGTTACTAGTGGCACAAGGGTATGAAGTCCATGCAGTTTCTTCACAGTCAGCAATAGTAAAGGATAGGAACATATGCTGGCATCAAGCGGACCTCTTAGACCCTTGCGAGGTAACAACATTGATAAAAAAAGCCCGGGCCAGTCATCTTTTGCACCTTGCTTGGTACACTGTTCCGGGGAAATACTGGATGTCTGTTGAAAACGTGAGATGGGTTCAGGCCAGCATCAATTTGCTACAAGAATTTGCGAAACATGGTGGACAGCGGGTAGTAATGGCAGGTAGCTGTGCCGAGTATGACTGGAGATATGGTTATTGTTCTGAGGCCATTACGCCCCTTGCTCCGGCGACCTTATATGGCGCCTGTAAGCATGCCCTACAATTGGTGCTTTTATCATTCTCGAAGCAGAAAGGATTAAGTGCGGCGTGGGCGCGTATCTTCTTTCTGTTTGGACCATACGAGCATCCTGACCGGTTGGTTCCATATGTGATTCGGTCCCTACTGCGTGGCGAGCAGGCGCGCTGTTCACACGGTAGACAGATTCGAGATTTCTTATACGTTAAGGATGTAGCTAATGCCTTTGTGACATTACTGGAGAGTGAAGTATCGGGACCGGTGAATATCGCATCTGGACATCCGGTAGCACTGCGAGAGTTGATTTATCGAATCGCCGCAAAGCTTAACCGAGAAGATTTGGTTCAGTTAGGAGTTGTCCCAACACCCCTTGATGAGCCCCCCTTGCTGGTCGCTGATATCCAGCGCTTACGTGATGAAGTCGGTTGGGCACCTAAATATGATCTGAACACAGGATTACAGGAGACGATCGACTGGTGGAGGAAATATGAAGGTAATTATTGATACAGCCCAGAAGATTTTGGTCGTTCAATCAGATAGGGCAGAACATACCCTGCCTCTCTATTCAAGAGAAGCGTTTGAGCTGCTCTCGCATCTGTGGCTTAAAGTAGGGTGGAATGAAAAATATACTTATACGTTCACTTGGATGGACCGACCTATCATTCAACTACCTGAAGACATGTTCCGCGCTCAAGAAGTTATTTATCGTGTACGACCAGATGTGATCATTGAAACTGGGGTTGCCCACGGTGGCTCCTTGGTGTTTTATGCTAGCTTATGTAGATTAATAGGGAATGGGCGAGTGATTGGTGTAGATATAGAAATCCGGCCGTATAACCGGCAAGCGATTGAAATGCATCCTTTATCGTCACTGATTAAATTGATAGAAGGGGATTCCATAGCGCCGGAGACTGTGAGACAAGTACATTCGTTGGTAAGAACTGGAGAAGTAGTGATGGTGTTCTTAGACTCATGTCATACCAAGCAACACGTTTTAGCCGAACTTGAGGCTTATCATGACCTGATTTCACCTGGCTCTTATATAGTAGTGGAAGATGGCATTATGAAAGATCTGTATGATGTGCCACGTGGCAGACCTGAGTGGCTTTTTGACAATCCAGTAGCTGCCGTTGACGAATTTATCAAGAAACATCCAGAATTTGTAGTAGAGGAACCCCCTAGACCTTTCAATGAATCTATGTTAAGTAAGAATGTGACACATTGGCCCGGCGCTTGGTTGCGAAGGAAATGACTTAAGCGCTCCATGGCAACGGAAAAGGAAAGCGCTACGAACGCCCAAGCAGCAACCCATCACGCCCGCAAATCAACCAAAGATACACGCTCCAACCTCTTAAACTTTCTCCACGAAAGATCACAGCTCTCACTACGATAAACCTCATTCCTCTTCAACCTGAACCATATAACCCTGAGCATCTCATGAGCCACAGCAACAACAGCCTTCCGATGACCCCTCCTCCTACAGTACCTCTCTTATATGGTAGTTAAAGCCGAAGTTAAATGAGTAATAAACCCTTAGTAAGCATAGGTATGCCTGTATACAATGAAGAAAGTTATATTGCTGAGGCATTAGACTCACTCCTAACACAAGACTTTGAAGATTTTGAAATAATAATTTCTGACAACGCATCAGAAGATAATACTGGGAGGATATGTATTGAATATGCGTCGAGAGATCCACGCATAAGATACTGTAGAAATGAAACTAATATTGGCTCGGTGAAGAATTTTAACCGCGTATTTATGTTATCTTCTGGTGAGTACTTTAGCTGGGCGTCGGGTCATGATTTACGAGATCAGAAATTTATAACTCGTTGCCTTGAAGTGATGACTCGAAAACCTTCAGTTCTGATTTGTATGCCACAGACTACGATTATCAATGTGAATGGCAAAAAATCACGGCTTATTCAACGTGACACTCAAGGATTAGATCCAGTATCACGGTTCGAATGCGCCATAAATGGTTATAATAACTATTTTATACATGGATTGATAAGGGCAAGTGCTCTGAAACGCACACGGCTTTTCAGGCCTGTAATAGATGCAGACCTAATACTATTGGCTGAACTATCCCTGCTCGGAGAATTCGCTCTTATACCTGAAAACCTATTTTATGCACGAAAGTTTCGGGGAGAAACTGGTGTGCAAAGAATAAGACGAGTGTATAAGGATATTAATCCAAGAGAAAACAGGGAACGAAATATGCTCTCTCTTTTCCATCAATTCGCCGTCGAACTTCTCTCTGCAGTAATTCGCGGACCAATTGATTGCGCATCAAAAGTTGCATGTATGATAAAAATAATAAAATTAATAACATATAGATATGGTACCCTTCTAAGTAGCCGCGGAATAACTAGCACGCGAGCATGTAACGAAGATGGTTTCTGCATGTCAACTTCAGCGCGAGCCTCTTCCTTTTCATCTGCAGATATACTTCAATCTACATTTCATGATGGATGCCATTGCTAGTGCTTCATGCGAATAACGCGCGCTAATGGAACATGAAAGCTTAAATATTATGAAACAACCGTTTAGTAAAATGTCTCCACTAAGGGATAGGACGCTCGTCCTCTTCTTCACCTACGGCTACTCCCTTAAGCTCTGGCATGAGGTAGGTATAATCCCGCGGGAGGTTAAGCCATATAATAAGCTTGCAGAATGTTTTAAAGAAGTGTACTTCCTAACCTATGGTTATTTAGATGAGCTTAAATACAAAAATATCCTGTCCGAAAATATCAGTGTTCTTCTTAACTTTAGGAAGATGAAGCCTATGCTGTATAGCCTTTTTGCCCCTTTCATACATGCACGTGCACTTAGTAAGGCTGACATTTATAAGACACATCAAGTATGGGGCTCTTGGTCTGCCATTATAGCGAAGCTACTATATAGAAAGAAACTTATTATAAGACAAGGCTATCTGCTGTCCAAGTTCGTTAAAAGACAGGGTGCTAGACTCATCAGAAGGTTTGCCGTAACTTTATTAGAGTTTTTCGCATACCATCTAGCCGATTATATAATAATTCCATCAAAAGCGGAAAGGGACTACATAGTCAAACGTTACAAGGTGGGTACAGATAAAGTCATAATCATCCCCAATTATATAGACATCAGAGTCTTTAAACCCCTTAGGAATGTGAAAAAAGAGAAGGGCAGAATATGCTTCGTTGGAAGACTTGATCCACAAAAGAACCTCCTCGCACTTATAGATGCCGTGAAGGACCTGAAAGTTAAACTGTTCATAATAGGTAATTCTTGCTCAGATCCTTACGCTGCGAAGTTAAGAAGAAAAATCGAGAACGAAGGTATAAAAAATATCGAGTTCTTAGGTGTCGTTCCGAATGATAGGCTTCCAGAGGAGTTAAACAAATCCGAAGTTTTTATTCTACCATCGCTTTACGAGGGAGGAAGCCCGAAGGCGCTTCTTGAAGCTATGGCGTGCGAGTTGCCTGTAATAGGGACGGATGTTGAGGGCATAAGAAGAAATATCAAGCACGGCGTAACAGGCTATCTCTGCGGGACGGACAGCAACTCTATCAGAAGAGCTATAGTGTATTTATTCGTTAATCGCCACCTAATGGGCGAGATTGGCTCTAACGCTAAGCGTTATGTGGTGGATAATTACAGCATGGAAAAAGTTGTAGGAAAGGAGCTAGCAGTATACCACTCTTTAATCAAGAGCTAATACAAGGGCGCATAACCCGTGAAAATTCTTCTCTTCCAACTCTTTGCGAACGACTTTTTTGAAAGATCGATTTTCTCCTTCACGCGCGAGGTGACATATTGAGTAAGGCTATGGAGGTTGCTGAAGAAGCGGTAAAGGGAGGATTCCTTCTATTCACGGGCAACACTTCAGCTACTGTAATACTTACTATCGCGTCGATAATCATAGCTAGACTGTTAGGTCCCCCTGACTATGGATTATACTCAATAACACTTATCATCCCCTCGTTAATGTTAATTTTCACAGATTTCGGCATTAACCCAGCTCTTATCAAATTTTCAGCCCAGTTTAGGTCTGAGGGACGAGGTAAAATGGTTAGCAATCTCATCAGGACAGGTTTCCTCTTCAAGCTGACGACAGGTCTGTCGATGTTTTTAATTTCCTTTCTCCTAGCCGATTTCTTAACCACGTATCTTCTGAAGAGACCAAGCATAAGCTCACTTGTTCAATTAGCCTCACTCGTTATAATCGGTCAAGTATTCTTTTCAACTTCGAATAGTGTCTTCGTAGGCATTGATAAGATGAAAAATAACGCGCTTACTTCGATCACACAGGCGATCGTTAAGGTAGTCATCGCACCAACTCTCATAGTTTTGGGGTTAGGCGTGTTCGGCGCGCTTATCGGCCACGTTTTAGGCTACTTGGCTGCTGGTTTTCTCGGTGTTCTACTAGTTCTTAAGATCTACAGGAGCCGACACCACAGCTCAGAAAACAAGCCCAGCTTTACAGTTAACCTAAGACCTATGATAACCTATGGTATTCCCTTATACACATCTCGGCTTCTGTTAAATCTCCTCGGTCAGTATCAGCCTATAATCTTGGCGTGGTTCACATCCGACACTGAGATCGGAAATTATTCTGTTGCCATCATGTTTACCACACTTATCATGCTTGTCTCCACTCCGATTTCTACGGCTCTTTTTCCTGCATTCTCAAAGCTTAACCCTGATAGTGACAAGCGAGATCTAAAAAAACTCTTCCAATACTCAAATCGGTACATTCTACTACTGATCGCTCCAGCCTCGGTGTTCCTCGCCATAGCTTCCCACGACCTTGTCTTCCTTCTTTATGGTTCACAATACACCTTAGCCCCTTTCTACCTAACAATCTACTCCACTATCTTCCTCTATTCAGGCTTCGCGCTAGTCCTAGGAGGCTTCTTCAAAGGCATAGGGAGAACAGACATATCTCTTAAGGCGACAGTAATTCAAATAATCATTGCGGCGCCCTTAACCTTGGCCTTAACATACCTTTATGCAGTTCCAGGCCTGATAATCTCAAACTTCATATTTGCTCTCTTCCCTCTAATATACACGTCTAGAATTGCATATCATAAATATAAAATGAGATTCGACCTAAAATGCACCTTAAAAATCTACTTAGCAGCCTTCCTATCCACTATTCCAGCACTAATCTTCATCTATATATCTCCATTTAGTTGCTTACTAAGATTAGTTTTCATCACTCTAAGCTTCACTTCAGTTTACTTAACACTAATCCCAGCCATTGGAGCTATCAACGAAGAAGACCTAAACAATCTAACACTAATCTTTAGCAAAATTAAATTGATCTCCAAATTAGCCAAAGTTGTCTTAGCTTACGAAGCTAAAATTTTAAATCTAAACTCTTTAACTTCCATTAGGTGTTCATTAAATAATGCAGATTAAGAGAGCTGTCATCACGGCTGCGGGCTTAGGCACAAGGCTTCTACCAATGAGTAAGGAGCTTCCTAAAGAAATGTTACCAATATACGCGAGAAAAAAACTAGGAAAACTCCTTCTAAAGCCTTTATTACAAGCTCTGTTTGAACAGCTTCATTGGTTTGGAATCAGAGAGTTCTGTTTCGTCGTCGGAAGAGGTAAGAGAGCCATCGAGGACCACTTCACCCCTGACCAAGATTACATTGATAAATTGAATAGTAAAGGTAAAACAAGCCTTGCCTCCGAGATGGCCTCTTTCTATGGAATGGTTGAAAGCTCAACCATCATGTGGGTTAACCAGCCTGAGCCGAAAGGATTCGGCCACGCCGTCCTAATGGCTAAACCATTTATAGGTAACGAACCGTTCATCGTTTGCGCTGGAGACACATATATAATATCGAAGAATAACAAGTTCATCAGCAAAATGGCTGAAACCCATTTCAGGCGCAATTCTAAAGCCACTCTTCTATTGCAGAAAATCACCAATCCCAAGCAGTACGGTGTGGCAATTATTGAGAAATATGAACATAATGCCTGCAGAGTCTTAAGAGTGGTTGAGAAACCAAGCATGCCGCCCTCAAATCTAGCGATAATGCCCATTTACATATTCAACCCAACGATAATGGACATCCTAGAAAACCTTAAACCAGGAGTTGGAACCGAGATCCAGCTAACCGATGCCATTCAAAAACTTATCGACCAAAGATGTAAAGTTCAAGCTGTACTTTTAGATAAGGATGAGCTTAGGCTTGACATAGGAACGCCAGAAACCTACTGGAAGGCCGTTAAAGCCTCATACGAATATTGCACTGGAGCGATTAAACGTGTCTAAACAGGTTGTTGACCAAAGTCTAAAATTTGTTTTAGCTCAATTCCTAGAGACTCCATTCAAAGAGGGGAAAGTTCTGGTAACGGATGCGAAGACAGAGGGCCACACAACAAACTAGTTTAAGAGGCCATGCGTCAATGAAAAAAGAAACCATTTCAATTTTCGGCTTAGGTTATGTCGGCTTAACAACCGCCGTCTGCTTTGCCCATCGAGGCTTTAAAGTTATAGGTGTCGATGTTAACGCAGACAAAGTTGAACTAATTAACAACGGGAAATCACCCTTCTACGAACCTGAAATAGAGAAAGTTCTGCACAAAGCTTTAGAAAAGCGTCTTCTCTCATGCACACACGACCAAAAGAAGGCTATTAAAGATTCAGACATAACCTTCATAACTGTTGGAACCCCAAACAATCCCGACGGAAGCATAGACTTAAAATTCGTTAAGTCAGCATCCGAAAGCATCGGAAAAGCATTACGATATAAAGGCAACTATCACCTAGTTGTCGTCAAGAGCACAGTTGTGCCTGGAACAACCGAGAAACTAGTTAAACCATCAATTGAAAAACTATCCCACAAACGATGCGGCTCCGACTTCGGCCTATGCATGAACCCTGAATTTCTAGGCGAGGGAACAGCCCTACACGACACCTTCAATCCAAACCGCATAGTTATAGGCGAATACGATAAAAAATCCGGTGACATATTAGAATCTTTATACAAGAAGTTTCATAGCACAAGCATTCCCCCAATTATCAGGACAAACCTACAAACAGCTGAACTCATCAAATATGCAAGCAACGCTTTCCTAGCCATGAAAATCAGCTTCATAAACCAAATGGCAAACCTATGCCAAAGAATACCAAACGCTGATGTTACCGTCATCGCCGAAGGCATCGGATTAGATAAACGTATAGGACCACTATTTCTTAAAGCAGGCCTCGGCTGGGGTGGCTCATGCTTCCCAAAGGACTTAAAAGCATTGCTAAAGTTTTCAAGATCAAAAGGTACATCACTACCCCTAACCGAGGCCACACTACTCATAAACGAAACTCAACCGTTAAAAGCAGTTAAGCTCGCAGAAAAATTGCTGAGCAAACTAAAAAACAAGAAAATAGCAATACTGGGTTTATCATTTAAACCAGAAACAGATGACATGAGAAATGCCGTGTCAACAAAAATAATTAAGGAGCTACTGAGAAGAAAAGCAAAAATAACAGCATACGACCCAACTGCCATGAAAAACGCAAAGAAAATATTCGGCACCAAAATAGAATACAGTAAATCAGCCTTAGAATGCATCCGCAACGCTGACTGCGCAATAGTTGTTACTGAGTGGCCAGAATTCTCAAAACTTAAACCTGAAGACTTCACTTCAAGAATGAAACAACCAATTATTATCGACGGCAGACGCATATATAACCCAAAAAAGTTTTCACAAAAACTCAAATACGCCGCAATAGGCCTTGGCTCCGAAACGTTTCAGCCTGAACCAGACGAAACCATATGGATTAACCCAGCACTAGCAGTTAACGTAATAATTGAGAATAAAGGCAAGATGCTGCTTATAAAACGAAAACTCCAACCATTCAAAGACTTATGGAACCTACCAGGTGGATACGTGGAATACGGCGAAACAATTGAAAACGCTGCTAGAAGAGAAATCAAAGAAGAATGCGGTCTAAACATACAACTATCAAGAATAGTAGGTGTATACTCCAGCCCCAAAAGGCACCCCTGGAAACATGTCACAGCAATATGCTACACAGCCAAAATAGTCGGAGGAAAAATCAAAACTGAATCCAGAGAAGGGAAAGCGAAATTCTTCGAATTAAACAGTATTCCAAAACAATTAGCGTTTGACCATGCAAAAATGATAAAGGACTACTTGACATATGAGCTACAAAGTTTTAGTCATCTCGAAAACTTTCCACTTCCTTAGGCTTTGGGAATCATGGTTTCAATAAGGGGCCTAGCTATTTTGGCAGTTAACGAAATTGAACACCTCACGCGGCTTTTTAATTTCGCCTTTCAATTAGTAAATTGGGTATATGTTAAGCCAACCCCAAATGAAAAGAAAAAATAAGCTTAACACATACATAAACGGCGATGAAAGTAGTTTTTGTAAACGTTACCTTAGGCTCTATGCAGGGAATAAATTTAGAGTTAGCTAGGCATCTAAAAGAAAAAGGAGTAGAGGTAGTAATCCTTACTTATGGTAAAGGAAGAATGGAAATCATCGATGGAATAAAGAAATATTTCATTAAATCATTTATTCCACCCAGTTACATGTTAGGCTCTTACCTCCCAAGAAAGCTCTCGGTAATTGATATCTTTATGAGCTTGTTGGAGGTATGCAAAAAAGAGAAGGTTGATTTAATCCATGCTTTTTTTGCTTTTCCATCAGATTTCAGCGCTACCTTATATAAACGCCTTACGGGTACACCTTGTGTTGTCACAGTAGCAGGTGCAGATGTGGAAGTGGTTAGTGAAATAGGTTATGGACTTAGGCTTGATCCTATTGAAAATAAAGCAATAAGATTTGCACTTAGGTATGCAGATATGATAATAGCTCCCTCCTCATACGCGAAAAACTGCGCTTTACAGGCAGGGGCTAAACCAAATAAACTCGTGATAATTCCATTTGGAATTAACAGGGAAAAGATTAAGGATGTTCCGGAACATTATACGGACAAAGTTAGGGAACTATTCAAGATAGAATCTCAGGACAAAGTCATTCTTTCTGTGTGCAGGTTACATCCAAAGAAGGGACTTAAGTATCTACTTTATGCCATTCACAAACTTAAAAAGAACAATGAAAATGTTAGGGTAATTATAGTTGGGGAAGGGCCTGAGAAACTAGCATTAAATATGCACGTTAAACAACTAAAACTTGATAGGTATGTTACTTTTACTGGCTTTGTACCCGAACAACTTAAACATGCACTCATGAAAATCGCCGATATTTACGTGTTACCTTCTCTTTCAGATTCTTTCCCTATATCTGTACTTGAGGCCATGAGTCATGGTTTACCGGTTATAATCACGAATAACGTGGGGCTATCCGATTTTCTGAAGGAAGAAAGCTTCGGTGTCTTGGTTAAGCCTAGAGATATTAAGGGGCTGGCATGTGGTATACTGAGATTGTTAGAAAATGATGATTTGAGAGAGAAAATGGGACGTAATGCCATGAAGGCAAGTATGAGATTGAATTATAAAGAAATTTCAAGAAAGATCCTCAAGGTGTATCTTTCAATATTAGACAAAAAGTATGACACAAAGTTTAACGCATATGTTTAAATGTGGCGTAATAAATGGCGCGTAAATTGCATATATGTTTTGGAGGACATGAATTTCCTCCACTTGGTATGCCGTTCAAAGCTGGTACGAGTGCTCTATTCCTTTACTTACTGGAATGTCTAAATGAAATGGTTAAAGATGAGCATACTTTATCGGTGGTAACGACACATCGTCCGAAGTATTATCAGAATATAATAGAAAAACATGGGAAATTTAATAGGAAAACTTTTAGGGAAGTGATAATTCACTCTACTAGAAATCCATACATAGCTTCTTTTCATTTGTATAGACATCTAGCTGCGCTAAATGAACAACTGAGTATAAACATATTGCACATACTTATGAAAGATGTGAAGATACTTCCACTAATTTGTAAATTGACTCCAAAGACAAGGAATATGAAAATAGTAGCACATGTATACATGCCTTTTGTAGTGACGTTGATGAAAGATTTTATTGATGTTTTTACTGCTACTTCAAATCTTCTCAGAAATTATCTACTAAGACAGAATGTTGACAAAGACAAAATATTCATAGTTCCTCCTCCTATTAATCACAATCTTTTTAAACCAAATGTGTGTAAGAAAGGATGTGACGTAGGATGTGTACGCGGACTTTACATCGGTTCACTTTCGCAAGAGAGGTTCCCGATCAGCAATTTATTACTTGCTCTTAAGCTATTAAAGGATGATGGAGTCAATTTTAAATTCAAAATTGTAGCAAGAGATACAACTGATTTCTCAAAAATTGATGTTATTAATAGAATCGCGAGAAGATCAGGATTAATTGAGAATGTTGAGACGCAGTTTAAACTCCTCAGCATAGAAGAGAAAGTAAAACTGTTTAATAGTGTAGATTTCGTACTCTTTCCTTACACAAGTTTTGTTGCAATCGATCCACCTATAACGCTTCTTGAAGTAATGAGTTGTGGTAGAATAGTTATAAGTACCAAAGTTCAAAGTATTCCAGAGATTATAAAAGACGGATTTAACGGTTTTTTGATGAGTTCTCCCAATACTTCTCAATTATATATAGCTCTTCAGCGTTTCCTGTCGGCTAAGGATAACGGAGTTATTCGAAAAAACGCCAGAAACACAATCTTGGAAAAATTCTCATATCCTAAAGTTGCTGAAAAAATAGCAAATATCTATTCTAAGTTGAATGAATTATGAACATCATTTCTTGGCTCGAAGCTCAAAGGAGAGAAAAAGATTATTGGATTATGATCAAGAAGAAAGGTAAGAAGACACCGTTCAAAAGTTTGTATCGCTTTAAACAACTTCTTTTATTGTTTAAAGCCGCAAATATTTCGTTTTGTAACCCCGATTTAAAGGTAATTATTGATATAGGAAGTGGACCTAATGGCGGGATTTTACCTTTTATCGCTAAAAACTCGTTTAAAGTTGCTGTAGACCCATTACTAAGGGGAAAATTATTAAATGTACCTAATGATGTGAATCCTATCGTTGCCATCGCAGAAATGTTACCGTTGCACAATGGTTGTTGCGACATGATTTTCTCTATCAATATGCTAGATCATTGTTCTAACCCTTTAAACGTATTACAAGAGGCCTTTCGTGTACTAAAAGTAAATGGGTATTTCGGTTTGATGGTTCACGTGGTTTTTCTGAAGGAAAAAATCATACACCACTTATTCCACTCACGATACTTTATTAAACAGATTCTATTACTCACACATCACAGCGTTGTATACTTATTTTTTAGACTATTGTTTAAAATTCTCTCTATTTGTCTCGGCAAAGTAAGATCAGTCGTCGAAGATGGTTTCATACACCCCTATTACTTCACGTACAAGGAATTATTGCATTTGCTGATGAATAGTTTCCCCAGTTCCATATCGAAGTATAATTATTTATATAGCATTGGAAAGGATCCAAGCCCACTTAAACTTGGTTTCTATCTTATCATTTTCTAAAGATATTGATAAAAGATGGTTAATTCCAGAAAAAGGGAGCTAATCCTTCAAGAAAGATTAGAGAAATGTTACTTAACTCACGATTAAATAACAGGGAACATGTATATCATGAGGACATATGATTTTATTCGTAAATATTGCCTTAAAGAGCAGGACGTGTTCTAACCTCTACCAAAACGTTACCTAAGACCTTATTTTCCACGAAATAAGAGGATTTGGATTATGCTGAAAGGAATAATCGTTAAACCTTTAAAACCGTTCTTCGACGAGAGAGACTTGCGTGTGAGAACATTTATATTTGGCATTTTTCATGGAATAAGTGGTGAAGAATATGGAAATAACCATTAAGGTGGATAAGCAGGGTCGGACGGTTCTCCCGAAGGATGTGAGAAAGGCCCTCGGGATAGATAGAGAAACGGAAATGGTATGCAGGGTTGTTGGAAACAAGGTTATACTGGAAAAGTTCTCCATCGACTCGATCCGTAAAGCCTTCGCCGATCTGGAGGAAATAGCTCCAAGCCTAGAATTGGACACTGTGAAAGTTGAGGGCGAGGATAAATACGTTGACAGGGAATATGCGCTCCGCAAAATTGGGATTCGAGGCATTGGTTGACGTCGGCATCATAGTTCTCGCCCACTTCAGAAACCCCGCCCGCAAATATGCAGCTCAAGTGCTGCTGGATGCCCTCACGCTTAAAAAACGCATCCTGATTCCTGTAAGCACCTATCTTGGAGCCTACGTTATCATGACAAGGTACCTAAAACTTAGAAGCAGCCATGTGGCAAGGGTTCTATTAAAAACCCTATCCCTTGAATCCCCAGCGCTCTATGGGAACCTTCCGAAAGCCGTCGCCGAAAAAGCCCTAGCCTCGGCATCAGAGCTAAACATTTCCTCATGGGACGGCTACCTAATAGAGCTAGCCAAAGAACTTGAAATCAACAAAATATACACAATAGACGAAGAACTGACAAAGAAAGTCAAAGATATAGAAATTGAAAACCCTATTCCCGGAAACGTTATGGAAGAATACCACCGATATATACGAAAAAAATGATGTAGTGGCATGCGCATGCACGCGCGTGCTCATTGAAAACAACTTCTCTTAACATTAACAAAGCACATCGAAAATTAAAGAATAAACCGCTGAAAATACAAGATGCACTAGAAAGAATGAAAAAAGAAGAAAATCCAAAATTACAGAGGAGCTACTTCAATTATATGCCTTACATACTAAAACATAACAAGAAACCGTTAATAATAGCCTGCATACCCGCCTGCAACGAAGAGTACACTATAGCCAAGGTTGTATCTGGAGCCAAGAAACATGTAGACAAAGTACTCGTGGTTGATGATGGGTCAACCGACAGGACAGCAAGAATGGCTGAAAGTGCAGGAGCTGAGGTGACGAGGCTTAGGAAAACTTCAGGAAAAGGGGCCGCTCTTCAACGCCTATTTGAAAAAGCGATCGAGATTGGAGCTGAAATAATAGTCACCTTAGATGCCGATGGAACCCATAAACCAGAAGAGATACCGTTACTTCTCCACCCTATCCTCAACGAAAATCCCAGCGTAGACATGGTTGTCGGTTCAAGGTTCATGAGAACAAGCCACGCCGCAGTTTCAGCCTTGAACTTTGCCGGAAACAAGTTGTTTAACCTATTGATTTTTTTATTAACAGGCAAATTTTTAAGCGACAGCCAATCTGGATTCAGAGCCTTTAAGAGTTGGATTTTAAACAATTTCGATCTAGCTTCTAACGGTTACGAAATTGAGTCGGAACTCACAATAAAATGTGTTAAACGTAAATTCAGGATCTTGGAAATTCCCATAAAATCTACATGGAGTTTAAAGGTTTCCAAACTGAGATCCTTAAAAGACGGACTTAAAATTCTACGTGTAATTTTAAAAACTACCCTTCGAAATTAATCGATCAAGTTGACTAAACCCTAATATGCCAGGGTGCAGGTTCAAGCGATAAAATGGTGAAGCACTTAAAATGAGGATTTGCATTCTAAACACCTTTTTTCCGCCCTGGAGAGGAGGGGCTGAAACATATACATACTACTTAGCAAGAGGTTTATCCAATCTTGGACATAAGGTCGAAGTTGTATACGCTGCCCCTTTCAAGAATCTAACAGAAAAATCACATGAAAATTGTTTTGAGGGAAAAGTGAAACTTCATGGGTTGGAGATTCTTTTTTGGATCTATGGCGTTCCCATCACACCGTCTCTACCGCTAAGGCTAACCAACCTTGATTTCGACATCATACATGTGAACTTTCCGAATCCTTACAACGCCTACATTGGTGCATACATTTCAGCTTTATATCAGACCCCTTCAGTGTTGACATGGCATAACGACCTTCCCCCTGTGACAAGTGGGGCAGGAGCTCTGGCTAGAATTCACGACTCAATTATTTCTCACTTTTACTTGAAATGGTATTGGAGAATTATTGCAACGACCAGGAGATACATTTCGTTATCGCAGATTCTCCAACGATACAAAAGCAAAGTCAAGGTGATACCCAACGGCGTAGACTGCAATAGGTTTAACCCTTATTTGAATGGGAATTCGATTAAAGCTAAACATGACTTGGAAGGCTTCCACGTTGTACTCTTCGTCGGAGCTTTAACAAGGTGGCATAAGTATAAGGGAGTCGATGTTTTGATAAAGGCTTTCCGGCATGTGACGGATAGAAGGAGCGACGTCAAACTCCTTCTAGTGGGCGATGGAGATCTGAAGGAGTGGTATGAGAAGTTCAGCCATAGCCTTAGCTTAGAAGACAAGGTTGTTTTCGCGGGCAATGTCTCAGACAAGCAACTCCCATTTTACTATGCAGCCTCAGATATTGTCACACTTCCCAGCAAAAATTGTTCAGAGGGCTTCGGTTTGGTAGCCTTGGAGGCCAATGCATCCGGAAAACCCGTGATAGCTTCCAAGGTTGGTGGCATACCAGAGGTGATAATAGACAGATACAATGGTCTGCTATTAAACCCCTGTGATGAGAAAGCCCTAGCACACGCTATTCTCCAACTTCTAGACGACACTGACCTGCGTTTAAATATGGGAAAGAGAGGAAGAAAATTTGCAGAGGCTCACGATTGGAAATTTACTGTGAAAGCGGTGGAAGAAACATATGTAGAATTGTTAACACTTAAAAAAGAACCCACATTTAATCGACTACGCCTTAAAAGAACCGTTCATAATTGAATGCTTCCATTCACTAACAATAGGTTTCGTGAGGAAAACCTCCTTAACAATTCAGGATCGGTAGTTGTAAGAACGATTGTTGTTCCATATCTGCTATTAATTTCTTTTAGGAGACGGAGAAGAATTAGAGCATTATCCCTGTCTAAACCCGAAGTCGGCTCATCTCCAAGGATCAACCGAGGCTTATTTGCCATAGCACGAATCGCAGCTATTCGCTGTCTTTCTCCCATGCTTAACTCATAGGGGAAACGGGATGATAAGTGTTCAAGACTGAAACTTTTCAAAAGTTCCTGCACACGCTCTTTCCTCTGAGTTTTGGGAATGTTAGCCAATGTCATAGGTAACTCAATGTTCTCAGAAACGGTGATAAATGGGAGAAGATTTTGCTCTTGAAAGATGAACCCGATCTCCTTTAACCGAATATTGGAAAGCTCCTCATCACTCATTTCATCAACTGATTTTCCAAAAAGCTCCAAGCTTCCTGATGTAGGCTTCTCTAAACCCCCGATAATACTCAGGAGGGTAGTCTTCCCACTTCCAGAAGGACCACTTATAACAAGGAACTCCCCTTCTTCTACTTGAAGCTCCACATCTCTCAAGGCTTCATGAGCTGAAGATGCACTCTTATAGACTTTACATAAGCGGCTTATTTTGACTGCTAACGGCAAGGAAACTCTCCCAAAATTATATATCCTATTAAGATTAAAGGATTTGGTGCACAATGATAAGACTCGCCTTAAAGGCGATAATGGCTAACGCCACCAGAAGCCTTCACATAATTGTAACCGTAGCCCTATGCGTCATGATAGTTTTTTCCTCTTTTTCAGTAGCTAACGGTCTTCTCCTCCGCTTCAAGTCAATGACTGAGGGCTATAACGTAACCTCTCTCCTGTTCTTACTGGAAAAGAATAAAGTTCCTTCAGAAAGTAAGCTGGATGAAGGGATAGAACTAAACAACTCAAATATACAATCTATATGCCCCATGATTTTAGTGAAGGCTAACATTTCATTTCTTGAAGACTTCATGCCCATAGAAGTTTGGGGAGTGAGTTCTTCCTTTCCAGAAGTCCGCCCATTAAAGCTTAAAGGATCATTTTTTTCAGCTGATCAGGAGGCTATTGTAGGCGTCTCTTTAGCCAAGAAACTTGGATTAGAGATAGGCCACCAGGTTCTGTTAAAATCTAGGTCTGCAAATGCAACCCTTTTGATAACAGGTATTTTTGAGTCGGAATCTTCTTTTGATATAGGGATACTTACCTCTCTCTCCACAGCACGGATCCTTCGACTTGAGATGACTTCAAGCTTTTCATTAATCGAGGTAAGGGTGAAAGATCCAAAAACAGTTCAATCCACTGCGAATACTCTCAGCATTGAGCACCCCAACGTGGATGTCAATCTAGGAATGGCTATGATCGAGTTCATTGACCTCTCGTCAGGAGACGTTGTTAGGGATCTATGGATTTTATCTACAATAATATTCGCTGTAGCGGTTATTACAGTCTACCACACTATGGGGTGCATAGTGAAGGAAAGCGAATGGGAGATCAAAGTATTAAGGTCACTAGGAGCAAAAAGATCAACTATAACAAAGATATTCGTTTTAGAAGCATTAATTCTCTGTCTCATCGGCGGAATAGCAGGTTTGTGTCTGGGGGCTCTTCTCTCCAATGCCGCAGCCATAACAGTTTTTGTTGTGCAACAAAATTACTACGTCCGTCCCGTTTTCAATCTTACATTGGCTGGAAGCTGTATTGCTCTTTCTATGACGGCTAGTATCCTAGGAGGCATACTTCCTGCATATAGAGCCTCCAAAAACGTAAAAAATAAGCTGGAGACTTCTTAATAATGCTAATCCCTAGGAGAAGACTTCTTCTCACCCTCTTCGGCGTGCTCCTTCTATCCATCATTTTCTCAACATCCTTTTCCATGTTTTCCGCTTTCGAAATATTAACCGGAAGTTACCTTGGAACCGGAAGAGACATAGTTGTCTTCTCATCAACTAAAGCCAGAACTGTCGCTACAGGACAAATTCCCCAAAGCATCGCCGATTCTCTTGAATATGTACCTGGGATTATTACAGTGAGCCCAGAGGTCATAGCCCCCGTTGTGGTGCACAAACGTCCCGTATTTGTCCGTGGAGTGACATCCCATTTCTTTGACATCCAACAAGTTGAAATGGTTCAAGGTGAGAACCTAGAATGGAAAGAGAACAGTTTCTTGGTAGGTATCAGAGTAGCTCGTAATTTGAACATAGATCTCGGTGATAGTTTCCTAGCTGTAAGTGCTAGAAGCAATACTTTCATAGAGATGAAAGTAAAAGGCATTTTCTCTTCTCAAAGCCCGTTAGACGACGAAATCCTTGCCCCTTTAGAACTTGCACGTCCACTTGCTGGATTACCAGACAATGAGGTTACCCTGATTAGAGTGAAGATAGACAGAGCAAAAATCAATGAAAAGAAGCTCCAATACATAGTTTCTCAACCTCACACCCTCAAAGTCAAAGTGAACCCCCTTAACCTGTCGTCTCCATCAAAAGTGGAAGTTAACTTACAAGATCTCCAAGGTAAAAGAATTGAAAGAAAAGAAATCTCGATTCCTGGAGAGGCCACCTTCCAGCTTCCCTTCGGCATTTACATCGCAGAAGTTTGTAATTTAAGACGTAAAGTCCTGTTAACAGACAACACTACAGTCAGCTTTCACGTTAATCCATACATGCATTTACTCACAATCTCTGCACTAAACTCGACAAACAATCTTCCTATCACTGAGGCCTCCGTTACAGTAACCACATTAGACGGAGAGGAAGTCGCTGAAGGCATAACAAACGCTACTGGACAAATTAGCTTTCTCCTTCCAGAAGAAGAATACAAGATCTCAGTAAAACATGATATCTTTGAAGTTGTGAAAGAGACTATGCTAAAGAACAGCCAAGAGTTATCCTTCATCCTAGGAAAAATCAGGTTAAACATTATCGTACTCAACGCAACAAGCACAGAACCCATAAAAGGAGCACAAGTTTCCATCACGTTAGGAGACTCCCTCAAAGACGAGAAAACAACTAACGATGAAGGAAAAGCAGTATTCTTCTTAAACCCAGACATCTACAACGTTTCCGCCTCATACAACAGCTATTTTGAATCGAAAGAGGTGAGTCTAAGGAAGGATCCAACAATCACTTTCCTGCTCGGTCCCTCTAAGGCTGTACACACTCTCACGGTCCATGTTATATGGGCCAATAACACGGCAGTAAAGTCTGCTTTTGTCACGTTAGAAGGGGAAAACTCAACCTTTAGAATAAGAGAAACGACAGACCAGCAAGGCATTGTTGTTTTTGAAGAAGTCCCACAAGGCAAATACAAGCTCACAGTGAACAGTTTAACCTGCATTAAATCCTCCTGGACTACAATAGATGCAGATCAGGAAATCACAATCTCTCTTCCCATCCCCTTCCTACACCCTAAGAATGTAGAAATCTCCCAATGGATCAAATATGTCCCTGAAACAATAGTTGTTGCCCTCTCCAGTAAAACCATTAGCCAGACCATGGAACATTTTTACATACTTTCCAAAGTCGCTGTTCTCTCCCTAGCGATGCTGATCACAATGACTGCAACATTAAGCTGCTGGAACATTATCTCCACCTCAATGGAGGAAAATAAGAAGACTATCGGGTTGTTAAGGGCTTTAGGAGCAAGGAAAAGCAGCATTCTCAGTCTTCTTTGCCTTAAACTTACAGTTTTTTCTGCCTTGACAGGAACCATCGGCTATTTCATTGGTTTCATCTTAACTAGCATTATCGCACAGATGGGAGTTCTGATAGCGGCAAGCCACACCCTTCAACCCTTCTTAGATTTAAGAGTCATACTTGCCTCTATCGGTTTATCAGCTATAATAGCCGCCACGGCTTCCGTAAGGGCCGTTCATAAAATCTCTTTGCTTCCTCCCAAACAGGCACTCACAGAGCCACCTCACAGAAAGATATTCCACCTTTTCCCCAAATCAGAATATAAATACATGTTTCTCGCTCTCTTTATTCCCTTAACAATTAGAGCAATTCCCGAAATTCTAATGTACCCTTACCAAGTCGGATTTGACACTCTCTCACTCTATATACCCCTTCTCGAGGGGTTAGGAGGAGGTTTTGAGCAGCTTGTCTGGCAAGCAGTGAGGGCAAGACCATTCTTCTACACAGTCGCTAGCCTAGTATATCCGTGGGGTAGCACAACAGCCCTAAAGGTGTTTCCCACAATGCTTCACGGCCTTCTAGGTCTATCCTCCTACCTATATGCAAGAGAACTGTTCAAGAAACCAGAAAAAGCTCTCGCGGCCTCTCTTCTCTCCTCCATCTACTTCGTCTCTCTTAGAGTTTCCTGGGATCTACTTTGTAACGAATTCGCCCTCATTCTCCTCTTCACAAGTCTAACTCTATTCAAAAGGACTGGCAGAAGCTGGAAAATGGCTATGGTGACTACTGCAAGCATGATTGGTGTGGTGCTCTCTCATGAAGGAGTAAGCATGATTTTGTTTGCCGCTACTCTCCCACTCGCCTACACTCTGATCAGGAGGAATAAAAAAGGAAGATTAAAACTGATTTTAACAATTCTCCTTCCACTTACCCTTTACCTTTATCAGTTTCTATCCCTACAGTTTCCATTGCTATACAACGCCTTAGAAGGCTGGTGGTATCCATCAGACACCTACTTCCAAATGGCAAGTTCCATTATCCTTTTCTTCCTTTACTGCTACCTCCCCATACTCCCCCTAGCAATAATCGGGTTTGTAGGTGAAATAAAAGATGTGTCACTTAGATTCTGGACTGTGGGATGTCTAATTGCGGTCTTCCTTCCACTTCTTTCACCTCAAACAACCTTTGCAGCTTGGCAAAGATGGGCATTCATGCTAACATATCCTCTCTCCTTTTATGCCGTTGAAGGCTTGAGTATGCTCAGAAGGATCACATTTAAGTTCAAACTTTGGAAAAAAAGATCCATAGTTTTTGACGCGAAACTCCCAACAACACTAGCTGTAGGTTTCATAATCAGTTTACTTACTATTGGATTTATAACCATGACACCTAAATCACCCTTCCCATACTACAATCTTCGTCGCACAGACCTTAGGTGGATTCTAATGAAAATCCCTCCATCCATGCGCCAAAACACACTGCCAATAGAAGAATCATCAAATGTAGTAGAGGCATTAAAATGGATCAACGAGAATGCGCAAGGAAAGAGCTGTGTTCTCGTTGACATCTCCCTCCGCGGATTCGCTGCACTATACCTTAATAAGAGTAAAGCCATCTGGTACGATTTAGGTTGGGCGCCATATCGCTCCCCTAATTGGATAGATAAAACCGAAAAAATAGCAAACGAGTTCTCCAACCATGGATTTAACGTCTATATCATTGGAAACTTGCCGTCTTCAAGTTTTCAACTAGTGCATGAAAATGGGAACTTTGCAGTGTATAGATATATAAATAAGTAGCTAAAAAATTGAAAGAAAAAATAGGTCAGTACTTCACTGGTTTTACTCATTTAAATTATTCAGGAAGTCCGCCACATTGTATATGAATACATAGTCTGGTGAAGCCTTGTTAAACTCGGCAACAATCTGGTTGATCCATCCTAAGATTCTGTCGGAACCATAACCATCAATCTCAATCATTTCAGGATCGAATATACCTCCAAAGATTTCTGCTGTAAGTAGCAAGGCAAGAGCTTGAGCCTGAGCCTTTATTGTAGCGTTCCATGCCATTCGTTTTCCAGTAATTGGATCTCTGTAGCTCAGAAGGCGCCATGCTTTAATGTCTTGATCGTCTCCATAAGGAATCCATGACCATCCATAGCGATCATGAATCTTGTTCAACGCTTCTCGAATAACCTCGATGTCAACTTGCCAGCCCCTGCCCCGTATCTTGCGTATCTGCTTGCCAATATTAGTTTTCCAAAAACCTATAGTCTTACCACACCACTTAACACAAGGTAACTTGTCAACAAAAATCCCAGAAAGCACAGCATTAACGGATTCAGATCCCTTCATAACTTGCACTATAACTGTTGTAGGACCACAAACCAGAAACTGAAGATAAATGCCTTCGTCAAACTCTGTGCCTTCCATTACAGCAGAAGCTAGAATCTCACCAGATTCATCTGTTATATAAATTGTCTGATTTGGACGTTGCCACCTCTCCATATCATAAGCGTAAAGCGAAAGCATAAACATACCCTTTGGAAACTCCAACGTTATATTGATGTAACCATCGGATGGGTAGCCTCTCTCACTCCCATCATCCCAACATGTAAGTCGTGTACCAGGACCGCCAGAACCCTCAACAGTTGTTTTGAAATGGGCAGCTCTTGGATCGGAAGAATTGAAATCATCCCAAGCCCACTCAAAAGCAGGCCATTGTATAAGCCCGATACTAGGCATATCGTAAAGTGTGCCATTCAAGGTATAGTTAATCCTAGGTTCCAATGAAACATACTCGTCCCAATAAGGCGGATCTGTCCTATTATAGGGAAGTCCAGCAATCTGTGTAGGTGTCCATCCATAATCAGTCCATGTATATCCGCCGACGGGTACAGAAAAGTTTCCAACAGGAATCTCTGTCCTTTTCACTGGTGGGTTCGGTAATATGTGTGCATATGATCCATAGACACCTATAGGACTACCGACAGCATTCTGCCAATCCCCCTGAGTAACCGTGTCCTTGCCCAAATAGAAAACGGTTCCAGGAACACAGCAACAACAGTCTTCATGATCATCCTCCATTTCACATTCACGCTGTCTCCTTCGTCTGTCACATCCAGCAACCGAATTGACAAACGCGAATGAAGAAATGCAAACAACAGCAACTAAAGCAACAGCCAAAATAATCCTAATTAACTTTTTCAAACTTTATCCACTCCTTTCTCTCCACATATTCTATAAAATCAAAACTCTCACCCCTTTATAAACCCGTAAGTAAAACTCTTCTATATTACGAAACACAAAACATAACCAAAACAAAAAGAATCACCCCTTCCCCCCATCTAAAGATTACAGGATAGCCTCCCAAACAAAGAAAATTGCAAACCCCTCTGACAAACCATTCGCCGCCTACAACCTGTAATAATTTATTGTCATACTCATGATAACCTGACCTGCCATATCACCTAGGATTTCTAGACCTGCCCACAGGGGGGCTGTTCTAAAGAAAACTCAATTGTAAGAAAGCATAATAAAAGTAAAACAATCCTACTACTAGGTATGTAAAATGCCCACAAAAACTATCGGCCCAAAAGGACAAATCATAATCCCCAAGCGGATAAGAGACGCTTTAGGTCTAAAACCAGGTGTTAACGTAACCATCAAAGTCAAAGGCGACGAAATAATCATAAGCAAACCAAAAATTGAAGGAACCTACACTGAATACTACATTTCCACGTTCTCTCCCAAACTAAAAGAAACTATAGACATCAAGAAAATAATCGCAGAACAGGTTGCCCAGAAACATGCCCTACATTGACTCCAACGTATTCATTTACCCTGTAATATACAAAACAGAAACTCAGCCAAAAGCCAAAGAAATACTCCTAAAAATAGAAAAAGGAGAATTAAAAGCATACACATCTACCTTAACATGGGACGAAGTCACATGAGTTGTAAACAGAGTATTAGGCAGAGAAGATGGAATACGCCAAGGCAGAAAACTCCTAGGCTTTCCAAACCTAGAATTCATAGACGTTGACGAAGGAACACTAACCCTAGCCCAAATGATCCTTGACAAATACAAACTTAACCCAAGAGACTCCATACATATAGCCTCAGCACTAAGCAGAAAGATAACCACAATTATAAGCGACGACGAGGATTTCGACCAAGTTAAAGAAATAACGAGAACACCGCTAAATACAAAAGTTTAACCCCCGCCAAAATCTTTAAACAAAATTTCACCCTAAAATTATACTGTTATGCCTCTAAAAAAAGTGTACTACTACCCCATAATATTCACCATAGCTTTCATTACTATACTATTTGCCCCTCTCATTCAAGAAACCAAAATAACTACCTACACTGTCTGGTGTGAAGAAGGCATAGTCCACTCCGAAACTGTACAAACAACCAGATGGATATCCCTCTACCAATTCCTACTAGGCGACAATAAATCTATCGACAAACTAAAAGAAGCCCTAAACAAAGTCAACTTCAAATTCCAATACCGCGACCTAACATGCGGAGAAAAAAGCGCCATAATAATGAAATACCTTAAAGAAAAAGGCTTCAAAGTCGAAATGGGAAGAGGCAAACTCGACCGCGGCGATCAACAATTCGACCACGGCTGGGTTCTAGTACACCTAAAAGACGGCACCTACGTTGTCGAAACCAACTCCCAAACAGGCTACCCCTACGTAGTAGGAACAACTCAAGAAGCCGCCCAAGGCCCCCTCAAATACAAAGAAGAAGAAAGATGGAGCATGGAAGACGTAGAAGATGAATACAAAGAACTACTAAGGAAGCCATTAACCGAATACCTAGAAATCGAAAAATAAACCGAATTTTAACTCCGCTTCTCCACTCATAAGATAGTTCAAAATAGACAAGTTATTAGAATTAAAAATTTTCTCTCCAATTGAGATAAAATTTAAATAAATTATCTCTCCAATAGTACTTATGCAACTGCCAACAGTCAAAGACTACATCATAGAATGGATAAAAAAGGAACCAGCAAAAGGCATCAACAGAGAATTAGAAGTCCCCAGAAGAAAAGATAAAGTGATTTCAATCATAGGACCTAGACGAGCTGGCAAAACCTACTATTTCTATCAACTGTTAAGGGAAAGCAAGAAAAACTCGTTATACCTGAACTTCGAAGATACAAGATTAATGGACATAACCTTCAAAGAAATAAGAGATTTAACAAGGTTTTACACAGAGATCACGGGCAATGTCCCCACAAACCTATTCTTCGATGAAATTCAAAACGTGAAAAACTGGGAAATAGCCATAAGAGAGCTCTTAGACACCCAACACTACAACTTGTTTGTAACAGGCTCTTCCTCAAAACTCCTAAGCAAGGAAATAGCCACCCAATTAAGGGGAAGAACTTTTTCGTACCTCCTTTTACCCTTCAGCTTCAGAGAATTCCTAAAAGCAAAAAATGTAACCACAGAATATCTAACAATGGATGAAGCTGCCAAAATTAGAAATCTCTTGAGAAAATACCTAGAATTCGGAGGCTTCCCAGAAGTTGTATTAGAAGAAACCGAAAAAGAAAGAATACTAAAAGAATATTTTGAAATGATACTTTTCAAAGACATTGTTGAAAGGCATAAACTAAAAAACATAAGCCTCGCCAGATTTTTACTATTCTTCTCTCTACAAAACTTCTCAAAAGAATTTAGCATAAACAAAATCATAAAGTACCTTAAATCCCAGAAATTTGGAAAAAACACGCTCTACACCTACATTGACAAAATTCAAGACTCAGTAGTCCTATTTGTCCTCAACAAATTTTCACAAAAAGTTTATCAAAGAGAAAGCTGGCCCAAAAAAATTTACCTCTGCGACACAGGCTTAACAAAAGTCGTTAGATTCTCAGAAGACATAGGCAAACTCATGGAAAACACGGTTTTCCTAGAATTATTAAGACTAACCAACAAAAAACCTCTCCTAGAAATCTATTACTGGAAAAATCACCAACAAGCAGAAGTAGACTTCATCCTAAAAGAAGGAACAAAAATCCAAAAACTAATACAAGTAACTTATGCATCCAACAAAGACGAAGTCGAAAAAAGAGAAATCAAATCCCTCCTAAAAGCCTCTGAACAAATAAAATGCAAAAACCTCCTAACAATCACCTGGAACTACGAAGATACTTCCAAAATTAACAATAAAACCATTAAATTTACCCCCTTATGGAAGTGGCTACTTCACTTCTAACATAAATGCAAAAACCCCTATTCTATATGACCAAAAAACTAGAGAGGGTAGGTCATCCAATGGTTAAAGTTTCCATCAATAGATACATCCAAACAAGAATCCAAAAAATAAAACAAGAAACCGAAACAGAACTAAACAAACTTCGAAAAATACTGCTAAAAAACCTCGAAGAAATCTTCAAAACCGCAGGCAAAATCGTCAAAGGCGAAACCAAACATCAAAGAATAAACGGAAAACTCGTCAAAATCACCCCACAGCAAAGAAGAAAATGGCTCCAACTCGCAGAACAAACCACAAAAACCATAACCACCATCACTACCAACATAAACGAAAAAGAAATCAAAAAACAAATCGAGCAACTAGAAAAACTACTTAACCAAACAACAAAAACCGCCAAATAAAACTAATAGAAACCTTACAAACATACATTATTGCCCTCAGCCCTTACTGCATAAATCTCCTTCAACATCAACTCTTTATCCCTAAACTCAACACATCCCCGCAGCCTCTTCAAAGTTTCCAAGGGACTAACACCCTCAAAACTGCTAAATTTTAGCCAGATCGAAAACTGACAAGTCTTCCTAAAAGAAACCCTCCAACAATTTCTACACATACTTAAATAATTAAAATCAATAAATTCCCATAAGAGAGAGGACAACGCTGTGACCAGACAAGAAGAAGAGAAAAACCTCCTCAGAAGATCAAAGGAATTTCTAAATACTGCAGAATACCAAACAAACCAAGGCTTCTACGACCTTGCGGTCTTCAGCCTCGAACAAGCCTTACAATTATTCTTAAAATCAAAAATCCTAGCTCAAGGCATAAACTACCCTAGAACACACAGCGTAAGAGAACTCCTAGAAATCCTATCAAAGATAGCCCCAGAAAATAGAAAACTCTCCATAAAAAACATACTCCAAAAATATCTACTAGAACTGGGCATGCTAGAAGACGCCTACATAACATCAAGATACATCATGAGAAAATTCACCAAACAAGAAACAGAAAAACTAACAAAAGCAGTAAAGGAAATCATAAAAAATGTCCAATAGAATTCTCGTAGAAAAGGCTCTAAAAAGACAAAAAGCATTCAAAAATCTACATAAAAACCTCCAAACCATAAAAAAAACAGTTAAAAAACTAGATCCAAGCGCAGAAATCTATCTATTCGGCTCAGTAGCAGAGAAAAGGCACAACTACTCCAGCGACATAGACATCCTTGTAATCACAAAACTAAAACCTGCAAAAATCCACGCTGAACTCTGGAAAAGCGGAATAAGAGAACCCTTCGAAATTCACATACAACCAAAAGAAAAAATTCACTTTTACCAAAAAAGAGTAAAACTTATAAAAATATAGCAGGTCCTGGCTTTCCATAATGCTACATCATTATCCACAAACAAACAGTTAGACTACCCATTAACATCACCTAAAGTTTATTTCTTAAAGTAAGAGAAAGTTTAAGTATTACCTTTAAATTGTATTACCATGAAAAAGTATGACCGAAGTCTCCGTCACCAAGAAAGGCCAAATAACCATACCCATCAAATTAAGAAAAAAGTTCGACATACAAGAAGGATCAAAGGTTGAGGTCACCGAAAAAGACGGCATCATCATAATAAGAAAACTTCAAAGCATCTTTGACCTTGCAGGAGCCAGTGCAGGAAAGGCAGATGTAAAAGAATTAAAACAAATATTAGACAAGATGCGAGAAGAAGATGCCTAAAAAAAGCCTGTACGACACCCGTTTCTTCATCGAATACTTCTACTCCAACAACAAAGTTCTCATAAAAAAACTCAAAGATGACTTAAAAGAAGTAAAAGAGAGACTAGTTTCCACAATAACAATTCACGAAATCCATTGTATCAACCTATACAAGGAAGGCAGAGAAGTTGCAACTCTCCGAAGCAAAATAATATCCAGAGACTTTAAAATCCTTCCCGTAGACTACTATACAGCCATAAAAAGCTCTGAAATCAGAAGTAAATACAGAATGCCCATGGCTGACAGCATAATAGCTGCTACAGCCCAAATCTACAAATGCCCTATAGTAACCGACGATCCTCACTTCAAGGAGATCAAAAACCTTAAGACACGATGGTACATAACTCCCTAATTTCTCACATCTAAAAAGCTAACAAATATTCAGAACGAACATGCAACGAATCCTCATTTACGTTCTTTTCACGTTTTGTCGGATTCTCCCATAAGATAACCGCCAAAAGCAACACTCCACAACAAAGTAGGATAAGCAATCAAACGCTCCATTCCACCCCTTCCCAAACCAAAATAATTCCCACTAGCAAAAAGCACCAAAGCCAACAACGACACAACCCCCAAAACTACCGAAAAATAGGAAAACGGCGGCTTCTGAAATTTCGAGGAGGCAACAGCAGAAAGCCCTCCAAAAAGAAAAACAATCAAAGAAAAAACAGTGTGAACAACTCCAGCATCCTCAGTAAAAATCCCAACCCCAACCGCACCAACACCAGCCAAAACAACCAAAACAGAGAAAAACATAACCTTAAAAGCTCTGTGAATAAAATATGCACCAAAAAGAATAAGAACACCAAGAAGAAACACCGAAAAATTAAAAATAAACGCAGAAGGACCCACACCCAAATCACTAATATAATTCTGAGACGTGCTATAACCTGGATACAACGCCTCAGAAACAATTATCCCCAAAATACATACAACACCACCCAAAACCAAAAGAAAACCCGCAATAGACAGATCTTCCCAAGACATATTCTCTCCTAACAAAGACTAATCATTTAAAACTTACGGTAAACACTACAAGCAAACAAGCACCCAGAAACCTATAAAAACTCATAAACAATTATTAAACTCGACTTAGAATGCTTACCTCAAAGGAAATATTAAAAAAAATTTCTGAAAATATGGAGGCAATTAAAAAATACGGGGTTAAAAAAATCGGTTTATTCGGCTCCTATACAAAAGGACGCCAACAAGTTAAAAGCGATGTGGACATCTTAGTTGAGTTTGAGAAAAGCGAAAAAACTTTTGACAATTATATGGGACTCAAACTCTTTTTAGAAGATTTACTTAACTGCAAAGTTGACCTTGTTATATCTGAAACAATAAAACCAGAACTGAAGCCATACATCATGAAAAGTGTCAACTATGCAACGACATCCTAAAGTTTACTTAAAAGACATCTTAAAAGCAATTAAAAAGATAGAAAATTATGTAGAAAACCTAAACTTCAGAAAATTCTCTACAAACGAGCTAGTTCAAGACGCCACTGTAAGAAATCTCGAGATTACCGGAGAAGCTGTGAAGAAAATCCCAAAAGAGATCCAAAACAAGTATCCAGAGATAGCATGGAAGAAAATAGCAGGACTTAGGGACATATTAATCCACGAATATTTTGGCATTGACCTAGACATCCTCTGGGATGTCATAAAAAATAAGCTTCCTGAGCTAAAAGAAACTACATTAAAAGAACTCTCTGAAATAAAAGAACAATGTACATAACAAGTTTAAATCACAATTGATGATGATTAAGATTGAAGGCTTCTTCAACGAATCACGAAAAGCTTTCACCCAACTTATGGCTAAATAACATCCTAAAAACATCCGACATAAAATACAACGAAACCCTCGTAACCAAAGTTTCCAAGAACACCCTATGCGTAGCATGCAAAGGCTCCCGTTTTCTCTGCGGCAAAACCCGATGTCCCATAATCATCAAAGTAAACTACTTCCTAAAAAGCATCCCCCTCATGCAAAGCGAAGATATCGCTGGCATGTCACCCCCAAGCGTATTCATTGGAAGAATAGGCTACCCCTACGTCTATGCTGGACCCCTTGTCCCCCCAATACAAGAAGACACAAGCCTCTACGACCTACCAGAATACTGGTTCGGAAAAACCATAGATGAAATAGTAAATTTTCGCTCCTTGCTCATCCGCGGAAAACACCGCGTTCACGTAAAAAAATTTGAAAAAGCAGGAAAAATAATAGACAAAACCCGAGAACTAGCCTTAGCAGTAAAACCAGTAGACGTAGAACTAATCCTCAAAAAGAAACCCAGAGGCTTTCTCGTTCTAGACGACGAAGTCCAACCCTTCGGACCATCAGCTCCCATCCGCGACCTACTTATCAGCAACCCCCGATGGGACCACCAAATAGAAAAAGCCTACAGCGACACAGACTTAAAAGCCTCAGAAGCTGTCACAGAACTCTACAGCAAAGGCGTTCTAGTAAGCAAAATCCAAAGAGCCTTCAGCGTCGGCGCCTTCGGCTTAGAAAAAAACAGGAAACTAGTACCAACACGATGGAGCATCACCGCCGTAGACAGCCTAATCTCAAAAAACCTCATGGAAAAAGTCAAGACATACCCAGAAATAAGCGAATACCGCGTATACGAATCACGCTACCTAGACAACATCTTTGAAATATTGATGATTCCGGGAGCATGGAGCTACGAAGCCATAGAAGCATGGTACCCTGGCACTGTTTGGAACCCCCGCGGCAGAAACATTGTCATGTTCTCCGACTGGGAAAACTACGAAGGAAGAACCACCTACGCAGAAATAGGCGGATGCTACTATGCAGCAAGACTAGCAGTATGCGAACATCTGATAAAAGAAAAACGCCAAGCAACAGTAATAGTTCTCCGAGAAGCCCATCCAGGCTACATAATGCCCGTAGGCGTATGGCAAGTTAGAGAAAACGTACGAAACGCCATGCGACAAAAACCCAGAACATTCAAAACTTTGGAACAAGCTTTAGAATGGATCGCCAGCAGATTCCAAATCTCCCTAAAAAGATGGATCCTAAACAGCGAACTTATAAAAAACGCACTATTCCAAAAAAAGATTACCGAATTTCTAAAACAAAAAATCTCTAACCGATAATGTTATTTCCCTAAAAAAACATTAAGCTGCGGAAAACATCCATGTCTCCCCTCACCCCTAAACAACGTCTAAAAATCGCCTTCGGAGGTTTTCTCTCCTTTTTAGGTATTCTACTATTAACTATCACATTCCTCATAGTCATCGAAAAAATAAACATCGAAAATTATCTAAAACCCGAATTATTCATCTATGCCATGGCAATAATAGGAGCCCTTGACATCCTCGCAGGTTTCCTACTACTCCATTCCAGATAAAATCAAACCCTTCTCATTCACTTCCCACAAGAAGAAAACCACCCACAATATTAACTATGCCTACAAAAATCCACACCAAAAAACCCAAAAAAGTTATTTCAGGGGATACAACTATCCATTCCACATAACCAGTAAAAATTACATAAGCACATAAACAGAGAAGCAGGGCACCCGCCACCAACATCGAAGCACTAAAGTACATCCCAACTTTACGCGATACTTGCAGAACACCAAAACGTTCCTCCTCCAAAGCCTTTTCCACAGCCTTCTCAGCCTTCTTTTCCTCAGGAGTAACAGGCTTAGGCGGCGCCTTAACAGTTATCTCTTTCCCTTTTTTCGTCATGGCCATCACTTTCGATAACTTCTATTAATAAAAAGCGAATACTACTGTTAAATTTTCTGCAATACTCACAATAAGTAACAGAGAGAAGTATACGGAATATTCACAATTTATAAATCACCCTTGCCCTCAATAAAGAAACTGAAACTGTTCGGTGGAAAGCAGTGTCTCAAAAAATCGTGAAATACCTTCTCCCCTTTTCCACACCTTCTCGAAACCGAAGGCAACCTTTTACAGAAGAAAGTGAAATAGCCGCAATCTTCTGTCTAGCCGAACTGGAAAGATCAAAAGGCGGAAAATTTGTAGGAAAACAACCCCCTGAAAAACTGGGTTTTATGGCAAAAGTCAGCTATCCTTTTTGGATGATCCCATTCAACAATATCACCCTTTTCTTTGACGGATTACACACAACTTCTCACACCATAACTTACCCCATAATCCCGGACATACAAGAGTTTCTTGAGAATCTAAACCGAAGCTCAAAAACACGCCAAAACTACCTACAATTTCTTCAAGATAGCACCAACTATTTCCAAACTCCAATAACTGAAGAGAAAAAAGTAATGGATGGACTTATCACCGACCTAGAACTACTTGACACCCTCTCCAAATATATGACAGAAGCAACCAAAATTAGAACACAACTACCAGAAATCGTATTCGTTTCACCCTCTATCGACGAATCCTTAGTTTTCTCTCTCACACAAGACCTTCAAAATTTGAAATCCAAATTTGAAGAAGAAATCAAGGCCCTCAACAAAGGCATGAAGCTTCTTAGCGAAAAAACTAAAGGCTTTATAAAAAACATGCAAAGCCAAATAGAGAAAGTTAGGTCAAAATTCGATAAGGAAATTGAAAAGTTTAAGGCTTCCAAAGCAAAGGAAATAGAGAAGATCCGTAAAGAATATGACGAAAAAATTGCTGAAACTTCCGAAATTACCGAAGAAAAACTTTTGAGCCTACAAAAAGAAAAAATCAAGCTAGATAAAACAAAGGACCAATTAACAAGCGAAATTGACCGCTGCGATCTCGAAATAAAAAGCAGTACTATTGAAAAAGACGGTGTTAGCGAAAGCAAATGGAAAGAAAAGAAAAATCAAGTTAGAAGAGAACTTTCTGAAATCGAAGGTAAACTTAAAGTGGTTAACAAAGAAATCGAAGCAATGAAAAACGAAAAAAAGCTGAAAATCTTTGAACTAAGATCTGAATGTGACGCCAAAGTTAAGGAAACCATGAAAGATCTAGTGGAAATCGAATCCTCACGAGACGCCCAAATACACGTTTACACAGAAGAAATGGAAAAACTAGAAGAACTAACTTCAAACATAATAACCCAAATTGACAAGCTTATAAAATTAAGGGAAACATCAATCGCACAATTTGAAAAACTTGGAGTCAAACACCAACCAAAGAAAAACGCATTGGTACACATGCCTTTCTATCTAGTATGTTATCAATCCGAAACAAGAAAAAGGTATGTCTGTTTCCCCCCTTCAATAGTTAACAAAGTAGGATTAGGAGTGAAATTCAAAGGAGCCTTCGGCAAAGCAAAAATAAAACAACTTCTTCAACCCCGCTCCCCAAAACTAGCTTCATTACTTAATAAATTCCCCCTAATAATGGAACAAAACGCCGTTTTTAACAGAGACATGAACGAAGCATGCAACAAAGCCAACTTGCTACAAAAAAACAACATACTTGAATTAATCAAACAAGGATTGGAAACCCTTAAAGAAGAAGGATGGGTTTCTGAAAGGGAATGCCAGACTTTCATTGAAATATTAGCCTAATCCCGCGACAAAATGTTTAGAATACCCCCAATAATAAAAACTGCACCTACAACCAACATCACATAACTAGGCACATAAAAAAGCATTTGCGAAATTAACCCTAACTCTAATAGAAAAGTTAGCAATACCAAAGAAACCCCCGTGCCAACCCCTATACCTCCAACTGCAATTTGTAAGCGACGACGTCCCACCATCCTAAGATAATATGTAACAAGAACCAGCCCAGTTAACCCCAAACTAGATATTATTGCTTCAACAGCGTTTGTATCCCTTAAAAGCACTGGAAAAACTAGGAGCACCATAGGCAGAGTAAATCCTATAATTGGCGTAAAAGGATAAAGAGGCGTTTTGAAAGGTCTCTCAATATGAGGCTTCTCCTTTCTAAGCTTTAAAACAGACAAATTCACCAAAGCAAAAACCAAGAGAGAACCGAAGCTCGCAGCATATCCAAGGAAAACCACAACACCTAGGGCACTGAAAAACATCACAAAAAGTGAACCAGCCACTATCGCCAGATAAGGAGTTCCAAAACTTCTATGAACAGAAAGTAAAGTTTTAGGTAAATAACCATCCCTACTCATCCCCCTAAGGATACTTGATTGAACCGCCAGAGAAGTACCTAACGCAGAGAGACTCGCCACTATCCCCGCCACAGCAAATAGAGCGCCACCCCAATCCCCCATAATCTTCTGAGCTGCAAAATTAAGGAAAGGCACTGAAGGCTGAACCTCTCCAGGCGAAACAACCCCCGAAGCTGTAACCGCTAAACAAGCATAGATGGGTATAATCATCAATGCTGACAACAGAATACCCCTCGGAATATTTTTTCCAGGACGTTTTACCATAGCCGCTCCAGCAACAAGCGCTCGCATACCAAAAAATATTGGAAACACATAAACCGTTGAAGCAAAGATTCCTGACAAACTCTCAAGCATTGGTTTTGGAAGAACACCAATATCTGTCAACCCATGCAACATTCCACCAGCAATAAAAACAGCAAACACAGCCAAAAACACAAAAACTATTAGGCTTCCCACATGCTTTACTCCTTTAACCTCCAACGCAGCAAAACTGGCGACTATAATAACAGAAATCAACGGTATTTGAGAAACAAAAAAGCTTTGAATTTGCGGAGACACCACTGAAAAGAAATATGCCATTTGCAGCGTAAAAGTTGTAGCCGCCAAAGCAGCACCAAAAATGCTTGCAAGCCATCGGAAACAACCAGCTATAAAAGCAATGTATCCACCATAAGCAGTTTTAATGTAGGTATATTCACCGCCCACTTCCGGCATAGCTGCACTAAGCTCACAATAACTAAACATTATTATCAGATTTAGTACCCCAGCTAAAACAAGAACAATCATTAACGCCAACCCCGATTCAGTTAAACGATAAGCATAATCTAATAATACAAAAATTTCAAAACCAATGGCCCCACTTAACCCCATCATCACAGCACTGAACAATCCAAGCTCCCTTTCTGTTTTCAAACAACATTCCCTCCCCTAGCGGCTTTCCCACCATTCATGAAGAAGAAAAACTCCATTTACAAAAGAAACAAAACCATAAGTAACCATGATTGCCAAATGAAGAGGTAGATAAGAGGTTGCAATATTCAACGATGTTTGAATGTCAAAAAAGTTAAAGTAAAGTATACAAGCCAAAACAAAAAGAACAAAAGCTAAGAAACTTTGTAATAAACCCAGCAACCCAGCAAAAGCTTTCCTGAAATTCATCCGAATCAAACGCCGCCCAATCTTTTGTATCCATAGGCAAATAAAACTTTAATCCCCAAACCCCAATCTCATATCTGCAAGTTCGTCTAAGCATGAAGGAATAAAGCGTAAGAAATAAAATAAATTACTATAAAAAGGATTCCAGTTTTTGTCTCAACCTTCCCTCTTATATAAAGAGTAGCTATTACAATTACAGATGCAAATATAGCATAGATGCCAGTGAAAAACGCCATTATCCCCGAAGAAAGTACATTTGAAAAAATGAGAGGACCTATACCTATTGAAAGAGTAGCGTCAACAATACTGCTTCCAATAATGTCGCCAATAGCAATCTCATACTGTCCTTTACGAACAGCATTTAAATCAACTGCTAATTCTGGAAGAGATGTCCCAATAGCGGCTATGAAGAAACTTAAAAAAAACTCTGAAATTCTAAAAATTGTGGATATAGCGATTATTGATTCAACAAGAATGTAAGAACCAAAAGCAACTCCCAAAAACCCTAAAACGGCTATAACGAAATGGTGAAACTTCCTTTCAGACCTACCTTCAAAAACATAATCCTTTGTCGTCATTGTCCTTACGACCAACATCAAAAGGATCCAGCTTATGACCAAAAATAGAGCATTAATTCTTGAGATGAAACCTTTCTCAACAATAGACGTAGCAAGTATAAGCGACAAAATTTCACAGATGCCAATAATCAATATCTCTTTCTTATCTACTTTAAAGCATTTGCCAAACAAAGCAATCAACCCTAAAATAAGTGTCATCTGAGTGAAAGTAGATCCTAAAGCATTTCCCACGTTTATATCGCCATGTCCCGCCCACGAGGCAATAATTGAATTCATAATTTCTGGAAGATCTGTTCCAATAGAAACAAAAATAAGTCCTATCAAAATAGGATGTATTCTCCAACCAGAAGCAATAATTACAGAATGCTCAACAGCTTTATCACTACAATAAACCAAAATAAAAAACCCTGCAATAAAAGCCAAGAGTGCCACTATCAATTCGAAAACTAGCATAATGAAACCCTTTTTAGAGAAGATTCCTTCAAATTCATGCTTGTATCACTATGGTAACTTTTCCCACAGCCAACTCACAGATTTTTCTGATTCCCCTTTTCCCAGGAGCATAACTAACATTAATCAACCCGAGTTTTTCTAACTTACTTATCTCTTCGCTCGCATAGGCCTCGCTTAATTTCAAACGTTGGGCAATTGTGGACACATCCAACTGCTCTTTTGAAAGTAAATGCAATATCCTAACATTAGTTTCTGACGAAAGAACACGAGCAATCTTCAAAGCCTTTTCGTTCGTCAACTTCAACTCTTTCAAAGACAAGAAAAACACTTCCTAAAGAATAAATGAACCTCTATACATATAACTCTTTAGCTTTCAGTATAGGAAAAATGAAATATTTACAACTAAACCCCGATAAATATCGCCTTAATACTTCATTTTCACGAACCAAAACTTCTCACATAAATTTCGGAACAGAGATCATTCTACACTTTTTTAAAACTCCTGAACTTTTCAATAGAATAATCAACTATTCTTAAGCTTTGTTCCACATCTTTCCATTCTTTAAATTTAACCCATTTATGAGGCTCCAAACGCTTATAGGTCTCAAAAAACTCTTGAATTTCCCTAAGTTTGTGAGGATGAACATCACTAATATTCTTATATCCTTCAAACCTAGCATCATTCACAAGAACTGATAATATTTTCGGGTCTTCACCTTTCTCATCTTCTATTATCAATGCTCCTATAACCCTAACCTTAACGATACATCCCACTTCCAACGGCTCATAGCTTAACACCATTATGTCAAGAGGGTCTCCATCATCAAACCATGTTTGCGGAACAAATCCATACTCAACAGGAAAAACCACAGAAGAAGGTATAATTCGATCTAATACAAAAGCTTCCCAGTCAAGCTTATACTCATACTTATCTCTCGAACCGCTAACAACCTCTATAATAGCATTCAAAAATTTAGGTGGTTCATCGCCAACCGGAATATCTTCCCAGAGATTCATAAAATTCAACCAAAACTTCATGGTAAAACTTGCTAATTATGTCTTTCTCAAACACTCTAATCTCCATATTTCGCGTACAACTCTTTCCTCAAAGCCTCAAGCATCTCAATCTTTCTTCCACAAAACTCCGCTGCAGTCAAAACCTTCACACTGTATTTCTTGGCAGCACCATAAACACGTTTTATTCGCATCTTGTACTTCAAATCACGCAAGAAATGATGATCTAAAACCAGCGTTTGGAGATCTGCCTCCTTTACGGCTTTAACAAGATTTTCGTTAGAAATCTCCAAGCTCTTGTAGGAATAACGATAACCTAACATATACGTCATAGGACCGTCAACAAACAAGACATCAGGTTTCTCTTCTAGAATAAACTGAATCTGATCATTAAGAGAAGGGCCCTCGACATCAGAAGTATGCAGAAATTTTTCGCTATTACTCTTTATGCTTACCTCCGTCACATAACCCAGACGGGGGTTTGTGCCATGACAAACAGCCTTTGAAAAGGCTATGCGAGTCTTTCCCAACTGGAAAATTTTTCCATCAGAGATTTCAATTTTTCTGGGAAGCCCTTTTATAGCTTCAAGAAACAAGGCCGCTCTGCCCCTCTGACTTTTGTTTATGTTTTCCGTTGGATGCTTTACAAAAACTGTTTTGTTCTTATATAGCTCAGGGTGGTTAGGGTCATGATGATCATAATGATAATGAGTTACTATAAGAACATCAGAATGTTCAGCGTATTTCTTTATAATTTCCCATGTCTCATCCAGTCTTTTCAGTTCCAAAGGATGAGGCTCCAAACCATAACGAAGAGGGGCCAAAGAAACTCCAGGGTCTATGAGAATCTTTAAGTCACTGGTCTCTACAAAAGTCGCCATGGAACGAACACCAAAACTGTCAAAGGCCAAAGGAACAATCTTCTTAATCATTTCACGCTTCTCTCCGTGAAAAATGTTTCAAGCTTTCTCGTTTTAGCCTTTTTCAAAATTTCTGAACATTTCTTAGGATTTAAAACCTTAAACTCCAATCCAAGAGTTGTAAGAAGACGCTGAACATTTTTAGCAATATCTGGTGCGGCAAGGACGCCCCTAACTTCCCGATCTGCCTTGCTCTTAATTGCCTCAATGTATTTTGCCAACTGAAGAACCGCCTCTTTCCCGGCAGTTCTACGTTTTATCTCAACAACCACAAGCCTACCATCCTTGTCCACACCATAAACATCCACAAAACCCGGTTCAACACTCTTCTCATAGCTTATGGGCTTAAACCCTTCCTCCAAAATCGAAGGCTCCAACAAAACTGCCCTCTGCATGTCTTCTTCACTTGCATACAGAGAAAACTCTCCCGAATCTACAAGATGAAGCGCGGAAACCATGTAAATTTTGTCAAAAAAGACCTTAACAGATTCAGCTGGCTTATGCCGTACGGCACGAACTTCCAAAACATCCTTTCTTTTTTGCGTATGAAATATACAACCAGGAGGTTGCCAGTTAACCGGTTCATATCCCACTGGTCGGTGAACAAGAAGAGATCCATCGCCCTTAATCATTAAGATACGTTCACCAGGCTCGAGTGTTGACCTTGCCCTGCCAAGATAGTCCACCCAACAATTTCCCACAACCAACAAAGTTTTATGTTGAGCTATAGCTTCCTTAACAGCACTCTCTGCCTCTCCAACTGTAGGATTTATTAGAAAACTTAAAGGCTTAGAAGTTACCACATCATTTCGCCAATAATTTTAGAAGGCTAAACTATACATAAGATTTCTGAAGACCCCATGAGCCAGTGGAAGAAAAAACATAGCGTCATGAAGCATTATGATCTTACAGCAAACATTTATGATACGCAATACGCTGAAGAACAAGAAGCAAAAATAGAGGCGGCATTAAAAAACATAAAAATTCATGATCACGCACTAGTTTTGGATGTTGGCTGTGGAACAGGATTATTGTTTAAATACGTGGCAAACAAGACACAAACCACTGTTGGGCTAGACATTTCCAGAAAAACTCTTATACAGGCAAAGAAATGGGCTAAAACACTTGATACCATTCATCTGCTTCTAGCTGATGCAGACCATATGCCTTTTAAAGAAAATTTGTTCAATTACACCTTTGCCATAACCTTACTTCAAAACATGCCAAATCCCCGCAAAACCCTAAAAGAAATTATGAGGGTAACCAATCAAGAAGCTACCATTGTAATCACAGGCTTAAAGAAGATATTTCCTCTTGAAAGCTTCAAAGAATTGCTGCAGAGTTCTGGACTAAAAATCGATAATATAATTGATAATTCTCTAAAATGCCATGTGGCAATCTGTACGAACCCCTCTTAAAACTTGGACGATTTAAAACTAAACTATATATGAAAGTTGATTAATAGGCTATACTTCTCATCTAACCTGAAACTACGATCTTTGGCTTCATGAGGTTAAGAAATGCCGTTAAAAACCATAAAAACGGATACGGCAGAAGCACTAACATTAGAGTGGGTTTTACACGTTAAGAACTATAAGTTAGATTTGGATAAAAATCTATGTGTTGGCTGTCAAATATGTGCTTTAGCATGTCCAAAAGAAGCCATCAAAATTGAAAAGCAACAGAAAAAAGAGGGAGAAAAAGCTAAAAAAGCTAAGGTTGACGTGGACCTAGCCAAATGCAACTTTTGCGGAATATGTGATGTCCTCTGTCCATTTGGAGCCATAAAAGTCACTGTCAACGGTGAACATCTTCTTTCTGTTGTTGAAAAAGAAAGCTTTCCTCAGTTAGTTCGTGACATTCAAATAGATACAAGCAAATGCCCAATAGAGTGTGTAGAATGCGAGGAAGCATGCCCCCTAGATCTAATTAAAATAACAAGAGTGTCTGCTGACGGAAAGGTTGTTGAAAACCTTGAAGAATTAACGGAAGAGCAGAAAGAGGGTATTCAGATAAAAATTGATGTTGAAAAGGAACGATGTCCATGCTGTAGAATATGCGAATTTAAATGTTCTGAAGGCGTTATACATGTACGGAAATTTTTCCACGGGAAAATAGCTATTCACCCTGAAAAATGTCCAGAAGGATGCATGGACTGTTTAGATGTTTGTCCCATAACAGGGGCACTTTACCTCTCTCCTGAGGATAATAAGGTGCATGTAAACGAAGTCTATTGTATGTATTGTGGAGCATGCAAAGTTGTCTGTCCTGAAGAGGAAGCTTTAGAACTTAAAAGGACAAAAATCATCCATACACCTGTACGTTCTGGAGCATGGAACAAAGCCCTGGAACGTTTAGCTTCGACTCTTGAGATGAGTAAAGAATTGAAGGCTGCTGGTTCTCGCAAGTTAATGGACTCTGTAAAGAAAAGGCTAGGATGGAGGGAGAAATAGACATGGGTGAAAACAAAATCAAGGTTGAAGAACCTAGAATAGGCGTATTCATATGTCACTGTGGTCTAAACATTGCTGGAGTAATAGATATAAAGGAACTCATGGAATATGCCAAAACCCTGCCTGACGTAGTTTTTGTAAAAGATAATCGGTACACTTGCGCTGATCCTGGACAAGAGGAAATTAGAAAAGCCATAAGAGAACATAAGCTCAACCGTGTAGTAGTGGCAGCCTGCTCCCCTAGAATGCATGAACCAACCTTCAGAAGAACGGTTTCAGATGTCGATTTAAACCCATTTCTTTTCGAAATGGCGAACATCCGCGAATTTTCCTCTTGGTGCCATTCAAGCAATCCGAAGGAGGCCACAGAAAAAGCTAAGGACCTCATAAAGATGGCTGTAGCAAAAGCAAGGCTCCTGCAACCTCTACAAACAATAGAAGTTCCAGTCACTAACAAGGCTTTAGTTATAGGCGGCGGAATAGCTGGAATGAACGCGGCTCTAGATTTAGCTGAAATGGGCTTCAAAGTGTACTTGCTAGAAAAGAGTGAAAGCATAGGCGGCCACATGGCACAATTAGACAAAACATTTCCAACCCTCGACTGTTCCATATGCATCGAAGGACCAAAAATGGTTGATGTGGGAAGACACCCCAACATCGAAATAATCTCTTACGCAGATCTACTAAGCGTAAGCGGTTTCATAGGCAACTTCAAGGTTAAAATCCGCAAAAACCCGCGATATGTCATAGCTGAAAACTGCACAGGCTGCGGCGAATGCCGCGACGTCTGCCCCATAGAATATCCTAACGAGTGGGACATGAACCTCGGTGTCAGAACAGCAATATCCGTCCCCTTCGACCAGGCAGTTCCCCTTGTTTACACTATAAACAAAGACTACTGCATTGAATGTTACAAGTGTGTTGACGCCTGCGGAGCAAGACAAGCCATAGACTTTGAACAGCAGCCAGAAGAAATAGAAATCGAGGTTGGCACAATAATCGTGGCCACAGGCTATGACATATACTTACCTTATGACATGTCCATCTATGGTTATGGCAAATACACTAATGTGATAACTTCTCTGGAATTCGAAAGGCTTATTCTTGCCGCTGGTCCTACGGGTGGAAAAGTTGTTAGAGCTTCTGATGGAAAAAAGCCCCATACCGTCGCCTTTATCCAATGTGTAGGCTCAAGAAACAAGAACAAATATCCTTACTGTTCCAACTTCTGCTGCATGTACACCTTAAAGCACGTGGTTCAGCTTAAAGAGAAATACAAGGAAGATGTAGAAGTCTATGTTTTCTACATGGACATTCGAAGCAATTTTAAGGGCTACGAGGAATTCTACGATAGGGCAAGAGAACTAGGTGTAAACTTTATTCGCGGAAGGGTAAGCCGAATTCTAGAAATCCCAGAAACAAAAAATTTGATAATCCACGCAGAAGACATGACCCTAGGTCAGCCCGTAGAAATAGAAGCAGAAATGGTTGTCTTGGCAACAGCTGCCATCCCCAAAAAGGGCACAGAAGAAATAGCCCGCATCCTCAACCTAACAAGAGGCGCAGACGGTTTCTTCATGGAAAGCCACCCGAAACTAAAGCCTATTGATGCTCCTACTGATGGAATATTTCTGGCTGGAGCATGCCAAGGGTTAAAGGACATCCCCTACAGCGTTTCGCAAGGAAGCGGTGCTGCCTCTAGAGCAGCAACGGTTCTTTCCAAACCAAAATGGAAAATAGAACCCATAGTCTCAATGGTGGATCCAAACAGATGCAGAAACGTTACAACAAAATGCGGTATTTGCGCTGAGAGATGCCCCTATGGAGCAATAAAAATAGAAGAAAAAACTCCAGCTCAAGTAATAACTGCAATGTGCCACGGATGCGGAACCTGCGTTGCCGAATGCCCTGCGGACGCCATAACGCAAATGCACTTCACAGATGCTCAGATAATGGCCCAAATACGTGCAGCCCTAGAAGAGAACCCAGAGGACAAGATTCTGGCTTTCCTATGCAACTGGTGCAGCTATGCTGGAGCCGACCTAGCAGGCACAAGCAGATTTGAATATCCGCCTACAATACGCCCCATAAGAGTTATGTGTTCCGGTAGAGTAGACCGCGACTTTGTCCTAGAAGCCTTCCGTTTAGGTGCTGGAATGGTTCTTATCGGAGCATGCCACCTTCCCTACGACTGCCACTATATTAGCGGAAACTGGAAAATGAAAGCAAGAATGGATGCCTTAGCCCCAATGCTTCATAAACTGGGATTAAGCCCTGAAAGATTCCGTGTGGAATACGTTTCGGCAGCTGAAGGTGTAAAGTTTGCTGAAATAGTTAGAGAAATGACAGAACAAATGCATGCTCTAGGTAAAGAGAAAATTAAGGCTGAAAATGCTAAACTACGTCCAATAATCGAAAATATGCTAAAACGAAAGGCAATGAGACAACAACAGAAAGCTTAAATTCCCCATTTTATCGTGGCTTAAAGGAATTTTAGAATCATTCTTACACTCACAATAACCAACACTATACCAAAGATTCGGCGAAGATTTTTGCTCGAAATCTTCTTGGAATAATAGGCACCTAACTGAGCGCCGAAAACCGTGCCTAAGGCTAAGGCCAGGGCATAATCAAAGTATATGTTGCCTAGGGTGTAATGTTTTATAACTCCTGAAGTGGAAGTAAAAATCATTGTGAACATAGATGTTGCCACTGCAAAATGTATGGGAATACCCATAACCAAAGTCATTATTGGCACTAACAAGGAACCCCCACCAATTCCCAAAAGTCCTGAGACAAGACCGCCGAAAAAACCTAAAGCGATGCCAGACAACAATTTCATTCTATAGCCAAAAAGTTCTGCTTCTGATTTAAAAATTTGATTTTCCTTTCCCCCGCTTTTAGTGAAAATGTTGAAGTTAACTATCATGCGTAAAGCCACAAAAATTAGGAAAAATCCAAAAATAAGCCCTAATTGTTTTTCCTCTATTATGGAGGTTAGATAGGCACCCAAATATGCTCCAGGGACAGTTGTTATGGCCAGCAATATGCTTGTTTTGTAATAGATTCTTTTTTGTGTGAAATAGTTAAGGGTGGACGCAATTGAGGTGAAAATGATTGAGGTTAGACTTGTTCCCACGGCTTGGGAGGGATCAAACCAGTATAAAAGGGTCAGCAGGGGCACTATGAAGACCCCGCCGCCTATTCCAATCATAGAGGCAATTGTCCCAATTAAAAACCCGAACATCGGTAACAGGTATTCAATCATATTCTTCCCGTCTATTCGCTCTTTTAAAAGACTTTCCTTGAGGAATATAGCAAAATATCCTTGGAAAACAGGAATTCTTTTTCTAGAAAACGAATAAAAGAAGCGTTAAGACAATTTCTATTTAGTAGGCTCGTTTGTTTCCCAATACTCTCGAGTCCGCAAATATTGAATTTTGGCTTTCAAAAGATCCATGTAAAACTCTTCTTCCCTAGAATGCATTTTTCCCAAAATTCTAAAAGCGGTTTCGGGTCCTACACCCCTAACTTTTAAGGCTACTATTGCTTTTTTCCCATAACTAAGTATCAAATCAGCAGTGCGTCTAGAATGAGCTAACTCCTTTAACTCTTCTTCTGTTATCGCTTTATCTTCTCGTCTTTTTTCCAAAATTTCTACTAAATGGCTCACATTTTGTCTCTGATAAAGCAAAGCTAAAAGTTTTGACTGGCATTTCTCGCAGGCAGGTTGTTCTGGCAAACTCTTAATTTTCTTTTCCACCGTCCATTTTCCACAGGAAAGACATAGCAAAGTAACCCTTTTTGTCTCTAAGGATTTTTTCATTTTTTCTATGTTAGAAAGTAAAATTCTTTCAGGAGCCATAAGCTCTGAAATATCTGAATACTTTTCTAAGATGTGATAAGCCAATGGTGTAGGTTTGTCGCTGCGAAATACTACGCTAACCTTTATTCTTCCTTTCTTGACATCTTGCATGATCTCCTTAACCGTTCCAATATCTACCTTTTCCAACATAGCCTCCCGCAAAGTCTCATCATAGACAGGTGTTCCCTTAAACTGTCCAGGAAGCTGCCTCTGTCTCTCGGGTCCCATGGTTTTGCCACGAGGCAACGCTCCAAACCTTTCAGCCACAAACTTCATTTTGTAAGAGAAGGGAAACCTAGCTTCTAAATATTCTTTAAAGGCCTCTTCCACTTCTTCGCTTGTTAAGCTGAAAAGAATTTTAGCTATTTTTTCTGTTTCCTGTCTTGTTAAGTTTCGCGAAGTCTCGATTAATACACGGTATCCATCATTCCACCATCCGGTTATAAGCTCTCTATTAGAGAGAACAGCGTCGAAAACTCCGCCTAAAGTGCGGTTTACAACCTCTCCAAAACAAGCATGAATTATGAGGAACTTATCAAAGGCTTCGATTAGGACATGCTTAGACGTGGGTAAGGGCACTCCTTCTGTAATATGTTCTTTAATTTCTCTTACCACACTCAACAAAACGTTCTTTTCCATTCCAAGTTTCTCTGCAAGTTTTTCTGCAGCAATTTCAGCTTTACCTGTTTCTTTCAATTCTTTCCAAATTTCTTCTCGCAGCTTTCCTGTTTCTTGAGCTAATTCAAAAGGCACTGGAAGCATTTCGCCATCCCATCCAGGTATGGCGGCGAAAGGATCTTCTGAGGGAACAACGTGTACTGTGCCTGTTTCTTCTTCGATTTGAACGATTCGCCAAACTCTTCCGCGGCAAATGAAGTTTAAACCGATACGAACTCTTAAAGCCATGAACTCGTCGCCTAGTGTTCCAATTTTTCTGTCTGAGATTATGTTAACTATGGGATAGCGTCTTTCGTCTGGAATCATGGATAAATTATCATAGTAATAGCTTCTAGTTCTCCGCGTTCTCCTCAAAATTTTTCCTTCTCTTTCAAATCTTAATTCGTCAAGACTGTCTAAAAAGTCTATCACGTCCAAAAGGGTATTTTTAGTTAGCTTACGATAAGGGTAAGCCCTCCGCAAAATGTTATGCACTTCTGCAACGCTTACCTCCCCCTTGTCCATAAGTATTCCAGCAACCTGATGAGCCAAAACATCCAGTGCTTTTTCATGAATCTGGACAGGTTCAAGTTTGCCCTTGTAGGCGTTTCTCACAGCTGCCACAGATTCCAAAGTGTCATCTGGAAAAGCCGTGATAATCAAACCTTTTGAAAGTCTGTCTAAACGATGACCACTTCTTCCAACTCTTTGAATTAAGCTGCAGACTTGTCTAGGCGATAAATACTGGATTACAAGGTCCACATTCCCTATGTCTATGCCAAGTTCTAAAGTGCTTGTGCATATAATTGCCTTTAAAACTCCGGTCTTAAACTCATCCTCTATCTGAACCCGCTCCTCTCTTGACAAGGAGCCATGGTGAACAGCTATGTCCCGTCGTCCTAACTGATGAAACTTATGACCAAGCATCTCTGCATTTGTCCTGCTGTTAACAAAAATCAAAGTGGAGTTATGACTATTAACAAGTTCAGAAACGCGCCTTAATCTTGCCGCTGCTTCAGGCGAAGTGTTAAGTTTTCTAGCGAGCTCATAATCAGCATCTGTGGGGAGTGGATATTCAACATGATATTTGTAGCCTTTAGTTAAAGATGCTTGAACAATTCGGATCTTTCTGTTTGATCCAGCAATAAACTGTGCAATCTTTTTTGGATTGCCTACAGTTGCTGATAACCCTATTCTTTGAAATTCTCTTCCAGCGGCCTCCAAAAGTCTTTCTAAAGCTACTGTCAATTGGACACCACGTTTGCTAGAAGCAATTTCATGAACTTCGTCAACTATAACCCACCGAACATTACCAAGATGTTTTCTCATACGCAATCCTGGAAGGATGGCTTGAAGAGTCTCTGGAGTGGTTACAAGCATTTCTGGGGGAGTAACCGCCTGCTTTCTGCGAATCTTTAATTGTGTATCACCATGCCTAACTGCCACGGACAACCCCAATTTAGTGGACCAAAAATGTAAACGCTTTAACAAGTCACGGTTCAACGCTCTTAAAGGGGTGATGTAAACAACTAAAATTCCCTGCCTATCCTTTTGCTGAAGCATCTTAGAAAAAACGGGTAAGAGTACAGCCTCTGTCTTACCGCTTCCAGTAGGAGCAATTAACAAGACATTTTCCCCGGCCAAAATATGAGGTATAGCCAGTTTCTGTGGCAGCGTTGGCTCTGAAAATCCCAACTCCCTTACAGAATCAATGATTGTTTTCTCAAGTAGTTGGAAAACTCCCACTTTTTCGTCTTTTATATGCATTGGAATGCCAAAATTCTATAGGGCAAATGAAAGGTTTATTCTTTACCTTCAACCAGAAACCTAGGTTACATGTCGAGGACATATTTGAAAATTTTAATAAAGTTGGATGATTCTTAATTGAGTGGACTATGAGGAAATCGAGGTACACTGACCGAGACGGATGATTGCTTTTTCCGCTCCTGAGTCCTAAACATTTTATAGTCTAGGTTTTCGCGAGCGGATAAACGGATAAATGGCAATGTAGAGTTGTTTATGGTTCACTGGGTCCGGTGATGTATGCCCAAATGCTTACCAAGGCCACTGTTAGACAGGCTCCGGCAAGCCCTGATAGAATGATTCTTTCTTTAATGAAAACTGGTAGAACCGTCATGAGCCACGGTATAACGTAAGTTGATGTGAGATCAGCAATGATGCCGGCCATGAATCCTAATAACGCAACTAACCCGAATATTTTCAGTCTGTCACCCATTCTTTTCACCTTTTGCTAATAATTGAAATCTATGCTCCTTTTTAGTCTAACTTACATTTTTTTGTTTATTCTCTTAAATCCAGCAACATCATCTTTTATCTGTAAAATTAAAGCTCAAAACTGTTTTTGTTCTGGCATATAGCTCTACGTATATATCTGAATGTTTTCAGCATGTTAACAATGTATAAGATTCTTTGAAACAACTTCTTCTTTCGGAGGTATCAACTTGTCTGAAAGATTTGCTAAAAAATGGGAAACTAGAAGAGAAAAACCATTCACAGATCGCATAAAAGAGGTAGTAAGACCGCCAGGTCCCCTAAAGCCACGTCTAGACTTTGCTGTTAGACGCATTGAGCTTCAAATCCAAAAATTGGATCAGGCTACTGAAAGGTTTAGTCAAAGAGACAAAGCAATTTTCGCGAAAATAGTTGACGCTTACACGAAGCATGACACAGCTCGCGCAAACGTTTTTGCAAATGAATTGGCTGAAATTAGAAAAATGGAGAGGCTTATAATTAATGCTAGGCTTGCCCTTGAACAAATAGTGTTGAGATTGCGAACAGTTTCTGAGCTTGGCGATGTGGTGTCGACTTTAGGACCTGCAGTTGGTGTATTGAGAAGTGTGAGAACAGGGCTTGCAAGAGTCTTCCCAGAGGCAGAGAACGAGCTAGGAGAAATAGGCAACATTTTGAGCGGGATAATGATTGAAGCTGGACAGAGCTCAGGGATGACGTTAAACTTTGACACAGTGAATGAAGATGCACAGAAGATTCTTTCCGAGGCAGCTACGGTAGCAGAACAAAGGATTAAAGATAAATTCCCTGAATTACCTGCTGGCCTTTCTGGAGTGCCTGCAACTCCTGTAGGCGAAAAGACATCTACGGAAACCTCTTAAAGAGGTACTAATTATGTCCCAGAACCTCAACCCTTTTCTTTTCATTGGAAAACAAATTAAGGACGAATATGGACGGCCAATAGGTAAAGTAATCTCCTTAGCATTGACACCTAACGGAAAATTTGACGCGGTTTACCTGGAAAAAAGCGACGGAAGATTCTTAAAATATCCCATGGAATACTTGAAATTTGAAGGGGAGGAAGTTACTCTACTCTCTGAAATCAAATCCAAGACTAATGCTCTCTGCGACCAGATTCCGCTTATATGGCGAAAGGATCAGGCCTTAAAGGATCTATCAGAAAAGAATAAAATTTCAAGAGAACTCTATGAAGAATTGCATAACAACTTTGAAGGAGTTTTAAACCAGCTTAGAACCGAAGCCCAGTCTCTGATCGAAGAATTAGACAAAGAAATTGCAAGATGCACAAACGAGATAAAGGCACTAAATTATGCACTTGTCCATCTAGAACTGGAGCATGAAATAGGAAAAATCGATGATCAGTCTTACGAAATGGCTTTTATGGCTATTCAAGAAAACCTGACACACATTAATAAGGAAAAAGAAGACCTTGAACTTACAAAGAATAAGCTTTCAAATATTATACTAGGGGAGAAAACAGAGGAATCCTCTGAACCTCAAGGGGAAGAGGAGCCTGCACCAGAAGAGACAACTCCAGAAACAGAAATAGAAACACCGCTTCCTGAGACCCCTACCGAAACACCAACTGAAACACCAGCAAATGAGGAACCTTCTCAACCTTCTGAGTCTCCTGAATTGCCAGAGCCGCCTGTAGTGGTTTATGTAAAAGAAGTCGGAGAATCAGGCGTATCAGGGCTTTAAGAGAAGCTTAAAAGTAGCGGGCGGAGGGAAAAGTCATCAAAAGGTTTTTTCGGTCATCCCCTCCACTCCGTGAAACAATTGTTCGGTCCATAAGAACATTAAGAATTCAGCAAAGCAAGGTTCAAAGAGCAAATTTTAGACTTAAAGAGCGAGACAAAACCCTTTTCAAGTCATGCATTAGCGCCTTGAATAATAAAAATAAAGAAAGAGCGGCTATTTGTGCAAATGAAATTGCAGAAATTCGTAAGCTGATAAAATTCCTTTATCATGTGGAATTGGCTCTTGAACGGGTAATAATTCGGCTGGAGACGATAAAAGAATTAAGTGATATAATAATCGATTTGAAACCTGCTGTAAGACTTCTTCAAGATGTTTCTCAGCAACTGTTTGAAGTTCTGCCTGATGTTTCTTACGAGCTTGGTAAGGTTAACGAGGCAATAAGTGAAACTTTGCTTACGGCAAAGATAAGGGCAGACGATTCTCTTATACCTGTTAATGTAAAGACGCCAGGTGGAGAAGAAATTCTTAAAGAAGTCTCAAGTTTCCTTGAACAGAAAGTGAGTGAAAGACTCCCTGAACCGCCCGCTACCGAGGAGATTCCAGAAGCAGAGCAAATGCCAGTAAAAGAGATGGTTGCTTTAGCAGCTAGCTGCTCTCAGGCAACTGGTGAAGAGACAGTGAAACAGTTTGATGAAGTTCCTTCTAAAACCCTTTTTTCTTTCAAGAAAGCTGAAATCCAGGAAATTTCCTTGAAGGTGGAAAAACCTTCGGTAAGGAAACTGGAAGAAATACTTTTAGAATATGTTAAAAAAAGTAATGGAGAACTGGATCTGCAACGGTGTTCCGCAGATCTAGATGCCTCTTATGAGGAGATTGAAAAAGCCCTTCAAAGTTTGGGGGCTAAAGGAAAAATTAAGGTTACGTTAAAATCGAGGAGATAAAAGTGAGTGCTTCCCAAGAACTTGAAAAAGCTGCGACCAACTACGCCTTAGAAGCTGTTCGTTTAGATAAGCAGGGCTCTAAGGGTATGGCAATGACGATGTATCAGAAAGCCATAGAGAGCCTCTTAAAACTTGTTCATTTGTATCCTGAATACAGCTTGAATAAAGTCTACATACAGAGGGCCATTGCTTATCAAGAAAGAATAAAAATGTTGCAGGGCGCTGTGCCTCCAGCTCCCGTGGAGATGCGTGCAGAGGTTGAGAATATCACATGGGGGAAAAAGACGGAAGGCGATAAGTCAAGCTATGAGGAGTTGATCCTTACTGAAAAACCTAACATAAAATGGGAGCAGGTTGTTGGTCTTGAGAATGCTAAAAGAGCTATAAAAGAAGCCATAGTTTATCCTGTACAAAGGCCTGACCTTTTCCCTTTAGGCTGGCCTAGGGGTATTCTTTTGTTTGGTCCTCCTGGGTGTGGGAAAACTTTGCTGGCTGCTGCTGTGGCTACAGAAATAGATGCAAATTTTGTTTCTGTTGATGCTGCTTCTATTATGTCTAAGTGGCTGGGTGAGGCTGAACAGAATGTTGCTAAGCTTTTTAATTCTGTTAGGAAATCTGCTAATGAAGGTAAACCTGCGATTGTTTTTATTGATGAACTGGATTCTCTTATGGGTAAACATTCAAATGAGGTTGGTGGAGAAATCAGAGTTCGAAATCAGTTTTTGAAGGAAATGGATGGGATCATAGATAAGGGTAAGAAGCTTCATGTTTATGTGATTGGAGCAACCAATAAGCCTTGGGATTTGGATTGGGCTTTTATCAGGAGGTTCCAGAAGAGGATTTTGGTGCCCCTTCCTGACCATCACAGTCGCCTTCTAATGTTTAAACTTTACACTGCTGATTTGCAGCTGGCTTCAAATGTTGATTTGCACGAGTTGGCGAGACTGTCTGAGGGTTTCTCTGGAAGTGATATACGGGATGTGTGTCAGGCAGCTCACTTGAAGCTTATCGGCGAGTTCTTCGAATCTGGACAAGCAGCCAATAAACTGGCTAAGCCAAGACCTTTAGAGATGACTGATTTTAGACAAATATTGGAGGAAAGAAAGCCAAGCGTTTCTCTTGATATGCTAACCTTGTATAATAGGTGGTTCGAGGCGTTTAAGGCTCTCTAGGAGGGAACAAACACAGCGCGAGTTGGGTGGAAAGGTTTGGAGAAATCCCTAACATTCTATTTTTGAAAAACTCTCCTTTCTCCCCCATAAACAAAATCTCCAAACCCCACAACCCAACAATAGAAGCAGCTGCTAGCTTCCAATTTTTTCAACAAGGTCTACAAGTTTTTTCGAATTTTTGAATAGGTCTATGTATGGAATTTTTAGGTTTAAGTTTTCAGTTGAGTAGGGTCCAGTGAAAGCTATTATTGGCTTGAAGGTTTTTAGGGCTTCTCGGGCTTCTTCCGCGGATTTCACGGTTATTATCTTGTAGATTTTATTGTTTTTGCTTACAAGGTTTCTAAAGCCCTCTAAAAAGACTATATCAAAATCTTTGCATTTTTCCAGAACTTCATTAAGCGAGAAATTTTCTTTTTTCCTTTTTTCTATGGTGGCTATTTCGTTGGATGCTACACTGATGATTTTTGTTGCTCCTGACTTGGCAAATCTCCAGGTGTCTTTTCCTTTTGTGTCAATTGTAAAGTTTTTCTCTGAGATATGCTTTATTGCAGCCACTCTGTAACCCTTTTTAACAAGCTTTTTTGTTAGGATTTCTATTGTTGTTGTTTTCCCTGAGCTTTTGCTTCCTACGACAGCTATGATTTTCAATTGTTATCCTTCCGTCATTTCTTCAGAGAAGATTTCTTCTAATGCTTTTTTGTCTACTTGTAATTTTTCTGAGAGATCTCTTACCCATCTTATATAGATTCTGAAAATTGTTTTTAGGATGTCTGCCTCCTCTTCTTTTGAGAGGTCTTCTTCTTTGGCGAGCAGTAGGGCGAACCATCTGCCTGTGTCTGAGAGTAGGTAGGCTTTAACCCATGTTGTACGGTTTCCTTTTCTGAGTTTTTCCATGGCTTCTTTTAGGATTCCCAATTTTGTTAGAGCTTTTAAGTTTTCAATTATTGTTTTGTTGGAGTAGGCAAGCTTTTCTATGAGTTCTTTTTGGTAGAGTTTTTTTGAGATTCCTTGGTTTAGGGAGAATTTTAGGATGTCTACGGCTGCTTTTGAGCCGAAAATGGCGCTGAGTATACGTGTTTTTTGTTCTGATGGAAGGAATACTACATAGGGATGTAAATTTTTACTCACATTCTCCACAGTAACGGTTCATAAACAATCCTTATTTAAACCTTTATGAAACGAGAGTACAACAAGTTTTTAAATGTTTTAACAGTCATCCTATTGACGGTGTTCTAAACGATCACAAAAAACTGGGCACCATCCGACGGAGACACATTTACAACCACAGAAGGATTCATATTCAACGTCTTCGGCTACGAACATCCAAAAAACCGCGTTTTCGCCTTCCTAAAATATGTCCCCTCGCGCTACAAGAAACTCTTCAACATTAACTTTCTAGAAAGAACATGGAAATACAAACAAACAGAACTTTTCAGAGCCGAAAAACTCTACACCCCCCAAAACTACCAAACCTTCCTCGAAACCTTCAACAAAAGCTTTCCCAACTACATATATTTTTGCCCCTTCAGAGGAAAACAAGTACTCACCGCCCCATTAAACAATATCAAAAAAATCTACATACCAAAAGAACGTTTAAGAACTCTGCTAAAAACAAAACCCAAAGATAAACTACAAAAAACAACAATAAACCTCATCGAACTCCTTTCAAACGAATCAAAAATCCCCATAGAAGATTTCGGCATCCACGGATCCATAGCCCTAAACATGCACACAGAAAAATCCGACATAGACCTCGTAATCTACGGATCCCAAAACTTCCGAAAACTAGAAAAAACCATAAACAAACTTGTAGAAACCAAAACACTAAACTACGTTTTTAACAATCGCATAGACGCTGCAAGACGATTCAAAGGACGCTACAAAAACAAAATTTTCATGTACAACGCCATCAGAAAACCCGAGGAAATCCACACAAAATATGGAACACAAAAATTCACACCACTACACCCCATAAAATTCGAATGCACCATAAAAGATGACAACGAAACCATGTTCCGCCCCGCAATATACAAAATCCAAGACTACACACCCAAAAACCAAGAATCAAACCTCCCAAAAGAAACAACACCAAAACTCGTCATCTCCAACATAGGATGCTACAGAAACATCGCCAGAAAAGGCCAAAAAATAAAAGTTTCCGGAATGCTTGAACGCGTAGAAAACATAAAAACAGGAGAAACCTTCTACCAAGCAGTCGTAGGAACAGCTACAAACGAGGAAGAATACATTTGGCCCACCTAAAACTAAGAGACCGCGACGCAATAATAACCCAGGAAGGCCTAATCCTTCGAGTCTTCGGCTACACCCACCCAAAAGACGCATACATATGCGATGCTGAATATGCACCAGAAAACCTTTTCAAATCAAAAAACCCCAAAGCCTTCCGAACAGACGGCACCCAAATTTTCCACAAATTCTACGAAGACGAAGGATGGAAATTTGTCAAAAAGAATTTTCCCCAATACATGATCTTTCATGAACCCCTTAACAGAAATGTTCTAGGCGTTAAACTTGAGAACATAGCGGAAATAAGAAAACCCGAAGAAACCCTGAAAAAGATCCTTGCCAAAAAACCTAAGGATGAACTTTTAAAAGCTATGGAAAACTTGCTGAACCTTGTAACACAACATTCTGGCATATCTGCAAAAAATTTCGGCGTCTTCGGTTCTCTGCTCCACGGTTTTTATCATCTGCAATATTCTGACATAGACTTAATAGTCTATGGAAAAGAAAACATAACCCAAATACGCAAAACTCTAAAAGATTTTTATCAAAAAAGTGATGCTTCTCTCAGAAACGAGTTTGAAAACAACGAAGCTATCAAGGGAAAAACTTGGCGATTCCTAAACTATAGCCCAAAAGAGTTTATCTGGCACCAAAAAAGGAAGGCAATCTACGCCCTTTTCCATAATCAACAACAAAGAACAATAAAAGCAGAGTTTGAACCCGTGAAAGCTTGGAAAGACATCAAAAACAATAAAGAAGAACTTTTCGGAGAAGCCGTCATGAGCAAAGGCTGGGCTAAAATAATTGCTCGCATAGTGGACGACAGCGACGCCCCTTTCATTCCCTCCATTTACAAAATTGAACCTCTAGAAATCATAGAAGGAGAAAAGAAAGCTCTGGAAGTAACCCGCATAGTCTCTTACATGGAAGAATTCCGCCTCCAAGCCCACAGAGACGAAACCGTTTATGTCGAAGGCAACCTAGAAGAAATTAAAACGTCAAAAGGAAGCATCCATCAAATAACATTAACCTATTGCCCCCGATATTACGAACAAGTCCTAAAAGTTTACAAGCCTTTAAGCCAGCACCATAAAATCTGAAGGCTTACCCCCAAGCAACAACCTAAAATACTCACAATTATGCTCCAAATCCATAACGCGTTCCACTTTCCCTTGAGCTACAACCTTTTCCCCCTCTCTTGCCTGTTCACAGAACCTACCCCGAAAAGACGCAATCTCCTTTATGGGAAAACTTGGTCCCTGAAGAACTCTTACATTTCCTATTTTATAACTGCAAGGAGTAAAAACAGCCTCTGAATCATCCTCTATCTCTGCCTCAACTCTGGCATATCCCACATTTTTGTAACGTATTGCACCATATTCTGTCTCTATTTCACTCCAATCTTTAACAAACCTTATGAAATAATCTCTGCCTCTAAACTTTCCCTGCAAAACTTTCCGCGATTCCGTCCGCACAAAATCCTCAAAAGAAGTTCGCGTATCTCTCACCCTAAACTCAAAAAGCTTACGCAACTCTTCCAGCGAATAAGCCTTAACATCACTCATCCTGTCCTGTAATAGTCCCTTTAAGGTCTCGTAGACTTTAAGGCAATTTTCACTTCCATAAACTATTGGATCAATATCGGAATCTGGTATATGCAATTTAACGAGAAGCGATCCTGAAATTCCCATAGCGCTCCATGAAACACCGGCAAAATCCCTTAAGATTTCCATAAATTCCAAGGCATCTGCCTCTAATGCATCCAAGCTTTTGCTGTTCCTAAGTTCTTTCAAGCATTCCACAGGCAGGTAATGCTTTTTCACATTATCTAACGGAACTTCGCAAAGTCTCTCATCAAAAACAATGTCATACACAATATAGCGAGGAAGATTTTGCTCTAAAAACTTAACCCGCTCAGAAATGTTGTAAATTTTTCTATAGTAAAAGTTTTCCCGTTGGCGAGAACCTTTTTGATCTGGAATGAAACGAGGAAAAGCAATAACCTTGCCTGGCGGGTGCACCAATCCTTTTACATCAAATATAACATTGCCAACAGTTTCTATAAGATCTCCTTCTCTTGCTCTTAGTCTCATGAATGATAATCCTTTAGGAATTATTTACCTTTTCTTGGTAATAATCCAGCTCTATATAAAGCTGTCAATAAACCGACACTGAAAATTGTTGCCATAATTGTCATAAGTATTCTTTCAGCAGCTGATATTGGAATCATATACATGAATAACGATGGGATATCTGGAAGTCCTAATGGCGTCAAAAAATGTTCTTGAATAACCTGGAAAGGAATGAATATGTCAATAACTCCTATGAAAATAAGGTTTCCAATCATATGATCAGCTATTATACCGCAATAGCTTGCTAGGAAAGTAGAAGAAATGAATGAAAATTTGCCTCTGCCAAAAATCCCGTACAAAATGAAGATTGCAGCAATTATATACAAAGGAAGAGAAAAGTAGGGAGCCATCCATATTTCTTCACTTATGTAAGGCTTTGAAAACAAATATGCAAGGGCAATCATGATAATTCCTAAAAATATAAGACCTGGCTTAAACAGCCACCTCTCTTTCTTCACTCCAATCTCTTCAAAGGACTTAGCAACCCAACTTCTTGTAATTAGAATCGCAAATAATCCTGCAAGATGTAAAATAGGATATAATGGCGCTTTCACACCAACCCATGTCAAATACCATCCAGCAATTAACGCACCTAATATAACCGCAGCCGCAATCCATGCTGGCATCCTAACTTTTTCAGCAACTTTACCTGATGTGAGAAAACCTGCAACCATTGCCGAAACAGCAGGGGCAAAAGACGTTAGAAAAGTGAAGGGGCTCCCTGAAGTTAAAAGTCCCCCTATCAAAGCAGCTGAAAACCCTAGGTATGGTCCTATAACCATTCCATAAACAGGAGCAATTGCTGCATCAAACTTTATTTCAGAACCAGGAACCCCAACAATTGGTATTCCCGGAACCAACTTAATAACTATCACGGATAATGCTATGAAAATTGCTAAGAAAGCCACATTAATTGTCGAGAGTCTTAAACTAGACATATAAACACCTGTGTAGTTACGGTAATAGCTATGTAATTTTCTACATAACATTAATAAGTTTTTCCATACAAGCCTAATACAAAGGTGCATCCCTTTGCAAACCCTTCCATCTCACAAGGCTAAACACATTTCACAATGCCTAGAACTAGCCATTCTTTTAGAAGTCGGTGCCGATAAACCTGGAAACGTGAACTTAGTAGTAGGTTTTGAAGGCACAAATCATGCACACTTCCTTGCATCCGCAGTTGCAGCATCCCGCCATTTTGAAAAAGCAGCTGAACAAGGAATTGCCGCCTCTAAAGGAGAAATACACTTAAGCGAAGTAAGAATAGGGCAGATCATAAAAAATTGCGTGGCAGACATCAGTTCCTGGCAGAAAGGCGGAAACACCCTCCTCGGTACAGTTATCCTCTTTTCACCCTTAGCAGTGGCTGCTGGAATGACACCCATGGAAAAAAATCATTTCAAAATTCCCGAATTAAGACAAAATTTAAAGGCAATCATAGAAGCAACCACCCCTAAAGACACCATAAACCTATACGAAGCCATAAAAATCGCCAACCCAAGCGGACTTGGAAAAGCTCCCAACCTAGACGTAAACGATCCAAATTCTATAAACAGAATACTCACAGAAAAAATTCCCCTCCTCCAAGTCTTCAAAATAGCCGAAAGCTACGATAACATTTGTTCAGAATGGGTTAACAACTATCCCATAACCTTCGATTTCGCTCAACCACTTCTGAAAAACCAGATTAACCAAACTGGAAACTTGGACACCGCCATAATCCACACTTTTCTAAAAGTTTTGTCTAAATATCCAGATTCCTTCATCGCCAGAAAAGCAGGTTTAAACAAAGCTAGAGAAGTCTCTTTAATGGCCCATGAAGTATTAAAGCTTGGAGGACTAAACACGTCGTCTGGCAGAGAAAAACTGCACCAATTTGATCTGTTTCTTAGAAAATCTGATAGTCTTTTGAACCCAGGAACAACAGCAGATATAATTGCTGCCGCTCTTGCCCTTTGTATATTAGAAGGGTATAGACCCTAATTCCTTTCCGCTATCTAAGGGAGAATTCTTTCACCCTGAACTCATTTATATTTAGCAACCTTTATTGATAGTAATAACTATAAAATTCTGCTGAAGTTAGATGATAATCGGCGTTTGTGGAAGCCCAAGAAAGCAAGCAACCGAATATGTTCTGAAAGAAACTCTGAATATGTTAGAAAAGAAAGGTTTCAAAACCCAGTTTTTTACTGTTAGAAGCAAAAACATCAGTTTTTGTCAGCATTGCGATTACTGTCTAAAAAACAAGGAATGCAAAATTAAAGATGATATGTATGAACTCTACCCATTGCTTAAAAAGTCTAAAGGAATAATATTTGCCTCTCCAGTTTACAACGGTGGAATAAGCGCGCAATTAAAAACAGTTATGGATAGATGTCGAGCCTTACTTGCAGCAGACCGCAACGTTTTCAGATATAAAGTCGGCATGGCAGTTGCCGTTGGAGGGGACAGAATCGGAGGACAAGAACTCGCCATACAGCAAATCATAACATTCTACATTTTAAACGGAATAATTCCAATAAGCGGCTGTTCTTTCGGCGCAAATTTAGGAGCAACATTCTGGTCAAAAGACTCTCTAAAAGGTGTTAAAGAAGACACAGAGGGATTTCGAAGCTTGAAGAAAACAGTTAACAAATTTGCAAACTTTTTAATGAAATTTGATTTACAGAAACAAAAAGGAGACCTGTAAAATGGTTATAGAAGTTACGGTTGAAAGAAAAGAAGAAAAGAAAAAGAAGAAAGTCGCATGGGGAATTACTGGCAGTGGAGACAGAATAGTTGAAACCGTCGAAATAATGAAGAAGATAAAGAAACAATTCGAGAATGAAGTGGAAATACTAGTATACTTGTCTAAAGCAGGAGACCAGGTTATAAAATATTACAGGCTGACTCAAGCATTAAAAGAAAATTTCAGAAAAATCTTTGTCGAAATTAACCCAAATTCACCCTTTTTAGCTGGACAATTGCAAACAGGAAAATTTGAATTCTTACTCATTGCACCGGCAACTTCCAACACAGTTGCAAAAATTTCCATGGGAATCGCCGACAGTCTACTATCCAATGCAGCAATTATGGGACTAAAAGCTTTCATTCCCCTCTACATAATGCCCTCAGACTATAAAGAAGGAGTAATCCTCACAAGACTGCCTAATGGACGAAACTTGAAATTAAGAATAAGAAAAGACGATGTGGAACACGTAAAAAAACTAGCAAGCATGGAAAGCGTGACAATCCTAGAAAAACCCGAAGAAATTTATCAAATTTTCCAAGAATATTTCAAACCGAAGAAGTAAAGAAAACTAAAAAGGGCTCCTGCAAGGAATAATTAGATATATAGTTTCAATTCCATAATCCTACCTTGAAGGTGAACAAACTGGTTGTTGTAGATTATCGTCCTTGGAAAAAAGTTATTGTCCATGAAATAATTCAACACTCTATAGACGAACTTGTTAAATTTCAGACTCTAGGCATTGAACCTGGTGGAGTCACAGAACCACTATACTGGTGTGATGGCATATTATTCTCTAAAACAGAGCTTCCAGAGACAGCAGAGGTCATCAAAGAAAAATTAGGAAATGTGGTTCATTGGTCTTCTGTGGTGTGGGCTCCAATGCCTAAATTCCAAGAAGTCATTATTGAAAAAGAAACTAACATACGCATTCCCATATTTAACGTTACAACCCACCCGATCTATAAGGCGGTTGCAGAATGGATTAAAGAACATTCTAAAGAAAACTAACCTTCACGCCATAAATTCTAAGCTATACCCCTCAGTTTTTCGACAAGCTCTTCCTTCATCTTGAGGTTTTCCCGAATTTCTTTTCTAGCTTTCCTCCAATCAGAAGAACAACGACCATAACTTGACTATTCACTAATATACTCATGAATAATTCTTTCAATCTCTTCCTTATTTTTATCAGTCACCTCTATTTTTGCTTCCTTCAAAATACTGTTAAACCATCTCCAACATCCCATAATTAACACCAAGCTATTTCTAGTAGCTTTTCATATAAAAACTAGTCTCCCTCAATTAACTTCTGAACTTATTTCTCATAGGTAAAAAGGCGAATAGCCCGACATAAAGTAAAGTTAATTAGTTTCAATTCAAGTAAGTTAACCTTCTAAAGGTTAAAAATTGGAGAAAGCAAATTTCTAACTAACATAAATGGAGATTAATAAATGGCGCAAAAGGCTAAACTTCAAGTGACACTCATTACAGGGAGGACAATAGAGCAAGGGGTTGGAAAAGAACGAGGCAAAACTTCCCCCAAATACATAGAAAGTGTTTCCGTCTGCTATATGGACCCAGAGGACATGAAGAAAATAGGGATAAGCGAGAAAACCAATCTTTTAATTTCAACAAAACACGGTTCTGTCGTCGTCAAAGCCCTAAAATCTTTGAGAGCGCCTCATCCTAACGTAATTTTTATTCCATACGGTCCCTGGGTGAATGTTGTGGTTGACCCTGAAACCCATAGCATCGGTATGCCTTCGTTAAAGGGAATTCCAGCAGAGATTGAGCCCTGCTCAAACCAGCCTGTTTTGAGCTTGGAAGAGCTTTTAAAGAAACAGTTCGGGAAGGAATAGTATGCCAGTTGTTAAAGCTGTAACATGTCCAGTTTGTGGAAGTCTATGCGACGATATAGAACTAACCGTTGAAAACAACAATATAGTTAAGGTTAAAAACGGCTGTGCCATGTGCGAATCTAAATTTTTAGGCTATAATAGCGAACATAGAGTTTTAAGACCGCTTATAAGAAAAAATGGTAAACTTATTGAAACTTCTTTTGAAGAAGCAATAAGAAATGCCGCTAAAATCCTCACAGAAGCAAACTATCCGATACTATATGGATGGAGTTCCACAAGCTGCGAAGCCATAAGAGTAGGCTTAGAACTTGCAGAGGAAGTAGGAGGAGTAATCGATAACACCGCCGTTGTCTGTCACGGGCCATCCCTACTAAGCGTTCAAGAAGTTGGCATCCCATCCTGCACCCTTGGGCAGATTAGACACAGAGCCGACCTTATCATTTATTGGGGAAGCAATCCATGGAGTGCCCATCCTAGGCACATAGAAAGATATACAACATATGCGGAAGGAAGATTTGAGAAAAGTGCATGGAAAGGCTATCTTAACAAGATTAAAGCTTTACTAGCTAAAAAGAAAATTGAAAGTTCTATTAGAAGGCTGTTCTTAAAAAAGAAACCCACTGTTCACGAATCCATCTCAAAGGAGCCTCCAGAAACCCTCTCTAGAAAAGGAAGAAAGTTTATAGTCGTGGATGTAAGGAAAACAAAAACTGCAGAAATGGCTGACTACTTCATCCAAGTAGAACCCAACAAAGACTATGAACTTCTACAAGCTCTTAGAGCCCTAGTGCGAGACGAAGAAATCGACGTGGACAAAGTTGCCGGAGTCCCCATAGAATGTTTAGAAGAGGTTGTAGACGTCATGGTTAACTGTAGTTTTGGAGCACTATTTTTCGGCCTTGGATTAACCATGAGCAAGGGTAAACTACGCAATATAGATACTGCCCTTTCCCTAATCAAAGACCTGAATATGAGAACAAAATTCGTGCTAATGCCCATGAGAGGCCATTTCAACGTCACAGGAGCCAACACCGTTTTCACTTGGCAAACAGGCTACCCATATGCAGTGGACTTTTCCTTAGGCTACCCACGATACAACCCCGGCGAAACAACAGTCGTAGACATTCTTTTACGTAGAGAATCAGACGCTGCACTAGTAATTGCCTCAGATCCCGTTGCCAATTTCCCAACAAAAACTGTTGAACACCTTGTAAAAAACCCCCTAATAGTTATAGACCCCCACATGAATGTCACCTCGCACATGGCTGATGTTGTAATTCCCTCCGCTTTTGTCGGAATAGAAGCTGAAGGAACAGCCTATCGTATGGACCATGTGCCACTACCCCTTAAGAAAATCGTTGAACCACCCAATGGTATACATTCAGACGAAGAAATTTTAAGGCGAATCCTTGCCGAGGTTAGAAAAATAAAAAATAAAAATGAAGAAGAGGCATAAAAATGGAGATTCTAATAAAAAACGGAATCGTCTACGATCCTATTAACGGAATTAACGGCGAAAAAATGGACATAGCTGTAAAAAATGGAAAAATTGTCGAGAAAGTTAATGAAAGCACAGCGCTACACATAGATGCTTCCGAAATGATTGTAATGCCCGGCGGTGTGGATATACACTCTCACATTGCTGGCGGAAAAGTTAACAGTGGCAGACTCTTAAGACCCGAAGACCACTTCAAAGACTACGAACCTAAAACCTCAATAACTCGTTCAGGAGTCGGTTATTCTATACCCTCCACCTTCACAACAGGCTACCGCTACGCAAAAATGGGCTACACAACCGTTATGGAACCTGCAATGCCCCCTTTAGAAGCCAAACACACACACGAAGAGTTTAACGATATTCCAATAATTGATAAAGCAGCTTATCCGCTTATAGGCGATTGGTGGTTTGTCCTCGAATATTTAAGGGAAGGAAAAATTGAGGAATGTGCTAGATATGTGGCTTGGATGATAATTTCAACTAAAGGATACGCCATAAAAATAGTTAACCCTGGAGGGCTGGAAACATGGGGATTTGGTCGTAACGTGGCAAGCCTAGACGATCAGGTTCCCCATTTCTGCATAACTCCTCGCGAAATACTTCGAGGACTTTGCAAGGTTAATAAACTTCTAAACCTACCTCACACAATTCATGTCCACACAAACAATCTTGGAATCCCTGGAAACTACATCACCGCCTTAGACACAATGAAGTGTATTGAAGACCTAGCTGATGAAGGCAAACCCGCCATTCACATAACTCACTGCCAGTTTTCCGCTTTTAAAGGCGATGACTGGAGAACTTTTCGATCTGGAGCCGAAGAAATCGCCCACTACGTTAATGCTCACACTCACCTAACCATGGATATGGGTCAAGTGATATTTACAGATACAACAACAATGACGGCAGACGGCCCATTCCAATTCAATCTTTACCAACTTACGGGAAACAAATGGACTAATCACGATGTGGAAACGGAAACCTGCAGCGGAATAGTGCCTTTCCGTTACCGACGCAAAAGCTTCGTCCATGCTGTTCAATGGTCCATAGGTCTCGAACTTGCCCTTTTAATCAAAAATCCTTGGAAAATATTTATGACCACCGACCATCCCAACGGAGGACCCTTCACAGCATATCCTAAAATTATCGCATGGCTCATGAGCACAAAGGCCCGAGAAGCAACCATGAAAAAAATCAATCGTAAAGCCAGAAACAGAAGCCTCTTACCATCTATAGACCGCGAATTAAGTTTCTACGAAATTGCCATCGTAACTAGAGCAGGGCAAGCCAAAGCCTTAGGCCTCAGCAATAAGGGACATTTAGGAATCGGAGCCGACGCTGACATAGCCATATACAACATTAATCCAGAAACCTCGGACCCCTCAAAGGACTATAGGACGATAAGAAAAGCGTTTGAACAAGCAACCTACACCATAAAAGGCGGAAAAATCGTAGTAAAAAATGGCGAAATAGTTAAGCAAGTAAAAGGTGTTACAATGTGGCTTGACATACACACTTCTGAACCCGTAAAAATTTCTGAAGATATGAAAAGAAGATTTAAAGAATATTGGACCGTGGAATATGAAAATTATCCCGTAACAGAACACTACCTCGAAAATTCCTATCCCATAAAAGTGAAGGCAAGTGTCTAACATGATAACCTTATATCCCCTAAAAGAGTTCAAACATCCAATAATAGCCGAAAGCATAAACCCAGAATTTTTTCAAGGCAAAAGCATACAAGAAATCGGATCCCTCAAAATCTGGGAAGGAAACAAGGAAAGAAAACTAAGAGAACTGTTCAAAATCGAAGAGGACAAAGCAGACAATCCTACAATAACCATCCATGGAAACATAGGCAAAGTCAGAAAAATCGGTAAAAAAATGGAAAAAGGAGAAATAACAATCTACGGAAATGTGGGCATGCATTTAGGCGAAGAAATGAAAGGAGGAAAAATAACAGTTCACGGAAATGCAGACTCTTGGGTAGGCTCCATGATGAAAGGCGGAACCATAGAGATACACGGAGATGCAGGGGACTACTTAGGAGCACCCTACCGTGGAAGCAACGAAGGTATGCATGGAGGCAAAATAATCGTCCACGGAAACGTTCGAAGCGAAGCAGGTGCCCATATGCGAAAAGGAATAATCAAGATTTACGGCAATGCAAGCCAATTCGCTGGATTTAGGATGCGTGGCGGAACCATCTACATCCAGAAAGACGCAGAAGAAAGGGTGGGAGCATGTATGAGCGACGGCAAAATAGTGATATGCGGATTCTTGAAGTCGGTTTTGCCAACATTTACTATAGAAGGTATTAAAAAGAAAGTAAAGATCGAAGAAGATGAAAAGGCCGTGGGACCATTTTACCTGTTTCGAGGCGACCTTACGGAAAAAGGTGAAGGGAAGCTTTATGTTTCAAAAGAAAAAAACCCTCATTTAAGCTATTATGAAAAATTCCTTTAGTAGAAGTAAGGAGAAAAACACATTGGAAAACTTTCTAAGCGTTAATCGTTTGGCATGGAAACTTTTCGAAAAACTTTACGAAAATAAAGATTTCTACCGAATAAAAGTGGAAAAGACAAGTCTTGGCGCAACACTTGTAGATGCTGGAATCGAAGCAAAAGGCGGATACGAAGCTGGAAAAATCATAACAGAAATCTGCATGGGAGGCTGTGGAAAGGCCAGAATAACCAGCAGAAAATATGGCCAATGGACATTGCCAACAATCTCTGTTTATACGGACCACCCTGATATCGCAACGTTAGGTTCCCAATTTGCAGGTTGGCAGATAAAAGAAGGAGACTATTTCGCAATTGGTTCTGGACCAGCAAGAGCCTTAGCTCTAAAACCCAAAGGAATCTACGAAAAAATAAAGTATAAAGACAATTTTGAGAAAGCTCTCGTGGTTTTAGAAACAGAAAAGCCTCCACCTAGCCAGATCCTTGAACTTTTTTCGAAAGAATGTAAAGTCTCTACCGAAAATCTGGCTGTAATTTTGACACCCACAACAAGCTTAGCTGGAGTTACACAAGTTTCAGGAAGAATAGTTGAAACTGGAATTCACAAGCTGAACAAGCTGGGCTTAGACCCTAAAGTAATCCTGAACGCTTGGGGATATGCACCTATACCCCCAACCCACCCGAAGTTTGCAAAGGCCATGGCGAGAACAAACGATGCAATCCTCTACGGTGGAACAGTTTACTACACAGTAGAATGTGACAATGAAGAGTATTTAAAAGAAATTTTGGAAAAAGCTCCCTCCAGCGCCTCTAAAGCTTACGGGAAACCTTTCCTTGAAATCTTTAAAGAAGCAAACTATGATTTCTACAAGATAGATCCAAACCTTTTCGCTCCCGCACAAATTATAATCAATAACATAAACACAGGTAAGACTTTCAAAGCCGGGGAGATAAACTCTACAATATTAGTTAACTCTTTAACTTCCTAACTCTTTTTTAATTTCATCTTCGGCATAGGAGTTTTAACAAAAAACCTATTCAGAAATTCATTAAAACCATAGTTTCCTATTAAAGCCGCCATCAGAAAACTCATAATAATAACTTCTGCAAGGGATTTAGGGAGTATATAATAGATAAATATGTAGGGTCCCCCGCTTCCTAGAAAGTATGGCATAAGATAAGCAAAATAGGAATAGGTGTAGACGCATTCTGGAACATAAGCCAAAATAGTTGCAGGAACAGCAAGAAGCGAGGAGTAGGGTCTATTTCCTAAATTTAGGCTTTTTGATATTACTCCAGCAGTTAATCCTGTAAGTGCTTTCCCGATGGGTAATCCTATTAATCCTAACCATGAACTCATGCCTAAAGGTCCAAACATTATTCCTGGAAATATTCCAACGAAAATTCCTGTAACAAAACCTATTATTGGTCCTCCATAAAATCCAGCGATGTAGGCAGGTATTAAGGAAAAGTCAATGGCTATTCCGGGCGCAAGAGGTCCAATGTAGTAGGATATGCCGAATAAAATGTTTCCGAGGGCTCCCATGATAAGGGTAAACGCAATTGTTTTCGAATTCATGTATAGCCACCATATTTCTTTCAGGCATGTGTATTCCCTTTACTATTTAAGAGTAGCTACTTAAAAAAAAGTAGACTCTTGAAAAATAAATAGGGCTTTCACATATTTCTAAACGGGAAAAGGATTGTCTGAAGCACTGAAGGTTTCTTCTTTCGATCTCCGGGAATGGTTGAAGAGCGAAACAAGCTCGGTTTTTGTTCCAATACACAATAAGGCTGAAAGACTAATTGAAAAAATACGCAGAGCTTTAGACAATGTTGAAGAAGTCAGTAGGATGCTCCTTAAAAATAGCAACAAAGAGATTGAGAAAAGAAATAAGAAGACATATGGACGTGCGAGAGCTTTAAACAAACTTGCCCGCCTTTTTATAGATAGAGTTAAACAGGTGAAGATACCGGAAGAAGTTTCTTATGAAAATTTTAGCGAGTTCGTCGATGAAACCAAAAAGGTGTTGGCAGTAACAGAGATTGATGTGAGAACTTGGTTTCCCCGAATTTCTCCTTTCTTCATTCTTGACCGCCGAAAATTCCTAACGGTATTTGAGAAAACAAAAGAATCTTTTAAAGAATTGAACGAATTTCTTGTAAAAGAATATGTTAAAGCCAGAACTCTTGAAGAAACATTTCAGCTTATTGACAAACTTTTGTCTCTGGAAGAGCAGTTGAAGAGTTTAGAAAATCAAAAAGAAAAGACTGAAAATGAAAAAGATTTTGTTAAGAAGAGAACTGATGAAACTAGACAGAAGATAGAGGAATTAAAAAGTAAAGGAAGCCTAAGTCAATTATCCATGTTAAATATGGAGGTAGATAAGCTAAAAAAAGAACTTGAACATAAGTTACGGCATCTCCGAAAACCCTTCATAAAATTTCAAAGGCTCGTTGAATATAAAGGGGGATTAACTCCAGAAGAACTAAGAAATCTTAAAAATTACATAAATGATCCTTTTGAAGCCTTTTCAAGAGAACAAACTGGATATCCAGTGCTAAAACATATTCTTGGGAAACTAAGCCAACAAATGTCTGAAGGAAAACTAAAGCTTAAGCCTGATAAAAAACGTAAAGCTGAACGAGACATAGACGCAATTCTGGAAAAGAATTCCCTAGCAACCATACATCAAAAATGTCTAGAACTAGTTACGCAAATACAACACCTTTCCACTTCAGCAGAAATCTCCAAGACAAGAAACGAATTACACAGCCTCCAAGAAAAACTTAAGGAATTAGCAGACAAAAAAGAGATTCTAGAATCTAAGGAAAAATCCCTGAAACAAGCTTACAACGAGACATTAGAAAAAATCAGAAAGCATAAAAACCAAATAGAAAGGAACATTTTCAGTTTTCTAGGAAAACGAGTTAAGGTCGTATAATTGAAGTCTACAAACCTCTCCCAAGATTTCTCTAAAATTGTTAAAGAATCTCTAAGGATAGATTTTGAGAGTTTCACACGAACGGTTGAAAAGGCTACATATACTCTATGTAATGAAAAAGGCCATATCGGAAACTTTAATGTTTTTGGAAGACTTGTAAAAGTTAAGCCTAAAGGAGAAGCATTAATTATTGGTGATTTACACGGCGATTTAGAGAGCCTGACTGTTATTTTTAAACAAAGTGGCTTTTTACAAAAAATGAACACAACAGACAACACCATCCTAATTTTTCTGGGAGACTATGGCGATAGAGGCGAATATTCTGTAGAAGTTTACTATATAATATTAAGGCTTAAGCTTCTGTATCCAGAGCAAGTTATTTTAATGCGAGGAAACCACGAAGGGCCAGAAGATCTTGCGGTTTCCCCTCATGATCTGCCTTGGGACTTCCAAACTAAATTTGGAGAAAAATGGAGAGAAGTATACTCAAAAATTCAAGATCTCTGGACATGTCTATACAATGCTGTTTTAGTGGAAAAAAGATGTTTAATGGTTCACGGTGGTTTACCACCTAACATCAAAACCATAGAAGAGCTAGCGTATGCCCATGAGACTCATCCCACACAAGACTTCCTTGAAGACTTACTTTGGAGTGACCCAAATGATTTTGTTAAAGAATATTGTGCCTCTCCTAGAGGGGCGGGTAAACTCTTCGGTGAAAATGTTACCAAAGAAGTGTTAAAACGATTTGATGTGAATTTTTTGGTAAGAGGTCACGAACCCTGCCCGAACGGTTTTAAAACAAATCATAACGGCAAAATTTTAACACTCTTTTCAAGAAAAGGACCACCTTACCTCAATACTTATGGCGCTTTTCTAAACCTGAAACTTTCAAAAGATTTCGAGAATGTGAATATGCTGCTGCCATACGTTCACAAATTCTAGATAAGTGTTTGACACACGGAACCTTTAAGAATAAAGTTATGCTAGCATTTCACAATCCAAAAAGCTAAGAAGGTTCAATTTTGAAAATTGGAATTGTAACACGAAATCAAAACTCTTGGAGTTCCATCCAGCTTAGAGAAGCCTTAACCAAAAAGGGCATTCAGCACATCTGCTTTGGTTTTCCACAATTAATTGCACGTGTAGGCTACAAGCCCATAGCAAATCATGGCGACTTCGACCTTTCAAAAGATCTGGACGGACTAGTAATTCGACCCATAGGCCGCGGTTCTTTAGAAGAGATCGTTTTCAGGATGGATATGCTTTATAGGCTTCAACGTTTAGGTTTATACATTATAAATCCTCCTAAAGCCATAGAGCATTGCGTTGACAAATATGATATTCTAGCAATTCTTGAGGAAAACGGTATACCCGTTCCCAAAACAGCAGTGACGGAAAATGTGAACGAAGCCTTAAAGGCTTTTCACGAACTAGGTGAAGATGTTGTTGTTAAGCCCTTATTCGGCTCTAGAGGGATAGGTTCTACCCGAGTGACAGATGTGAATATCGCTTCAACAATTTTCAGAACATTAACGTTCCATCACTGCGTTATATACCTTCAAGAGTTTGTACATCATGGTTTCTCTGACATTCGTGCCTTTGTTGTGGGCGACAGAGTTATTGCGGCTATGAGACGAGTTGCAAACAACTGGAAAACAAATTATAGCCAAGGAGCCAATCCACAGCCTGTAACATTAGACAAAAACTTGGAGGAAATAGCTATAAAATCAGCCCAACTTATACAATGCAAAATTGCAGGTATAGACATTTTAGAAAGTCAAAAGGGACCCTTAGTTGTTGAGGTTAACAGTCAACCAGGATGGCGAGGACTACAATCTGTAACGAAAATAGAAATTGCCGACGAAATCGTCAACTTCATTGTCTCGGAGCTAAAAAAATAGAGGGAGGATATTAGAAATACGTAAGGTTGAAATAGTTAAAATTAATCTTTCAACAGGGAAAACTGAAAAGCTTAAGGATTTTGTGGCAGAAGAAAAGCCTCTTCACATATTTTTAAACCGAGTTCACTACGCTACCATCTTTTCCTCACCAACAAATCAAAAAGAGTTAGTCTTAGGACATTTACTTTCAGAAGGCATAATAAAATCCCTCGAAGAAATACGAGAAATACGATTAAAGGATGACGACTTATGTGAAGTAAAACTTAAACCAGACGTGCCCTTAGAAAAACGATTAAAACTTTTGAAACCCCTTTCCCGTGTAATCCTCTCAGCATGTGGAAGCTCCAAACCCTACAGGCCTTCTGAAAAATTCCCAAAAATAACTTCTAATATACGATTAAAAGCTGAAGTAATCTTGAAAAGCGTTAGAAACCTAAACTTTGTGGCTGAAACCTTTAGAAAAACAGGAGGAGTGCACGCAGCAGCTATCTATGGAAAGGGTGGAAACCTTTTAGCTTTCGCAGAGGACATTGGGCGTCATAATGCTGTAGATAAAGCAATAGGAATAAGTTCCATAAATAAAGTGGATTTTAGTCGGTGCTTCTTAACCTTAAGTGGAAGACTAACAGGCGATATAGTTCTCAAAGCAGCAAGGGTAGGGATTCCCATCGTAGCTTCTTTGGCTGCAGCCGTAGACTCTGGCATCACAACAGCAAAGGCAGCAAATCTAACTTTGATTGGTTTTATCAGAGGAAAACGCATGAACGTTTACAGTGCACCTAGAAGAATTCTCTCGTAAGGATCTTCAGCTTCTTTAGGAAACTGTAATTCTTTTCCATCTTCAAGTAGAAAACGTCGCTTATCTTTAGTGAAAACTCCGAGAAAGCATGCTTCAATTTCGTTTTGGCACAATAATTTCTTAATATTTTCTTTCTCTTCTGATTTAACAGCAGCCAAAATTGTTCCAGTAGAAGATATAGAAAGCATTTGCATTTTTGAAAGTTTAAATCGACGTTGCAAAATCAAAATCTCTTCTGCAAAAGGAATTTTTTCAAACCTTATTTTGAACCCTATTCTAGATGCCTCAGCTATTTCATTTAATGCTGCTGTTAAACCACCTTCTGTGGCATCATGCATAGCATTAACACCGCCAACTTCTGCTAGAAGCAAAGCTTCCCTTATACAACTCTGCATCGTAATAAGGTTTGCAAGCGTCTTAGCCTTCCCGACTCCGAAAAGTTTCTTCGCTAACCTTGGGTGCATCAGAGCGAAGTTTACAGCAACCTCTAAACCAACAGGCTTAACACATAAAATGTAGTCTCCCGGCTTTGCACCTCCTGGTGTGATAAGCTTTTCTTTGTCAACAATGCCATAGGCCGTGCAAACTCCTACCATTTCTGATAAACCAAGATAGGTTCCCGTGTGGCCCGTTACAATAGACGCTCCAATTTTTTCTGCGGCATCACAAGCCTGACTCATAATTCTATGAAATTTTTCTGGCTTTGTCAATGGTGGGCCTAAAAGGTTTATAGTACAATATTCTGGTTTTGCGCCAAAAAGGGCTACATCTGAAGCAGCATAGTGTATTAAAAGCCATCCGAACCATTTTTCTGGAACTCCAATGCAGGGATCTGTAGATACCACCAGAAATTTATCTTGAAATATATGGACTCCAGAGTCAAATCCAAGGGAAGGAGGCACTATTACACGGGGGTCTTTCTTTATGCAACCCAGGAGTTTTTTTAAATTTTCTGGAGAAAGTTTTCCCATATTTGCGCTTGACCTTTTATTCTTTAAGTAACTCTATGCCTCGACGAGTGATTTTGAAGGGAATCCATTCTAAAGGATGTTCACAACCCTCCATCTTCACTATTCGAAGCTCTCTTCGACTTTTCTGTTCGTTAAATCTGAAGAAGAAAATGTTATGTGCTTTGTTCAAGTCTAAATCTGTAGCCCTTTGTGTTGCTATATCCTTTTGGGTTGCAGCTGTCATTATGTCAATGTTTACAATGTTATCATAGTGGCACCAGTTAATAGTCCAATCTTCTACAGGCTCCATGTATTTCAAATCATATAAGGAGAATAATTGTTCACTAAAGTCTCCAGCAGCAAATCTTGTAACCCCTTTCTCTGAAATAAGTCTGTCAATGCGTTTCATTTCTTCAAAATCTTCTAAGCTAAAGTATATCACTCTTGGATCTTTTGGATATGGTTCGAAGTGGGGAAAGGCTTGGATAGCAATGAACCTACCTTTTTCAATGTATGGTTCAATATTCCACTCAAAAGACTTAAAGTAGGATATTAAACGAGGAAAAGGTTTGTCCATCACATCGTAAGCTACGGTTTCTCCTTCAAGTAACCCTTGCCAAAGAAATTGCATAGCAAACACGGTTTTTCCTGTGCCAGGAGGTCCATAAAGAATGTTTCGCGACCCAGACTCTATACCGCCACCTATCAAATCATCAAAACCCTTAATTCCTGTTTTTAACTTGACCATAATCCATTCGCTCTTAAAGAAATATTTTTAGCGCTTTGCTTTCTTGCAGTAGATATACAATGTAAATGCTTATTGCAAGCTCGGGCAATATGTAACTTCCATTGTAAATTGCCGAATAGACTATTGGATGCATTCCTTCTGGGGCGTAATTAGCGAAAAAAATTATTCCAGAAGCAAAGTGGGCTAAAAAACGGCTCCAAATCCCAATATTGACACCTACGAACGGACGATTGCGGAATAGGCCAGCTAGTCCAAGCACGCCAAAAGCTATGGGATAATCCAGAAGTACTTGAACTGGATGGACTATAAAAGGCTCAACAGCAAGTTGCACAAGGCCATAGATAGTTGCAGCAAACAATCCAATCTTTGGTCCCCTTCTTAAAGCTAGCCAAAGAATAGGAACCATAGAGCCAGCAGTTATTGAACCCCCTTCTGGAAGACTAAACACTTTAATGTAGCTCAATGCTGTTGCAAGAGCGACAAAAGAAACAATTTCTGCTATTATCTTGGTTGAAAAACTAACTTTATATTCTAAATTTTTTTCGCTCATGGTTTTTCCCTACGCCAGCATTACCTGGATCAGGTTCTAGGGGTCGACAGCTTTCAGCTGTCCTCTCAGCCGGGTCACAATCCCAGCTCCCCCAAACCTTTCTGGGGTAATTGTTATTTAGTTGTATATTTATTTTTCCTAAAGTCAAACCTTATTGAGATGTTGCAATATGAAGCCGTTGCCCAAAGAATTCGATGTCTTAGCCATTGAGAAGAAGTGGCAGAAGCGATGGGAAGAGCTGGGAATATTTCGTTTCAACTGGGAGGACAAGACGCTTCCGACTTTTAGCATTGATACACCTCCACCCTATCCTTCAGGCGAGTTTCACATGGGGAACGTTCTAAATTGGACATACTTTGATATAGTCGCTCGTTACAAACGGATGAGAGGCTATAATGTTTATTTTCCTCAAGGTTGGGACTGCCACGGGCTGGGCATCGAAGTACAGGTGGAAAGGGAACACAACATAAGTAAGAAAGACATACCACCGGACAAGTTTCGCAAGTTATGCGAAGAACTTGTAGAGAAATACATAGGCATGATGAAGGAAGGTGTTATACGCCTAGGCTGTAGTGTGGATTGGACAACGGAATATCGGACTATGAACCCGGAGTATTGGAAGCTTACCCAACTAAGCTTCATTCTTCTATATCATAAGGGGTTTATGTATAGGGGCAAGCATCCGGTTAACTGGTGTCCTCGTTGTGAAACAGCCATTGCAGATGCAGAAGTAGATTATGAAGAAAGAGAAGGGGCTCTACACTACATCAGATTTCCCTTAGAGGGAAGCTCTAAACATTTGCTTATAGCTACTACACGTCCAGAGTTTATACCAGCATGCGTTGCGGTTGCAGTAAACCCTTCAGATGATCGGTTTAACAAGTACATTGGCAGAAAAATAGTAGTTCCAATTGTAAATCGTGTTGTGGAAATCGTACCAGATGAAAACGTTGTTCCTTCCTTTGGTACAGGTGTTGTAATGATATGCACTTACGGCGACAAGGAAGACGTAAAAACAGTAATTAAACACAAGCTTCCTGTGATAACCCTCTTAACTAAAGACGGTAAACTAAACCAGAACAGCGGAAAATATGCTGGTTTAACCATAAAAGATGGCAGAAAAACTATAGTTCAAGATTTAAAGGATGCTGGCTTGTTAGAGAAAACTGAGGCTATTCGGCAGGAAATAGGTGTCTGTGACAGATGCGAAACTCCTATAGAGATTCTTGAGCTTCCCCAATGGTTTATGAAAACCCGTATTCTTACAGAAAAAGTAGAGAAAGCAGCCAATGAAGTTGTTTGGTATCCAGATTACATGAAAACTCGCTTAATAGACTGGGCTCGCTCCCTTGACTGGGACTGGGTAATAAGCCGCCAACGTGTTTTTGGGACACCCATACCTGTATGGTACTGCAAGAACTGCAACGAAATAATTGTAGCTAAAGAAAAATGGGTTCCCATAGATCCAAAATTAGAAAAACCCAAAATAGAAGAATGCCCAAAATGCGGATGCAAAGAATTTATTCCCGAAAGAGACGTTTTCGATACATGGATGGATTCTTCCATATCTTGCGCTGTCCACGCAGGATGGCCTAACAGAAAAGATTGGAGAAGACTATTTCCAGCAGATTTACATCCCTCTGGTGTAGATATAATTCGAACATGGGCTTACTATCTTATGGTTAGGCATCTAGCACTTTTTAACGAAAAACCCTACAAAAGCTGCTTAATTAATGGAATGGTCTTAGGCTTAGATGGACGCAAAATGAGTAAATCCCTGAAAAATTATGTTGCAGCTCCCGAAGTTCTAGACAAGTATGGTACAGATGCTGCTAGACAGTGGGCTGCCTCTGGAGGAGCTACCGGCTCGGATATTCCCTTTCGCTGGCCAGACGTAGAATATGGCAGAAGATTCTTGACAAAGCTTTGGAACGCTGCAAGATTTGCTACTACTCAACTAACAGATTACAAGTTAGGCGAGAAATACGAATTACAACTCTTAGACAAGTGGCTTCTAAGTAAAGCTGAGAAAATGACCCAGAAGGTTACAGAAGCTTTAGATAAATGTCAATTTAACATAGCTGTTGAAGAAGTACGAAATTTCGCATGGCATATTTTTTGTGACCAGTACATAGAAGCGGTTAAAGATAGACTCTATAAACCAGAGATATACGGAGAGGAAAAAAGGAAAGGGGCCCAATATACCCTCTACAATGTTCTGTATCGAATAATACAATTGCTAGCCCCAATAATACCGCATATAACAGAAGAAATTTACCAAAACTTGTATGCAGAAGAAAAAGGGCAAAAAAGTTTACAATTAACATCATGGCCAGAAGTTATTGAAGAGAATATAGATGAGGAATCTGAAAGAAAAGGCAACTTGGTTATGGCTTTAATAGTTGAAATAAGACGTGAGAAGGCAGAAAAACGAAAACCGCTAAACGCGCAGATCAAAAGGTTAAGAGTTTATGCTGGAAAAAGCAAGTTCGCTAGTATAATCAGCGAAAACAAAGAAGACATTGTGGGGACATGTAAAATTTCTCACTTCGAGATACTGTCAGAAAAAGGCAAAGGCAGAAAAGTTCAAGAATTTCCAGAAATAAGCTTCACAAGTGAGTATTAACATTCTTTAAGGCTTTAAACCTGTTCCTACATCTACCCATAATTTTTCGCCAATATTCTTGTAACAATTATTTCATAAACTCTTATCGTGGATAGTTGTTAGCTCTAACATAAAGATGATGTAGCTAATGTTGCATATCCTCTGTTTCGACAGTTTTGATGAGTATAAACCCCTCTTTTCTATCTAGTTTCCAATTGGAGGATCTTCCCTTGTTGAAAGTAACATCATAACCCTTTTAGTATCTTTCTAATTTCTTCTACTAGCTTGTCGATTTCCTCTTCAGTGTTGTAGAAATGGGGTGAAACCCTTATTCCATGGGCTCTTGCTGAAACAACTATCCCCTTTTCCGCAAGTTTTCTCGTTATCTCTTGTGCTCTATTTATTTTGAAATTAACTATGCCACTGCGATATTGTTTTTCTTCTGGTGTTTGTAGTTTAAGGTCCATGTTTTTGATGTTTTCTCTCAAATAATCTGTCAGTTTAATTATTCTTGATTGAATGGTATCTATGCCGATACTTAGAAGCATTTTTAAAGCTTGTTCGGCTCCTACAAGGCTTATGAAGCTTGGCGAGCCAACTTCAAAGCGACTTGCAGTTTTAGAAAGTCTTAAACTCCAAATGTCCCAAAAATCAATTGTTTCGAAAACTTCCTGTTTTACACTTGCCCATCCTGCAAAGGGCGGTTCAAACTTCTTGATAAGATCATTCTTCACATATAAGTAGCCAGCTCCTGGAGGACTTAAAAGCCATTTGTAACATGCTGTAGCCAGGAAATCTACATCGTCTTTCTTTACATCTATGGAGAAGGCTCCAGCTGACTGGATAGCATCTACAATCAAGTAGGCCCCGTGGTCATGTGCTATCTTGCTTACGGCTCGCAAGTCATTGCGAAAACCGTTAACATATTCAACATGGCTTATCGCTACAGCTATGGTATTATCATCAACAGTTTTTTCTAAATCTTCCAGCAAAATCTTTCCATTTACATTTTTGACATAATCAACCTTCACGCCTAACTTTCTTCGTAGCCAAGGATAAACAACAGAGGGATACTCTAAATCTGTTGTGACAATTTTCGATCCTCGTGGATAATGTAAAACATTTGCTGCAATGTTCAAGCCTACCGAAGTATTTTCAACAAAAGCTATTTCCTCAGGCTTAGCGCCTATCATCTTAGCAAAAAAGGGTTTACCTCCATCATTCCATTCAATCGAAGAAGTTCCGAAGTTCGAGAAATCGTCAACATATTTGTGCAAAACCTCTGCAACTGGTTTTGGAAGTGGAGATTGCGCAGCATGATTCAGAAATACTTTGTTTCGTGTCACAGGAAACTGTTCTCGAATCTCATCAACATTCAACATAGGACGCCACATACTTTGAATATTAGTAACCCTAAATTACATGTGCTTACTATTTAAAATTCTGAGGATTGGAGATGAATGAAAAAGAAATTATTGCAGTTACCTCTCCCCATTTGCCAGGATACGATATAGTTAGCATTTTAGGAATTGTTCACGGTTTGACCGTGCGAACAAGAGGTGTAGGGGGGAAAATTGTCGCTGGCATTCAAGGAATCTTCGGAGGAGAAGTTACAGCTTACACCTCTGAATGCGAAAAAGCCAGAAAAGAATCTATAAGAAGGCTTATGGAAAACGCGAAAAAGATGGGTGCTAACGCGATTATAGGAGTAGATTTCGAGACAAGCGACATTCTTCAAGGGACTGCCACGGTCTTCGCCGCCTATGGAACCGCGGTCATCGCTAAGCCAACAAGTAAAGAGCAATAGGTCACCTAAAACACTCCCACTTTTTCTTTAACAAACCTTTCAATTCAACAATAGTTTTCTCGACTTTCTTTCTACAGAAGGCTGGTTCTACTGGAGAAGAGTATGGGTCTTTAACATTTATTTCTTCCAATCCTAGAGTCGCTGCGACAAGAGCATACCAACATAATGGCAATACTTCTGGATTATAACCGCTTCCAGGGATTAAAATTAACTTTTCATCACAAACTTGATTTGCAGTTTCCCTAATCAAACGGGACAATTGAAAAAAGCCCTTTACAGTTAAGCTTAGATCGCCGAGCGTATCAGCAAAATGAGGGTCACTACCACCATTTGCGATAATAACATCGGGCTGAAATTCCTTGGCCAAGGGTGAGAATACCTCTTTTAAGGCGTAAAGATAAGTATGGTCACCCGTTCTAGGGGGCAAAGGCACATTTACATTATAGCCTTCTCCCGCCCCTTCGCCGATTTGCCAAACAAAACCAGTTCCAGGATAAAGTGTTCTAGGATCTTGATGCAATGAAATATACAGTACGCTAGGATCCTGATAGTAAATGTCGCTTGTCCCGTTCCCAAAATGCACATCATAATCCAGTACTAAGAAATATTCAACATCATAGTTATGCCGTAAGTATTCTATTAAAACCGCTACGTCATTAAATAGACAGAAACCACCTCCATAGTTTCTTCCTGCATGATGATAGCCACCACCTAAAGAAATAGCCCGTGTAACCTTTCCTTCAAAAACAGCTCTTCCACAAGTTATTCCACCTCCAACCACTAGAAGTGCTGCCTCTAAAATTTCTGGAGAGACGGGGGTCTCAATGTCATATGGCTTTCTTTCTTTTGCTAAACGAAAAATCAAATCCACATATTTATCTTCATGAACCCTTAACAACTCCTCTTTAGCAACCGGTGAAGGCTCTACAATGCTAATTTCTGGAAACTTAAACAAGCCTTGTCTTTCAAAAAATCTTATGGCGTTAACAAACCTGTCTCCCCTATAGGGATGCCCTTCTCCTAAATCGTAATTCTTAAATTTTTCATGGAAAGTCATTATTGCTTTGTCTATCATTAAAGACACTTGAAAACAAGTGATGATTGTTAAAGCAAATAAAATATGCGTTATTTTATGCAGCTAATAAAAAAGAGAAAATGAAAGGGTTACGGTTAGGCTTCTTGCTGTTCTCCCTCAGCTGCTACTTCTATTGAGTGTGGTTCTTCTTCTGTGTTTGGTAAAACCTCTTGGTTTTGATCCTGTGGTATCTCAGAGGGTTCGGCTGTATTTATTTCGACAACTTGAGTTTCAGTTTCGAAAGTCTGAGTTTCAGGGGCGGAAATTTCAGCATCTTCTGGTGGAGGTGTATCTATTTCTTGCTCAACATTCACTTCTGAAGATGGTACCTCTATGCCAGCAGAAAGTTGATTTACGGCATCCTTAACGGCCTCTAACTCCTGTCTTGCCGTTTCAAGTCCTGTTGACAAAAGACTTGTTTCTCGTTGATAAATTTCTTCTTCTATTTCGCCGGTTACATGTTGAATTTCAAATTTTGCGTAGAGCATCTCCAACATGTTGATGTGTTGTTCAAGATCAGCCATTTTGGTTTTCATTCTATCTAACAATGCCTTTTGCTGCCTCTCAATTTCTGCAATAGTCTCATCTATTTCTTTGTTAAACATTTCATAGGTTGTCGGAGAAATTCTACCCGTATTTAGTAAATTGTCCAAAGCTTGCTTCTTTTTCTTTGCAACTTCATATTCTTCATTTAATCTATTAAAAGACTGTTCCCACGAAACCAATTTTAAACACCACTAATTTCTAGCCTTAAAATTAAGAAATAACGTTTGTTATCATCCAGATATATCGCTAACTGTTAGGAATCCCTCGGATTCGCCATTGATAGGAAAGTTAGCTATAAAACCCATTATCAACTTCACGTAATTCTATAACTAAACGTTTAAAACAAAACCTCAATGTAAATTTACATGACGAATATTTTCTTTGTTAACTAACTAATTTGGACTTCTACATCGAAATACTAAAAAACACCTTCACTAATCTTTTAAAAGAATGTAATGGAAAATTGGGCCCGTAGCTCAGTAAGGATAGAGCACCGGGCTTTTAAGCTACAAAAACGCAAAGAAACCCGGGGGTCCCGGGTTCAATTCCCGGCGGGCCCGCCAACAGTTACTCGAGTTTGTAGTTAACTTTAGAAGATATAGCGTAAAAGCATAAATATGGCTGTTTTTGATTAGGTATTTTACGTCTGTTAAGTGCTTGGAAATGTCAGTTTTTAAGGATGTATTATGATGGAGCATAAAACTCATGCTACCCACAGATCCCATAACCATATGGGTCATATACGCGAATTTAGAAACAGGTTTTTCGTTTCTTTAGTACTTACGATTCCTATTTTACTCCTTTCTGAAATGATTCAAGAATGGTTTGGCTTCACCATAGAAACAATGTTTCAAAAGGAGATTTTGTTTTTGTTATCACTTGTTATTTACGTGTATGGAGGGTGGCCGTTTTTAAAAGGAATATTGCGAGAAGTTAAAAAGCGACAGCCAGGAATGATGACTTTGATAGGAACCGCCATATCTGTTGCCTTTTTCTATTCTGCTGGTACGGTTTTCGTTATTGTTGGAAAAGACTTCTTTTGGGAGCTTGCTACTCTTATTGACGTGATGCTCTTAGGGCATTGGGTAGAGGCCAAAAGCGTTCTAGGAGCTTCAAGAGCATTAGAAGAGCTTGTTAAGATAATGCCTACAACAGCTCATTTGGTTAAAAAAGGAAAAATAGTGGATGTTCCAGTTTCGCAGTTGAAAGCTGGAGACTTTGTTTTGGTTCGTCCAGGAGAGAAGATTCCCTCCGACGGTGTTGTAGTTGAAGGAGAATCTTTTGTCAATGAGGCTCTTCTAACAGGAGAATCAAAACCAGTTCATAAAGAGAGCGAAAATAATGTGATAGGAGGTGCTATAAATGGCGAGGGCGTTCTGAAAATAAAAATAGAGCGGACAGGTGAAGAAACTTATTTAGCACAAGTGATAAAGCTAGTTAAGCAAGCACAGGAAAGTAGGTCGAGAACCCAAGATTTGGCTAATAGAGCCTCTGCTCTTCTTTTCTATGTTGCCCTTAGCGTGGGGATCATAACTTACGTGACCTGGTTTATTTTAGGAAATCCTGAGTTTGCCCTTGAAAGATCAGTTACTGTTCTCGTAATAGCTTGTCCTCACGCTCTTGGACTCGCTATACCTCTTGTTGTCGCAATTTCGACATCTATAACCGCAAAAAGTGGGATCTTAATTAGGGATAGAACTGCTTTTGAAATGATAAAAGATGTAGATGCTGTTGTTTTTGACAAAACCGGCACATTAACGTTAGGAAAGTTTGGTGTCAGCGATGTCGTTTCCTTTATTTCGGAGGAAGAGTTGTTAAAACTTGCTGCTGGCGTTGAGCTTAATTCGGAGCATATAATTGCAAAAGCTATTGTGGAATTTGCAAAAGAGAAGGGAGTAAAAATTCCTAAAGCTAAGGAGTTTAAGGCCTTGCCTGGCAGGGGGACTTTTGGAAAAGTTGGCAATAAGGAGATATACATCGGAAGCCCTAATCTCCTAAAAGAAATGAAGTTGGAGGTTTCGGATGAAAGGATAAAGAAACTTCAATACCAAGGTAAAACGGTTGTCTTTGTAGTAGTTGATGGAAAACTGCGGGGTGCCTTTGCTCTTTCTGATAGGATAAGGAAGGAATCTCGCAAAGCGGTTAGAAAACTAAAGGATGCAGGGATAAAGGTTTACATGCTAACTGGTGACGCTAAAGAAGTAGCTGAATGGGTTGCCAAGGAACTGGACATAGATGATTATTTTGCGCAAGTTTTGCCTAAAGAAAAGGCGGAAAAAATAAGGCTTTTGAAAGAAAAAGGCTTTAAAGTTGCTATGGTTGGAGATGGAATAAATGATGCTCCAGCTCTTGTTACAGCTGATGTTGGTATAGCCATAGGTGCTGGAACTGATGTAGCTATTGAAAGTGCAGATATAATACTTGTCAGAAATGATCCGCGAGACGTTGTGAAGGTTATAGAGCTTTCACGGAAAACCTATTCAAAGATGGTTCAAAATCTTTGGTGGGCAGGAGGTTATAACATACTTGCCATCCCCCTTGCAGCAGGAATTCTCTCAAATTACGGTATAATTGTGAATCCAGCAATTGGAGCTTTACTTATGTCCTTAAGTACAGTTATAGTTGCACTCAATAGTCAGACACTGAGAAAATATGAGCCAACAAAAATGGAGTTTACAGAGAAAAAATACTTATCAGTAGATCCAGTATGTGGCATGGAAGTAGAGCCTGAAAAAGCTTTCAGCAAGCTTGAGTACGAAGGCTACGTTATTCACTTCTGTTCAAAAGAGTGTAAGGAGAAATTCAGGAAAAATCCCAAAAAGTATTTTTCAAAAATTAAAAATGAAAAATTCCAAAAACATGAACACCACTAGTAGTCTTAAATTAAATAAGTGTGATTCAAAGTAGCGTGTTTATTTTTTTTACTTCAATTAATTTTATAATTCGTTTTAGTTTTCCATTTTTAACAACGTTCTCTAAAAAGAATAGTAGTGTTAAGTTCTCATGAGCAACATTTGCGCCTTTTTAGCTAGTGATTCAATGTTTTTCTTAGGAATTCCGGTCTTTCTTTTAATATTTTCTAGTTTTTCGGTAACAAGATGTTTCAACAAAATTATTCCAGCATTGGAAAGTTTCTCTCTAAGTTCTTTGTTTAACCCTTTAATGTAAGTCACTGGGTATACTTTCTTCTTTTGGATCATTATTCGTAGATCCGAATTTATGGGTGATCCCCAGCCTATATGATGTATTCCTCTGCATTCTGTATAACGTTTTGCATGATTTGAGAGTTTTGTGTTGCAAATAATCATTGCTTCATCTATTTTTAAATTATGTAATCCTAGTGCAAATCCTTCAGTTATGTCTTCGAAAACAGCCCTTGCTATGCGACTTACATCCAAGCCAGTAGGTGTGTGATAGTTATAGTGATGTTTAACTTCTACCATGTACGCTTTTCCATTTTTTCTTACCACTGCATCGACTTCATGTTCTACACATTTACCGCGTATAATCTGATTTGGAGTAACTTCATAACCATGTTCACTCAGTAATATTTGGATGAAACGTTCAAAATCTGGCTTGGGCCTCATTAGACTTAAAGCCTTGCGTAGATCAACTATATGTTTAATAGATGGTCTATAGACGCCTAATAACCTAAAGATCATCTTAAGAATTTTCCTAGTTTCCATTCCATTGTAAACTTTTGCTTCAATCTTATTAGTGATGTGCTCAGCAATTTCTCTTGAAGCACCTATTCTTAAACATGTTTGAATGATTTTCTCTTTATCAAATAATTGTTTTCTTCCGTCCGCCTTTATCACAAAGACTGCCAAAATTCATTACCAAAAGTTTATAGTGTGTCAATTTGCTAAAAAGGTACCGTCACTAAAGGTGAAATTATTGTTAAAATCGGTTCAAATAGCTGCTGAAAAGATACGAAAGCTCGAAGTTCAAGGCGCTAGAAATGTCGCTATAACTGCCGTAAGGGCAATAGAAACTTTGGCAAAAGAAATGAAAGTAAAAAATAAAAAGGATTTCTTAAAGGGACTCTCAAACGCAAAGGATATACTTTTTTCTTCAAGGGAAACTGAACCCCTTATGCGAAATGCTATTCGATGGATAATAATACAAGTGGAAAAAAGTGACATTACTAACACAAAGGATTTGGTTAGCTTAGTTTCTTTAGCCTCACAGAAATTTCTGAAGGAACTTGAATATTCGAAGGAAAAAATCGCTGAAATAGGGACTAAAAGGATTAGAAATAATTCTGTGATTTTTACTCATTGTCATTCTTCTACAATTACTTATTTACTTAAAAAGGCAACACAAAAAGGAAAATCTTTAGAATTAATTTGTACCGAAACAAGACCTTTGTTTCAAGGAAGGAAAACAGTAAAGGAAATGTTGAAACTAGGTATAAAAACAACTTTAATTGTAGATTCCGCTGCTCGTTTCTTTATGAACAAAGCTGATTTGGTGCTTGTCGGCGCAGATGCAATAACCTCGGAAGGAAATGTAATAAACAAGATCGGGACGAGCATGATCGCGCTTGTGGCTAAAGAGGCAAGAACCCCCTTCTACGTGGTTTCTGAGCTTTTGAAGTTCGACCCAGCGACTATGTATGGCGATTATGAGAAAATAGAGGAAAGAAGCCCGAAAGAAATTTGGAAGAAGCATCCAAAGGGCTTAATTATAAGAAATCCTGCATTCGATGTGACAAGAAGAGATTATATTCACGGTATAATGTGCGAAGAAGGAATAATTTCTCCTCATTCAATAATTGAGGTAGTTCATCGAAAATATTCATGGGTATTCAAATAATATTATTGTAGACGCTTACCTCCACATTTCTAATGCTATTTGAAGTTCCCTATGAGTCTGGGCATGTTCCTTTAACGAGATACCTTTCAGAGTTGCATCCACAGCTTGTCTCATAGCTTTCGCTCCTGCTACTGTTCCTTCTCTGTGTCCATGAATTCCTCCTCCTGCTTGAATAATAATGTCGGTTCCAAAGAACTTAATTAGCTCCGGGACTAGTCTTGGATGTAAACCACCAGAGGCTACGGGAAACACAGGCTTTAAATCTGCTATTTTCTCCTTCAACGCTCTACAGTTTTCAGCTACTTCTTCTTTTGTCTCAAACATTTTTCCAACAACCGTGCCTATATGAAGCTGATCTACTCCTATTATTCGGGCTATTTTTGCTATTACTCGCATTGAAACTCCGTGTTTAGAATTTTTAGTAAACGCTGCATGTCCTGCTCTATGAGCGTGAATCACTAAATCAAAGTCTCGTTCGCGTAAAGTTTGTAGGGCCGAAAAACCACATGTTAAAATATCCACCATAACGTATTCTCCGCCATGATTTAAAACAAACTCGGCTCTTCTTAACATCTCCTCTGTTTCAGCGGTTATGTTGACCATGTAAACCTTTTTTTCACCAGTTTCTTCTTGGGCCTTATCTCTACTCTCTAAAGTTTTTACAACACGTTCTTCGAATGGATTAAATTTTTGACTGCTGAGATTCTCATCGTCCTTTACTATGTCGCATCCTCCCAACCATGCTTGATAGGCAACTTGTGCATGATCTGACGTTTTTAGCCCTAGTTTAGGCTTAATTATTGTTCCTACGAGGGGTCTATCATGAACTTTTAAAAGTTGGCGGATGCCATCAATACCATATTTTGGACCTTTAAAACTTCGTATAAGCTCATGTGGAAAATGGACATCATTGAGCCGTAAGTTCTTTATGGTTTTTAATCCAAATACATTGCCTGAAATGCTGCTTAAAATATTAGGCATGTTATTATTTTCAAAAAGCTCAATTGGATATGCTATTTTTACATAGTTTTCGTGTATGCCAAAAACATGAGCTGCAAGCTCTTTGACATAAGGTTTTATTGTGGTTAGCTCTGTCCATGTCCCTATTGAACTTTCTGCGGCCACTCCTCCTGCAGCTTCGGAGAGGTCTATGCCTTCTGGTTCGACATAGAATGTGCATATTATATCTGTTTCCTTAGGTTTGTAACCTAAATCGATAAAATCTTTGTATTTCAATTATCCTACCTCTTTTAGTTATTTGAATTAAAGCTTCTTAAAGACTTTTAAACGATAATAGGTTACTCACCTATTAATGAAATGTGTGTACATCCATGAAACTTAAAGCCAAACTTTTGGATATTCAAGCTGGTGGAAGAAGAATAGCTATATTAGATGATAAAACTGCAAGTTCTATAGGAGTACATTCTTCTGATAGAGTGGAAATAGCTCATAACAATAAGCATTTGATTGCTATTGTAAATATTGCTAATAATTTTCCACAGAATTACATAGGGCTCTATCAAGAGATTTCTGAAAAATTAGGAATAAAAGAAAAAGAATTTGTTGATGTAAAACATGCGGAAAGGCCTGAAGCTCTTCATTACGTTCAATCCAAGATACGTGGGGAAAGATTGCGTGAAAACGAGATAAGAGCTATAGTTAAAGATGTAGTGGAACGTCACTTAAGTGATGTGGAGATTTCTTCATTTTTAACCGCGCTTTACATTCATGGATTGAGTATGGACGAGATTGAAGCATTGTCGAAGGCTATGATTGAAACTGGCAGTATTCTATCCCTTAATAAGACTCCAATTTTAGATAAGCATAGCATAGGAGGAGTGCCTGGTGACAAGACTTCAATCTTAATAGTTCCTATAATAGCTGCTGCAGGCTTTTTCATACCCAAAACTTCTTCTAGAGCAATTACTTCTCCAGCAGGAACCGCGGATCGCGTTGAAGTGTTGTGTCCGGTAAACTTGACTATCGATGAAATTAAAGATGTAGTTATAAAGACAAAGGGCTGCTTAGTGTGGGGTGGTGCTTTAGATTTAGCTCCTGCAGATGATATATTTATTCAAGTTGAATATCCACTCGCGATAGATCCACTTCTTCTTCCATCAATCATGAGTAAGAAAAAGGCTATCGGGGCTACTCATCTGATCATAGATATCCCGACAGGAAGAGGGGCAAAAATAAAAACGATAGGCGAGGCTGAGGCCGTTGCATACGATTTCATAGACTTGGGAAGACGTTTAGGGATAAATGTAGAATGTGCAGTAACTTTTGGAGAGCAACCTATTGGATATGCAATAGGTCCGGCTTTAGAAGCAAAAGAGGCATTATCAGCTATTATGAGGGATGGTCTCCTTGACCTTAAAGAAAAAGCAGCAAATCTTGCAGGTATACTTCTGGAAATGGTGGGTATTAAGAATGGTAAACAAACTGCAGAATACATTCTTAAATCAGGAAAGGCAGAAAGAAAACTTAGAGAAATTATAGAAGCGCAGGGTGGAAATCCAAAAATATTGCCTGAAGACATAAAAATTGGAGATAAAAAAGCAGAAATAAAAGCCGGAAAACATGGCCAAATTTTATGGATTAATAACAAGTACATTGCTCAGATTGCTAGAGAGGCGGGGGCTCCTAAGGATAAAGGAGCAGGAGTTAAACTTCAAGTGAAGCTTGGAGAATATATCAAGAAAGAGGCAACCCTTTTTGAAATCTATGCTGAACGAACTACAAAATTGGAAGCTGCAATCGAATTAGCAACTAAGCTTCAACCGATAGGATTAAGCAGGAAACTTGAAAATAGAATGATAATGGACAGAATTCCAAAACCGATCAAACATAAGAAAACATTTACGCTAGAGAGATAATTCTACAGCTCCTAATCGATATTACAGAGAATGTCTAAGCCGCAGAATGTTATAAGAGTAAATTAACATCTAAGAAAACCTTAATAGCTCTTGAAATAACTTAACACCATGAATATCAACCGAAAACCTATAGCGGCTTTTGTCCTTTCTTTAATTGCTGGTGTAACTATAATCTTTACAAGCTCTCTTTGGTGTCTTCGTTTAACCACAGAATGGGATATGCACTGGATGGATGATGTGATGCATGGATGGGAAGAACATATGCATACATGGAGCATGGGAAACTTCATGTATATTTTGGGAATAATAGGTATAATCTTCGGCGTAATGGTAGTTGTCGCATCAATTATGCCCTACTTGAAACCGGCATCCCACGAGCTGTGGGGAGCATTAATCATAGTTTTCTCCGTAACAAGCATACTAAGTTGTATGGGAGGCTTAGGAATAGGATTAATCCTAGGCGTTTCCGGCGGAGCACTTGCCATTTTTTGGAAACCTTCAGAAAAGCATAAGTAACAGCTGATTTACCGCTACATTAAAGTTTCAATAATTTCAGAGATGTCCATATCTGCTATTGACATCATTGATAATGATTTACTCTTTACATGCGGGAGGTGCTCGCGGTAGGTTGGCCGTTCTTCCTTGTAAAAAATTCCAATAGGTATACGGGTGCCCCATTCTAGACTTTTTTCAAGAGCTTTCCACTTATCTGTAACCTCATGGTCTTCCAGTTTGTATATTCTCTTACGGAACCATTCGAAAGTGTTAAGGTAATTAAAAGTTACACAAGGCTGGAAAACGTCTATATAACTAAACCCTTTATGCTTGATAGCTTCAACAATTAGACTTTGAAGATGCTTAGGGTCTCCCGAGAAACCACGAGCAACGAATGTTGCATGACTTACAATTGCGTTTGCTATGGGGTTTAGTGAAGGAGAAATAGCTCCAAACGGTGTGGACTTAGTTTTAAATCCTGGTTGACTCGTTGATGTTGTCTGTCCAGTTGTCAAACCGAGAATCATGTTGTTATGAACTATTAAGGTTATGTCTACGTTTCTGCGTGCAGCATGACAGAAATGGTCCCATCCCTCATCATAACAGTCTGCATCTCCTGCAAACCCTATCACGGTCAGTTTTGGATTCGCTAGCTTTATGCCTGTTGCCAATGGCAAAACTCTGCCATGAATACCGTGAAAACCATTTGTATTGACATAATCCACTATTTTTCCATGGCAGCCTATACCAGAAACTATTACTATCTGCTCCCTTTCTAATCCAAGTTCTATAATGGCACTTTTAAAAGCAGAAAGAATGCCAAAATTGCCGCAACCAGGACACCAAACAATTTTCATAGGAGTATTAAGTTCCTTTAACGTAACCATTGCTATATTATCTCCTTGATTTTCTGGGAAAGATAGCCTGGATCGAAAGGTCTTCCATCGTACTTTAGAATCTTGTAATCTGAGTCTCTTAGAGTATATTCACGAATAAGACTTGATAGCTGGGAGGTTTTATTGTTTTCTACTATTATTGTTTTCTTCGCTTTGTCTAGAACATTTTCAACTTTATTTTTTGGAAAGGGTTGTAAGTAAATAATTTGCAAATAATTTACTACAATGTTTTCTCGATTAAGAAGTTTTATTGCCTCCAATATTGGACCTTTAGTGGATCCCCACGAGATTAATGTTGCTTCTCTCCCCCTCGCGTGACCATAAAATTTTGTTGTGGCAATATTTCGTTCTTCTAATTCTCTTGACAGATAAACCAGCTTCCTTATTCTTTTGTCAATCATTTTTGTTGTCATTTCTGGATTCTCAGTGGTAAACCCGTATTCATCATGTTCATTGGCGCTTGTCCTAACTATTGCTCTCTTAGTTAGTGGTAGAGCCCGAGGAGACACTCCAGTTGCTGTTATTTCGTATCTCTTGTATTTTTCATCACCTTTGTAAATTCCAGTAATTATAGAGCCTCGTTCAATTTTCATGCGTTTCGTGTTAAAGGGCTTAATTGATGTGTAGCTTTCGAGAAGATATTTATCTGTAAGAATAATGACTGGAAGTTGGTATTTTTCAGCCCAATTGAACGCTTGCATAGTCTCATAAAAGCACTCTTCAATGTCTCCAGGAGCTATGACGACTCTTGGAAACTCGCCTTGGGAAGCGTGTAGAATAAACCTTAGATCAGCCTGAGCTGAATAGGTGGGTAATCCAGTGCTCGGTCCTTGTCTTTGGGCAACATTAATAACTATAGGCATTTCTGTCATTCCAGCCATTCCTAAGCCCTCGCTCATGAGGCAAAAACCGCCGCCAGAGGTCGCTGTCATGGCTCTTACTCCAGCGAAAGCTGCACCTATAGCCATGTTAATTGCTGCTATTTCTCCTTCTGGTTGTATTACAATCATGTTTTGTTTTCTTTCATTTGCTGCCATAAAGTGAAGAAGACCAGTTGAAGGGGTCATCGGATAGGCTGCGTAAAATTTACACCCTGCTTTTATTGCACCTAATCCTATTGCTTCATTTCCATTGAGAAAGATTCTTTTTTCAGCGTTTTCTATTTTTCTCAGACGGTATTCAAAATTTTTTTCGAAATGTTCTTCTGCAAATTCAAATCCTGCACGGACTGCTTTTAAATTAATTTCGGCGACTTTAGGTTTGAAAATGTCCTTAATAATTTCTTCACTGAAGATTAAGTCGTATTTGAGAAGGGAAAAGACGGTTCCAAGTGCAACTGTGTTTCGTATTACAAGCTGTGTTTCTTTAAGTTTATCCCTAACTATTTTCTTTAATGGTATGGAATATAGTTTCAATTTTTCTTGTTGAAAGTTTTGGGAATCCGGTGAGATATCTGCAGGATCATAGATTATTCCACCGTTTGAAGAAAGATCTTTTTTGTGTAACATAACTGTTTCAGCGTTTAGAGCTACAATGAGATTAACGTGGTCTAGTTGAGAATAAACTTCTTCTCCAGATATTCTGGCGATGTAAAAGTTGTGTCCTCCTCTTATTAGCGATTGATAGTCAATTGTGCAAAAGACATGAAGCCCGCCTCGCATACATGCTTTAGCAAATAGAAAACCGGAACGTGCAATACCTGCTCCTGCTTCTCCTCCAATTAAAATAGAAAAATCATTAACTTTCATGTGTTACCTCAGAAGTATTATCACCGTCTAAATAAAAAGTATTCTTCTGATCCAGCATGCTCCTATACTTCTCTTATTTGTTATACGTTACTGGCAACTCTGAGAATTATTAAAGGATCAGTATCTATTCTAATGACGCGAAACATGGTTTTATCTAGCTAAAATCTTTTGTATAATCTGCAAATTTTTCATAAAAAGACTCATCAATTGAGAATTTTTATATTCATCATTCACACGTTTTTTAACGTTGGGAGCGTTAGATTAACGATATTAATAGGGATAAAAAAAGAGGTTTACTCTTTGAAGATGCCCCTGTTTACTCTTTTAATTCTGCTGCTTATCGTAGAAACTGTGACAGCAAACTTGGTAAACGATCCTTTAACTTCCAATCAATGGGGCTGGTATAGAATTAAGGCTGATAAGGCTTATAAAAAAGGATATTATGGATCGGGAATAATCGTTGCAGTACTTGATACTGGAATCGACGATGATCATCCTGATTTAGCAGCAAACATAGTTGATGGATGGAATTTTGTGGACAACAATGACAACGTAACCGATCTAGATGGCCATGGCACCATGGTTTCTGGCATCATTGGAGCTGTAGCTAATAATAGTATAGGTATTGTAGGTGTATCCCCAAAGGTCCGCATTATGCCCTTGAAAGTGTTATCTTCCTCTGACGGAAGTTGGATTGACCTAGACAGGGCAATCATCCGTGCGGCTAATAATGGAGCAAGGATAATTGTTATGAGTCTAGGCGGCAAATATTCACTTCTCTCACCAGCTACGGAAGCAGCGATTAAATATGCTTATCAAAAAGGATGTATCTTAATAGCTGCTTCAGGTAACAACAATAGTAGTAAACCATTTTATCCAGCAGCTTACGAAGAAGTCATAGCAGTTTCAGCTATTGATCAAAACGACACTAAGGCTGGGTTTAGCAATTTTGGCGACTACATAGATTTTTGCGCTCCTGGAGTTGATATTCTTGCTACATGGAAGGACGGATCCTATGCTTATGGAAGTGGCACATCGTTTGCTGCTCCTTTTGTTGCAGGTGTAATCGCACTTATGCTATCTAAATATCCTAGCTTAAGCACCGATGATGTTATCGCAACACTTCGCATAAGAGTAGAAGATCTTGGCGAAATGGGATGGGATCAATTTTATGGCTGGGGGTTAATAGATGCAGATGCCGTTATATCTCAAGAGCCAATTCCTGAATTCCCTAGCATTTTTTTGATGGCTTTAACTTTAGTAGTAACAATGATAATACTTGTTTTTCAAATGGTTCTGAATGACAACTAGAATTTCTACAGAAATTTGCATGTTTACAAAAACATTTTATGTGTGGTCTTTCATGCCTAGATTTGGTTATGGACTTGTATATTCAAAAGAATGCACATTCGATTCGTCTCACTATCCCTGCTATATTCGGTGTTTTAGTATTTTTAATTAAGTTAATACCGCCTCCAATAAGTGAACTTTTTCAGATCTTTACCGCTTTGTTCATAACCGTTGCAGCATTAACAGTTCGCAGATCAGGAGGAGCGATCTACACATGCGTAATCGCTGGGCTTCTGGATGCCCTATATACAGGTTTACCTATAGCTCTCGCTCTCTTTGTAATCCGGGGAGGAACCTTTGACTTAGCTTTATCTCTTTCAAAATTCTGGAATAGTCCTTCAATAATTAAAATAGCAGCATCTTCAATTTTCAGTAGTTTAATAACAGGAATAGCTGCTTATTTGACTATTGTAAAATGGCTCAAAATAATTGAAGTTCCATTCATAGTTTTTATGTTGTTTATAGCGATTTCCTCCGCATTGAGCGGAATAGGAGCGATGATAGGTTTGAAACTATGGAAGCGAATTCTCAGTTTTTAAAATCGGCAGGCCTAGCTCCATTTTCTTTCTAATACTTTCAATTTTTCAATGAAAACATAAAGAAATAGTGAACGGAAAAATAGTGGGTCGAGAGAGATTTGTATTTATGTATTTGAATTCTGGAGTATTAATTTGGTTAACCTAAAAGGACAACTTTTGTTAGAATTTTTTTGTATCTGGGCACTTTTTGTGGAGGTCGCATTTCGGGAAGAGTTTTGTGACATCTGGAACGTCTAATGTACCCCATTTTCTTGTGAATAGGCATATAAAACTAGAATTTGAAGACATTTACTTGTTCGTCAATATAGTCTATTACCTGTTGGATTCTTGAGCAGCGTTCTAGCAGAATTTTCCTTCCGACAGTTCTGGGAATTTCTCTCTTTTCCTTGCTGAGATACTTAACTGGAGACTTTCCGTTTACACGAGCAAGCAGCAACGTGCCTATATGCCTAACAACTTTGTCCTCTAAGCCTTTATTTCTATTCCTCAGTTTCCTACGATAGGCTTCCCAAAATGTTTGCACGGCGTCAATGTACCGTTCATTAATGTGAGAATTATATACTAACTTTAGTAAAAGATGAGTAATAAGCATTGCCGGATCAAAGCTTTGATCTCCCCAGTGAGCTCCCTCTAAATCTATCAGCATTATCTCATCATCTTTCACAAAGATATTTTTAGGATTGAAGTCGGCTAAAGTTAGGCATACTTTATTATTTACTGAAAAGTTTATTAGTGCTTCAATTTCCTTTATGAGGTCTGGATGAGGTTTCTCTAGTATTCTATAATAGTTGGCTAGTCCTCCTAAAGGAGATCTAGAAAATTCCTTTCGGATGTTATCATCTTTAAATGTCTCATTCTGTATAATGGATAAATATTCTCCAGCTTTTTCAGCAATTTTCAAGTTCACGTTTCCATTAATTAACTCTTCCCTCCATAACGTAGCGCCTCTGGGCGCGCAGCTCATGATTATTAAGTAATTATCTGGGTCATTGAAGATAAGTTGTGGAACGGCTCCTTTAGGCAGTATCGCTGAAAGAAGGCGTATACATCTGGCTTCTAGGTGACTTCGCCATAGGGGCGCTGTCCATTCGGTTTTTACTCTCATTTTTTCGAGAGGTTGCTTCAAAATCCAACATTTTTCTCCTATAACAAGTTTTAGCAGAACGCTTGAGACTCCTCCCTCTAAAAGTTCATAAACTTCTAATTTTTCGTTTTCGTCCAAAAGTTCCTTCTCTATGAGGAAATTCTTTACATTTTGTTTGGTTATCCGAATCATTTTATCATCTTTAAGTTAGTTAATTATTTATTGTTTTCCTGCCGCACGCCTCCGCTCTAACTCTATGAATTTTTTTCTTAGAATTTTGCCAGAAGCGCTCCTTGAAATAGAATTCACAAATTCAACCTCTCTTATTTTCTTGTATCCTGCGACCCTATCTTCAACGAACTTTATTAACTCCTCCTCACTTGTCTTTACGCATTTCTTCAGGACCACAAAGGCTTTTGGGATTTCTCCCGCTATAGGATCTGGTTTTCCTATAACTGCGCAATCTGCCACAGCTGGATGTTCCATTAACACGGCCTCAAGCTCAGCCGGACCTACGGTGAATCCTTTATACTTAATTATTTCTTTTTTCCTGTCTATTATATAGACGTAACCGTCTTCATCCATTTTTGCTACATCTTCCGTGTAGAGCCAGCCGTCCCGTAGGGCTTCGGCTGTTTCTTTAGGTCTTTTCCAGTAACCCTTCATTATTTGAGGCCCTTTTATTATCAACTCGCCAATTTCTCCTACTGGAAGCTCCTTCGTTCCAGTTTCTAAATCAACTATTTTTTCCTCAGTATCTGGCAAAGGCGGACCAACAGAGTCATGTTTGATGCAACATAATGGATTAGTATTTGTAACAGGTGACGCCTCAGATAAGCCGTATCCGTTAATTACAGGCACTTTTGTAAGTTTCTCAAACTTTCTAACGACGCTTGGAACTATTGAGGTTCCACCATTATTTATGAAACGTAGAGATGAAATATCATATTCTTCGATTTTGGGAGAGTTTGCAAGAAGTGTTATTACGGGCATTACCGTAAAGACTACTGTTACCTTAAATTCTTGAATAAGCCTCAAAAATTCTTTAACTTCGAAGCGTTTCATAATCACTTGACTTATCCCCATCCGCATTGGTACACAAACAAGCCATGTCATCCCATAAATGTGATAAAAGGGTAAATGGCTGAGGAAAATGTCGCTTTCTCTTATTTCAAGCGCAGGTGAAACCGAACACTGTATAATGTTGCTTACCACATTATAGTGCGTTAACATACAACCTTTCGGTAATCCTGTAGTACCCGAGGTATACTGAAGAACAGCCACATCCTCTACTGGGTCTATCTCTACGCTTGGAAGAGTTGGAGGACACCTTTTCAACAGCTCTTTTAAGGAGAACGCGGCGACAGTTTTCTTGCCTAAAACAATTATCTTCTCGAGTTTGGACAGTTCAGCCTTAATTTTCTCAATAATTTTATACTTATCATTGTCTACTATTGCAATAACCGCTTCGGAATCTTCTAACTGGAATTTTGCCTCCTTATACTTAAAGGAGGGATTAAGTGCAGTAACTATGGCGCCTGATTTTAGTGCTCCGAAAAAACTAATTATGAATTCGGGCGAATTCCACATAAAAAGTGCCACAGCATCTCCTTTGTTAACACCTAAATCGACAAGGGCTGCCGCTAGTTTATCGCTTAAGACATCAAGTTCTTTAAATGTTGTATTTCTCGGGTATAATACAGCTAGCTTGTCAGGAATTCTCTTCGCCGTGTCCTTTAAGAGCCTAAAAATAGGAATTCTTGGGTAGTATGGCCAAATTGACGGTTGAAAAAATTTTCCATATTTCTTACCAAGCATCATCGCCCTAAACCTCTCATCTTTCAAAAGTTAATTCAAAACTAATTCAAAAATTTTGGTGAATAAATGTTCTGTTTTAATCCTTTAGCAGCAAACTGAATGGTATTTTTTATATACAAGTGAGTTTAATACCTAAAGGTTTGGTGAAAATATGTCAAAAAACGTAATTGCCGTAGTGGTTCTAATAGTCATAGTCGGAGTAGTCATAGGGATTTACATCTACTATACCCAACCGAAGCCTCCAGCGGTTATTTCTATTGGTTCAGTTCGTGTCCCGACTCACCTTGACCCAGTTAAAACCACAGGGGCTGATGAATTTAACCTAGAGTTTAACATATATGATTATCTAGTCGAATGGGAACCAGAAACACTCAATGTAGTTCCTGGACTGGCAACATCATGGGAGACAAGCGAAAATGGCACTGTTTGGACTTTCTACTTAAGGCAGGGCGTTAAATTTCATGATGGAACATCATTTAACGCTTCAGCGGCAAAGTTTAACATAGACAGGTATATCGAAAAAGGAGCATTTAGGTCTGGCCTAAAATACATAACTAATGTTATAGTGGTTGATGACTACACCCTGAAAATTTACTTAAGCCATCCTCATCCGCTTTTGCTACGTCACCTCTCTATCTTCATAGGAATGGTTAGTCCAACACTGATTGAGGTGTATGGAGAAGACTACATTGACACTCACCCAGCAGGCACAGGCCCCTACAAGGTTATAGAATATGTTGAAGATGACAGAATAGTTCTTGAGGCAAATAAGGACTATTGGGATACCCCTCCCAAAAATAGCAAGATAGTTTTGAAGAAGTATGCTGACTCCGCGTCTTTGAAGGCTGCATTTGAGGCTGGAGAAATAGACATAATTTGGAGCGCAAGGGGAGATTTGTTCCCAACAGACGTTGAAGACTTAAGAAAAAAGGGATACAATATCATTGAAAGCGAGTCCAACATGATAAGATATATAGTTTTCAATGAAGCTCAGTATCCGTTTAACGACACACGTGTAAGAAAGGCAATAGCCTATGCCGTGAACAGAACAAAGATAGTCAATGTTGTCTTCAGTGGTCAAGCATCCGAACTTTACACGTTAGTAGCTAAGGGAATTTGGGGACACCTAGACACGTTTCCGCACAGAAACCTCACAGAAGCAATTTCATTACTGAATGATGCAGGCCACAATACTGCCCAAAAACTGGAGATAACACTGTACTACAGCTCAAGCTACTACGGAACAGCTGAAGAATATGTTGCACAGGTAATAAAGGAGGACTTGGAAGAGACGGGCTTAATTTCCGTTACTCTCCAGAACGTTGAAAAGGCAACATTCAGAGAACAATACAAAGCGGGACAATATGGAATGTGGCTCTTAGGATGGTTCCCGCCAATTCCTGATCCAAACAGCTACCTCTATTACTTCATGAATCCTATAATGGCAAACGCTATCTTTAGCAGCCATTACAATAATACAGAAGCTGACAGCTTGCTCTCACAAGCGCTATCGACATACAACCAGACACTCCGACAAGAACTCTATGAGCAACTACAACAAATATTGGCTGAAGATGTCCCATATATTCCGCTGTGGCAATTAAAGCAGTTCTTTATAACCACCGACAAAATATCGGGAATCCAAGTTTCACCGATAGCATATTTCTACTTTCACACAATTGAGAAAAAGTAATTAATTTCCTCCTTTTTTTATATAACAGGCAATTCCATGTCATCAAAGTCGTCGGGTTTGCTATTTTACATTGTTAGTAGAATCCTATTAATAATTCCAATGCTTTTAATACTTCTGACGCTAATTTTTATAATATTAAGGGTACTTCCAGGCGATCCTGTTTACTTTATTGTGAGTCCTCAGGCTGGAGAACATATAATTGAACAGACAAGGCATGAGCTTGGGTTGGATAGACCGATCTGGGAACAATATGTCTCTTATTTAATGGGTGTTTTCCGCGGAGATCTGGGAAAATCCTACATAACTAAAGACAATGTTTGGTCCATTATTGGACGGCATCTTCCAATAACCATCGAACTCGCTACATGTGGCCTGTTTGTTGCGGCTTTTCTTGGAATATCGTTCGGTACCTTTGCTGCATATAAATCAAAAAGCTGGTTCGGCGTATTCAATACTATATTAAGTACCATCGCCTATACCATGCCAGTTTTCTGGTTCGGCATGATCTTGCAAATACTCTTCGCAATACAGTTTCGAGTTCTCCCCGCTACAGGCATACTTGACACTTCTCTATCAATAACTCGTATAACTGGACTTCCTGCTTTAGATGCCTTAATCACAGGTAATATGCGTGCCTTTGTGGATCACGTAGCACGCTTAATTCTCCCTTCTATAACGCTGGGATTTTTCATTTCTGGAAACATTAACAGAATGACTCACTCAAACGTTTTAAAAGCACTTAATGAAGATTATGTTAGAGCTGCTAGGGCCAGAGGAATAAAAGAAAGAGTTATTCTCTTTAAGTATGCTCTGAAAAATTCCCTTATTCCAGTTATAACTTTGCTTGGAATGAACTTTGCCCGTATGCTCAGCGGCTCTGTTTTAACTGAAACGGTTTTCTCTATACCTGGTATGGGAAGTCTCCTCGTAAATTCTATTTTCAGAAGAGATTATCCACTGGTTCAAGGAATAATCGTAGTCTATGCTTTACTCATATCAATAGTTACCTTGATAATTGACATAATCTATGCCTATATAGACCCTAGAATAAGGCTCTAGGAGAACAAGTACATGAATATTGAAGAAATTCGGAAAATCTTGAGGACAAACGAAGGAAAATTGATGTTTGCAGGTCTTGTAATCCTAGTTACGTTAAGTGTAATAGCGATTTTCGCTCCATACATTATACCATACGATCCCTCCAAAACAACCCCGGACATTCTTCAGCCTCCAAGTTTAAAGCATCTCTTCGGAACAGACAATCTTGGAAGAGACCTTTTAAGCAGAATTATCTATGGTTCACGAATATCTATTTCGACAGCTCTATTAGGCGCACTTGTTTCATTGCCCTTAGGCGTACTTTTAGGAGAAATTTCCGGCTATTTGGGAGGAAAAATAGATAAAGCTCTCTCTATGATTATGGACTCAATTTATGCCTTTCCCAGCCTAATATTAGCCATATCCGTCGCTACAATCCTTGGGGCTGGAATATTAAATACGGCTCTCGCCGTCTCGACAGTTTTTGTTCCAACATATTTCAGAGTGACTAGGGGGCATGTGCTTTCAATAAAATCTAAAGAGTTCGTTGAAGCAGCAAGGCTTATGGGTGCTTCAAAAGTTTCTATTCTCCTTAAAGATATTTTCCCGAACACAATTGCGTCCATTTTTGCCATATTTTCAGTTAATACTGCGTGGGGAATTCTCATCGAAGCCGGACTCAGCTTTTTAGGCTTAGGAATTCCTCCGCCCCATCCAAGTTGGGGTACCGACATAAGAATTGGGAGACTATACTATCTTTCCGGCTACTGGTGGATAATAACTTTTCCCGGCTTGGCAATACTCTTGGCGTCACTAGGCTTTACATTCTTCGGACAAGGAATTCAAAGAATACTTAGCCCGGAGAGGAGATAGCTATGAAACTGCTCGACATAAAAAATCTAAGAGTCTACTATTTTTCAGAGGAAGGTGTAGTGAAAGCTGTCGATGGCGTAAGCCTTTCTCTAAACAAGGGTGAAACCCTCGGAGTTGTGGGAGAATCTGGCTGCGGAAAATCAACTCTTGGATTATCAGTTCTCAGACTAGTTCCCTATCCTGGAAAAATGGTAAGCGGGAAAATATTCTATAATGGGATTGATTTGCTTAGCCTGAGCGATGAAGAAGTGAGGAAGCTAAGAGGAAAAGAAATCGCGATGATTTTTCAGAACCCAGATGTTTCATTGAATCCTATAATGAACATTAAGGAACATTTGGTAGAGGCCATACTAACCCATGAGGAAATTGATGAACGAGAGGCTGTGGAGAAGACCGAAGAAATTTTAGGCAAAGTAGGCATACCCAAGAACAGAATAAATGATTATCCTCATCAATTCAGCGGTGGGATGAAGCAAAGAATAATGATAGCCCTAGCTTTACTTTTGAATCCGAAACTTATAATTGCGGACGAGCCGACATCTTCACTCGATGTCCTAATTCAAGCTAAAACATTGGAATTACTGAGAAATCTTAAGGAAGAGTATGGATTAAGCCTTATACTTATTACTCACGATTTCGGAGTTGTTTTCGAAGAATCCGACAGAATAGCCGTAATGTATGCTGGGCACATAATTGAAATTGCAAAAAACACGGAACTCTACGATAAGCCTCTCCATCCTTATACACAAGCCCTAATCAAGGCTGTTCCAACAGTAACGCCCGAAGAGCAAAAATTAAATTATATTCTGGGGATGCCTCCAAGTTTACTAACTCCTCCGAAGGGATGTAGATTCTATGCAAGATGCAAGTATGCAAGGGAAATTTGCAAATTCAAGGAGCCGAAAACTGCGACTGTCGGCCGCGAACACATAGTTAAATGTCATCTATATTAGGGGTGATTAGAATGGAGGATATAATCACCACAATTAATGTCAAGAAATATTTCCCAATTAAAATGAATTTCCTCCAGTATTTAATAACCAGAAAGAGAGAATACATTAAAGCTGTGGATGGGATCTCCTTTTCCCTAAGGAAGGGTGAGACTTTCACGCTTGTCGGAGAAAGCGGAAGCGGAAAATCGACAATCGGGAAACTTTTGATAAAATCACTGGAATTAACTGACGGAAAAATGATTTTTGAAGGGAAAGATATCACAAGAGTTAAGGGGAATGAATTAAAGGCTCTCAGAAGGAAGATGCAAATAGTTTTTCAAGATCCTTACTCATCGCTTAATCCAACCATGAAAATAGGAGACACCATTGAAAGACCGCTGAAGATACATAAGATTTGCCAGAAAAGAAAAATAAAGGAAAAAGCTCTTGAAATGTTGGAAAACATCGGTTTGAGTCCCGCCGAAGATTTTTATGAGAAATACCCTTGGCAGCTCAGCGGTGGGCAAAGACAAAGGGTCGCCATAGCTAGAGCAATAATAATCTGTCCGGAATTTGTTGTTCTCGACGAACCCGTTTCAATGATTGATGTTTCTCTTAGAACGTTGATATTAGACCTACTAATTAAGCTAAAACAACAGTATGACCTCACTTATCTCTTTATCACCCATGACCTCGCAATTGCAAGCTACATATCCAACACTATTGCGACTATGTACTTAGGTAAAATCATTGAGTTAGGATCTAAAAAGGAGGTTCTCGCCAGTCCGAAGCATCCTTACACTAAAGCTCTGCTTTCTGCGGTTCCAATACCAAATCCGAAAATGAAACACAAGAAAATAATTCCAAAAGGTGAAATCCCGAACCCAATAAATCCCCCAACTGGATGCAGATTTCACCCCCGCTGTAACTATGCAGAAGAAATATGCGGAAAGAAAGAGCCAGAGTTAGTTGAAGTATCTAAGGACCATAAAGTTGCATGCCATCTATGCTAGGCTATTTAACGGCTAGAACATCAAAAATCATCAAAGAATAAATTTTTGTGGCTGAGATAAGTTCTCTCACCCTTACGAATTCATTTACCTTATGGGTTTCGCTTATGCCTCCAGGTCCAAAGATGACTGTGGGTATTTTAGCATGGTTAATGAAAAATCTGGCGTCGGTCGTCCCCATTAATCCGTAAATTATAGGTTTTTGATAAAAGACAAACTCGTAACTCTTTTCCAGCAACTTTACTATTTCTGCTTGAGGAGAGAGCTCTGAGGGCTTAGCTGTACCCAAAAGTTTGACTTCGTATTTCAGTTGATGATCCCTTTCCTTTAATGACTTCAATATTTCAATTATTTCATTAAAAGCCGTTTCAGGATTCTCTCCCGGAATCAATCTTCGATCAAATTTGATGGTACATTTATCCGGAATGACATTAACTTTAACTCCGCCAGTTATTGTTCCTATACTTATTGTCGGACTACCGAGAAGAGGATGGCTCCTACCAGCAAATTTTTTGACCAGCTCCTTATCTATAGCCTTAATTACCTTGCACATCTTTACTATTGCGTTTATTCCCTCAGATGGTGTGCTTGAATGTGCGGCTTTTCCTCTTACGGTTACTTCTGCCCTGAAAAAACCCTTTTCAGCTACGCCAACTTTGAGACTTGTCGGCTCGCATACAATCACGTAGTCTCCCTTAACGAGTCCCTTTTTTATGAGAAACTCTGTTCCTTTCGCCCCTCCCTCTTCTTCATCGGCTACGAACTGTATGACAAGCTTTCCTTTGAGGCGTATACCCAATTCTATAATGGCCTTTGCAGCATTAAAAACCGCGGAGAGTGCTCCCTTCATGTCGGCAGCTCCTCTACCATATATCCTGCCATCTCTGAGTATCGGTTCATAGGGCGGATGTTCCCAATTTTCCAACGGTCCCGCTGGAACAACATCCATATGACCGTTGAAGATTAATGTTTGAAAACCTTGCTCTCCATCTAAGGTTGCGATTACATTGGGCCGTTTAGGCTCAGCCTCAACAAGTTCAACTTTAAAGCCTAAATCTTCGAACTTTGAGGCTAGAAACTCTGCAATTTCTTCTTCGTTTCCAGGAGGGTTCTCGCTTTTAAAGCGAATGAGTGCCATGGTCATGTCTGTTATGTTTAATTCCATTTTTTCGACAGAATCGCATATTTTCTGTTTCATGAAACCACCTAAATCTGCAATTTCTCTCTCCTAATAGATATTCTACTCTTTCTTAAAGGAAACAGGAGACTGGAGGTTGGAATCATCAAAGAAGCCGCTATCACAAAGTTTAACTGGTAGCCAAACACGTAAACAATTTGCCCCGAAATCAATCCGCCTATGCTAAAGCCTAAATATAAGGATGATGAATAAAGAGCAAGCATTGTAGCTCTAAGCGAAGAAACAACTAACTCTCCGCCAAGAGATAAGCCGTTTGCCATGATGAAGCCTCTGCCGATTCCATAAATAAGCGCTGTAGCCATCCCAAACAGTACATCTCCTGTATTAACTATCAGCAAAAGACATGAAACAGAATATACAGCTAAAGTTAACTTCCAAGCTTTCCATGGATTTCTATACGAAACTATTCCAACATTTATGAAGGATCCCAGAAGATTTCCTAAACTCGCCAGACATGAGATTATGCTCGCATATTCTATTGGAATCTTCAGAAAGCTATTGATAAAAGGCCCGTACATCCAGACTCCTATGCCGAGGGGAATCCAATTTAATATGAAGAATGCCACAGCGAGATAGGGACACTTCCACCTAAACACTTGTCTAAATTTTTGGAAAGAAAAATATTTTTCTGTAATAGCTACTTCGTGGAGAAAAAGAATCATAACAGCCGTCATCATCATGATTATTGTAAGGGTGTAATAGAGGTATGTCCATCCCCACGTGTGAATAACATAGCTGGAAATAGCACTAAAAATTGACGCTCCAACACCTTTCATTCCCCAGGAAATACCCCAGGCCACTCCTCTTTTCTCCTTTGAGGCGCTCCCCCATATGTAGGCGTCTAAATAGGAATCGACAAGTGAAAAGCATAAAACAGCCGCTAATATAATCAGACAAAACATTAATAGATTGACCAAAGATGATAAAAGAAGCCAGAAAATGGCTTCTAAAATAGAAAAAATGGCAATTACGAATTTTTTACTTCCAAATATTTTGTAAGAAAGGGAATCTATAGCTAGGCCGCATAGAATTTTCAGATAATAGGGAAGCATTATAAAGAAGATAATTAGGCTTAACGTTGCAGTCGAAGTTTCAAAAGTCTTTTTAATGTAAATTGTAGCAAAAAATATTAAAAACGTGAAAATCGCACCTTGCATCGCGAAAAGAATTGATAAAACTGCGGCTGATTTGTTCCTTATCATAGCCTTTTCATCTTATCCTATTCTCCTTAAGAAGCCTAATAAACCTTAAAGAATTTACTAAACGCGGTGAAAACTTGCAAGGGAAAACCGAACACGCCATCGGCTCAGTGCACCTAAAGAGGTGGAATGTACAACGGAGTCATCTATTTTTTGTACTGATTGATACTTCTTATAAAGGGAGGAGATGACTGAATGAGATGTTGATGAGGGAAAACAAACTGACTTTTAAAGAAATCAAAGAAGAGCTTTTCAGAAAAGCCGAGGAAACTGTTGCTAAAAGCATTTATGGCTGTCTTCAATGCGGTGTCTGCTCAGCCTCATGTCCATCCGGGAGAATAACTCCATTCAGAACGCGACTATTGATAAGAAAAACATTGTTGGGCGTAGGGCTTGACATAAAAAAGGAGGACTTGTGGCTCTGCACAACATGTTATACATGCCAAGAAAGATGCCCAAAGAGAATAGAAATAGTTTCAATAATAATAACTCTAAGGAACATAGCAGTAGAGAAGGGAAATTTAATCCCCGAACACCTTAAAATATGCCAAAATTTTATTCGATATGGTCATGCAGTGCCGTTGGATAATGAAAATAAAGAGAAAAGAACCAAATTAGGGCTAGCTAAAAATCCACCTGCTATCCAATTTATTGCGGAGGCGCTAAAACAGCTACAATTTCTGGTCAAAAAATTGGAATTCGACAAGAAAGTCGAGTTTGGATGGGACAGTTAATGAGATATACGTTCTATCTGGGATGCCTCGCGCCCAACCGCTATCCGGGAATCGAGGCTTCCACTAGAAAAGTTTTCTCAAAATTATCCATAGAACTTATTGACATGAGGGGGGCGTCATGTTGCCCACCACCAGGCGTAATACGATCATTTGATACGGACATTTGGCTACTAATAGCGGCTAGAAACTTGGCGATAGCTAAGCGGTTGGGATTAGACATTGTTACTATGTGTAATGGCTGTTATGCTACGCTGAAAGAGGCAAATTATATTCTTAGAATGAATGAAGAGAAAAGAAATCATGTAAATGATCTTTTATCTGAAATAGGTTACAGTTTTGCAGGAAAAATCAAAGTTAAGCATGTGATTGAAGTTCTTTACTTCGATGTGGGGATAGAAAAGTTAAAGAAATATGTTAAAAGAGAGGTTCCAGCAAGAGTAGCGGTCTTCTATGGTTGCCATCTTCTTAAACCAAGTAGGTTGAGGCCTTGGAAGGATTTTGAAAGGCCGAGATTTTTGGATGAAATGGTTGAAATTTTAGGAGCAGAAAGCGTTGATTATGAACATAAAATGATGTGCTGTGGAGCTGGGGGAGCCGTCAGATCCGGAATTCTCGAGGCTTCCTTACAAATGGCTCAGCAAAGATTACGTGCAATGAAAGAAGCTGAAGCCGAATGTATAGTCGACGTATGTCCCTTTTGTCACCTCCAATTCGATAGGGGACAATACGAGATAGCACAGAAGTGGGGCCATGAAATAAATCTACCCGTCATATATTATACTCAGCTATTGGGATTAGCTATGGACTTGAATCCCCAGGAACTTGGGATATACATGAATGTGATTGACTGCAAAGACTTCATCAAGCGATTTTGAAACTACCATAAATAAATTTAACAAATTAGTTTTACAATGTGACGAGGAGTAGTTTATGAGAAAGGTTGCTGTGATAGGAGTCGGAAACTCTAAGTCCAGAGGACGTGGATGTCGCAACGGTTCACGACTGCTTCACAATAGCCGAAACTAATGGCTTACGAAGATTTAGGCTTCTGCAGAAAGGGTGAAGGAGCAAAAATTATCAGAGAGGGTCAAACTGAAATCGGTGAAAAAACACCCACTAACCTTGACGGTGGACTAAAAGCTAAGGGGCATCCTCTTGGTGTGACCGGATGCTCACTGATATATGAACTGACAAAACAGCTCAGAGAAGAAAACGGTAAGAGACAGGCTCAGCGAAAAAAAGTATGTGACCTTAGCACATAACGTCGGCGGAACTGGTCACTATTGCTGGGGTAACAGTCCTCAGAAGGAGGAAATAATGAGATGGCTAAAGACGAAAAGCCCGTCATGAATAGCAGACCTATTACTTTATTTCACCAATCTTTAAATTGAAAACTCAGAGGTTCTGGAAGAGCCTCAAAAAGGAGAAATATACTTCACAGAGTGCAAGAAATGCGGAGAAATGTATTTTCCTTCCCACAAGACTGCTCAAACTGCCTATTATCTAACATGGAATGGATTAAAATGGATTAAAATTGGAAAGGAGGCAACTTTAGAAACTTTCACTCAAGTGATGGCTAGACCCTGCAGTTTTACCAATTTGAACCTTATATAATTGCCATCGCCTAACAACCGAAGAGATAAAAATCATGGGATGGTTAGAAGGGATGGACATCAGCAAACTCGAGGTAGGTGTGAAAGTTAAAATAAGTACTAAATCTATTAATGATAAACATCTTATCATAATTTTCACACCTAGCTCCTCATAGAAGCTAGAATACTCAAATCATCTCCTAAAATTTATGCGCCGCCATCATCATTATTATAGAGAATAACAAACGTATATACTTGTTTCAAGCCAAAAAGGGATAAGAACTACTCAAATTGGAGGTAAGTAAGTGTTTCGTCGTACACCTTTCCGCCCATTTAGACGAAAAGAAAGAAGGATTCTTCAACTTCTCACCGAGCAAATCGACTTAGTCATTTTAACAGTAAAAACTCTAATGGATACCATCTCGCTGCTGGCCGAAAAACCGGAGAATATCAACCCTATAGTAATTAAAACGAAAATCGAAATGGTTTCAATCTATGAATCTTCAGCTGATGATGCCTATTTCAAATCTTTGCTTGAAGTTAGTAAAGGAGCCTTCTTTTCTGATTTGAGAGGAGATTTCATTAGACTATTCGAAAGCATAGACAATATAGCGGATGCCGCTAAGAATTCCTCAAAAGTTATAACCAGAGTTAAACTCGATCAATTCATGACCAAATTAAGTAGAGAGGAAAAATATCTAAGTCTCTTCCTAGGCAAGATAGTGGAATGCGTCGAAATTCTGAGAGAAACAATAATATACTTGTATAAAGACATCGACACTGTGATTGAAAGATCTATTAAGGTAAAAGAGTTAGAAGAAGAAGCAGATGACATAAAATGGAAACTTCTGGAAATGATATTCTGTCAAGAATACAGGAAGGATTTATTATCGCTATTTGAGCTAAAAGAGTTTGTACTTACCCTTGACGAAATAGCAGACGCCGCAGCGTACGCTTCAGAGATACTCATAATAATAGTAACAAAAGTGAGAGGTTGACGATGGAAATTCTATTGCTTATTCTGCTAGGATTACTTGTTTGCTCTATTTTAGGCGCCAATAACGCATCTGCCTGTTTCGGTGCAAGTGTAGGCGCGGGTCTTGCAAAACATTCAATAGTTGCTGGAATAGCTGCTTTGGGGTCCTTTTTGGGAGTAATTCTCGAAGGGACAAAGCTTTCTAAAGCAATTTCAGGAGGAATTCTCATATTGGGGATGGATGCAAGTTTAATTTGGATAATTATAACGACCATCTTTGTTGTCATAACTATTGCAACCATCTTCCACTTGCCATTGCCATTGTCAGAAGCCCTAATAGGGTCAGCCATCGGGATAGGATTAGAAAAGCAGCTAAGCTTAAACTTGAGATTCACATTAATAGTCCTTGTATCATGGGTGATTGTTCCATTTTTTGCGGCTGTCTTATCAGCCGTTATTCACAAGATAATGACTTGTCTCATTTGCAAAGTTAATAATTTTTTGACTCTAAACTATATTTATGTCGTATCTTCTTTATTGTTTTCATTTTATCTGGCATACGTTCTTGGCGCAAACACAGTCGGACTCGTCAACGGACTTTATATACTTTTTATAAGCAACATTTTGGCTAGCTCCATTCTATTTGGTACTGCAACCGCTGTGGGCATTCTCTTTCTAAGCGGTGGGATAACAAAGTCCATTGGTAAGGGAATTATCGGTATAAGCCCTTTAAGTGCTTTAGCAGCACAAATGGGCGGCGCATTAACCACGCATTATTTCACTCAATTTGGCATCCCGGTGTCAGTGACGCAGGCTCTAATCGGCGGAATATTCGGAATAGGCTTAGCAAAAAGAATAGTTCTTGCCAATAAACGTATAATTCGAGGTATAATGATGGGCTGGGCTTTAGCTCCCCTCAGCGGCTTCGTTATTTCATATTTACTTTCAATGATCACTTAGGTGGTGCAGTTAACCATACCGAACTTAATGATTTTATAATCCTAAGACACAATAGATATACAATTACGCAATAATGAGGGATCTAAGTATGGTATCTATGCTGGATCTCAGGAAAAAATATCTCGGTGCCACGGGAGCTACGGATGAAGATATGGAAATAGTGCGGGCAGTCCGTGAATATGTTGATAAGGAAATAATGCCCCGCCGCAGAGATCTTGACGGGGGTTGGCATCATGACGAGAAGCTTGCACGTAGTACTTTCGAAAGACTTCTTAAGGGATTGGTAGACATTGGTGTTCAGAGGGCCAGATGGTTAGAAAAATATGGTGGTTCAAATGTTAGTTCTATAGCTATGGGCATGATAAGAGAAGAAATAGCGCGAGGAGATATAGGACTTGCCCTTCACCTAGGAATTATTGATTGGACTATGGTGCCTGCCATCAGGGCCGGACGGGAAGACTTACTAGAAGAATTTTTGCCTAAAATCTGCGATGATAAACCGCACTCCTCATGCATGGCCATAACAGAACCCTCTGGAGGCGCTAATGTTGAAGACCCAACTCAGCATGGTACTTCAATAAGAACAATTGCAACACTTGAAGGTGATGAATGGGTTATAAACGGTCGCAAAATATGGCCAAGCGGCGCCGGGATCTCGGATATCACATATTGTACAGTCTGTACTACTGACCCTAAAAAGGGTGACATGGGAATAGCCATTGTATATGTACCACCTGACGCTGAAGGATTATCATTCAGTAAGCCCATCGAGAAGATGGGGCTTTGCTGGACAGATATAAACACTGAAATTTTCTATGACAATGTCCGAGTTCCTAACGAATACCGGGTAGCAGGACCTGGAGAAGATGCTAAAATTCTACATGACGTGATAGCTTCTGGGCGATTAGGAACATGCCGATACGCGATAGGGGCTGCCCAAGCCTGCTTTGAAATAGCCCTAGAGTGGACTAAAGAAAGGGAAATTGCGGGAAGACCAGTTAGAGCACGTTCGCTTCATGCGAGCATCCTAGGCGAAATGGTTCAGAAAATAGAATCGGCCAGAGCTTATTACATGCAAATTTCTGCGATGGTCAAAAATGAAAAAATCTACGGACGGCTGGGAGAACCTTTTCTACTCTCAAAATGCTCTGCAGCAAAAGCATATGCCTGCGATGTCGCCCTTTGGGTTATAAATAAAACCATGGAGCTAATGGGCTCCTACGGATATGCCTATGACTACAATGTGGAAAAATACCTGCGAGACGTTAAGATCCTTCAATTATGGCTAGGTGGCCCGCAACGGGCGCTGCTGGATACGGCGTTCGGTTACTACTCATTTGAATGGTACTAAACAACTGAGAGAGACGGGTTCAGCAAATACTCGAAAATCAGAGGATAAGAAGGAAAGAGGCTATTCTTAAAGTCTGGAAAGTGCAATGTCCAAAACCTAAAGATTACACTTGCTGGTACGTAAGCTTCAGGCATTATGAAAAACCATAGATTCTCAACTTTACTATTTATTCATCGTATACCAACATCGAATTCAGGTACCCGCAGCAAATTCCCAACAACATACTGGATAATCTGAAATGGCAGAATAGTAATTGGAAGTAAGCAAAATTTACGGGTAGAAGAGATTAAAGAAGGTCTGAAAAGAATAGTGAAAATCTATTTGAATAATATCCGAGCCGATTTTTAATGTGCACAAACTGGAACAAAGAGGCAAATCTTTTGCAGAAGGATCCGTTGCTAACTTGCTGTCGGATGCTTTTTCTGATTACTAGGTAATGAGTTAATGAGGAATGTGAGGCTTGAATAGCTGAAGAGTGATAAAGGAAAATATTTGGAATTAGATACATTTGTACCAGATAATATACGGAGTCTCTCTTTTGTGTAGCCCCCGATACGATTTAATGGAATCCTGCGAGGCCAAAACTACGGGCACCCACATAGCTAGGGGCCTCCGCGAAAAGTTTAAATCTGCTGTAATATTACAGTTTATTTGATAACATCGAGCCGTTGGGGAAATGTATGTGCAAAAGAGAAGAGGAATGTGAGTTTAGGCACGACATGAAAGGCTGCGCGTTAAAACACATAACCGAAGCACGGAAGTTGATTTCTAAAGGCCGATGGGAAGATGCCGATGCCGAACTAAGATATGCTGAAAAACATTTGAAAGAGACATAGATTCAACTAGGCATCTTGTAAGTGGAAGAAAAGTGACTTTAGTTTGGGTCAAACTGAGGGTTATTTAGTGTGTGGCAATGGATGTAGGGAGTGCTGTCCACAGGAGTTTAGTAGGTTTCAGAAGTACTTTCGGGCTCTTCACTGCCCCACTAGATGGATTATTATCCGCCTTATTGGAGACAAAGCAAAAAGCACGAATGAGATTTTCGAGGGGTTAAAGGAAGCAGGAGAAGGGCTTTCTAGATCAGGACTTTATTATCACCTTTCTGAACTGGAAGAAGCTGGCATCATCGAATTAGCTGAGTATCGTGAGGTCGGAGGCGGTGCTCCCGAAAAGGTGTGGAGACTGAAGACAAAGGAAATCAAGATTGACCTCCTAACGGACTTGCCAGAGGTGCCTGGTCACGAACACTGAAAACGCGGTGGAAGTTTCAAATCTGACGAAACGTTTTGGCGAGTTAGTGGCTGTTGACCACATCAGCTTTCAGATTAAAAAGGGAGAACTTTTTGGTTTTTTAGGACCTAATGGTGCAGGTAAGACCACTACAATTCGGATGCTAACTGGCGTAATTAAGCCAGATGAAGGTACAGCCTCCATCTTTGGTTATGACATTCTTAGAGAAGGTTTAAGGAGTAGGCAGTTTATGGGAATCGTTCCTGAAATGGCGAATGCCTACGTGGACCTCTCAGCCTGGAACAACCTCATGCTGATTGGAGAATTATACGGAGTTCCTAAGAAGGAAAGACAAGAAAGAGCCACTAAGCTTCTGAAAGAATTTGGACTCTACGAGCGGAGGAGACACCTTGTTAAAGGATTTTCCAGGGGAATGAAACAGAAACTGCTACTATGCATGGCACTGATAAATGAGCCTCAGATTCTTTTCTTAGATGAGCCGACCTCCGGCCTAGATGTCGGAAGTCAACGACTAATAAGGGATATGATTCGAGAACTCAACAAGAGCGGCATAACTGTTTTCTTGACAACACATAACATGGAAGAGGCGAATCAGCTTTGCGACAGAATAGCAATCATCAACCAGGGCAAAATAGCAGCGATTGACAGTCCTGAAAAGCTTAGAATGCGAAGCAGCGAATTACAGTCAATTGAGGTAAGCTTTGATAAAACAATTGGCAAAGACGAGTTGTCCAAGATTCAAGGGGTTAAAGGAGTGAAAAAGATCGGAGACAAAATGAGACTTTATGTGGATGAACCCAGTGTAGTTTTAGATCGGCTAATTGATTTTGCGCGCTCGAAAAAACTCAAGGTAATCACCTTAAACACGCTTGCACCCACTTTGGAAGATGTATTCCTCAAACTTGTGAAGGAGAGCTAGGATGCGTTTTCTCTCATGAAGGGCTATCTCTACCTGGAACAGTTTAGGCGGTCCCTTGCAATCCTCAAAAAGAATATACGAATCTACTATTCTAAGGGGCCAGTAGTTATCTTTGGGCTTCTAGTTCCATTTTTTCTTTTTCTGTCATTTTATATTGGACGAAACATACCTGCTCAAGCGCTCTTACCCGGACTGCTTGGAATGACTGCCTTTTTCACGGCTACTTCGGTGGGACCTGCCATCGTTCCATGGGAAGCAAGAGCTAAGACCCTCGAGAGACTTATCTCCTCTCCGATTTCTATCTGGGCGATCTTTCTTGGTGATGTGCTCTCCTCCTTCCTCTTCGGAGTTGTTGTTTCCGTATTTCCAGTAGTTGTTGGCATATTCATGGGTGTGGAAGTAACTAATCTCTGGATTCTGGGACTTGGGATTATTCTCGGAACGTTTTGCTTCGCATCTTTCAGCATACTCTTATCCGCCTATCCCCCAACAGACACTCCAGCCAGCGTTATGATGTTGTCATCCATGATCAAGCTTCCACTAGTTTTCATAAGCGGAATTTTCATTCCAATAGAAGAACTACCGGATTGGGGAAAAACCATCTCCTCGATATCTCCTCTAACATATTTTACAGACCTTGCGAGATATTCCATACAAGGCAACAGTTATTATCCAGTTGAGCTAGATCTCATAGTGCTTTCAGCATTCGCAATTCTCTTTCTAGTTACGGCTGTAAAGATACATGAACGCACTATGCAAAAGAGGCTTTGACAGCTACGAAAGATATACGTGCACATAACTGGATGGTTTGTAGTAGCTTCAACCAGTCTCGTTCGATTGAACCAAATTATAGTTTACTCGTACCGGCGGTGCGCAGAAAGGGAGGACGATTTCCTCGGCTAACTCAAGCAGATGCGTACATCCGGCACACGGGGGGCTCTGCAGTAAAGGTTTCAAGTTTTACGGGCACGGTTACCTCCCTCTAACAGGTATCATTTGTTTAATCAGTCTTTGTGACAAAGCTCGTATTAATTCAACGTCAAGGCTATCAAGAACCTTAATGATCTCGGGATCAGTTAAGGAGTATAATCGTCGGTTCCCGTCTTTTCTGAACTTGAGTATCCCGCAGTCTTTAAGAATCCTTAAATGACGTGAAACAACGGGTTGCACCTGACCTACATATGGAACAATCTCGCAAACACACCTTTCTCCATCCTCAAGGAAACGAATAATTTTTAGGCGTGCATTGCTTGCATTTCTTTGATATCTTGTTTAGGTTTGCTTCCTTTCCTTTGTCGATTAGCAATGCGAAGACATCTATGAGGTCTTTTTCTCTGCCAACGGGGATTAGTTTTAATAACATGAGAAGCTCAAGGCTGATTACTTTTGTTGTGAAGGCGAAGTCTTTCGATTCTGGGTAGTATCCTTTAATCTGCAATTCAATGGCTTCTTTGAAAAGGGTCTCAGTTACTGGAATTGAAATGCCTGTTGAAATGTCAAGTGCTTTCGACGCTGATGTGTAAGTCTACGGAATCCTTCGTTAAACTTTTTGCTTCCAGCTATTCCGAATTCGGTATTTCTGTATTCATAGCCTAAGTATTGAGCAACGCTTTTAGTTTACCCAGTGATTTCTTTGTTGTTACGAGGTCTATATCCTTTGTGAATCAGTAGCCTTTTGTGTATGCTCTAATGGCGTATCCTCCTATAATAAGCCGGATTTGCCACTTTTTTCTTCTTCGATTATTTTCTTCAAGTCTTGAAGGCTTTTGCGTTCTAGCTCTGCTTCGCTCATGTTCATCGCCTTAGTAGGTCAAGGAAGATTTTAGAGAGAAAAGCTTTTGACAGGTAGATCTTAAGGTTCCATTTTTTCCTACTTCTTGGTAAATGCTCTTTTTCGCTGGAAAAGGGGCTAAGTTCCACCTTGCTTGGGAAGGTTGTTGAGTATGAAAGGTCTGTTCCCTTTAGGATTTGGTTAATTATCCTTTTTGGGAAGAAGCCTTGCTTTGTTTCGAAGTTTATTAGATCTAAGCAGCAGCCGAGTTCTCTTGTGACCTTTTCTCTGTCAGCTATTTAGCAGCTTCTTCCAATCTATGTTATCTTTCTGGGCTCTCAGAGCTGTTATAACTCCGTGGCATTTACATGCCGTTCCAACTATAACTTTATCTCTCCCCTTACATCTCTCTAGCATTTCTAAAACTTCTCTTCCTTTAAGCGCACCTAAGCCGGGCTGTAGCTGATAGCTTCGAAGCACAATTCCGTTTGGAGCAGCAAAACTTAGAAGTTTATACATTGGACATGGCCTTTTCATTTTTGTAATTGGGCATATGCTTGGTGCATTGCAATTCGGCGGACATATACCCCATTTCTATTATATCTATTATATGATACTACTATGGTTCCATTTCCAATTGAAACTACCACTTTTAGGGGAACACCTACAAGGATGGAATTTATTCCCTCGTTCCACTCTTCCAGCTGATACTCCTCTTTCACTAAGGTTGCTGCAACATGGATTGGGGCTGTTGCAAAGATGTATTTGGGTTTTAACCTTAAAGTTAGGATTAGGGCTTCTCTGGCTTGTCCCCTAAGAAAATAGTTTCCCTCTGGTAGTGGATATCTGGCGGTGTTTATAAAAAGTTTCTTTAAATCGTAATTTTTTGCTGCTGTGCATTTTTCATTCTTATCGATGACTATAAATAGTTCGGAATGCCTTAGCAGATATTCTATGGCTTTACTTCCGAATTTTCCTCCGCCTATAACCAAACTAAGTCTCTTCATTGACTTTCAACTAAACAGCTTATCCTGTGTAATTTGGTATTTCATATCGCCATCTTACTGTCTCACCATCTGACAAAAAATATAGATCTGCACCACAATTTCCATATTTCCAAGCCTTTGATTCCTCATCCCAGCAATACCACATCCAATAATATGCACATTTGTTCCATACTCCGTTTATGGCGTCTACAAAAGAGGCTTGATAAGCTGGCCAATAAGTCGAATTAACTAGGGCCACCATTCTTGTTGCTTGAAGCAAATTGCAACGTAGGGGAACTATTGTTTGGTTATACCATAGAATAGTGCCATTTCCATAGTCTATGCAAATGTTAACTCCCATTATGCAGCTCTCGTATTGTTGAAGTAAACGTGTCAAATTTTGTCTTTCAGTTTCATAGCTTTGAGCTAAAGAGTTATAGTCGTTTAGCAATTTCGTATAATTCTGAAGAAGACTAGTGTAGTTTTTTAGCAAATTATTGTACATGCTGACATATACCGTGTTGGCGCTTTTTTCCTTTTGAAATTCCACATAATAGTAGGCTCCAACGAGACTTACTAAAAAAACCGAAGTTATCCACACCAAAACCACCATTATAAAATTTCTTTTTGTTTCTTTCATAAACTCTCGCCAGCCAAACTCCCAATAATTTTAACTAAACGATGGAAAGCCACCCCAAAAAGTATGGTGTTTGAGGCAACATGAATTATTGAAAACCAAACTCCGGCAATTAACACGATGACGATTTCGAGGTTGAAGAGTACGGCATATCCCGCATTTGTGATTATGTCATAAATTAACGTGAGGAAAGCAGCCAAACATGCGCTTTCAAAATTCAAGGATTTAGAGCTGCTGAAATCGTTACCAAGTAATTTGCGATAGGTCCCTCCTGCAAACCCCATTAACGCCATGCCCAACATCTGAAAGGGCATTATTATCCCAGCAAAACCCCATGGAGACAGAAACCCATTAATGAACATGGTTAACGCTCCAAGCAAAGCACCAAACCAAGGGCCAAATAGAAAACCACTTAAAAAACAAATAAGGGAAGTGAACTCGAAATTAGGTGGTCTCGGGGTTAGTTGAATTCCAATGCACAGAGCAGCCATTACTGTGAGTGTTGCAATATGTCTACAGTTCATAAGCTACTACCACCTACTATGTAGAAAAAGGAGAATAAGTTATCGAAGCAGAGCAGACCGCGACCTCCATCCACCTCCACCTATGTTTTGATAGACCACTTTAATTTCGACTATATCACTCCTTACAAATCCCTCTTTTTCAGCCCAAACTGGTGGATCAATGTAGACGGTAATTACGGCATAACCCGTCGCGTTTGTGCTATAAAGTCTGCCCATGAAATGAACTGTCGCATTTTCTATAGGGCACCATTCAGAGCTGGTATCGTTAAAGTATTCGACAAATACCGTTATTTTCTCTCCAATATGCACTTCAGTTTTGTCGACAGTTATTCGGAGAGGTAGATAAGTCCATTCTCCATAGTAGAATAGTAGTTCTTCATGAGGTGGACTGGGTGGCGATGTGACATTTAGAATGAAGTTATCTGCTCCAACCCAGGGCATGATGTAATTCACACGGTACATCCATCCCTTTAATCCGGCTGCTGACTCCCCTGCAACTGAATACAGGTATAGGCCCCAGGCTGTTTGCTGAACTTTGTAGTTGAAGCTGCCGATTTCAGCCGCTTTATCTAAGGCACCTAAAGCTGTCGGCTCAGTGAAGTAATGTCGTGTGCCATTATCATCGATTATAATAGAAGCCACCACAAACACCCTTCCCCTCCATATAGTTCTCTCGCTCCCTTCAATCCTCAAATAAATAGATAACCCGTTAACTGGGTATTGCCTCTGACATAACGCAACTATGGCATAGGATGTCATGAGAGCCCTGTTAACCCATTGAGGATCAGAACTTGTCCAATTGAAGGATCCATCCTCATTCTGCAAAGATAACAAATGATCCATTACGCTTGTATCGTTTACCTTCCATTCATACGGATTTTGCCCGACGCTACATATTGCTCCAATTGCCCATGAGTCGGAAGCGCTGTTAGTAACGCCCCAGCTTGGAAATCCTCCGTCGGACTGCTGGTTTTCTTTAAGGTATTCAAGAGCTTCTTGGATTCCTTCGGCTAGAGGGTATTCGCCTGCTGTGATTAATGCCATTATTGCCGCAGCTGTGTCATCAACGTCGCTTCCGGCTCCTACTGCCCATCCCCAGCCTCCGTCAGCGTTTTGGTGTTCCTTGATGAAGTTAACTGTTTCCTGGATTTCTGTTGAGTTAGCGGCTTCTCCAGCTGATATAAGGGCTAGCACTCCCCAGAAATCGTCAAAAAGCCATTCTTCTGTTCCTATTTGACCATTATGGAACAATCCTTTTAGAATTTCAACATAATCTGTGCCGTTTATATTTCTTGGATCTTTATCTGCCGCCGTCATGGAGAGTATGAACCGTTCAACATCTGAAGCTTTGCTTAGGTTGAGCATGTCTCTATTTTCAATTAGGTAATCGACAATCGAAGGTCCATCATCTACTTTCCATTCATTAGGGTCTTCGCCAGCGGCTGCTATAGCCATCACGGCCCAGCTCGAAGTAGCGAAATCCGAAATGCACCCCTCAGGTTGCTGAATGCTCCTCAAGTAATCAAGAGCACTTTCCAAAGAGGTTCTATTAGCTTCTAATAGCAACGAATCCATAACAATAGTGTGATTAAGCTGATTTCCAGCCATAGTGCCCGGATGACTTCTTTCACTTCGCGTTGTTGAGATATAGAGATCTCTTATACCTACGACAAATGGAATGCAAACCATGACAAGAACTGCGTATAATAATAACAACTTTTTCCTCAAACTATGACCCCCTGTCTTTAGTGTTGGATGGATAATCCATCCAACATTAGAATATGCTAAGAGTATATAAAATTTTCCTTAGTATATTCTAATGAGAATAATAATGATAATAATTTGAAGTTTTAGGCTGAAGGCCTCAACGTTCCTTCAACTGCTGAAGGAAACAGCTATGAGGGCTGGAGAAGCGCATAGAGTGAAGTGAACCGATATAGACTTCGAATCTGGCACCGTTCGAGTGACGCCTGAAAAGGGAAGCAATCCACGAATCTTCAAACTTTCAAACAAGCTGTTGACCATGCTGAGCACATTAAAGACGGGGAGCAACACGAACCGAATATTCAGTAAGTACCTTAGAA